>Ga0114921_10000986_pt1 | contig 12595 bp, 10 predicted proteins | sample BentaG_FD_87016 | JGI IMG/M metagenome (GOLD analysis project Ga0114921, IMG submission 87016) | Deep subsurface microbial communities from South Atlantic Ocean to uncover new lineages of life (NeLLi) - Benguela_00093 metaG | ecosystem: Environmental > Aquatic > Marine > Oceanic > Sediment ...
ATAACCTTTGTGAGGCTGTATTTTTATTGACTGGTGAAGATATCCACAAAAAAGAGATAAGTACTTTCGTTATTCCTCCAGGTTCTGATACCGAGCCTCAGGAGATGCTGGCTGCGCCTATCTCACGGAGCAAGCCAGAAGAAGAAAGAGATTTTACCAGGATAAGGTCTTTCTTTAACGTCCCCTTTATTGTCGGTGGCGAGATCTTTGGAATGATCAATGTTTCAGGCTGTAAAGAGACTCTTTTTCCCGAAGAGAGACTGCGCATTCTTTATACCGTAGCCAATCAGGCATCCAATGCTATTGAGCGCCTGCGCAAAGTTATAAAGATTGAGAAATCCAAAATGGAGAGTATAGTTGAGAGTATGCTTGAAGGTGTGGTTATGCTGGATGAGCGGGGTGAGATTGTAGCATTAAATCCTCAGGCAAGGAAGATGCTGGGATTTGAGGATACTCAGGAGGTAAAAGCTAAAGACCTGTATGATAAGTTGCGGGTTGCTGAATTAGGAAAAGAGAAAGAGAAATTTTGGTCTGGTTTAGGGAGTTTTCCAGTTGTCCAGGAGCTGGTTTTGCCTCAAGGAGAAGAGACTAGAACCCTGCATTGCGAGGCAATTCCTGTCAAAGGGTTAGAAGATAAGATTATGGGGATTAGTATGGTTTTAAGGGATATCACCAGGGAAAAAGAGATCGAGAAGATGAAGAACGAGTTTATCTCCAGTGTCTCCCATGAGATAAAAACTCCGCTTGCTATCATCAAAGAAGCCATAAACCTTGTTGTGGATGAAATTCCTGGTAAGATAGTTGAACCTCAGAGGGATGTATTAACTACAGCACAGAAGAATATAGGCAGGCTTTCCAATATAATCGGTGATTTACTGGATATTTCCAAAATTGAGTCCGAAAAACTGGAATTGCACACAAGACTTGTAAATATAAGGGAACTCATTAAAAATACAATACCAGATTTTAAGTATATGGCAGAGCAGAAGGGAATTTTACTTGATTATGAAGTTCCCCCAGCCAAAGTGGATGTTCTCTGTGATCCGGATAAAATCAGCCAAGTTTTAGTAAATCTTGTTTCCAATGCCCTTAAGTTCACCCCCCAGGAAGACAGAGGCAGGGTAAAGGTGATCTGTAACGAGAATAAGGATAAAGTTATAGTTTCTGTTCAAGATACAGGAATAGGGATCTCGGAGGAAAATATCCCCAACTTGTTTGATCGATTCACCCAGTTTGGTAGAAAAGCGGGTCCAGGAGAAAAAGGCACCGGCCTGGGACTTGCAATCTCCAAGGGAATAGTGGAACTGCATAAGGGCAGGATTTGGGTAAAAAGCAAGCTCAACAAAGGCTCAGAGTTTTACTTCAGTCTTCCTAAATCGAGTTCGGAGAAAATAAAAAAAAATCTGGAGAAATAGAAATGGCTAAGAAAATACTTATTGCCGATGATGAGCCCGATATTGTAAAGATGCTCAGCATGAGATTAAAAGCATATGGTTATGAAGTAATGGGTGTTTTTGATGGACTTCAGGCAGTAAGAGAGGCATACAAGGAAAGACCTGATTTAATTATCCTGGATATCAAGATGCCCGTTGGGGATGGCTATACTGTATTTGAAAATCTGAAGAGGTCTGTGCAAATCAGGTTAATTCCGATAATATTTATCTCTGCTTTACCACCCCGGGAAGTGGAAGAGAAGGTGGCCCAACTTGGCGCTCAAGGCTTCATCGCCAAGCCCTTTGACTCCAAGGAACTCGTTGCCAAAGTTCAGAAAATCCTCGGCGAATGAGAAATGGAGTCAGTTATCTCCAGAATCAGCTTATTAGGAAGTGGGCAGGGGAAATGAAAGTAAAAAGGGGAGTCATAATTGTAGTGGTCCTGGCGATAGTTCTGGTGGGAATGTGGACATTTGTTGTGGGAATCATACCTGCAAAAAAAACGGTGAAACGGGTAGCTAAAAGATCAACTACTGTAAAGGTGACACCTGAGGAATTGAAGAAAAAGGCTGAACAGACCACTCTTTCTCTCTTCCATTGGCTGGAAAAGCAGGAGAGAATAGATAAGATGTTTGTCTATCACAAAGGTCGGCGGGACCCTTTCTTGCCTCCGATCAAAAAAAAAGTAAAAGAGAGCCTGCCCATCCAGCCTCCCAAATTAGTGCTAAAGGGTATTGCCTGGGATGAAACCGAGCCCCTGGCCCTGATCAATGGCCTGCTCGTCAAAGAGGGCGATACTATTGAGGGAGCTAGAATAGTGAAGATAGACTTTGACCGGGTAGTGGTGCGCTATAGCTCTAAGAGATTCATCATTAAAGTGACAGAGTGGAAAACAAAGTCCTAAGTCTGATGTCCAATCCTATTGCAGTTACTGCTGGCCAATAATAAGTAGGAGGTGAGGAATGGCGATCAAAAAAGAATTTGAGGAATCCATATCCTATCGATATGTTGATACCATCAAAAAAGAGCTGGTTAGCGAGGGATTGATCACCGAGGATCAATTAAAGACAGCTCTCTCGGTGCAGAAATCTACTCAAGAAGGAATAGGAAGAATCCTGGTGAGATTAGAATTTGTCAGTAAGGAGAAGATAATAGATTTTTTGGGACACCATTTAGGTATCCCCTATGTGGATCTGAAAGGATACCTCATTGATCCCGAAGTAATAGAATTAGTGCCAGAGGAGATGGTTCGTAAGTACAAGCTAGTTCCTCTATTCAAGATGGAGAATAACCTAACTGTGGCGATGGTGGATCCCTTAAATATCGCCGCCACTGATGCTCTGGTTCACCAGACGGGATTAAGTATTGAGCCAATGGTGAGTACTGAAGAGAATATCATTGAGACTATCAACCAATGCTATTCTAAAGCCCGCCATCCCGAAGGGCTGCTTGGTGAGGAAAATGAAGGCAATTTTGTCTCTGGAGTCGGGGTAGCAGAGCAAAAGCTTGAAAGTATTGCCGCTACTCCTCCTATTGTTCGCCTGGTAAACGAGATAATTCTTGAGGCTGTGCGTGAGCGAGCCAGTGATATTCATCTGGAGCCAGAGGAGAAAGATCTTCCAGTTCGTTTCCGCATTGACGGTGTTTTGCGTGAAGCAAGAGTTCTTTCCAAGAAGCTGGAACTAGCCATTGTCTCTCGCATAAAGATTGTGGCCAATCTCGATATCGCCGAAAGAAGAGTCCCTCAGGACGGAAGCTTTACCGTGACCGTGAAAAATAGACCCATTGACCTGAGGGTCTCCACCTTTCCCATGGCTTTTGGAGAGAAGGTAGTAATGCGAGTTCTAGATCGGGAAAGGTTCCTGATGGGATTGGAACAACTGGGATTTTTGCCCCAGACTTTGAAAATATTTAACTCCCTGATACAAAGACCCCATGGGATAATCCTGGTCACCGGACCCACCTCCTCCGGCAAGACCACCACCCTTTATGCTGTCCTAAATACTATCAAATCAGTAGAAGAAAATATCATCACCATAGAAGATCCGATAGAATGCTCTCTCCCTATGGTAAAACAGTCACAGATTAACCCCAAGGCAGGTCTAACTTTTGCTAGGGGCTTAAGGTCCTTTTTGCGACAGGACCCAGACATCATTATGGTGGGGGAGATAAGGGACTATGAAACAGCCGAGATTGCTATTCGAGCTAGCCTTACCGGCCACCTCGTTTTTAGTACCCTCCATACCAATGATGCTCCGGGAGCCTTGACCAGACTTATTGACATGAAAGTAGCTCCTTATTTAGTTTCTTCAGGCATCATCGGAGTGTTGGCTCAGAGACTGGTTCGCCGAATATGCCCCCAATGCAAGGAATCCTACCCCGAAGATAGGGAAACACTTACTAAATTGGGACTCGGGGGTAAGAATGAGTTGAAACTCTACCGGGGAAGAGGCTGTGATTATTGTAGAGGTACGGGCTATTATGGACGGGTGGGCATATTTGAATTGTTGACTATGAACAACAAAATCAAGGAGCTGGCGATGGACCAAACTCCAACCAACATCTTAAAAGAAGCCGCCCGGGAAGCAGGGATGAAGACCCTGCGAGAAGATGGATTAGAAAAAGTGATTCAAGGAATTACCACTATCGCTGAAGTAACGCGAGTCACCAGCGAAGAATAGTGAGTTTTAACTCTACAAAAAAAGGAGGGAAAAATGTCCAAAAGCAAAATCAGAAGGAGGCTAAAAGACCAAAAGGGATTCACCCTGATGGAGCTGATGGTGGTGGTGCTGATTCTGGGGATCCTAGCCGCCTACGGTATACCCAGGTATCTCTCCGCTGTTGCCACTTCCAAAATGGGGTCGGTCATTGCCAACTACGATGCGGTAGTAACAGAAACCGCGGCTGCCTTGTATGGTCCAGGGTCAACTAGTACTTCAGTGGAAACTACAGTTATCACCAACGGTAATAGTGAGCTTACCAATCCTTTCAGCGGAAACGCTGTGGTCGGTAATGCCGCCACACCCACTGCCGGACAGATTAAGGTTGACGGAACAACAACTTCTGGTCAGGTAACAGTTACCGCCTATGATGATAATGCAGCGGCAATGAGTAGTTATAACAAGACTATCCTCGATCCCAAGTAGTGATTCATAGAGAAAGGGATCTTTATCTCAGGGAAGGAGCCTATCTTCAAAGGAGAGAGGCACTTGTTGGTTCATCTTACCAGCGACGAAAAAGGGGTAGCAGCTGTGGCAATGATCATAATTGTGATCATAGCCCTGGTGACCCTGATAGGGGGGCTGGCTCTACTCACCTCGACCGGGTACAAGAGTTACCACTTTAGTAAAGACCGGGCCCAGGCTCTTTATCTGGCAGAAGCCGGGATAAGCAGCGCTATTCGGGAAATCAAGGGGGACGGGTATCTCCCTGTCGATTATTATGGCGAAGGAATAGGGTCCGTTTCCCAGACCTCCCTGGAAGGCGGCTCTTATTCGGTGAATGGTGAAGCAACTATGCCTTCCCGAGGGGGAGTGGAGGCTACCAGCGAGCATGGCAGTCTGGGGGAGTTTGATGATCCTCAATATTATGAATATCACCTCACCTCCACCGGAGAGATTAGTGGAGTCAGCCGGCAGGCTCAGGTAACCTATAAAGTAACCATTGATATCGAGGAGTTTAAACACATAGCCTCCTATACCAGCTCCTGCAATATGGCCGGAGCCTATCAAACGCCTATTCTTCCGTCCCCTATTATGGAATTCTTCCGGAATAACGCGGACTATATCTATGAGAGCGGTTTTACTTCGGGCAAGAACGATAATTTAGCCGGGGTTTATTATGTTGAGGGCAACGCCAAGCTGAAGGAAAAGACAACCTTGGAGGGGACTATTGTCGTGGATGGTGGAAAGCTGACTATTGAGAAAGAGTGCCAAATAGATCCCTCAGGGAATCCAGACCCCTCCAAGCGAGATTTTCCAGCCATAGTGGTTTATGGCGGAACTGGAAATGTTATCATTAAAAAGGAAACTCAGATTAACGGTCTCAGCTATACATCCAACTCCCTCAACACTCAAAAGGATTGTAAAATCAAGGGGGTTATCATTGCTGATAACATAACGCTGGGGCAGGACAACACGATCGAGTATCAAGAGGTTTTCCCTCCTGGATTCTGGGGAGGAACTTCTGCCAGCGGGGGAACCACGCGGAAGCTTAGCCTGGAGCCGGGAACCTGGCAATCAAGCTGAGGAAATGGGGAATCATTTTGAGAAAATCAGTAATTGAAGAGGAAAAAGGGCTTACCTTGATGGAGGTTCTGGTAGCGGTCTTTATCCTGGTCGCGGTTTTGACTCCCATAATTGGGTACTTTGGCAGGAATTTGAATAAGGTGGGTGAGGTGCGGAATGCTTCTATAGCTCTCAATCTGGCAAAGGAGGCAGTGGAGAAGATTAGAAATAGTGAGTTCACTCTGGGAAGTTTATATGTTTATAAGGCTGGAGAAGGCTCATTTGTGGACGGCTACATCGCCCCCACAGCCGAGAACCTGAAGCTCAGGGTAGTCAGAATGGGATCCTCGCCGCTCACGGTAAGTATAAATTCTGGGGCGGCAACCGGTGGTATTGCCGCTGATGCTCCCTCAGGGACCCTAATTGACTTGGAAGGAGATCCTTTAGCCGATGTCACCGAGGTAGCTATCACCGGAGGTAGTTTCAAGGACAGATTTGATATCATCTATGAATATCCAGAATCCATCGAGACCGTTAATGAGGCAAGCTGGCGAACCACCTATGAGTTTAGCAATCCCAGCACCCCCTTGAAAGTCACCGTGAAGGTTTTTAAAGGCTCAGCCACTGATCCCTTGGCAGAGCTGGTTACCACCGTAGAGAGCTTAAAATAGGGAAGATGATGTTAAGAACCTTAAGATCGCAGGCAGGAATAACTCTAATGGAACTCATACTAGCCGGGGTAGTCTTCGCCATTCTAGCCCCCGGGATCCTGCTGGTCTTCAATAAGGGGATGAAAAGTTTCTTCTTTGAAAGAGATGAGCTGGCGGTGCAAAGTGATATAAGAAACATAATGGACCGCATGACTGATAAACTAAGGCAGGCAACCGGCGTTACTACGGCTGAGGAAACAAACATAGTTTTTGATCCTGACAGTCGCAGGTATTACTGGGACAGCCAGAACAAAAATGTATACCATGGGGATGGAACTCAACTCAACAGCCAGGAAATCGAAGTCACCGATTTTTCCTTTTCTTATTATGGAGAGGATAAGCTGATTCCCCTCTCTTTTCCGGTGGTTGCTAGTGAGGTAAAAGCGGTGGGGATAAAAATGAGGTTCAAAGCCAATGATAACTCAGCCTTAGAACTAGAAAGCTTTGTACTAATCAGGAATCTATTTTGATTGAGAACTATCTGTGATGAATGAGGATGGAAATGGCTGTATATACCTATGAGATTTGTGACGAAACTGGCCAAGTGAGAAAAGGGACCCTGGAGGCAGAAACTTCCGAAGAGGCCGCCTCCCAGTTAAGAAGCTCGGGTGATTATATTATCTTGTTAAAGGAAGCAAAGAAACCTTTGGTTTCACCGCTATCTCAGCCAATTCGCCTGTCCTGGCTGGAAAGGGTAAGACCCAGGGATTTGGTGATATTTAACCGGCAGCTGGCTACAATGATAAGTTCGGGCCTTCCCCTTGTTGACAACTTAAGGGTCTTATCAGAGCAAACAGAAAGCAGCAAACTAGCCGAGACTTTGAGGAGAGTGGAGGCAGATATTAGCTCGGGAACAAGCTTTTCTAAGGCTTTAGCTAAATTCCCTGAAGTTTTTTCCCATCTTTATGTAGGCATGATTGGAGCTGGAGAAACCGGGGGGGTACTGAATGAGATCTTGAATAGATTAGCATTGTTTTTAGAAAAAGAGGAGAAGACAAAAAGAGATGTTAAGGCGGTTACCCTCTATCCAAAATTGTTAGTAGGGGTACTCATCGCAGGAGTTATCTTTATGTTTATCTTTATCCTTCCCCAATTTCTCAATATGTTCGCCCAATTGGGCAGTACCCTTCCTCTACCCACCAGGATTTTGATTGCTCTGGTGAGGTTTATGGGTACCAACAAATATCTGATTGCTGGTGCGGGTCTCATTTCAATCTTGGCCTTCCTGGGATGCAAAAAGAGCGATAAGGGCAAATTCTATTACGATCTTTTACAAATGAAATTACCGGTGATGGGAAAACTGGTTCGTAAGGTAGTTATCTCCCGGTGCTGCCGCACCCTTGCACTTCTCTGTGGCTGCGGGGTGCCCCTTCTGGAGGCACTGGACACGATAAAGGAAGTGGCTGGTAACGAGGTAGTAAAGCGGGCTCTATCCCAGGTGCGCCGAAATGTAGAGGAGGGGGCAGGTATTGCTAAGCCTCTAAAGGAAACCGGAGTCTTCCCCCCCATGCCGGTTTATATGATAAAAATAGGAGAGGAAACCGGTAATTTAGACCTAATGCTGGAAAAAATAGCTGATTTTTATGATGAGGAAATAGAGTCCTCGATTAAGAGTCTTTCTTCCACACTGGAACCTCTCCTTTTGGGAGTAATGGCTCTGGCGGTCGGCTTCATTGTGGTTTCTATATATTTTCCCATGTTTGACATGATTAGCGCCTTCAAAATCAAGTAAGAAGAGGAGGACAATGTCCCTTTTTTCTGGTTCTAAAAAGGTGACCGTGGGACTGGATATCGAAAATAACTCAGTAAAGATGGTCCAGTTAAGACATACCCGGCAAGGTCCTAAACTAGTAGGGTTTGGTGTAGCTGAGCTGCCCCGGGCCGACAAAGACTCAGGTGAGACGGAGAAAAGTGGGATCTTGTCTGCCATAGAAAAGATTTTAACTGAAGAAAAAGTAAAGGGAAAGACAATTATTTCCTCTATCTCGGGTCCCTTAGTCCACATTCAACTGGCGAGGTTCCCCCCGCTACCAAGGGAAAAGCTCAGAGAGGCCATCAAATGGACGGTCAAAGAAAAGGCACCCTTTGATCTGAAGGAGACCACTCTGGACTACTCAATGTTAGATAAGGTCATGGATAATGGGGCTCAACAATTAGAGATGGTAGTCACACTGGCTAAAAATAGGGTAGTTCAGGAAAAGATGGACTTACTTAGAGAAACCGGGTTCAAGTTAGCTGCTATGGATGTGGTACCTCTGGCTCTCTTAAATTCATTTAAGGTAAATAATGAGTGGAAAAAAGATGAGATCATTGCTCTGGTTGATGTTGGGGCGAGCACTACCCACCTGGTCATAGTCAAGAATGCTAAGCTCGAATTTAGCCGGGAGATTCCCTTTGGCGGCGACACCATTACCGAAGGCTTCAAGGAGAGGCTAGATTTATCGGATCTGGAAAGCGCCCAAAAAATGAGAGAAAGGTACGGAATCCTCGATGAGGAATCTGATAAGGAAACTGAAAAAAGCCCTCCTGAGGCAATGGAGAAAGACAGAGTTGAGATTGAAGAAGAAAAAGAAAGAGCCTTCAAAGTTTCTCAGATAATCAAGATTGAGCTAGGAAAACTGGTAAACAAGCTGCGGCTTTCCTTTAACTCCTATCGGGCTCAATCCCTGGAAGAGAGAATCGATAGAATAGTCTTAAGTGGAAGCCTGGCCCAACTGAAGAACCTGGATAAATTCTTGACCACCAGCCTGGAAATCCTGGTAGAAACGGTAAATCCGCTGAACAAAATTCTCCTTGACTCCCAGTTTGAAAAGAGAAGCTACCAGAAACTCCAACTTCTCTCTCCCAGTCTTAACATTGCCACTGGCTTAGCCCTGGGCAAAGGAGAAGCTATCAATCTTTCTCCGGCTAAAGAAAAAAGGGCCCGGTTAGCTCGTTGGACGAGGACGATTCTCGTACCTTCTTTTTACTTTGTCACGCTTTTCCTCCTCCTAGCCACCGGATATAACTCCTTGAACCAAAAGGTGGCTGTCTATGAGCAAGAGCTTCAATCCAAAAAGGCTAAGACTAGCTCCTTACAGCCAAAGCTCCATAAGGTTGAGACTCTTATGAGGGGCGTAAGCAGATGGAATCGCCGATACGCTAGTATCATACAATTGAGAGAGAGCTCCATCCCCTGGGTGCCAGTTCTGGCCGAGTTTGGTGAAGCCATTCCCAAGAAGGGCTGGCTGCGGGAGCTCTCTTTCGGGACAGGCCCAACCGACACTAACCAGAAGAAAAATTCCTCCATCTTGATGATTAAAGGAAGTATAAAGTGGGAAAAACTACGGGCTAATCTCTCCCTAATGGAATTTATAAGCCAACTGGAAAAATCCCCCTATATCAATGATGTCTATTTACAATCCACCGATAGAAATACCCGTCATGGACAGGAGGTGATTGACTTCACCATAGCTGTTCGCCTCCCGAGGAAAGAGGGGATTTCCTCATCCACTCACGGGTCAACCGAGAGGATAGAAAGGAGAGGGAGCTGATGAAATTTGGTCCATTGGGTAGAGGCAAGAAGGTATTGCTTGTCGGTGTCCTTTCCTTACCCCTGTTGGCTGGATTTTATTGGTATGGCTACCAACCTAAAATCCAGACTATAGGGAACTTAAAGAAAGAGATAGGAATCCTGGAGGGACAAATCAGGAAGGCACGGGCAAGCCTTAAGAATCTGGACGAGTTAGAAAAAAAACATCAGCAAATACAGGCTGCAGTGAGTTTGATGGAGGAAGTATTGCCTTCCGGAGAGGAGGTAACTACCTTACTGAAAGAGCTGTTAGTCAGAAGCGAGGGACTGGATATCGAATTTCTTGACCTGGGTGAACCAGTATTTATTCGGGCAGCTTCGGAGGCGGAAAAGGTTAAAAAGATAACCCTGACCTTGAAACTAAGATCTCCCTTTTTAAAGTTCATTGAATATTTAAATCGAGTGGGGAATCTTCAACGATTGATTAACGTTACTAGCCTTGAGGTTCAGGCAAAGGAAGATATTCTGTCTAAGGTAGACATCGATTTGACTCTGGAGGCATATGCGTGGGGGGAGGTTGAGTAACTCAATCCTTCAGGATTGATGGTTTTGATTGTTTAGTGAAGAGTTTCGAAAGCTCCTTTTTGGGAGCAAGTTTCTAAGTCTTAAGTCAGCCAATGGAAAAGTATAGGTGTCGCCATCACCTCCTTGAGGAGGCAAAATCAAAATGAAGGGTGCCATCGATTATATTGTCCAAGATCGACTCCCACGGCTTGTGTATTCCGTAGGTCGAGCACTGCGTGAATTCGAGGAATGGACCAAGCGCAGGTGGACCGAAGAGGCGCTTCAGAAAGCCCATGATGAGTTAGAGAAACGTGTTAAAGAACGTACCGCCAAATTGAGGAAGACCAACGAGGATTTACAACGGGAGATCATCGAGCGCAAGCGGGCCAAGGAGGTACTGCACAGAGAAAAAGAAAAATATCGGATTCTGGTAGAAGAGTCTGCCCTGGGAGTGTCCATAATTGGGAGGGATGGTCATTACAAATACATCAGCCCCAAGTTCATCGAGATGTTTGGTTATACCCTGGAAGATATTCCTAGAGGCAGGGAATGGTTTCGAAAAGCATATCCGGATCAAGAATACAGGAATCAAGTCGTTTCAACATGGATCAACGATCTGAAGGAGTCAAAGCGTGGCGAGTCCAGGCCCCGCATATTTATTGTAACGTGCAAAGATGACTTAGAAAAAACGATACACTTTAGACCAGTAACGATGGAGACTGGAGAGCAGTTTGTTGTTTACGAGGACATCACCGAGTGCAAAAAGGCAGAACAAGAGATAAAGAAAGCAAGAGATGATTATCTTAGCATAACTAACCTTACCGGTGATATTATTGTAAAAGTTGATAGAGAAGGTAGATGGACCTTCCTAAATGATGGTGCTTGTCAGTTTTGGGGTAAATCAAGAGAAGAGCTTATAGGAGGTCTTTTTAGCGATTATCTACACCCTGATGATCAGGAAAAAACAATGGCTGCTGTTAAAGAAATTAAGGCTAGCAAGCTAGTGAGAGGTCTAGTCAACAGACAGAAGACCCCCCAGGGGTGGAGAACAGTAGAATGGAACGAAGCCGCAATTTTTGATGAGAAGAGAAGATACATCGGTTTTCAAGCAACAGGTAGAGACATCACCGAGCGCAAGAAGGCGGAGGAGAAAATTCAGAAGCAAAATGAATTCTTGAATAATATCATGGAATCTCTTACTCACCCTTTCTATGTTATACATGCTAGTGATTACACAATTAAAATGGCGAATTCAGTCGCTCGCTTGGACATCTTAACGAAAAACCCAACCTGTTGTACCCTTACGCACAAAAGAAGCAAACCATGTGGAGGCAAAAAACATATTTGTCCGCTTCGAGAGATAAAGAAAACCAAAAAGCCCGTAGTTGTAGAGCACATTCACTACGATAAAAATGGCAATGCCAGAAATGTTGAGGTTCATGGCTATCCCATTTTTGATAAAAAAGGAAATGTTATTCAGGTGATTGAATATTCCCTGGACATCACCGAGCGAAAGAGGACAGAAGCGGAACTGAAAAGTTCCGAGGAGCGACTAAGGATATTGTTCGAGTTTGCTCCAGATGCCATTTACTTGAACGATTTAAAAGGAACCTTTATTGATGGCAATAAAGCAGCGGAGAAACTAATCGGTTATAAAAGGGAGGAATTGATCGGAAAGAGTTTCTTAAAATTGAAACTACTACCCCTAGGGCAGATCCCGAAGGCAGCTGCCAATTTAGCTAAAAATGCAGTGGGAAAGTCAACTGGACCGGACGAGTTCGTTCTAAATCGGAAAGACGGCAAACAGGTTACAGTAGAGATAAACACGCACCCAATAAAGATCAAAGATAAACCTTTGGCGTTAGGCATTGCCCGCGATATCACCCAGCGTAAGTGTGCTGAGATGACGTTAGAATCCGAGAAGAAACATCTCGAGGCATTGTTCAAAAGTATCTATCAGGGAATCGCTACTGCAGATTTGAATCACGAAATCATAGATGTAAATCGGAGCTTTACGGAAATGTTTGGATATGCTCTAGAAGAGATAAAAGGGAAGGATATCGATAAAATAATAGTACCAAGAGAGAAGCTTTCTGAAGCTATAAGAATCACCCAGCAATACGATGAAGGAAAGATATCCACAGTGGAAAC
>Ga0114921_10000987_pt1 | contig 12594 bp, 11 predicted proteins | sample BentaG_FD_87016 | JGI IMG/M metagenome (GOLD analysis project Ga0114921, IMG submission 87016) | Deep subsurface microbial communities from South Atlantic Ocean to uncover new lineages of life (NeLLi) - Benguela_00093 metaG | ecosystem: Environmental > Aquatic > Marine > Oceanic > Sediment ...
GCATTTATTACTGTAGCCAGCATCCCGGCGTAGTCAGCGGTGACCCTGTCCATTCCATCCTCCTCAGCCTTAGCCCCACGCCAGATGTTGCCACCACCAACAACAATTCCTACGCCCACACCCATTTCTATCACTTGCCTAATCTGCTTGGCTACCTTGGTTAGGGTAGGGGCATCAATGCCAAAAGTTGCTCCGCCTCCGAAGGACTCACCACTGAGTTTAAGCAGGACGCGCTTGTATTTGGCGGTGCTCATTTTCCTTATTCCTGCCCGCCTAGTTCGAATCTAGCAAACCGGCTTACTTTGATATTCTCTCCTACCTTGGCGATGGTTTCAGCAATAATTTCCTGCACCGTCTTATCCGGGTTCTTAATATCGGCTTGAAGCAGCAGGCAAGCGGCTTGAGGTTCTACCTCAGTTCCTGGGGAGACCTCTTCCCCGGAGATGAATTGGGGGGACATGGCGGCTACTTGCATTGCCAGGTGGTGAGCCAGTTTCTTGAACTCATCGGTGCGGGCGACGAAATCGGTTTCACAATTCAGCTCAACCATGGCTCCGACCCGACCTCCAGTATGGACATAGGCTTCAATTAATCCATCAGCAACAGGACGCTCTGCCTTTTTTGCCGCCTTGACCAGACTCTGCTTTTTTAAAATCTCAAGTGCCCTTTCTATATCTCCTTGGGATTCAATAAGAGCCTTCCGGCACTGCATAATGCCAGCGCCTGACTGGTCTCTTAGCTCTTTTACCCTGTCTACCGTGATTTTCAAGCTGCTTCCTCCTTATATTCCTGGTCAGGGGTGAAAATAAGCGGTTCGCTGATTTCTATACTCTCTGGCGGCTCCAGACCCTCTTCCCCGCCGGTTTTACCCTCGATAACGGCATCGGCGATTTTACTGCATATCAGTTTGATGGCTCTGATGGCATCGTCGTTGGCTGGGATAAGGTGGTCAATATTATTGGGGTTACAATTGGTATCAACTATAGCTACCACCGGAATTCCCACCCGCTTAGCTTCAGCTAGAGCAATCCTTTCTTTGGTGGGGTCAACAATAAATAGGGCATCTGGCAGGTTGGTCATCTCCTTAAAACCACCCATCTGTCGATTGAGGCGCAAGATTTCCTCCCCCAGCTTTAGCGCTTCCTTTTTAGGCAAGCGCTCAAAGTCCCCCCTAGCTTGTTGGTCTTCCGAGCGGACTAAATAGTCTATTCGGGCTTGGATAGTGGCAAAATTGGTCAGCACCCCTCCCAGCCAGCGTTGGTTAACATAGAACATACCACAGCGCTGTGCCTCCTGTTCTATTGCCTCTTGAGCCTGCTTTTTGGTGCCAACAAAAAGGATGCTGCCACCTTCAGCGGCTATTTGCCGAACAAAATCACAGGCTTTGTCTAGCATGGCAGCGGTTTGTTCCAGGTCAATGATGTGGATGCCATTGCGCTTGGTGAAGATGTATTTCTTCATCGCCGGGTGCCAGCGGCTGGTCTGGTGCCCAAAGTGAGCCCCGGCTTCTAAAAGCTCCTTAATAGTGGCGGTATCTGGCAAGCTTAAACCCCTTTCCCATTATTGAGTCATCATTTGTATTTAGTTTAACAGTATAGCATACTGGCTGGTCGGCAACAATATTCATTATTTTTTATCTCTAACGAGCTAGTTCAGATAGATTGGTGATACAGATTACCATATTTCGTTTCTCTATGGCTTTGCCCCATCCCCCCTGTTTTCCGTTGTCTTTCTTCCCACCCTCCCACCCAAAAGAGGCTCCGCCTCTCTTTAACTCCCCTCCTCTTGGAAGAGTCCAAGAGGAGCGCCAGCCCCCAAACACATTACAGGGAGTTTTAGAGGGACGAAGTCCCTCTTTTTTTATCCTTCCCCCTCCCTTGTAAGGGAGGGGGATTAAGGGGGTGAGGTTAATAAACAATCTCGAGCACTCTCTATTGATAAAAAATTGAAAAAGCTTTATTATAAGATTATCAACACAGGTCAGAAGAGAACGAGAAGCCAAGGATGCAAATTAGAAAGACATATAATGACTTAAAGCCTGAGCTACTTTATGATGAGGCCAGGGACTTTGTTCTCAAGCAGGGAGTTGTTGTAGGTGAGGCAAAACTGGAAACATACTCCTTACCCAGTGACTCGTCATCATTTATCTCCCGGGGCACATTGACCTTCAACATTCAGGGTAAGTCGGGCGAGGCGGAAAAAGAATGCCTCAGAGTACATATCGTGGGCTCAGCCAGTGGCGAAACCAAACTGATGCTTGATTTCAATGAGCAGCTTTTCCCCCAAGAAAAGGTCTCCGCTCTACAGGAAGACCTGGACTTCATTTTCGGCCCATACGAGGTTAAGCACCACTGACAAGCATATAGCTTGTCTCGCTTCTTTCCTCAATTCCCCCCTTGTTTTTGGCCTGACTTTGAGCTGTGATATAATTTAATTATGGTTATAAAGACATTAGCTACCAATCGGAAGGCATATCACAATTATCATATTGGCGATAGCGTAGAAGCCGGCATTGCCCTTACCGGCACCGAGATAAAGTCCATCAGAGCCGGCAGGGTGAGTCTGGCTGATGCCTATGTCAGACCTGAGGCTGGGGAATTATGGTTACTGAATGCTCACATAGCTCGCTATGACGCCGGTAGCTATATGAGTCACCAGCCAACCCGACGCCGAAAGCTGCTGCTTCATCGTAAGCAGATTGACAGCCTTACCAGCAAGGTATTGGAGAGGGGCTTTACTTTGCTTCCCCTCAGGTTGTATATTAAAGATAGCCTGGCTAAGGTCGAGGTGGCGTTAGCCAGAGGTAAAAAGCTCTATGATAAGCGGGAGGCCATAGCCCGCCATGAGACGGAAAGAGAGATTGAGCGAGCCATAAAACGGCGGGAGCTGGGAAGGAGGTAGCTTACTTAAACCATTAACAATTAAATAAGGGGACGCGTGGGTTCGACAGGGGAAGTGTGTTGCAGGATTGCAAGCTGAGGTGCCGCTAACCTCATAAAACTGGCGGCAAAAAAACAACTGGCGAACCAGAATTCGCTTACGCAGCCTAATTTAATAGGTTGCACATCCACCCAGCCTGTCCTCAATGGGTCGGGATTGGGTGCCGTTAAATTGAGGTGCCACCATCCCGACGTCGATAAGAGTGGTGAAAGAATCATCGACTGGCCTGGCTAAACTCGGTCAGCAGAGGCTAGCCCGGCGAGATTAAATAGCTGACTAAGCTTGTAGGATATTCTGGGCAGCTTCTCTTGGACGGGGAGTTCGACTCTCCCCCGTCTCCACCAGCCCAAAATCCGGGTTCTGGTGTAAACTGGAACCCGTTTCTTTTTTGGTGTCATTGGGATCGAAGATCGTCACCTTGGAGCCGGTCTTCATCGCCTCGAACAGCGAGTAGAATGGGGCCTTCGGCTGGATGCCGACGACTGACCGCGTGGCCAGAAGATCAACATAAACAGCTTCCAGAGTCTCGTTTGCCTGAGGTATGACCAGAGATTCAAGCCGATCCTTGACAAGTTTCTTCGTCTTTGTTACTTTATGCCTGTCACAGCTGTTTTGGACATAGCTATAATTAAGCCCCTATGGCACAGGGAATGCTGACCGGAATGCAGTAAATCACTTTTCTCTCCGTAAGGCCTATTAGGAACAAATAGTGAGGAGGCAGCAAAATGCCCATTGAGTATGTGAAAGAAACCTACCAGATGCAATTGAAGCCCCTTTTTATGAGAAGCGTCTTGTATTTTGGCAATAAGGAGGGTGTCTATAGTTCTGACCATCATGGTGGGGAATTTAGATGCACCTGGCATGAGGCATATGAGCGGATATGTCGCTTAGCTAATGCTCTAAGGAATTTGGGCATAGAGCGGGGAGACAAAGTGGGCACTTTCGCCTGGAATACTCATAGGCACGGGGAGCTGTCCTTTGCCGTTCCTATGATGGGCTCGGTATTTCATCCCACCAATATAAGGTATGGCAAGGAGCACCTGATTTATGCCATTAATCACTCAAATGACAAGATAATGTTTGTTGATGAAGACCTTGTCCCGCTAATGGAGGGTATCAAGGACGAGCTGAAGAGCATAGAGTGTTACGTCATAATGACCCCCTTAGCCCAGCCGCCTCAGACAAAGCTTTCTCCCGTTTACTGCTACGAAGAACTACTCAGTCAGGCGTCGCCGGTTTATGATTTTCCCGATGACATACCGGAAAACTCCCTGGCAATGTTGACCTACACCGGTGGCACTACTGGACTGCCAAAAGGGATAGGTTGGTCTCCCCGCTCCATAGTGTTGAGCATCTTTGGTCTTATTGGTCCCGATCAGGTGAATCTGTGTGAAGAGGATGTGGTTTTGCCGATGGCAAACCTATTCCATATCAACGCACATAACTTTGCCTTAACCACAGCAATGGTAGGGGGTAAAATAGTATGGCCAGGACCACACCCCTCCCCCGAGGACCAACTTAGGCTGATAGAGAAAGAGAGGGCAACCCACTTTCAGGGAGCCACTGCAGTACTGATGTTTGCCTTGCAGGAATGGGATAAGGGAAAATATGACCTAAGCAGCTTAAGGAAGGTTTACTCTGGGTCAACAGCACCAAACCAAGCTTTGATAGAGGCACTGGAGAGTAAGGGGCTGAGGCTCCACTGGACTTATGGTATGGCTGAGGGTCGTGTTATCTCCAATACGGTTACTTCCCATAGAAAGCATATGGAAGGTTGGTCAAAGGAGAAGTATCTTCAGAAGATGACACGTCAAGGTCTTCCCATGCCCGGGGCGGAAGTGCGGGTGGTAAATCTGGATACTGGGGAGGACGTAGCCTGGGATGGGAAAGAGCAGGGAGAGGTTCTGGTCAGAGGTTTGTGGACAGGGCAAGAGTACTACAATGAGCCAGAAGCCACCAGCAAGGTGTTTAAAGATGGCTGGCTGCATACCGGGGATGTGGCGGTAATAGAGGAAGATGGTTACCTCTATCTAGTGGACAGGATTAAGGACATAATTAAGTCAGCCGGTGAATGGATATCCTCGGTGGATTTAGAAAACGCCATTATGGATAATCCGGTGGTTCGTCAGGCGGCAGTATTTGCTATACCCCACCCCAAGTGGGAGGAGAGACCAGTGGCTGCTGTTGTCCTGAAGGATGAATATAAGGGTAAGGTGACCGAAGAGGATATAGTAACTCCCTTGCGGTCTCGGTTTGCCAAGTGGTGGTTGCCAGACCGTGTATTATTCTTGGACGAATTACCCATGACGGGAACAATGAAGGTCATGAAACGGGTATTAAGGGACATGTGGAGGGAGGGGAAGCTGGGGGCTTTGAGTTCCAAAGAGTAGTTTAGAGATAGCGAGAAAAGGGATGGATGATATTACCCTGAGTATTGATGGTTTTGAGGTTAAGGCAAATGAAGGTATGACCGTGCTTGAGGCGGCGCAGAGGGTAAATATCTACATCCCCACGCTGTGTGCTCATCCCGACCTCTCTCCATTCGGAGCCTGCCGCCTGTGTGCTGTGGAAATTGAGGGGATGCCAGGTTTTCCCTCAGCCTGCACTACCCCAGCAGCCCAGGGTATGATTGTCCACACCAATACCCCGCTGGTTCAAGCGGTGCGACGACATTTCTTAAGCATCATCCTCAGCCAGCATCCCCATATCTGCTTAACCTGTGAGTATCGAGACCAATGCCATCCTTGGCAGGAGTGCAAAAAGGATATCCCAGTTGCTGAACGTTGTTGCTCCCTTTTCCACCACTGTGAACTACAAAGGGTGGCTGAATACATCGGGATTAACGAGGATACCCCCCGTTATGTGCCCGATAAGCTTCCCGTAATTAAGGATGAGCCCCTTTTTGACCAGGACTACAACCTGTGTATCCACTGTGGTCGCTGCGTAAGGGCTTGTCAGGAGCTACGTGGAGTATATGCCTTCGGCTTTGTTACCCGTGATGGCAAACTGGAGGAAAGACCGGTCAGTGGCTCTTTGTTACAGTCAGGATGCAAGTTCTGTGGTGCCTGTGTTGAGGTCTGCCCCACCGGTGCCTTGAGCGACAAGGAGGTAAGTTGGGATGAGCCTGAGGCTGCTCTAATCCCGTGTAAGAGTGCCTGCCCCGCTGGTATCGATGTCTCCCGCTATGTAGATTTGATTGCCCAGAGGAAATTTGACCAGGCTATAGCCGTAATCCGTGAGAAGGCCCCCTTTCCCGCCACCTTGGGGCGGGTGTGCTTTGCCCCTTGTGAAGACGCCTGTAGGCGAGGCATGCTAAATGAGCCTATCGCTATTCGTGCCCTGAAGCGTTTCCTTGCTGAACAGGATACGGGGTTGTGGCGGCAAAATTCCAAGATGGCACCTGCTAGCGACAAGAGGGTTGCCATTGTAGGCTCGGGACCGGCTGGGCTAACCGCTGGCTATTATCTGGCAAAGCTTGGACATTCGGTTACTGTTTTTGAGGCATTGCCTGAGCCGGGTGGAATGATGCGCTTTGGCATCCCCGAATATCGGCTGCCCAGAGAAATACTAGATGCTGAGATTGAAGATATAAAAAGCGTTGGGGTCGATATCAAGACAAATTCTAGGGCAAATTCACTGGATGAGCTTTCCAAGCAGGGTTACCATGCTATCTTCCTGGCGGTGGGGGCGCATCAGGGGATTAAGATAGGGGTTGAGGGTGAAGATAGCCCCGGAGTGATAGACTGTGTATCATTTCTCAGGAACGTAAGTTTAGATGAAGAGGTTAGGCTAGGGGAGAGAGTAGCTGTGATTGGTGGGGGCAATGCTGCTATGGACTCAGCACGAACCGCTCTTCGCCTTGGTTCTAAAGAGGTAACCATCCTTTATCGCCGCTCTCGGGCTGAGATGCCAGCCAGCAGTGCTGCGATTGAGGGAGCTATTGAGGAAGGCGTTAAAGTCATCTTCCTCGTTGCGCCAAGCAGGATTGCCCGCCAGAGCGATGGCATAAGGCTGGAGTGTCTCCGCATGAAGCTGGGCAAGCCCGACGCTAGTGGCAGACGGCGTCCGATACCAATCAAGGGTAGCGAATTCACTATGGACTTTTACACTGTAATTGCTGCTATTGGTCAGATGCCGCAAATCCCAGAGCAATTCGGGCTAGCCACCGGTCGGGGCAATACCCTTCAGGTCAACCCCGATACCCTAGCCACCACCAGAGACGGCGTTTTTGCCGGTGGTGACGCAGTGAGGGGACCAGCTTCAGTCATCCAAGCGATAGCTGATGGCAGGCAAGCCGCAATATCAATAGACAGGTACCTGGGTGGCAGTGGAATTATTGACCAGACGCTGGTTCAAATTGAGGAGCCAAGTCCGTGGCTGGGGCGTGATGGCGATTTTGCCTGCAGAAATCGTATTCCAGTACCCACTCTACCCACTGACCTGCGGACTGGCAAGTTCGGCTGCAGGCACGCAGCTGAAACAGGATGGCTACTGGCTGAGCAACGGGGTGATACCTTTGCTGACTGGCCTGCTGACCAGGTGCCGTGGCAGGTGCCTCGATACGGGCTTGGCGATTTTCCTGAGGTTGAACTCGGATGGAATGAAGCACAGGCGGTTGAAGAAGCTAAGCGTTGCCTTAAATGTCACCTGAGGTTCAGCATCTCACCGCTGATTCTCCCGCCAAGTAAGCAAAAACAGGATGGAGCTATGGTAAGGGCTGAAGTGGTTATTGAGGAGGAGCAGTGCCAGGGATGTGGCTATTGCGTGAAGTTTTGTCCCCGGGAATGCATTGCCATCGCCGGGGATAAGTTTACCCCTCAGGGGTATTTACTACCCTCCTTTGTCAAACCCGATGAATGCAATACCTGTGGTTTCTGCGCCATGCTCTGCCCCAGAGCAGCCATTGAGGTATATCTAAGTGTCAGTAGTGAAGCGCCGGTATGAGGAACAGTTTTTGCTGAGGAGGTGATTATATGGGTGAGAGAATGTTTATTGAGGGTAATGTAGCCATTGGCTGGGGGGCAGCTGCTGCCGGCTGCCAGGCTTTCTTTGGTTACCCCATAACCCCTCAGAATGAGATAACAGAATGGTTTGCTCGTGAGTTCCCCAAGATGGGGAGGATTTTCGTTCAATCTCAAAGCGAATTGGGGTCAATAAATATGCTGTATGGCGCCGCCGCCACCGGAATCAGGGCTATGACCTCAACCTCGAGCCCAGGGTGGTCCCTGATGCAAGAGACGGTGTCAGATATGGCTAATGCTGAACTTCCCTGTGTCATTATTAATGTGCAGAGAGGAGGCCCTGGGGGTGGCCCCATTCGCCATGCTCAGCAGGATTATCTCCAGTGCACACGAGGGGGAGGTCATGGGGACTATAGAAATATTGTCCTCGTTCCTGCCTCAGCCCAGGAATGCTTTGACCTGGTGCAGCTTGCCTTCTACCTAGCTGATAAATATCGCAACCCAGTAGTGGTTATGTCTGACGCTATTATCGGGCGACTAAGAGAAACAGTTGAGGTGGAGCGGATTGAATTCGGTCCCCTTCCCGATAAGGACTGGGCGGTAAAGGGTAAGGCAAATCACAAGGACGGGAGGCGTCGTCTGGTTGAGCACTCCGGGGACTTATTTGGGCGCTACCCTAGCTATGTAGCCCTATTACAGAACCTGCAACAGAAAATAAAGCAGATGCAAGAAGCTGAGTTGCGATATGAAGCCTATAAAACGGAAGATGCCAAACTAATCCTCGTCGCCTACGGTTACACTGCCCGGGTGGCTAAAGAAGCAGTTAATATGGCACGTGCTGAAGGTATCAAGGCAGGACTAATTCGATTGATAACCGCCTGGCCATTCCCCTATCAGATAATTAGAGATAAAGCCTATCAGGGCGGCAAATTCCTGGTTGTAGAAGACTGTCTGGGGCAGGTGGTTGAGGATGTCCAGTCTGCCGTAGAGGGTCGTACTGAGGTGCATCTGGTAAGCATACTTGACCGCCATATACCTACTGATGGTGGCATGATTCTGCCGGATAAGGTATTTGACAAAATTAAGCAAATACAATGAGCTAGAGAGAGGGGGTTAGAGAGTGCCATGAATGAGCAGGCTAAAGTAGTAACTAAACAAAGGGTTGCTGGGAGACCAAAATTGCTGGTGCAGCAGACAACTGGCTTCATCTATTGTCCTGGCTGTCATGAGCCCATTACTGCCCGGGCTATCGCTGAGGTTCTAGAGGAGATGGGGATGGGTGACAGAACCGTGGGCGTCTTTGATATTGGGTGTGACTCCTTTCTCCTTGGCTTGTTAGACATTGATGCTGTTCTTACTCCACATGGTCGCCCACCTGACATGGCTACCGCCGTCAAGCGCAGCTGTCCAGATAACATGGTATTCACTGTGCAGGGCGATGGAGGTTTGCTATCTATTGGCGCTGACCCCCTATTGGGGGCGCTAACCCGTGCTGAAAAGATTACCATCATTATGCTAAATAATGCTGTTTATGGAACTACCGGGGGGCAGATGTCACCTACCAGCCTGGTGGGACAGGAAACTACAACCACCCCTCAGGGAAGGGATATGGCTCAGACCGGATTCCCTGCCCATGCTGCTGAGATGATTGCCACTTTCAGGGGGGTTGCCTATTCCGCCCGTGGTGCTTTTAATAACCCATATAACTATGAGCGCACCAGGGAGTATATAAAGACCGCCTTCCAGAAACAGATGAATAAAGTTGGCTTGAGCTTCGTGGAGATTCTCTGTGCTTGTCCCGCTAACTGGCGTCTGTCACCTGCAGATTCCCTGAAGTGGATAGAGGAAAAGATGATCCCAGAATTCCCCTTGGGTGAGTTTAAGAATGTGGCTAAAATTGAATAATTTAGGAGAGGGGTTATCATGAAGCAAAAATTACCTACCAAAGGTGAGGTAATAATAACCGGTCTTGGTGGTGCCGGTGCCCTTACTGCTGGTACACTACTGGCTGAAGCAGCCAGTAGTAAGTATAAGAATGTAACCTGGTTTCCTTCCTATGCTATATCTAAGCGGGGCGGGCTCTGCGAGTGTACCGTTGTTTTCTCCAATGATGAGATTGCCTCTCCATTACTATCCCAAGCTGATGGGGTAATTGTTGCTGAGGCAGCCCAGTTTAAGGATTTTGAGGGTAGGGTACGTCCTGGGGGAACAATGATAGTTGAGAAGACTGGGCTGGAGTCCAAAGCAGAGAGGAAAGACATCAGGGTAATTGAAGTCCAAGCTATTGAAACCGCTATTAGCCTCAGCGGCACTAGCCGGGGTGCCAACTTGGTCTTGTTAGGAGCCTTTGTCGGGGCAACCCAAATAATCTCCCCCGAGCTTATAAAACAGCAGCTCAAAGAGGCTTTCGCTAGCAACGAAAAGGTGCTTAAAGGTAACCTGGAAGCCTTTGACCAAGGGCTTGACCTGGTTAAAAAACTATAAGTGCAAAGAATCTCCAATCCTGGTCAGGGTATGCTGCCTAAAAAGAGATATTACCGCCTTTGATGGGGGTAGGAAGGGGGTCCGTTGTGTCTATCTCCGATAGGGTTCGGAAAAGTGTAGCGGGGGGGTCGTTGATCAGGAAGGTGTGGGAGGAAGGATTTAGCCTTAAACAGCAGTATGGTGAGGAGAATGTCTTTGACCTCTCTCTGGGCAATCCGGTGATGGAACCTCCTGCTGAGTTCCATCGGGAGTTGAGGAGGCTGGTAGAGAATCCCCTGCCGGGGATGCATAGGTACATGCCAAACGCTGGTTATCCGGAGACAAGGGCGGCAGTGGCGGCACAGCTCTCACTGGAGACTGGTATCAAGTTCACCCTGAACGACATCGTGATGACCTGCGGTGCTGGGGGAGCATTAAACATAGCCATCAAGACGATACTCAATCCGGGGGATGAGGTCATTATATTCGCTCCTTACTTCCCCGAGTATATCGCATATCCCGGCCATCACGGCGGGATTGCCAAGGTTCTGCCTACAGATGAGCAGTTTATACCCAGGCTCGATGCCTTAGAAGCTGCCATTGGGGCTAAAACTAAAGCGGTACTGATAAACTCTCCCAACAATCCCACCGGCGTTGTCTATAGTGAGGATTTTATACATCAGCTTGGGGAGTTGCTCAGCAAAAAGGAAGCTCAATACGGGACGCAGATTTTCCTCATCAGCGACGAGCCCTATCGCAAGATTATCTATGATGGATATAAATACCCTCAGGTTTGGCCCCATTATCGGCAAACTATCGTGGTCACCTCTCACTCCAAGGATTTGGCACTGCCCGGTGAACGTATTGGCTACGCCGCCGTACACCCCGACTGTAGCCTCCGAGAGGAACTGGTAGCCGGCCTCATCTACTGCAACCGAACGCTATACACCAATGCCCCAGCTCTGATGCAACATATAATACGCCATTTGCAGTCGGTGACCGTCTCTGTAGCCGAGTATCAGAGGAAAAGAGATTTCTTATATGACCATCTTAATGAGATGGGCTATTCGGTGATAAAGCCTCAAGGAGCTTTCTACATGTTCCCAAAATCACCGCTGGAGGACGAAGTTGCTTTCGTGAGCGAGCTACGGCAGTGGAGGGTGCTCACTGTACCCGGTCGCGGCTTCGGGTCACCAGGGTATTTTCGGATATCATACTGTGTTGATGATAGGACACTGGAAGGTTCCCTGGCTGGTTTTGCTAAGGCTGCCCAGAGATTCAATATAGGTTAGTCTTCGGGAAAGAGGTCACACCACTGCCAATTCAGCAGTTGAAAAATTTCTTGACAAGCGTGTTATAATGCGAATTAATCGAAAAATTTACAGCACGACTGTTAATGAGCTTGAAAGCTGTGTTAATATGATTTGAATCTAATTTGGAGACGCTGTTACACACTTAGAATAAGATAATATTGGCGAGGGGGCGGGGTTCAAAGATGGTTATGTGCAGGGATATTGTGTGTGATGAGGGGCTCGGAAGGTTCAATGTTTTGTGCCTCTGAGCCCTTCTGTGTTTAAAGATAGGGACTAGGAATCCAGAGGGCAAGCAGGAATAAGCGTGGGAGGCTTTTTATAAGGAGGTGAGAGCTGGAAAACTAAAAGGGTTACAAACTAAAAAATAGAAGGAGGAAAAAAGTGGCGAAATTCGAAAGAGGAATGTATTTTCTTGACCAAAAGGATATGCCAACTCACTGGTATAACATTATGGCTGATATGCCCGGGGATATGCCATATCTTTTGCACCCGGGAACGGGAAAGCCGGTAGTCGTAGATGACCTACTACCTATATCTGCCAGGGCGATCGCTGAGCAAGAGCTCAACAGGAAAGACCGCTGGATTGAAATCCCTGAAGAGTTGCGGGAGGTTTATCGCACCTGGAGACCAACGGTGCTGCATCGGGCATATCGGCTGGAGAAAGATTTAGACACGCCAGCCAAGATTTTCTACAAATATGAAGGGACAAACCAGGCTGGAAGCCACAAGCCTAATACCGCTACAGCTCAGGCATACTATGTCAAAAAAGAAGGGAACAAGGGCATAAGTACTGAGACCGGTGCCGGGCAGTGGGGCAGTGCCCTGAGTTTGGCAGGGGCATTCTTTGGTCTAGATATCAAGGTGTTTATGGTCAGGATTAGCTACGACCAGAAGCCATATCGCCGCATCGCCATGGA
>Ga0114921_10000988_pt1 | contig 12594 bp, 11 predicted proteins | sample BentaG_FD_87016 | JGI IMG/M metagenome (GOLD analysis project Ga0114921, IMG submission 87016) | Deep subsurface microbial communities from South Atlantic Ocean to uncover new lineages of life (NeLLi) - Benguela_00093 metaG | ecosystem: Environmental > Aquatic > Marine > Oceanic > Sediment ...
AAACTCTAGTTGAATATAGGATTAGGAGAATGAAAAATTTGACTTGAGTTGGGTTGAATAAAAAATAAAAATAAATTTAATGTTTAATTCTTGCTGAAACCCAATCGTAATAGCCTTTGTCTTCCATTACTTTAGGGATTTCGGCGAAAAACTGTGCAGTAATCTCTTTTACATGCTTAGCTGCAACAGGATGGAACATCATGGCGAGATCTAAGCCTACAAGAGATAAACTTAAAGCATTAATAATTTCCCATATTGGCCCTCTATACTGTCGCAGTCCCCATTGAGGTGCTTGTTTCTCGCTCATCCATGCTTCACGGGCTCCCCACGCGTTAGTAGTTCCACCACTAATTGGATAAGCTAAATCAGTTTCTCCCAATAAACCTGCTATACGCATTCTTTGGTAAATACTGAAGCTATATTCCATGCCATAGCCTAAAGTGGCACATGTGGGGTCCATTACGATTCTGTTTTTAGGTAAACCTAATTCTATTGCGTCTTTATTCATTTTTATTTGATTATTCAGATCCAAACTTGTCCAGAGTAAGCAATTATGATCGTACTTAACTGCTAATGGAATAACTTCCTCCCAAGTTGCTTTATCTGCTGCTGACAGCATTAAAACCTCGCTCTCAGTGGCAGCCGCGGTGACTTTAAATAATTCGACATCTTTTTCTTTATTTCCAGAGCAACCAATAATGACCGGTACGTCTACAGCCTGCAAAATATCTTCTAAATATTTCACAGATTGCGAAACTGGTGCGTCACCCATTGCGGGATCGATTTCTAAAGAATGGAAAGTTATACTTTCTGCGCCAAATTTATTAACAGCAAGTTTTGCCCATTCTGCAGGATTTGCTAAAACTTCCCCATATTCTTGCTTAATCGGTTTAGGTAACATCATTTTAGAACCCATGTCAAAAACATCGTAAGTAACTAAAGGAGGGTTAGGATTTCTTTTGTCAAGACCAAGAAAGTTGTAAAACGGAGGAACTTTTTCTCCACCGATTACTGCTTTCTTTCCATTCGATCTTACGAACTCAACAGTCTCGATTTGCCCGGGAAATTCCAAGTCTAGAGTAAATTTGGTTGGAGTCCATTCTGCCTTTCCAATTCCTGGTAAAACGGCTTGTGCGGCAGTTTGAACAATACCGGGTAACATCTGAAATTCTAAATACTCTGCGAATAAGTCTACATCTTCTAGTTCTATTTCTTCAACCTCTTTCATTAGTTGGGCTAATTTCTTACTAATCTCATCAAACGAAATTTTGTATCACTTTACTTTATTATATTAAGTCTATAAATAGGCTATTGGTGAATTAAATTTAAAATTATGTGATGGAAATTGATAGAGGTTTTTTACTAAGAATCTAATTTTTAGTATATCTTCTTTATAATTTTCTTCTTAAATAAGATTATCAGGCTTGAAATTACAAAAAGCGAAAGAATTAAGAAGCCTATTTGATATCCTGGAATAATAGGAAGATAATATCTTGTTAACTCGTCATTATTACAATAGAAAAAGAAAGTATCTGGTCCGTTTTCGATTAAAATAAGTTCGATGTAATAGATTTTATATTCTGATGCAGTGTAATTGATGTAAGGATTATCTTCTATACTATAACTTATTGCTACATCAAAAATATCTGGATTAAGACTATTATCAATGTTTAAAAAGGATTCAGTAGGGCGGGTATCATAAAGAAATAGGTTGAAATTTCCAACACCGTTGTGAGTTACATTAATTACAATGTTTTCATCGACTTCTAAACTAACTAAGAAATACACGGAGATTCCATTGTTTATGTTATCTATATGCTCAAATCCAAAAACGCTTACAGTTGGGATTAAAGTCATTAAAGTAAGAAGTGTAATCGCGAGATACTTTCGTTTCATGATTTTAGTTAAGTAATAATTTTAAGTTTGATATAACGTTTAAACAAAATTAAGTTTTATTGAAATTTGAACTTTAAAAAAAAATGTTTGTCTGTTTGACATGAATAAAAGAACGCTTCATAATTTAGATTTTGGTAAGTATCATGGTTTAGGTAACGATTATGTAATAATAAATAATTTGAAATATGGAATTCCTGACGATAAAAAATCAGACTTAGCAAAAATATTATGTAAACACCATTATTCTGTTGGAGCTGATGGAGTTTTATTTGTTTGCCATCCAAAGAAAACTGAAGTGAGGATGAAAATGTTCAATCCCGATGGTTCTCAAAGCGAGATGTGTGGTAATGGAGTTCGATATTTTGCGAAATTTCTCTATGAAAATGATATTTATAAAAAGGAAGAAATAGAGATTGAGACGCTTAAAGGTATCGTAATTGCTAAACTCACTATTATGAACGATAAAGTCTTAACAGTAACAATTGATATGGGCACTCCAACTTTAGAATGTGAGAGTATTCCAGTTAATTTAGAAAGTTTGGTTAATCAGTGTGTCAACGAATCAATAGTAGTTTTAGATAAGATTTTTAAATTTACAGCAGTATCAATGGGTAACCCTCACGCCGTCGTTTTTACAAAGAATATCATCAACGACAACGATTTAAGAAAGTATGGTGCTGCATTCGAGTCTAATATTCTTTTTCCAAAAAAAACTAATGTAGAATTTGTGAAAGTAATTTCTAAAGAAGAAGCTATCTTGAGAGTTTTTGAAAGAGGAGTTGGTGTAACTAATTCGTGTGGAACGGGTACATGTGCTGCTGTGGTAGCAGGAACTATTTTAGGATTATTTAATGAAAAGACTCCCGTTACAGTTCATAACGATGGGGGAGATTTGAAAATTACTTATAACGGTAAATCGGTCTTTATGGAAGGACCAGCCGTAAAAGTCTTTGATGGAGTAATTGATAGGATTGAATTTTAATTTGTTTTAAAAGTAGTTTGTTAGTTTTTATTTATAAAAAGAAGGAAATTTATGCCTTTGAGGTAAATTAATATGAATTATTCTGACTGGTTAAAGAGAAAAGGATTAGAGTATAGAGACGGTATATTATATTTTACTGATCAAAATACCGTAGATATTGTCAAAAGTTTGGGTACACCCCTTTATGTAATTAACGAACAAATGATTCGCGAGCGCTATAGAAGCTTGAAAAATGCTTTAAATCAAGATTACAAAAATAATCAGATTCATTATGCTGTTAAAGCGAACTCAAACCTTTCTATCCTGAAAATTCTAAATTCTGAAGGAGCCTCTTTCGACTGTACATCTATGGGAGAAGTGTACATATGTTTTAAAGCAGGTATTTCATCAGATAAGATAATCTATACTGGAAATATGTTTACAGATTCTGATTTTGAATTCGCAGTAAAAAATAATGTGTTAGTGAATTTGGACAGTGTAAGTCAATTGAAACGATTAGTACGAATCCACGAGAGCCTTGGAAAGGAAAAAGAAGTTATCTCTTTTAGGATAAATCCCGAATTTGGAGCAGGACACCATAAACACACTATAACAGCAGGAAAAGACATAAAATTTGGGATATTAGAGGAACAAGCAGTAGAAGCGTATAGAAAAGCTAAAGAGGCTGGCTTTAAAAAATTTGGTGTTCATCAGCATATTGGATCGGGAGTATTAAACGCGCTCGATTTTGGGAAACCAGCAGAAAAATTTATTAGTATTATCAAGAAATTAGTAGAAACCCTCGACATTAAGTTTGAATTTATCGATTTTGGTGGTGGTTTGGGAATTCCCTATCGACCAGAAGAAGAACCTTTAGATTTAGAGAGTTATAAAAATCTCGTAATAAAACCTTTCATAGATTTAGTGAAGAAAGAAAGTTTACGTGAACCTATGTTTAAAATTGAACCTGGGCGTTATTTAAGCGCAGAGTCTACCATTTTATTAACACAGATAAATACTTTAAAGGACAATGGATTTAAGCTTTTTGCTGGAGTTAACGCTGGATTTAATACTCTTATTCGGCCAACCTTATACAGTAGTTATCATCATATAATTCCTTGTGATTTAAAAGGAAATAAGCAGGAATTTGAATATGATGTTGTTGGACCTATATGTGAATCTGGAGACATTCTTGGAAAAGCAAGAAAATTAAAAGAATTAAAAGAGGAAGATTATCTGGCTATTCTTGATACTGGAGCATATGGTTTTGTTATGAGTAGCTCTTACAATTCAAGACCAAGACCTGCTGAAGTGTTAATTAGTAATAATTCAGTTTATGAGATTAGAAGGGCTGAAACTTTCGATGATCTTGTAAGCACCCAAAAAATTCCAGAACATTTAAAATAAGAAAAAAGAGTTAAATCCTTTATAACGTTTAATATCACGAGATAGAATTATAAAAAAGGATGCTTTAAGGACTGGATACCCTTTAGAGCGTCTAGATGAAGAGTTGGCAATATGAAATCTGTGAATTCAGGTTGATGATATTACTGATCTGCTCTGATAAATTTTTATAATTTTATCTTATTTAATGGGAATCCTTAGAATCTCTTAATATATCATTACAAAATTATTAATAATGTTTTTTCTATGAATGTTGCTATTCTATCTAATATTCACGGAAATAGTTACGCATTAAACGCCGTTATATCCGATATCAATTCTCTGAATATCTCAGAAATTGTATTTTTAGGGGATTTGGTTATAAGTGGTCCTTCACCCTCTGAAGTATTTCAAGAATTGCGAAATTTAAGACCTAAATGCTGGATTAAAGGAAATACTGACGGTTGGTTTGCAGAAATTAATGATGACTGGTCACCAACTACGAAACAAGAAGAATCACTTTACAAAATCTATATTTACGCCCGAAATCATTTGAACCAAGAATCAATAGATTTTTTATTAAAACGTCCTGAGAAATGTGTTTTTGAAAATGCTGGAGTAACTATCTTAGCAGTGCATGGATCGCCAAGATCTATTTCAGAAGGTATCGGAAAAAGTACTTCGCACAGTGAACTCAAACAAATTTTCTCCAATATAGAAGAATCAATCATGGTGTCGGGACATTCACATGTTCCTTTTATAGGAAGTGTTGCGAATAAAATTATTTTTAATGTGGGAAGTATTGGAATGTCCTTAGATGGCGATAATAGAGCGTCTTACGGTATAATAAAAATAGAAGATCAGAGCCCTAAATGCTCAATTCGAAGAGTAATATATCCTATAAGTAAAACTCTAGCATTAGCATAGAACAAGGAGTATCCAAACTTAAATTTTTATAAAAAAATGTTAACTGAAGCGAGAATTCCGCAATAATTTTAGAAAATTTATAAAGAGATAATTTTGGTAAAGATATTTCTTTCGCAATGAAAACAAAAAAAGGTTAGAGATTTAGTACATCTTTCATTTCGTAAATTTTATTATCATTAGCTTTAGCAACAAATTTAATAGCTTTAATTGCTCCCGATGCGAAACATGCTCTACTATGAGCTTGATGTTTTAACTCGATTCGTTCGCCTGGTCCTGCAAATAAGATGGTATGATCACCAACAATATCACCACCCCGGACAGAATGGATGCCTATTTCGTTTTTAGCTCCAACTAACCGTTTGTTCGGTCCTTTTTCTCTACCAAATTTGGCTATTTCATCCAAGTTAGAACCTATCGAATTAGTTATAGCTTCTCCAATTTTTAAAGCTGTACCACTAGGAGCATCAACTTTCCTATGATGATGGGTTTCTATTACTTCAATATCCCACTCCTTCAAGTAGCCTGCTAATATGCTAGAGATTTTAAACAGAATGTTGACTCCGGTAGCCATATTTGGTGATATTACAGCTGGAGCTTTATTCATTTCTACAAGTTTTTTGAATTTACCTAAAAAATCATCGGACATCGCAGTTGTCCCAATAACACACCGTATACCATTTTCAACACAAATCAAGCAATTTTTTTCGGTAGCCTTAGCGACTGTGAAATCAACAACCACATCTGGTTTGGTTTCGCTAATAATTTCTTGAAGATTGTTAATATTTTTTACAGTAACATTATCAGGATCATCGGTTGCAACCAGAGAGCCTAACTCTTTACCTATTTGGGTTAGGTCGCATGCAGCTACAACTTCTATTTCGCTATCGGCAATTGCAAGTGAGGAAATTAATTTTCCCATCGATCCAGTTGGACCAAGTATTAATAACTTTATCATGTCTATCTCTAAATTATGTAATTGATCTATATTAAGTTTAGATTTCTTAATACAGCCTTAATTTTTTCTTGATTTTCTTCCAAGGGCGGAGTTAAAGGCAATCTCATTCTTTTATTCATTATCCCCATTACATCAGCGGACCACTTAACTGGACCAGGATTTGTTTCCACAAATAAGATTTTGAAAAGATCGAAAAGATCTAATTGCATTTCTCTTGCCTTATCCCAATTTCCCTTAAGAATAGTGTTGGTAAATTCCACTAACTTAGCAGGTATAATATTAGAGGCTACGCTTACTACACCCCTACCTCCCAGTGCCATTATGTGATATGTCATTCCGTCATCACCGCTAAGTACTATGAAATCATCTGGAGTTGTTTTTACAATCTTCGTAATTTGATCTATATTTCCGCTCGCACATTTAATCCCTACGATGTTATCTTTTTTATAGGCTAATTTTGATATAGTTTCAGGTTCTAGATTGCGCCCTGTACGGCTGGGAACATTATAAAGAATAATTGGCAAAGAAATTGAATCCGCAACTGCAGAAAAATGGTCGATCAGTGAATGTTGGACCGGTTTATTATAATATGGAACGACTACTAAACACCCGTCTGCGCCTGCACCTTCAGCGTATTGACAAAGAGAAATGGCTTCTTTAGTTGAATTACTCCCACAACCTGCTAAAATAAAGGGATCCTTTCCACTTTTCTTCCCTTCATCAATAGTTATATCCATTGCAATGTGGTGTTCTTCATGAGAAAGAGTTGCGGATTCTCCCGTAGTGCCCATAGTTAGTGGTTGACACCCATGATCAATCTGAAATCTGATAAACTTCCTATATTCTTCCTCGTCTATTACGAAATCCTCATTGAAAGGTGTTATCATCGCAGTAATGACATTTTGCAATTTTTCTAATTTATTCATAAACTCTCAACTTAGTTTTCCTTATGCTATAGGTTTGTATTGTTTTAATTATTTAAACAAAAAATTCTAGTTAAAGTATTATGTGGTAAAATTCACTTATAAGCATTATTGCTAAACGTATCATAAATAAATCTCCACATATTTTGAGTCTCTCCGTATCTTCCTGTGTTTTTGAGTCCCGAGGATTTTATTTATTATAATAAAAAATAAATAGGAAGTTAATTATGATTTTGATATAAAATTATGTAATAACATGAAAGTTGATTATTTAGATAAGTTTTCTGGAACCCTATTGGGGGTTGCAATAGGAGATTCATTAGGACGTCCTTTTGAAGGACTTCTCAGGGAAAGAATATATTCGCAATTCGATAATTTCAAAGAATTTATTATGCGCAAGAGAAGGATATTCAAAACCTACACAGACGATACTCAATTGACACTACATACTGCAAAAGCACTTATCCAAGGATCTGGATTTAATGAGAATAACTTCATTAGGGAATATGTTAAATGGCTTGACGATCCTCCTATAGGTCCTGGATTTGGGTGCATATCCTCCATACAAAAATTAAAATATGGAATTCCATGGCAAAAAGCAGCTTCAAATTCGGGAGGTAATGGTACAGCAATGAGAGTTTCCCCTATTGGATTATTTTATTGTAAAGACATAAAAAATTTAACAAATGCAGCATTAAAATCTAGTATAATCACTCATTCTCACCCTGCAGCATCGGCGGGGGCTATCGTAATAGCAAGAGCAATAGCTTTTTTAATCGATAAATCGATAGGAACTAGTTTCTCAATCGAAGATTTTTTTGCAACGATAATATCTTCAATTTCTAACTCGCAAGAAAATATATGGGAAGAATTTATAGAGATTTTAAAAAGAGTTAAGGATAATCTAAATATTTCGATAAAGGCAGGGCTAATTAAATTCTCCCAAGTGGGTGTAAAATCTCCTTTCTTTATCGAAGATTATTTAGGTAAAGCATTTGTGCATCCATATACGTTAAGTACCGTCGCTTGTGCAATATTCGTCTTTTTAAAAAATCTGAACTCGTTTGAAGATTGTATTATTCAATTAGCAACAGCAGGTGGGGATAGTGATACTGTTGGCGCTATAGGAGGAAGTTTAGCTGGAGCATACTTCGGTTTAGGAAATGTTCCAGAAGATTTGAAATATATTGTAAAACAGCATAAATATGTATTAAATATCAGTGAGCAATTATATTTTAAATTCAAGGAAAAATACAAAATTAGCTAATCAGGTTTACTCAAGTAACTGTTCAATTTTTCCAAACAAGTATCGCAGAAATCGTGCGGTTTTCTATCGGTATCGCCCAAGGAATTTGAAAATCGCATCACGCATAGTCTTTCGCAATGTTCTAAGCCAAATGTGTGACCAAGCTCGTGAATTGCTTCTTTGAGCACTCTCCGCTCAAATTGAGCTATGTTTTCAGTTCTTCTATAAAATTCTTCTCTCAAGCGTGTAACTGAAATTAATGCGCTCCCAAAGGACTTATCTTTAGGCAGATCAGCAATACCAAATACGAAGTTTAAATACTTTGAGAAAATATCAACATCCATTATTCCCAGAACGCGATAATGATTCTTATTCTTAGCATGCTTGATTAACCTTTTTTTAACTTCAGAAGCATCATATTGTCTCTGCTTGGAATTATACTCGGAATCCAACAATGGAAACTGGTCAGGGAGGATAACAACTTTGATATTATATTTTTTAAAGAACCACTTAAGATTTTTTTTAAGTATTATCAATATACCAGGATCAGTTTCTCCAATTTTCTGTAAATAAATTGTTTTCGTCATTTTAGAGCTAACGTAAAGAGCTTTTCTAAGGAAGTTAAATATAACCTAATTTATTAGATTTAACAAAAACTGCTTAGATGGAATAAAGAAATAAAAAAATTAAAAATCGAAAAAAGATTTGTATCATTATTATTGATATTTTATGATCTTATTTTTTATTACGATCGGCTAAATTATCAATTTTCTCCTATAATTTAATGGGAGGGTGGTCTAGCTTGGTATGATTCCTGGTTTGGGACCAGGTGGCCGGGGGTTCAAATCCCCCCTCTCCCATTTTTATAATTATTCTTTTTTGAATTCGTTAAGTCAACTAATATTGCAGGAAACAGTCTATTTGATTATAAAAGAATTAAATTTTAGTTAACTCTTCAACATCGACTGTTTGATTTGAATTGAAATAGATATCTGGAATTAATTCTTGAACAGTTGAAAGAAGGGATAGCATTATCGCAGGATTATCTGAAGTAATTTTATAGTATATATGGAGCCCTATTCTCTTTTTTACTTGTATCTGCTCTTTAAAAAATTGAATTAATTGCTGAACATCATCTTTGAACTCTTTATTTTTTTCAATCCAAACAAAAATTTGCTTATTTTTAGTCTTAATATTTGCTTTTATTTTTAGTTTTAATATCATCTTAATCGATAAAGAAATTACATTTTATTTATCCTTCTAATTATAATTATAAAAACAAATAGGATTTACAGCTTATTGAACAATAATAAGTCACGCAATAGTACGATTACTATTAGTTAAAATAAAGTGAGATAAAAATTATATCCATCCAAAGCTTAAATTAAAAGTTTTAATCCTTGTTTTACCTTATAAGTTCTATTGATCCGGTCAACTTCAATAAATCTCTTTATTTCAAGGTTATTTAATAAATCTCTCATTTCAACAGGACTTTTTTTTAGCTTTTCTTGCAAACCATCTATGTTCATCTCGTATGATCGGAGTACTGTGAGGAGTGAAGAATAATGATCGTATATTAGATTTACAACATATTTTAACGCCTCATTCAAATTTTCCCCTGTCCTAGTGGTTGTTGGAAAAATCACTGAATCTTCACGAAGATAATTCTGGGACCTCACAACTTCGGCAGGACGTGCCCCTGCAACATCTTGTTTATTTGCTAGATATACTATTGGTGTATCGGGTCCTAGAGCCTTTCTAAGAGAATTTAAAATGATAATTGCATCTTCGTCTTTCTCTGGGTGAGCCGCATCGAATATAAAAATAAGACCATCCGACCCACGAACAACGACATCTCTCATTACATTAAATCGTAATAAACCTGGAGTTCCAAAAAGAAAGACGTCGAATCCGTTTAATTTAACACTACCTAAGTCCATCCCAACGGTATAATATTTATTATCTCTGGCTTTTGCTTCTACATTCAAAGCTTTTTCGTCAAAAAATTTAATGAAACTTGACTTTCCGCTCTGAGTTGGACCCGAAACTGTAATTTTCATTATGTTATGCTCGTTTTTTGATCTACTTGTTCCAAGTGAAACCTTTTTTGGACTCTTATTACAATAGATGTTTATTATTTGATTATTAATTTAAATGGGTTTTTATTTGGGATTAATATATGGATAATATGACTCTTATCTTCTATTTAAAAACACATTTCTTTCTCTCTCGTGTTAAATGAAGTGTTCAACATCCCAAAATTGTATCTAAATGTCAATTAAGTAATAAAATTAAGCATTTAAATATGTTTATATCTCCACTTTACCGCTTTTTCACAGGATTATAAGGAAAAATCAACAATATTATTCATTAGAAAAAAAAGGAAATAATGCATCGCGTTGCATAAAATGTCGGAAAACTGACCAAAATGTGAAGAAAATGTCATTGATATTCAAAGAGAAAAAAAGTCCTACTCTTAAATTGCTATTTCCCGAGTATTTTATTATTCATAATGCAACATTTGATCCTAGAATTATGATCAAAAAGTTCAGAAATGTTCTTTTTTCAGCTATCAAACTTATACTTTTCGTCGTAAAGAGAAATTCTTTTAAAGAAACTTATCATAATTAGTTATAGAATGCTAAATTTTTTGATTAATTTAATTATTAATCGAACTTGATAATTAATAAAATTTCAAGAATAAAAATAATCTAAAAAAAAAGGAAAACTGACGAAAAATGCCGAATAGTAATATTATGATAATTGGAGCAGGCATTAGTGGAATCGAAGCAGGTTTAACATTGGCAGAGCAGGGATATAAAGTTATACTTGTAGAAAGAACTTCTTCAGTCGGAGGGAGAATGGCACAATTAGACAAAACATTTCCCACTTTAGACTGTAGTATCTGTATTTTAGCTCCTAAGATGGTAGAATCCTCCCGTCATCCAAATATTGAACTACTTGCGTATTCCGAAGTTCAAGAAGTGAGTGGGGAAGCAGGAAACTTTAAAATAAAAGTACTAAAAAAGGCGAAGTACGTAAATTGGGATAGTTGTACTGGTTGTGGAGCGTGTTCAGAGAAATGTCCAATGAAAAAAATACCTTCCGAATTCGAGGAGGGTATGGGTAACCGCACGGCAATTTATATACCATTCCCACAAGCAGTCCCTCGTAAAGCTGTCATAGACGCCGAAAAATGTTTATATCTAACAAAGGGGGCTTGTGAACTTTGTGTAAAAGAATGCGAAGCAGGGGCAATAATCTGGGATATGAAGGATGAGGTTGTAGAATACAATGTAGCTTCTATCATTGTAGCGACAGGAATTGATCAGTTAGATCCTTCAGTTTTGGATAGGTATCATTATGGTGAATATCCAAATGTAATTACTGCAATGCAATACGAACGATTGTTAAGCGCTTCCGGACCTACCGTGGGGGAACTTTTAAAACCGTCAGATAAGGAACACGCTCATAAAATTGCTTTCATTGCATGTGTGGGATCTAGAAACGAAGATTTGTGTGCATATTGCTCAAAATTTTGCTGTATGTATATGGCAAAAGAAGGAGTTGTGACAAGAGAACACGCTCCAGATACAGATGTAACAATATATTTCAACGATATTAGAGTAGTAGGAAAAAATCAAGAGGAATTTATTGAAAGAGCAAAGGATGAGTATAAACTGCATTACCATCACGGAATTCCCGGTGATATTAGAGAAGACCCTAAGACTCATGAGCTTTTAGTAAAATCCGCTAATTTGGACAATGGTAATGTTCAAGTTGATAAATATGATTTAGTAGTGTTAGCGAACGCAGTCATTCCTCGAGCTGATGCTGGAAAACTTGCTAAAATTTTAGGTATTGAGCAAAATGAATTAGGTTTCTATAAAACTCAGAACTCAACAGAGGATCTGCGATCTACTAAAGATGGAATATATGTGACTGGTTCTTGTCAATCACCTGATGATATTGCAAATTCAGTAGCAAAAGCAGGCGGAGCATCAGTACTCGCGGCTAATCATGCGATACCATTGAGTGCTGAAGAAATTGAAGTCTTTTTGCCACCTTTGATACCAGTTAAACCAACGGATGATCCTAGAATAGGTGTATTCGTCTGTAGGTGTGGAGTGAATATAGCCGGATATGTAGATGTTCCTAGCGTGGTAGAATATACGAAAACTTTACCTAATGTAGTTTTTACTATGGAAAATAAATATAGTTGCTCACAGCTAACTCAAGACATAATAAAAGAAAAAATAAAAGAACTTGATCTTAATAGAGTTGTTGTAGCTGCATGTACACC
>Ga0114921_10000989_pt1 | contig 12590 bp, 8 predicted proteins | sample BentaG_FD_87016 | JGI IMG/M metagenome (GOLD analysis project Ga0114921, IMG submission 87016) | Deep subsurface microbial communities from South Atlantic Ocean to uncover new lineages of life (NeLLi) - Benguela_00093 metaG | ecosystem: Environmental > Aquatic > Marine > Oceanic > Sediment ...
ACATAAGTGCGGATCTTCTTTTTTGAACGAAGTAATTCAATTAACTCTGCCTCTGTTAAGATTTCTTCAATATTACGTGTAATTAATTCAGGGATTTCCACGTTTCTCGCCCTTTTCTGATTTAATCAAGTCAGAATGTTAACTAATGCCTTTATAGATGCACTTGTGAATTCAAATACTCTTTGCATCGTGCTCGTCTGCAAGATACTGCTTCAGTAGACTTATAAAGGTTTGCGCGTATTCATTTAAATTGAAAAACTGGTTTCCTTTGACCTCTTTTGGGCCTTAGGACAGTTATGTATTACCATCTGGTAATTCGAAAGGCAGATGCATTTATGTGGCGGGAAAAAAAAGATTCACCCACTTACCTTCACAAAAATGGACAGAAAAAATGGTCGGTATTCTGAAAGACCTGATAATGGCTGCGAATTCGGGAACCGCTATCATCGTGGAAGGAAAAAAAGATGAAGCGGCTTTACGCTCACTTGGTACAAAAGGAAAAATTCATTGTATCCATAACAGAGGATACCGACTTTTTGAATTTGCTGAGCAGATAGCTCCATATAAGCGAGTTATCCTATTGACGGATTTCGATCATCAAGGGGAAAAAACCTTAAAAGAATTGAGGAATTATCTGGAAAAACGTTGTAAAGTCGATGTAACATTCTGGAACAGAATGAAACTATTGTTTCGTCGATTAACGAAAGATATCGAAAGCCTTGATTCAGTAATATCTCGGCTTCAATTAGAGAGTTTCATGCCCCGTGATGATTAAAGTTATAATGCATTCTGCTTTTCTAAAGGATTATTAGAGATAATCCTCTATAATTCACTTTACATTCGTAAAGTCCATAAAACACTAATATAATTCATAGGAGGAGAATTAAAGAACATTTGAGTTTAAATATACAGTTTAAATAGATTTTAATTTCAAATTGACTATTTAGAATCTTTCATTCAATTACAAACTGTATGAGTTTTTTATCTCAGGAGGATGACAATCATGAACGAAAATTTCGAATCATATTCCACGACAAAGTACGTCGTGCGGGCAAAAATTGAAGTTGATGGCGTCGTTGAAAAATCCGACGTCGTTGGCGCTATATTCGGTCAGACAGAAGGCCTGCTTGGCGAAGAGCTTGATATTCGCGAGCTCCAAAAAACAGGCCGTATTGGTAGAATTCAAGTAAGTATTGATTCAAAAGGTGGGAAATCCACAGGAATAATAACCATTCCTTCTAGTCTAGATAAGATTGAAACCGCTATCCTCACGGCCGCCCTTGAGACAGTCGATCGTGTTGGCCCGTGCTTGGCCCGTGTTAGCATGGCAAAGATAGAGGATGTACGCGATGAGAAACGCAAAAGTATCATAAACCGGGCAACACATATCCTTAGAGCGTGGGAAGATGACGTAATCCCCGAAAGCCAGAGAATAAGTGAAGAAGTTATTAAAGCGGCACGCATAGGAGTCATTATTAAATATGGAAAGGATCAACTTCCTGCCGGACCAGAAATAAACGAATCAGAAACTATTATAGTTGTGGAAGGTAGAGCCGACGTATTAAACCTTCTTAAGCATGGTTTCCGAAATGTTATCGCTGTTGAAGGTACGTCTATCCCAGAGACAATTGTTAATATCTCGCGCAAGAAGACTGCTATTGCGTTTGTCGATGGGGATAGGGGGGGTGAAATCGTCCTCAAAGAACTTTTACAACTTACTGAAATTGATTATGTTGCTCGCGCTCCGCCGAATAGAGAAGTTGAAGAATTATCAAGAAAGGAGATTATCAAAGAGCTCCGTAATAAAATACCCATTGAACAATATCTTGAAGGTTATGAAAAACCTCGAATGGAAGTTAAGAGTGTAAAGCGACCTACAAAAGTAGCTCCGAAAAAGAAGAAAAAGTCAGCCCAAGTGCCTGAACCTCTTATTGACAGTGCAGAGAATATTTCAGAAACTTCTGAAGCCGTTCTATTTAACGAAGAATTAAACTCTATAGATTCAATGCCTGTTTCAGAACTCACCAATAAACTTCAATCCATAGACGGGGTACATGCGATAGTGTTTGACGGTGTCATCACACAACGACTATCAGACATTGCTTCTGAGAAAAACGTCAAATACCTCATTGGTGCACGACTAGGAAAAATTACAAAAAAGCCTCTTGATATTGAACTTCTAACATTCCAAGATATACTTACATAGAAGTTCTTCTTTCCTTTTCTTTTTTCTCATTGCAGTTAATTAAAAGGCGAGTCGCACCCGCCGTCTAAAGCCTCCCAAATTTTCGAGACTTTTTCATTCTATTTATTAATGAGATTTTTTTCTATGTCAAATACGACAAAAGGATGAGTAATCCTAGTACTATTGAAACAATAATCCAAGTCCAAGGACTACTGCCTCATCCTCCATAAGAACATGATTCATTTTCCTTAGACAGTATGTCCACCTCTCGAATTAGATAAAATTCTCTGCAGTACTATAAAGGTTATCAATTTTGCAAATTCGTCGTATGTTATATTACTCTTTGACAATTTTGAAATTGGTTGCAAGTTAAGAAATTTGCCTTGAAAATTGAATGTTACCAGATCTTTATTGAATTGTTTTGAGAGATGAACTCTGAAACAAATCTGAGATTATGTACTATAACCACAAGAATTATTATGCTGATAACAATTAGCACCCATACCTACTCGAAAAATAACTAAGCAATCCTTCTGACTTTTTCCGAATACTTTCTTTTTGAATATATCTCTCTTGAAAGCCCGCCATGAATAGTACTATGCAAGTCGAACAAAGTAAATGCATCCCCTATAGATGTTGAAATTGCGAGGAGGACTAAGAAGAAACCAAAGAAGATACCAGAGAAAATCCCCGCAGTAATTACTCCTGCCTTTATAGCAGAGACTTGTACATACCAGTTTCTTTTTTCCATATCTTTCTTTGATTTAATAAAAGAAGACAGAGTAGCCGAATATTTACTAAACGAAGGATTGTCAATAATACCGCATCCGAAGGTGTTCTACGAAAAAAGTCAGATCGTGCCTGATTTACTGGTTGGAAATAACCTGTATTTCATTGAGATTGAAAATGCCTGTTCCTTTGGTTCTCGACGCTTAAGAGCTGCCTTGCGAAAACGTATCGCTTACATCTCTACCAAAGCAGGAGTCATCAAACGAATATTGCCCTCGGTACAAGTAGGTGTGCACGTTGTAAGCCCTGAACCCTGCGAAATTGATGACTGGGTGCTTTCCCATATCGATTTCGTCACCTTCAACCTCAAACAACTGAGAGATATAATTAAACAAAGCAAATTATGAAAGAATTCACCATTTAAACTTGAAATAGTGGAGTTTATTAATAACAATTAATTAAAAATGATGTGTATCGTATTAGTTATCTCATTAAGACCCTTAAGCCAGTAAAAGGATGCTGGTAAAATCATGAGCACTACCATGAATCGAAACACTCCTTCCAATGGTGAACTATTGCGAACCTATAAAGTAGGATTACGCTGCTCTGAGGGTCTCCTGAACGGCTTTAGGGACTTAATGCGCAGCCAACAGTTGCTGCGATTTCTTCAACGATTGCATTCCGATGAGTTTACGTCCAAACAACTGAAAACATTCGAAGAACTTGCACACAAATACAAAGACCCCAGGATACTCGCTTTTGAACAATTCAAACGATATAACTCCTTACAACAGGCTAATGAACTTGTTATTAGCAGGTATGAAACCCTTTTCGACGACTATTTCAGTTTCTCAGACCTTCAACTCTTAGAAGAATTAGAGCGCATCAATACGCTGATTGCTGAGCATAAAACTCAGGATGGGGAATTAAATTCTAGTACATTCTCAAAGAGTGCAGTCCCCACTTTTGAGGACCCTGCCAACCCGCAGTCTATAGAGATCTCTTTACATGATTATCAGTTATTAGCAAATAAGAGTCTTAAACTGATTTGCGCTCATATCAACACCTTTGCCGTGAAGAATATTGATAAACTACCTGAAACTAGAGCTGAACTCCTCCAAGTTGCCCTTAATACTACTAAGATCTCAAAATCACAATTAAAGACTCATCCCTATAAAGCTGCCTCAGCTTACTTAAGGTCGGGACGGAATATTGACCAACTCGCCATGGAACAGATGACTGGCATGATGGAAATCTACCGAAACACTCGAAACAAAGTAAACTATGTCAAGAACTTATTATACCCGGAACAGGATGACACCACCGATTTTTCGGCGGCTTTACCCGTTCTGATGACCTATTATTCCCTGCCAAAGTATTTTTTGTACTATGTATCAAAAGCTTGGAACGTAGACCTGGGCTGGGTCAGAAACACGCTGGTGGGCTGGCGTCGAAAAATAGATCCACACCTTCCTGTCAAACTTCAGGTGGAGCCGTTAACCGCATTGATGAACGACCTAGCGAATCATTGTAAAGCTCAAGTCACTAGTGAAGATGAGCTGCGGGTGATCTGTCTCTTACAAAAAAGGTACGTGCTCCATCTGATCCATAAACCCTCAGTTAACCTAGCACCACTCTTACCCAAACAGTTGTGGGCGACGTATCAGGCATTAAAAATGCGAATAAAGGGCTGGACACCTGTATTACAACAAGAAATAGCTAAGCAGTGCACCAATATCAGCAGAGAAATATTTGTCCAGGCGGGGGAACAATTGTATCAATCAGTCGAGGATACCATGAACTCGCTGGATGCAGGGTCGATTGGCTATAAGAATTCGCGTACCTTTCTCAAGAAACTCCGACTCATTTTAGACAATGCAGATCACTTCAGGGCAGTATTTCAGCATTACCTGCCGGGGAATAAATTTACATCTGCGGTCGCTAAATTATTTACACACTTGAAAGCAGTAAAGAACCACAGGATCACGCGGTTGTTTACGGCACTTCGGGGGATTGTAGCACTCACATTCGCACGTATATATGACACATCAGGTGCGACTGGTCAGTTTAAGAGTGTGTTTACGCCCGATAACTGCGTGGTTCGTCCTTATGCAAGTCAAAAGAGAACTAAGTCACACCTCCCCCTAAACCTGCTCTTTAATAAATATGTGATAGAACGCCAGGCCTATCCGGGAAAAACAAACATAACCAAGAAAGGAAAGGAAGTTAAGGCCTATCTTACTAATAAAGAAGCAACCGAGCTATTAAAAAAAGGCGAGCCTATCTGGCTGGGACTCCCCATCTATTCACCCGACCAGTTGCAGGAGGGTGTATTGCGCGGCAGAAAAAAAGCCACCTTTTGGTTTCGCTTATGTGCCTCACCAAAGATTCGTGACTGCCTCAATCGAGGAGCGCAGGTAAAATCCATTCGACTTAATGTGCCAAAAGGTCCCACCAACAAAATAGTAGCCGATATAATACTGACCGCTTCTGACCCCTCGGCGTTTGCCCATTGGGGTAAATTCATTACAGCCTGGGATCGTCAATTCGGCGCCCCAGCGTTCCCTTCCGGGGACTATATCGGAGCGGACTTTAATCGAATAGGGAAATACCTCATAGCGGTAGCTACTGCTGAACAGGAGCTAGACCTGGCACGCCCCCCAAACATGATGAAAAAGTTCCAAAAGGCCTATGACCAGCTGGAAAAAATCAGAAAAATCGAGATCCCCAATATCATGCGTAAATTGGCCTCCGGTAAAGGCAGCCCCCAGCAATGGGGGAGGTGGAAAACACAAGTAACCCTGCTCCATCAGAGACGAGACAGAATAATGACGGAAAAAAAACGCCAGGCACTAATGGTCTACCTCTACATGATCTACAGAACAGGGGCTAGTTATGCCGCCTGGGATGGCATTCAGGGAATAACAACCCGTGGAAAGACGGGAGCCTTAGCTACCAGTGTTGACTATATGGTAAAAGAAAAAGTCTTATATGATACTTTCCTAGAATGGGTCTCAGATTTAAAAGAGCAAGGACTACTACCGAAATATAAAGGGAGCAGAATAGTCACCCCCTATACCAGCCACATCTGTTCAGAGTGTTACACCCAAGGTCGGGGTCTAAGAAAGACGAGGGCTAAAAACATAGCCTATGATGAGTTTAAGTGCACTGACCCGGTTTGTGGCTATGTGGGCAATCGTCATGCTAATAGCGCAAGAATGGGTGCTTTACTCTTAAAACTGCAAATCGAAACCGTCCCGTTTCCTCTATCGACGGGCTAGGACAACTTTGTCCAAGGTTGTCCAACTTTATGGATAGAGTATATCCACCTCGCTGGGCATAATAAAGTTCTTTTCAATCTACTAAAAAACTTACTAAACAAGCAATTTATAATGAAATCAGACTTTAAAAAGAAAAGAATATGGATCTGATTGTACGACAAAACTCTGCTTTACGGTATCAAAGCTATTGCCTCTATCTCAACTTTCAGTCCTAGAACAAGACCTGCTTGAACTGTACTTCGCGCTGGAGGGTCATTTTGAAAGAATTTGCCGTACACTTCATTCATTTCACTGAAATCTTGTAAATCACTTAAGAAAACTGTCGTTTTGCAAACATGTCCTAGAGAACTTCCAGCAGCCTCAAGAACGTCCTTTAAGTTCTTCAAAGCCTGTTCTGTTTGTTCAGCAGTTGAAGTGCCCACAATCTCCCCAGTTAGAGGATCGAATGCAACTTGTCCTGATACGAACACGAAATTACCCGCTTTTATGCCAGGACTATATGGAGCAATTGGTTTCGGAATCTTATCTGAAACTACAACTTCTTTCTTCATTTCAAATTCGCCTCATTTTATTCTTAATTCTTAAGTTAAGAATTAATATTTAAAACACAATTTTAGCATTTTAGACTTATAAACCCAGTAAATTGGTGAAAAGGATGTCAGGTTTATCAATCATAGAAATTGGCAATAGAATCACTAAAGCTGGTAATCTAGAAACTAGACCAATATGCGTGTATGGTTCAAAAGAACCACCTGTAAATGCAATTCCTATCGCCTCAATAAGTCGGTGTATTGCCAAGGCTATCTTAACTATTGCAGTACAAAAAGAAACTCCGCCCCTCTATATAGGAGAAGACACACTTGAAGGATGCTGCCCAGGAGGACAAGCTTGGTTCGGGTTTAAAGATTTTTCACCCTATATAAAATATTTCGTATCCACAGGGTCTAAAGAATTCAGAAATGGTGCTGCAGAATACTTACAAGCCACGCCTGAAATCGCTGAAGAGAAGATCAAATCATTAGGCAAAATTACGCCTCTTGGGAAATATGTTGTAATTCAAGCCTGTAAAGATCTTTCAGATGAAGATCCTGGGGTTAAATCCATAGTTTGTTTTGGAATTGGTGAACAGATAAGAAATTTATGTTCACTTATCCATTTTAGGGGTTCGAATCCCTTTTATTCAGTTTTGGCCCCATGGGGACCGTCTTGCGCCACTTTCATTACTTACCCCGCAGGTATGGCTGAAAATTCGCCTCCTGATTCCGTATTTTTGGGACCTGTCGACCCTACGGGAAATTCATGGTTTCCACCCAATTACTTGGCTCTCGGGATACCAATAAGCATGGCCAGGCGATTAAGTGAAGATCTTGAAGAATCTTTTATAATAAAACGACCAAAAACCGCTTACCTCAAGCATAGAACCAATCTCAAACCTGTAAATGAAAAATAAGGAGAAATCGAACAGAATCCTTTCCTTTAAAAAAGTAAAGGTTTTTAAAAACACGCGTTAGATAGCTAGGTATGATTGTGGAAGTACTCATTGCTATTCTTTTAGGGATATCCTTAGCCGCTCCCGTTGGTCCAACAACAACGGAAGTTATCAAGCGTGGTGTAAATGGGTTTTATCACGGATTTTTGACGGGCTTAGGAGCTGCAGCCGCTGACTCAACGTACTTATTAATCGTGTTTTTTGGGCTTTCTATTCTTTTTCTGTATCCCCTTGCTAAAATATTGATCTGGATTTTCGGATGTATCATTTTGGTCTATTTGGGTTTTATAGCGATTAAAGATTTTTTCCAGTTTAAAGATATTGATCCACAGTCGAAAGAGGAAAATAACTCTGCAAAAATGTCAATACGATGGTCATTTCCGGCAGGATATATAATCACAGTCGCTAACCCGATTACCATTATTTTTTGGATTGGTATATTTGGATCCTACCTTTCCTCAGTAATCGGTGAAGTCACTCAATGGAATGCCCTCTTCTACAGTTTCTTTGTTGTTGTAGGAGTCGTTCTCTGGTTTTTCGTCCTTGCTTTAGTGTTAGGAAAGGGAGGAAGACGAGTTGGTGGGAAATTTCTAAAATATGTTTCACTTGTTTGTGGCATAATTCTCATCGGATTTGGAATGTGGTTTGGATACCACGCAGTCACTAGTCTTCTAATAACTCAAACCCCTTCACAAGTTTGAAGATCACACGAATTTTTCTTATCTTGCCTTACCTACCATCCTTTTATCCTTGATTTTACTTTTCTAACCATAGTCTCAACAAAACCGGTACTAATAGACGCAAGACCACTTGAGGCGCCTCCGCCGATCGGTATTGCCCTAATAATCAGCTCTGAATTCCGTAAGAAGACTGCAAATTTGCTTCGTAATTTAGAAGAAAGACGGATTACTGTTATTTATGGTCTATTGGAGCGAAAGGAATAGTGCTAATGGTTTATCTCGCGTTTAGTCATACAGGTTATATAGATCTAGTGAGCTGAAATGCTCTTTAAAGATCAAACAAAATTGTTATATGCAGAAGAGATATAAAGTGATCAGAACTTTATGAAATGTCCATTTCATTATTACTAATAGTTATTAGAGCAGTTAGAAGACTTAAAAGTCAAGAACTCCTGTATAAATGAACTGGGCTTGTGAAGGTGGTAGCAATGGAAAAAAGGAAGATTCTTGTTACATGTGCTCTCCCATACGCTAATTCTGAATTGCATATAGCTCATGCACGAAGTACATATATCCCTGGAGACATCTATGTTCGTTATTGCAGGTTAAAGGGCCATGAAGTAGTATTTGTTAGTGGTACAGACGAGCATGGTACACCTATCAGTATACGAGCTGAGGAAGAGGGGGTTACGCCTATTGAGGTTGCTACAAAATATTACGAACAAGACGTTCACGACTTTAAGCGCCTTGGTATTTCATTTGATAATTTTTCCAGAACAAGTAGAAAACTACATTATGAAACTACCCAAGAGGTCTTTTTGAAGCTAGTCGAAGCTGGACATATTTATGAGAAAGAGCTTTGGCTTCCCTATTGCCCGAAAGATAAGAGGTTTCTCCCTGATAGATACGTCGAAGGGAAGTGCCCTTATTGTGGCTTTGACAAAGCGCGGGGAGATGAATGTGATAACTGCGGCAGGGCATTAATGGAAGGCGAATTACGTTTCCCGCGATGTAAAATTTGTGGCACTTTTACCGAAAATAGATTGAGCAAGCACTGGTATCTCAAACTTTCAAATTTTGCAGAAAAATTAAGAAAATGGCTAGAAGAGGAAGACGTGCTCCCAGTTTACGGTAAGGAATATCTAATTGGGCAATATCTTGAACCTGGTTTGGAAGACATCTGTATAACTCGTGATTTAGACTGGGGAGTTCCCGTTCCCCTCGATAATGCGGAAGGAAAGGTCATTTATGTCTGGTTTGACGCTTTTCTTGGTTACAAGACTTCTACAATGGAATGGGCTATTGAGATCGCTAAAGATGAATCGAAATGGAAAGAATTTTGGTTAAAGGATCTTGCAGAGGAAAAAGGTACTGAATTAATTCATTTTATCGGTAAAGGAATAGTATACCATCATGCACTTTTCTGGCCCACCGAACTTATGGGATCCGGCCATCGTCTACCTGTTAAAATTCCCACATATGGATACGGAAATCTAGAAGGCCGAAAAATGAGCAAGGGTAGAGGCTGGTATGTCGGACTCACTGAATTCCTCGATAACTTTGATCCAGATACCTTACGGTACTACTGGGTTAGTTACTCAAATCTACTTGAAGATGCGGACTTTAAATGGAAAGAGTATCAAACAAAAGTGAATAACGAACTTGTTTCAGACCTAGGAAATTTCATTCACCGAACGCTTACTTTTACCCATCGCTTCTTTGGCGGCATAGTTCAAGAAATAAGTGCGCCCACGAAGCCGATAACATGCTTTTAGAGCATCTTGGTGAACTGCAAAAGAACATTGAAAAAAGTATAGAGTCTTTTGAACTCCGTACTGGTTTGACAAGCATCATGGGCTTCATGCATAAGTGCAATAAATACTTCAATGATAAAGCCCCATGGAAAGCGATAAAAGAGGCACCAGACAAAGCAAAAACTACGCTTGGTGTTTGTGCGAAAGTTGTTAGAGCACTTGCTATTTTTATGGAACCATACATACCTTTCGTAGCAGAAAGATTGTGGAAAATACTGGGCTTTGAAGATTCTGTGCATGAACAGAATTGGGACGCAGCCCTTAAAGAGTTTCCAGCAGGACATAAAATTGTCGAAGATCCTGAGCCTCTCTTCGCTAAAATAGATGATAAAGTAATAAAAACTCAGGAAGAGAAGTTACAAGCAACACTTGTTGAACCCACTGAACCTACTCCACTCATTACGTTTGATGGCTTCAAAGCTTTAGATATGCGTGTAGGAAAAGTTACTGTTGCCGAGCATGTGGAGGGTACAGAAAAACTCATTCGCATGGAAGTAGATTTAGGTGCTGAACTTGGGACTCGGCAAATTGTGTCATCACTAATAGGGTATTATAAACCCGAAGAATTGGTAGACAAGCAGATTATAGTATTAGTTAATCTTAAGCCTGCCGAACTTCATGGCCTCACTTCAAATGGAATGCTCTTGGCAGCAGAGGATCCACAAACAGAAGCATTAGGTCTGCTTATGGTTGACAAACCTCTTCGTCCGGGTTCAAAAATAACTTAAAATCAAAAAAGAAGAAGCGCTGAAATACGAGACTATCGCTAAGTACCTTCTTCCCAACTTTTTAGATACTTATCTTGTTCTGGTGTTAGTACATCATATTTTAGACCCATTACTTCACACTTTAGTCGAGCTACTTGATTGTCAATATCTTCTGGAATGTCAATAACAATTCCGCCTTTGTTTTTAAGTTCATCTTTATTCTTGCAAATCCACTCGACGACAAGTGCTTGATCAGAAAAACTCATATCCATGACTTCTGAGGGGTGACCTTCTGCAGCTGCTAAGTTAACAAGTCTTCCGTCGGCAAGTAGAAATATTCGTCTGCCATCTTTTAAGGTATATTGGTCCACAAGAGGGCGAATCTGTTTCTTTTCCACAGCAAGTTCTTCAAGCGCTGGTATTTCGATCTCAACGTTGAAGTGTCCAGAATTAGCTAGAACTGCGCCATCTTTCATTAATTCCATATGTTCCCGTGCAATTACGTTCTTGCAACCTGTAGCAGTTACAAAAATATCTCCTACTTTTGCAGCCTCTTTTATAGGCATAACATCCATACCTTCAAGAGCGGCAGTAAGTATCTTATGCGGTTTTACTTCTACTATTATAACACGTCTTGCGCCCATGCCCTTTGCTCTCATCGCTATTCCTCGTCCGCAACGTCCATATCCTGCAACTACAAAGACCTTTCCAGCCAGTAAATCTGCTGTAGCTCTCAATATACCATCAATTGTGCTCTGACCAGTTCCAATATAATTGTCATAGTCCCACTTTGTAGGGGTATCATTTGTTGCAAGAATAGGATAGAGCATTGCACCATCTGCTGCCATCGCTCTGAGTCTTATTACACCTGTTGTTGTTTCTTCTGCGCCAGCCCATACATTATCAATCCAATCTGTTCTTTCCCCTAACACCTTTTTTACTATATCCACTTCAGGGGCTTGTTCTCCTCTTTTCATTTTATGCAAAATTCCCACTAGGTCTGCGCCATCATCAACGCTAATGTGGGGCTCATTTTTGATAACATTTGCAATCGATCTGTAGTAACCTTCAGTATCCATAAATTTCCACGCATAAACGTCAATATCATCTTCTTCTGTTAATGCAGCCGCTACTTCGTCAGTAGTGCTTAAAGGATTTGATGCACATAGGAAAACTTTTGCACCTCCAGCTTTCAGTGTTCGTCCTAAAACTGCCGTTTCTTTTGTGATATGAAGACAGCAACCGACACGAACATCTTGGAGAGGTTTTTCCTTTATAAAACGTTCACGGATTTTCCGAAGGACGGGCATGTGCAGTTCCGCCCATTCGATGAGGTTCTTTCCTTCTTTTGCAAGTGAGAGGTCACGTACTTCAAAAGTATCGCCAACTTCAGTAGTTACCATATTTTTCATCCTCGATTTTTCTTTCAATCTTATCGTTCTTTTAATGAAGCGATATACTCGCCAAGTCTCTTCAAGCCTTCTTTAAGCCTTTCGGTATCATATCCAAAACCTACTCTAAATTGTTTTTCAGTTTCAAAACAGGATCCTGGTGCAGTAAATACGCTTTTTTCTTCAACTAGCCCTCGACAGAATGTTTCAGAATCCATGTCGAAGTGATACATAAGCATAGTTAATACAGCAGCCTTAGGGGGAACCCATGAAATTACATCGCTATGATCATCAACCCACTGTTTTAATATCTC
>Ga0114921_10000990_pt1 | contig 12586 bp, 13 predicted proteins | sample BentaG_FD_87016 | JGI IMG/M metagenome (GOLD analysis project Ga0114921, IMG submission 87016) | Deep subsurface microbial communities from South Atlantic Ocean to uncover new lineages of life (NeLLi) - Benguela_00093 metaG | ecosystem: Environmental > Aquatic > Marine > Oceanic > Sediment ...
CAAACGAGCGATTACAGACAAACAGAAGAAACATTTACGCTTGCGGCGATGTGACAGGGCATTATCTGTTTACTCATATGGCATCTTATCAAGCAGGCATAATTGTAAAAAACATGATATTTAGGATTCCCAGTAAGGTGGACTATTCTGGTGTAACCTGGACGACGTATACAAAACCAGAGGTTGCTCATGCTGGCTATACCGAACAATGGGCCAAATCTTCGGGTCTATATAAAGATTCTCTTATGGTAAATCTTGATGAAGTTGACAGAGCAAAAGCAGAAAATGATGAAGTTGGATTTTTGAAATTAATCTTAGGCAACAAGAATAAAGTAATAGGAGCGACACTGGTTGCAGAAAAAGCTGGCGAAATGATTCCATTGGCGACATTAGCAATTAAACGAAAGCTGAAGCCAATCGCCTTTATAAATTTAATATTCTCCTACCCCACTGAAGCTGAAATTTTTAAATTTGCCTCTTCTGAATTATATAAACGAGTATTTAAAGGGTGGATGAAAAAGCTCGTAAAAATTATTTTCTTGAAATGAGGAAGTAAAAAATGAAAGGAGTTGTTGTTACTCCATCGGTTAAAGACTCTTCCCGTATAAAGGACATCTCCATTCCAGTCCCCTCTGAGGAGGAGGTGCTGGTTAGGGTTATCTCTGTTGGTATTGACGGCACAGATTATGAAATAAATCAAGGGCTCTATGGTAAGACTCCCGAAGGTGAGGATTTCCTGGTGATTGGCCATGAATCTTTTGGTCAGGTTGAGAAGGCAGGATCCCAAGTAGAAGAATTGAAACCAGGGGATTATGTGGTGGCTATAGTAAGAAGGCCTTGCCCTGAGAACTGTTCTAATTGCGCTCAAGACCAGATGGATATGTGTTTGACAGGAAATTACAGGGAGAGGGGTATAAAGGGACTGCATGGATTCTTATCAGAGTATTACGTAGCTCATCCGCGCTTTCTGGTAAAAGTTCCCGATTTTTTAAAGGATATTGCGGTAATCTCAGAGCCTCTGAGCATAGTGGAGAAGGCCGTAAAGGAGACATACAGGATTCAGGAAAGACTTAGCTGGAAACCCGAGAAGGCACTTGTTCTGGGTGCGGGGTCAATCGGACTGTTATGCACTTTCATTCTAACTATTCAGGGTATTCGCGTCTCGTGTCTGGCAAAAGGCAAGGCAGATAAGTTGCGGCAGGAGATTTTTTCCCGATTGGGAATAAATTATTTTAACGTAGACGATACTAATGTTGAAACTCTTAAAAACAGGGGGGAAAGGTTCGATATTATCATCGAAGCCACTGGCTTTAGCCCTTTAGCATTTGATACGTTGGAACTTCTGGCTTTAAATGGCATTATGTGCAGAACCGGGATATCTGGTGGAGATAAGGTACTCACTATCCATTCTGATAGGATTAATCTGGATATGGTCCTGGGAAACAAGGTCGTTTTTGGTTCGGTTAATGCTAATAGAACTCATTTTGAAAAAGGTTTAAGAGATTTACAAATTATTGACAACAGATGGCCTGGGTTGTTGGGAAAGATAATAAACCGGCGGGTTGGTTTTTCCGATTTCAAAGAAGCATTTATAAAGAAGGAAACTGATATAAAAGTTGTTGTTGATTTGTAAACTGCAGAAGGAGATTAAAATGAACATAGGCTTCGTTGGTTTGGGAAAAATGGGGCAAAATATGGTTGAGCGTTTATTAAAGGGAGGACACAAAATAGTTGCCTTCGACTTGAACAGAGAAGCAGTTAAGGCGGCCAAGAGAAAAGGAGCGATACCGGCAAAGTCTCTTCAAGAATTAGTTAATAAACTGAAAACACCTCGTGCTATCTGGATTATGGTTCCCTCGGGTGAGCCCACAGAAAATACGATTACAGCTTTGGCTATTTTACTGACAAAAGGTGACATTGTAATTGATGGTGGAAATTCATTTTACAAAGATTCTATAAGAAGAGCGCAAGAACTTGAAAGAATGGGAATCTTTTTTCTTGATGTAGGAACAAGTGGCGGTATATGGGGGCTTAAAATTGGGTATTGCCTTATGATTGGTGGGCAAGAATCTGTATTTGAGGAAATGGAGCCCGTATTTAAAACTCTGGCGCCTAAAGATGGGTATGCCTATGTGGGAAATTCCGGCGCCGGACATTTTGTAAAAATGGTGCATAACGGAATTGAATATGCCTTGCTTCAAGCCTACGCTGAAGGTTTTGAAGTAATGGAAGCAAAGAAAAAGTTTGATCTTCAGCTCGCCCAGATAGCTCATCTATGGAACCAGGGCAGTGTGATACGCTCCTGGCTACTGGAACTTGCTGAAGATGCGTTCAAAAAAGATGCTCATCTTAATTCTATACAAGGGTATGTCGAGGATTCAGGAGAGGGACGCTGGACAGTAGCCGAAGCGATTGAAGAGAATGTGCCAGCACCAATTATTACTATGTCACTTTTACAACGTTTTCGCTCGCGCCAAAAGGAGTCTTTCAGTGCTAAAGTGATTGCTGCATTGCGTAATCTATTTGGAGGACATCCATTTAAAAAATAGATAAGAAAAGGAATTGCTATGAGTAGAAAGAAAATAGTTATTGATGTCTTAAAAGAGAAAGCCAGGCAGTTCAGAAAGGAAATCTTAGAGATAATTACCGAGGCAGGTAGTGGTCATCCTGGGGGGTCTCTGTCTTGTGTGGAAATATTGATAAGCTTATATTACTACAAGATGAAGCATAAGCCAGACAATCCCCACTGGCCAGTAAGAGACAGATTTATAATGTCTAAAGGCCATGCCAGTCCGGTCGTCTATGTAACCCTGGCGGACTGTGGATATTTTCCCAAAGAAGAACTGAAGACTTTCAGGAAATTGGGGAGTCGCCTTCAAGGCCACGTGCATATAGGCGTGCCGGGAGTAGAACTCTCTACAGGTTCGTTAGGTCAAGGGCTGTCTGTGGCAAATGGGATAGCCTTGGGTGCAAAAATACGTAAAATAGATTTTAACATATATTGCCTTTTAGGAGATGGAGAAATTCAGGAAGGTCAGGTATGGGAGGCAGCAATGACAGCAGCCCATCATAAACTGGATAACATATGCGCCATCCTTGATTGCAATAAAGTGCAGCAGAATGGTCCTGTGGCAGAGATAAAAAATGAAGAGCCCATAGCGAATAAATGGAGAGATTTTGGCTGGCATGTAATAGAAATAGATGGTCATGATTTCAAAGAATTAATTGCTGCTTTAGATGAATTTGATACAGTTAAGGGAAAGCCAACTTTCATTTTAGCTCATACAGTAAAAGGGAAAGGGGTTTCATTTATGGAAGGTAATGCAAAATGGCATGGTAAGGCACCGAAAAAAGAAGAGTTAGCATCGGCCCTTAAGGAGCTGGATGAAGGAGGTAGATTATAATGCAAATGAAGGCGACAAGAGATGCCTTTGGCGAGACTCTCGTGGAACTGGGAAGGAAAAATAGAAAAATTGTTGTTCTCTCCGGTGATTTAGAAGATTCCACCCGTGCTGAATATTTCAAAAAAGAATTTCCTAAGAGATTCTTTAATCTGGGTATTGCTGAGCAGGATATTCTGGGAACCGCTGTAGGCTTGAGTTTAGATGGACTTATTCCTTTTGCCTGTTCGTTTGCAGTATTTCTTACGAACCGTGCCTACGGAATCTTGAGAATTTCTATTTGCTATAACAAAAGAAATGTAAAGGTAATCGGTTCCCACGCCGGTCTCACGGTTGGTCCTGACGGGGCAACTGCGCAGTGTCTGGAGGATTTTGCTATCACCCGGGTTTTGCCTAATATTCTCGTTATTTCTCCTGCTGACGCAATTGAGACGGAAAAAGCAACGAGAGCTATGGTTGATATCTATGGGCCTGTATATATGAGACTGGGAAGAACGCCTTTTCCCATAATAACGAAAAATTCTGATCCTTTTGTTGTGGGAAAAGCAAATACTTTAAGAGAAGGGAAGAATTTGACCATAGTTGCCACAGGGCTTTTGGTATCAGAGTCACTTAAGGCAGCAGATGTCCTGGCAAAGGAGGATATCGAGGTAAGGGTTATCAATATGCATACCATAAAACCGATTGACCAGGAGACTATAATCCAGGCGGCAAAAGAGACAGGAGCTATTGTAACTGCAGAAGAGCATCAGATAAACGGAGGTTTAGGAAGTGCTGTGGCAGAAGTTTTAGGTAAAAATGTCCCCGTTCCACTGGAGATGGTTGCAGTAAATGATACCTTTGGGGAATCTGGTGACCCGGAAGGTTTACTTAAGAAATATCATCTGAAAGATGTGGACATAGTTGATGCGGCGATAAGAGTGATAAACAGAAAATAGGAGCTATATATGGCTACAACAACGATTGAGAAACTTGGAGAGTTTGGGCAAAGCGTGTGGCTGGATAGTATTAGTCGCTCTCTGGTTAAAAGTGGAAAGCTTAAAGAAATGATTGATATCGGCCTATTAGGGATGACTTCCAACCCTACTATTTTTGATAAAGCTATTAGTTCAAGTAATGATTATGATGAAAAGATATGCGAGTTGTACACATCAGGCAAATCAATTTTTGAGATGTATGATGATATAACAATTTGGGATGTACAGGATGCGGCAGATACTTTTATGCCGGTGTATGAAAAGACCAACGGCCTGGATGGGTATGTAAGTTTAGAGATTAACCCAAAATTGGCACTTAAGACAAAAGAAACCATAGAGGAAGGAAGAAGATTATATAGAAAGGTAAATCGCCCCAATGTTATGTTTAAAGTGCCGGCAACCGATGCGGGATTTGTGGCAATAGAGGAGTTGTTGGGTGAGGGAATAAATATTAATATTACCTTGATATTTTCCCCGGAACAATACATCAACACAGCCCGGGCATTCTTGAGCGGTATGAAGAAACTTTTACAGAAGCAGAATGATTTGAGCAAAATTCAATCCGTGGCGAGCGTGTTTGTTAGTCGCATCGACACCGCGGTAGATAGGATGCTCGATGAATTCTTAAAAGGGGAAAAGGATGAGCTAATAAGAAATAAACTACAAACTCTAAAAGGAAAAGCAGCCGTAGCCAATGCCAATCTAATTTTTAAAAAATATTTAGAATTTTTTTCTTCAGATGAGTTTGAACAACTAAGACAGAAAGGCGCTAACATCCAGAGGGTGCTCTGGGGTTCTACCAGCACCAAGAACCCTATGTATAGCGATATTAAATATGTAGTGGAATTAATTGGCAAAAATACTGTAAATACAATGCCTGAAAATACTTTCCAGGCTTTTTTAGACCACGGGGTTATAAGAGAAGCATTAACTGGAGAAACAGAGGAAACTGAAAATATTATTGAAGGCTTAAATAGTTTTATAATTGATATAAATCGAGTCTGTAAAAAGTTACTCGATGAGGGAATTGTCTCTTTTCAAAAATCATTTGAATCTCTTTTAGACTCGGTAGAAATGAAAACTAAAAAATTATGCGTGAAGATATAGAGATCGTACCATCCTTATTATCGGCCGATTTTGCTATTTTGGCAGAAGAGATAAAAAAGGTAGAACAGGCTCATTGCAAACGGCTCCATTTAGATGTTATGGACGGGAACTTTGTGCCCAACATTACCCTGGGCCCTGTGATAATTGAATCGATAAGGAGAAGGACAAAACTATTTTTGGATGCGCATCTAATGGTAGAGCAACCAGAGCGGTATTTGAATGACTTTAAGCACGCCGGTGTTAACAGTATCATTATCCATCAGGAGGCCTGCTGTAACTTCCTGAAAACAGTCCAGGAGATAAAAAAATTAGGCATGGTAGCAGGCTAGCCTTAAGGCCGGGAACTCCTGTTAAAAACATAAAAGATATAATCCAGGAAATGGATTTGATTTTGATTATGACCGTGGAGCCTGGTTTTGCAGGCCAGCCATATATGGCGGGAATCGAAAAAAAGATTATTGAAATTCGGAATCTCATAATAGAAAAAGGATTGGAAATACCTATAGAAGTAGACGGCGGAATAAATACGGAAACAGCCCCGCTGGTAGTCAAAGCGGGAGCAACGAGACTCGTGGCAGGTTATGCCATATTTAGCGGAGACGTGGTAGAAAATGTTGAAAAACTACGCCGTAGCGTAGAATCTTTTTGAGCATTAACGCTCGAAGGAGGGTGAAGAACGATGTTGAAAAGACAAACTATTGTTTTGGGTGCCGACCATGCTGGATTTGAAATCAAGGAGTACATAAGGAGTTTGTTGTTAAATATGAATTATAAAGTGGAAGACGTAGGGACATTTGGTAAAGAAAGGGTAGATTATCCTTATTATGCAGAAAGAGTTTCCCTCGCAGTTAGAGAAAAGAGGAATAAAAAAGGAATACTTGCCTGTGGTACGGGTATTGGAGCATCTATTGCCGCCAATAAGATTCCCGGAATAAGGGCGGCGCTCGTTGTAGATGAGAGTGCAGCAAAGTTAAGTAGAGAGCATAATGATGCCAATATACTTGTCCTTCGTGGCAGGCCTTTTAATGAAAGTAAAGTGAGGAAGATATTAAAGGTCTGGTTAACAACAAGATTTAGAGGTGGCAGACACAAAATACGGTTGGAGAAAATTTCCAAGATAGAAAAAAAATATGAGTTTTGAATTTAAAAGAAATAAACTAGTTTAAAAAGGAGTAGAGCGTGAAGGAGAAAAAATATAAATCCCCTACTTTGCACAGTCCATTTTTACAGACCTGTGATATTCCTGTAGAGTATTTTGCAATTGAGCCGTTTACCATGGTTATCTTTGGAGGGGCGGGTGATTTAAGTCAAAGGAAACTTCTACCTGCGCTTTACCACATTTATCAAGACGAGAAACTTCCCAGGGAATTTTCTATCCTGGGATTTGGTTTACCAGAGATGTCGGACGAGAAATACCGTAAGCTTGCAAGGGAATCTTTTAGAAAATTTTCTCAGGAATCTTTGGATGAAAGTAATTGGAATAAATTTGCGAAACATTTATTCTATTTATCGGCAGATTTTAAAGCAGGTGGCAATTACAAAAGACTTTACCGTCGCATAAATGAAATCACTGCCACTACTAAGGAAAACGAAAAAGAGGTGATTTTTTATTTAGCTGTTCCCCCACAATTTGCACCGGTGATTATTGAAAAGTTGAAGCAAAATGAGCTTAGCAAAGGGACTTTTAACACTAAAGTTATTATGGAAAAACCTTTCGGCAAAGATAGAGATTCGGCTGTGGAATTAAATAGAGCTGTTGCTGGAGCTTTTGATGAAAAACAGATTTATCGCATCGACCATTATTTAGGAAAAGACACTGTTCAGAATATCATGTTCTTCCGTTTTTCTAACAGTATTTTTGAGCCGCTGTGGAATAGGCGTTATATTGACCATGTGCAGATTAGTGTAGCCGAAGATTTAGGAGTGGAACATCGGGGTCTTTTTTATGAGGGGGCAGGAGTAGTAAGAGATATTGTTCAAAATCACATAATGCAACTTGTAGCCCTGGTAGGAATGGAACCACCGGTGGGATTTGAGGCAGATTTTATTCGCGATGAAAAAGTGAAAATATTTCACACCATCAGGCCTACGGATGAGGAATATATCGATAATTTTACAGTGCGAGGGCAGTATGGTCCTGGTAAGATAGCCGGTAGAAAAGTTCACAGCTATAGGGAGGAAGAAAATGTTTCTGCAAACTCCGATACACCCACATTTTTTGCGGCCAAGATATACATAGACAATTGGCGCTGGGCAGGAGTTCCCTTTTACCTGCGCACGGGGAAGCGTTTAGCCAAACGCATTACTGAGATTAGTATACAGTTTAAACAGCCGCCTTTGAAGCTTTTTGGCCGCACTTGCGACGTGTTAGAGCCCAATATCCTTGTTTTGGGTATTCAGCCCCAGGAGGTAATATATTTGGGTTTTGGTGTTAAATACCCCGGCAGTGCAAATCAGATCTATTCGGTAAATATGAAGTTTAATTACGAAAAATCATTCAAAATAAAACGGCACCCGCCTTATGAAAGATTACTCATAGACTGTATGAAAGGTGATTTGACTCTTTTCGCTCGCCAGGACGGCATTGAAGCGATGTGGTCAGTAGTAGACCCGATTATCGCCCGCTGGGAAAGTAGGCCTGCATCAAATTTTCCTAATTATTCTGCAGGAAGCTGGGGGCCTGAAGAGGCTGATGAGTTTATGAAAAAAGAAGGCCGGCAATGGAGAAAATGGTGAAAAGTGTGAATAGTAAGAGAAACATATTTATTTTTGATAAATATGACCAGATTTCTGATTTTGCTGTTGAGAAGTGGAAAGAAATCTCTGCAGATGCAATAAGAAGTAAGGATTTCTTTACCGTTGCCTTATCAGGAGGAAAAACACCAACCGCTTTCTATGAGAAGTTGTCCAATTGCAGAAAGGGCCTATTCTGGAATAAAACTCATCTCTTTTTAGTTGATGAGCGTTTTGTGCCTTCTGACCACGAACAGAGCAACTACCGAATGATAAAAGAGTATCTGTTGAATGGTCTGAAAATTCCTATGGAAAATATTCATTCCATTTCTACACAAGAAACCACACCGGAAAAATCATCGGAAAACTACGAAAAAGACTTAAGGGATTTTTTCAACTTGAACACTGGTGAAATCCCCACGTTTGACCTTGTAATGTTGGGAATAGGAGAAGACGGCCATACAGCATCTTTGTTTCCCAGGACTTCTTCTCTGGGGGAAAGTAGACGCCTGGTGGTTCCGGTAACTGTTAATAGGTTAAGAAATAAACGGATAAGCATTACTTTGCCCGTAATCAATAACGCAAAGAACATTATCTTTTTAGTTAGCGGTTATGATAAAGCCGAAGTTATGAAAGAGATTCTGGAAGAAAAGAATATGATGCTGCCGGCTACACGGGTTAACCCAGAGAAGGGGAATACCATCTTCTTACTGGATGAAAAAGTAGCTTCACTTCTTTCTCCACGATATAAGGAAGTGAATCGCGGAAATTGAAACTCGTCTGGTAAGTTTATAACAAAGAAGGAGCCTATTTATGCAAAATCTGAAATTCGATTTTAACAATATGTTCAGTTTCAACGTTAGCAAAAAGCATGGAGTGACAGAGAATGAGGTAGAAAAAATGGTAAAAGCTGTCCAAAAAGCGCACAAGCACCTTGGAGATTTAATTAATCATCCAGAAAACAGAGTAAATCTTGGTCTTGAGTGGGTAAAACTGCCATTTCAAGATAGAAGCACTATTGGGGAAATCCAGAAACTTGGGGAAGAAATATCAAAAAATTATGAGAATCTTATTTCTCTTGGTATAGGTGGTTCCTATTTGGGTCTAAAGGCGGCACAGGATGCGCTTTGTCCTCCTTATTACAATGATTTCGGTCCTGTAAGAAAGGGTAGGCCAAGAATCTATTTTGAAGGCAATAACCTGGACCCGGATACATTAAGCGTATTATTGAGGAATTTGAATCCTAAGAAAACGTTCATCACGGTAATATCTAAGTCGGGAGAAACCACAGAAACAAAAGTAGCTTTCTCAGTGGTAGAGTCCTGGCTGAAAAAAGAAGTGGGAAAAGAATACGGCCATCAAATATTTGTGATAACTGACCCAAAATCAGGCACCTTGCGCAAGAAAGTCATCCGGGAACAAAAGAAAGATATTTTGAGTTTTCGCAATCTCCCACTACTTGAAGGCGTAGGCGGAAGGTATTCCGAGCTAAACATGGGCCTGCTTCACCTGGCAATTATCGGAGTTAACATAAAAGAACTCTTTGAGGGGGCAAGGGCAATGGCTAAGAGGTGCAGTGCGGACTCTGTTTATAAAAATCCCGCCTATATGTACGCGACACTGCAGACTATTCTTTATAGGAAAAAAGACAAATTCATTGCGGTAATGATGCCATTTTCAGAGAGGCTTAAATCTACTGCTGATTGGTATGCTCAGCTTTTGGCTGAAAGTCTGGGCAAGAAGTATCAAAGAAAAATTAGAATTGGCCCTTCAGGCATGGAGAGATGGGTGGATGATAAGAATCGTATCGTGAACGTAGGTCGAACACCCCTCCCATGCCGGGGCACGAATGATTTGCATTCTGTTCATCAGAACAATATTGAAGGAGAAAATAACAAAACAGTCACTTTTATACGCGTAGAAAATTTCAAAGGGAATATAAAAACTCCACAAACTGGTGACTTTTTGTCAGGAAAGTCATGCTCAGAATTGATTAAATTGGCGCAGGAAGCAACGGAATGGTCTTTGGTGAGAGAGAAAAGACCCAATTGTACGATTGTTCTACCGGAAATCACACCCTATAGCTGGGGCGAACTTGTCTTTTTCTTTGAAATGGCTACGGCATTTGAAGGAGAGTTGTTGAATATCAATGCTTTCAATCAGCCCGGTGTAGAGGGTTATAAAAACTATATGTACTACAAATTACATAAGGAAGGTATATCCAGGAGAGTGGCAACGGACATTAGAAAGTATCCTTTAGTGAAAAAATCAAAGTTTATTGTATGAAAAATCGTCATGAGTATTGAATTAACATATTGGTATCTAATGCCAGTGTCCATAATCTTTGCCACGCTGGCGACAACTATTGGTGTTGGTGGCGCTACTTTTTTCTCGCCTTTTTTTATTTTGGTTCTAAAATTAAGACCTAGCGTAGCCATAGGAACCGCTTTGATTACAGAGGTATTTGGGTTTACAAGCGGTATTTTGGGTTATAGCCATAAAAAACTAATAGATTATAAACTTGGAATAAAAATATTAGTGGGAACAATTCCCCTGGCAGTATTAGGGGTAATATTTTCTCATTTAATCAGGAGTGATTATCTAAAAATAATTTTTGGTGTCGGTCTGATTATTCTGGCAATAAAATTTCTGCAAAAACCCGATTCTGAAGAGACGCAGTTACTGGATAAGGCAATAAAACAGGATTATGGAAAAAAGGGTAAGACAACAATTACTACAAGGAGTGGTGAAATAATTAGATATACTGTCTGTAACGTCCACAAAGGCAGAGTAATTACGGCAATGGGAGGGCTGTTTGTGGGACTTATTTCCACGGGGCTGGGAGAGTTAAATGATTTTTTCTTTTTAAGGACATGCCGGGTACCCAGCAAAGTGGCAACAGGGACAAGTGTGTTGATTGTTGCGGCAACGGCGCTTGTTGCATCATTGAGTCACTTAGGATATTTTTTAGATATGGGTGAGACTGTTTTAAGTAATGTTTTAAATATTGTTATGTTTACTGTGCCGGGAGTGATTTTAGGAGCTCAATTGGGTTCTGTTATCGCCAGTAGAATCAAATCAAGGTTTTTAGAATTTTACATGTCAATATTATTTATTCTGATTGGATTTCTTACTTTGGGTGAGGTTTTGCTTTAGATAAATTACGAGTTGATAAAATATGGAACGGGAAAACAGATTATTAAACAAATATAGATTTTCGATTATAATACCTGTACTACATGAAAAAGACAGAATAAATTCTCTTATTGAACATCTCTATACTTTGGAAGGAGGGCAGAATTCCGAAATTATAGTTGTTGATGGAAGTTCTGCAAAAGATACTATAGATGCAATTAATAACGGAAAGGTAAAATCAATTAGTTCTGAAAAAGGTCGCGCTAAGCAGATGAATGCCGGTGCATCTATTGCTCAAGGAGAGATTCTTATTTTTCTTCATGCTGACACTAAATTGCCCAAGGAGGCTTTTGAAAAAATCAGGAGAGTTTCGGGAAATGACAAGTATGTAGGAGGAGCTTTTGATTTAGCAATAGATTCTAATAAGATGATTTTGAAGTTTATGGCTTACACTACTTCTCTACGCTCTTGGTTAACGAGGGTTCCCTATGGCGACCAGTCGGTTTTTATTAAAAGAGATTATTTCAATAAAATCGGTGGTTACAAGGATATCCCCTTAATGGAGGATGTGGAACTAATGCAGAGAATAATGAGGCGAAGAGATAAAATTTGTATTATTAGAGATAAGGTGAAAACTTCAGCCAGAAGGTGGGAAGAAAAAGGAATTACCCGCACCAATTTAACGACTAACCTCGTAAGAATACTCTATTTTTTTGGAGTTTCTCCTCGTAGATTAATAAAAATTTACAGGAGGTAATGATATGTACGATTTTAAAAAAACAATGGAAAATATAGATCCAAAATCATTGCGTTTCAGTAAACTTGGGACCTTACAAGTAAACATGGGGAATATGTGCAATCAGTGTTGCATGCATTGTCATATAGATGCAAAACCTACAGGTAATAAGATTATGCGTAAAAGAGTTATGAAAAAAATTGTAAATTTTATTCAAGACCATAAAAGAATTATTCTGGATATAACCGGGGGGTCTCCAGAGCTTAATCCCAATTTCAAATTTTTTATTTCAGAGACTTATGGATTGGTTTCTCGTGTTATGGTCAGGACCAACCTAACTGTATTCTTGGAGAAGAATATGGATTCGATTCCCAAGTGGTACAGGGACCATGGAGTTATAGTAATAGCCTCTATGCCCTGTTATACGGAAGAAAATGTCAGAAAGCAGAGAGGAAACGGAGTTTTTGAAAAGAGTATAAAAGCCCTCAAGAAACTGA
>Ga0114921_10000991_pt1 | contig 12583 bp, 13 predicted proteins | sample BentaG_FD_87016 | JGI IMG/M metagenome (GOLD analysis project Ga0114921, IMG submission 87016) | Deep subsurface microbial communities from South Atlantic Ocean to uncover new lineages of life (NeLLi) - Benguela_00093 metaG | ecosystem: Environmental > Aquatic > Marine > Oceanic > Sediment ...
TGTGCAACCTGGTAAGTTTCCGTAAGCCCATAGACGTAGGCTAAGCATCGCTTCCCGTGAGGGAACGAGACCACGATGGAAAGCTGGAAGCCCCATCCGATAGGGTGGGGAGGATGTCACGTGATTAGTCTAACTTCAATATAGTTTTTAGTCTTTACAGAAAATAAGCAAGAAAGCACCTCTACTTTAGTAAGGTGATGAAAGTAGAGTAAGTGCTAGTTACGTTGACCAAAAAAAACAATATTTATTCGCTGGATTAATCTTGCTCTGCGAGGTAATTACCACATTGATTACAGGATCGTGCCATTCTCTGAAGAATTTGTCCACAAGTTGGACAGACTTTATACATATCCTCAGCAATTTCCGGAATCCACATTTTTCGAAAAATGAGCGGGAATAAAACGAACATAAGGATCATAAAAATTATAGCTATAATAATTAAAGGCAAAAGGAAAGCTGTACTGGTTCCAAAAATTATGGGGATTGGACCAATTAATATAAATCCTCCTCCTTGTATCTGATCTGATTGGCCTGCTTCAAAACTTGAAAGTATCGAACCAAGAATGACAAGACCTACGCCTAGCAATATGAGACCAAAGCCTACACTTGCTAATCCCGGGAGATCTCTTCTTGGTAGCATACTCTTGTCTCCACGTGCCTATATTGTAGTTGTAATCGCTGAAAAAAGAAATTGATACGTTTTAAATGAGAATAGAATCTTAAGTATACGATTAGAAGAGTTTACAGTTTACCCTACTACTTCAACCGTCACGGCATTGACAATGCCATCTTGGCCAGGTCGACTTGTTACTTTGGCTAAGCCAATATCTGTCTGTATAATAGTCCCCTTTGTAATGATTTGTCTGCGTGTGAAATCTAAACTTGCAGGGTTTTCTTCAACGCCAAGCAGACGTACCTTCTTCGTCACTCCTCGATCGGTTACGTTAACGTAGCGTACAGCTTGAAGTTTAATTTTGAAATTGCCGCCTCTTACTCTTACTTTCTTTTTCTTTTCCTCGCCTACTTTTGTCTCTACGGGTTCTCTTCCGATTTCATACTTTTTCTTTTTTCTAAATGATCGTAACTTCGCACCAGTAGCTTTTCGCTTTGAACGTCCATGATGAATTGGCATATCTTCACCTATGATTTCTTCTACAACAACTTTTCAGAATTCTTTTCCCTTTTTAAATATTTTCTTACGCCCCTTAATTTTGATTTCTAAACCAAATTCCCTTTTTTACGAGATATATACGATAACTCTTTAGTTTATACTAAAACTTATGGATTATTCTCATTTCATTATCTCGTTGCTTTAATAACTGAATTTAAAAATCATCCATCGAGATTGTATCTACCACTTGATATCATTAATAAGATAAATATTTTCTCCAATTTAGGTTGAGATAGAAATGCCTGAAGTAATAAAATTGGCTCACGGCGCTGGCGGAAGCGTTATGGATGAATTATTATCCGATCTCATACTGAAATCCTTTACAAAACGCACTGTTTCAAATGAAAGCATTGGATTAGATTCTTTGGACGATGGGGCTACGATCTCTTTAAAAGATTGCGAAACTGAACTTGTAGTTAGCACCGATGGGCATACTGTAGATCCAATATTTTTTCCAGGTGGAGACATTGGTAGATTGGCAACTTCAGGAACAATCAATGACGTCGCTGTAATGGGTGCACGGCCTATCGCACTAGCTAGTGCGTTGATCATTGAGGAGGGCTTTCCAGTTTCTGATTTAAAAAGAATACTAAGATCTATGGATGAAACGGCAAGAGAAGTAGACGTAGCTATAATTACTGGTGACACAAAAGTCATGCCTAAAGGGTATATCGATAAAATCACAATCACAACTACAGGAATTGGCATTGTACCTAAAGGAAATGTAATTACGGATTCAAATTTGAAACCCGGGGACAAGATCATAGCTACTGGAACCATTGGTGATCATGGTATAGCATTATTGTCATTTCGAGAGGGTATTGAGTTTGAAACGGAGTTAAAATCCGACTGTGCGCCTATTTATGAGGTTATCAAACATGCGCTTTCAGTTGGAGGCGTTTCCTGCATGAAGGATCCAACAAGGGGAGGAATTGCGTCTGCTTTAAATGAATTTGCTCATAAATCACGTGTTAGCATCTGGATTGAAGAAAATAACATTCCTAGACGCCCAGAAGTCCTAGCTGCTTCTGATATGCTGGGATTGGATCCCCTAGACGTAGCCTGCGAAGGTATTGCCCTTATAGGGGTCTCGTCTGATAAAGCAGTACAAACTCTCGAACAAATACGAAAAGCTCACTATGGGAAAGACGCAGCAATCATCGGAGAGGCTAGAGTTGAAGATCCAGGTTACGTAATTTTGGAAACCTACGTAGGTGGACAAAGAATCATAGAAAAGCCTGTAGGTGAATTAATTCCGAGGGTATGCTAGCTTGATCTATTTTAGATCTGCATTCTTTAACTTAACTGTTATAATCAATACAAAGAGTGAGGACTAAAATGTGGATAACTGTACCAAACCACTCATCAATTTGCTATGTGCCACTTGGTTACCAGATAATTCATAAACCTGTGTGTGATTTGTTTTATCAATAATTAATTGATTGAAAACGCAACTGGGCTGAGTTTATATATGGTCAAAATTCATATTGAGAGCCTCTCTAGGAAAGATCTCAAAACTAAAGTAAATACAGTTTTAGTTAACGGGCTGTATACGACTATTATTAACTCGATGGTTTGGCGGCATCAATATAATATTGAACGAATTACAAATAATCTACATGAATTTGGTAGGCAACTTGGCGAAGTTTTCTACCCACTTATATCGAAAGTGTTAGATCCAAGCAGTATTGAGAAGAAAATAGAGAGCTATGTCGAAGAATTATGGAAAATTGTATTTTTAAGGAAACCTAATCGATGTAAGTGGGATAAGAGTTCAAATCAATTGGTAATTATCTCTAAGTCTTGTGAATTATGTCAGAATATATCTGAACCCGTCCATTTTCCGTTTTCTGAAGCTATTGCTGGTTTTATTGAAGCCATCATCGAATTCACCCTAGAAGACATAGGGGTAAAAGGTCGTTTTTCTTCTTCGAGTATTTCATGCCATGAATCTGAATGCATGGCTAAAGATGGAACACCACACTGTAAATTCATTTTAACCCGAGGTGAAGCGTCTGTCTGAGATGAACAGGCATTTATTGCCAATCATGTATGGGCTATTTATCAAACACCTCTACAGATATAATGAGTCTTTCAAAGACTTAAGAAAAGAATTGAAATTGCGGGGAAAGAATTTCGGAGAGGAAATTGCATATAGTCTTTTTTCCAAAGAACTAATAAAACTCCACGCTCCGTTAAAGGACGGTACTATAAGGAATTTGATCAAAAATTTATGGCTGCAACTATTCGGGGTCTCTCCAAAGATATCGGAAAATAAAGGTATATTCAAAATACGCGATTCCCAATGTGTCATTTGTGGTACCCTTGCTTCCGAGGAGGGAGAAGGATTTCTCTGTGATTTTGTTGCAGGTATCGTCGAAGAATTTTTTTCCCTGGTTTACGAGATACCAATCCAAAAAGGATGGAGAGTTAGTTGTATCGAAACTCATTGCAAAGCATTAAAAGAGGAATTCTGCGAATATGAACTTCGCATCCTAGAAAAAGTCGGCTGAGGTTATCATAATGGGATTACACTCGGTGTTTGTAATCTATAAAGACGGAAGAACTATCTATTCTCGCACCTTTTGTGAAGAACACATGAATGGTGTTGATTCCGATTTAATTAGTGGTGCTTTGAGTGGAATCAGTTCATTGATTAGTGAAGTAGTTACAACAGGTAACGGGCAACTTGAGACAATTGACTCGGGTGATACTAAGTTCGTTTTTGAATGGGACGAAGATCATAACTTCATCGTTGTGGCTTTAAGTGATGAGCTTACTTCTCCAATTCTGTTGGAAGAAGACATAGCAACTGCAGCAAAGTTGATTTCAATTAGATATAGCCATGTTCTTAAAGATTGGTCTGGAGATCTAGCAGAATTTGAAAAAATTGACGATTTTTTATTATTATGTTTTGAGAGGACGTTACGTGAGACGTTCCGTCCGATTTGTCGAATTCCTATTACCCAAGAGGTTAATACAAAGAAACTTGCAAAGTTATCACGAGATGAATGGGCATTCCTTGAATCGTGTGATGGAAATAAATCCATGTATGAAGTAGCTCACGAAAATAAACTATCTCGTCTTGAACTTTTTACTCGCCTAAATAAGCCTTTAGTTGGACTTGTAAAAAAAGGTATATTGAGGATTTTTTATGGCTTGAGACGCAAAACGGCAGACCAATTCACACACGCTTGATTTTTCGTTTTTTCTGCCTTCTGGGTTCAAGAGTTAAAAAGGTAACTTCTGCATCCGCAATTCTTAATAGAAGTCTTTTTAAAGAAATAGAAAATATTAGGGAAAGGTAGCATAAATGGTGAACAGAATGACTGATCGCATAATAAAGGGCCTTGAAGGTCTTATCACAGGATACAGACGAGGCGGCAATAGGCAAATCAACAAGCATATGCTATTAAAATTTCCAAAATACGATTCTGATAAAGAAGCCGCACATTTAATAGGCAAAACAGTTGTTTGGCTTTCTCCTGTTGGTAAACGCCTCAAAGGAAAAATTTCGCGCCCCCACGGAAGAAACGGCGTCGTCAGGGCAAGATTCGAACATGGTTTGCCAGGTGAAGCCATCGGTGGAAAAGTAACTATCGTCTAATTTCAGTGCTTCTTGAATTTTAGAAAATTGCAATATTTGCAACCCCACATCTCAAGATGACGTGAACTGGCAAGGGAGACTCAATTAAAATTTGAGAATGATCGCTTATAGTTACGCTGATGAGTGGACAGGTCTAGGCATGTTTTTTTGTAGTGTTTGGGGGAAAAGTCAAAAAGATGACGTCAAGGATGAATAGAACTCGCACTTATGATTTAATAAAGCAGTTTTTTTATTATCCAGTGCTTTTAGTTATGGGTATAATTCTCGCTCTGTTTATGAGAATGTCTTTTTCTCCTTTGGATGGGACGATTTACATACCCCAGGCTATTATCCTGGGAATAGCAGCGGTTATTTTGGCGTTATTTTTATATCGAAATTCCGAAAAGTTGCTAGAACGACCATTCCTCTTATTTGCTTCTTTAATGACCGTTCTTCCAATTATGTTTCTTTTAACGACATATAAAGCCCCATACACCGCTCCAAACTATACGCTCTTGGGTATCGTTTGCGCTATAGCAATAGCCATAGCCTTATTGTTTACATTTCCTTCTTCTCCAATTCATTCGTATTTTGAAAATTCACAAAGAAGAAACGAAGTTATCACTATTGTTATTCTTGTCATCTTGGCCATTCTTCCAACTCACACTATCATTACAAAGCCAGGCTTTCCAGAGAGTCATGACCTCACTTACCACATAAGTAATGTGTGGGTGATGTATAGGCTTTGGAGAGACGGCATTTTATATTCTCCTTTTGATCCTTGGAGCGGAATTGGTGGCCTGGCGCTGTTTCGCTTCTATCATTTTCTTGGCTACTATTTTGCATTTCCTTTTTCATGGTTCTTAAACACCTTTCAAGCACTGAAAGGTGCGATTGTTCTTTCGTTTATTCTTTGCGCACTTTCCTTTTACTATATGACAAAAAGAATTTCACAGAATAGAATTATGGCATGTATTTCTGCAATATCTTTTACTTTCATAGGTCTTCATCTTACAACTGCATTTTATAGAGGTACCTTTACAGAACTAATTGGCTATACATATGTGCCTCTTATTTTTATCTTTTCAAGAGATTCTCTAAAGAAAGATTCAGATAAGCCTTTGCTAAGAGCAATAATTTCAGGAATTTTTCTCTCAGGACTAATATTGACGCATTTACCGACTGCGTATAATGCAGTTTACATAATTACAATATATATAATCTATTCGCTTCTAGATCCACTTATCGCCCGTCAGCTTACTGTTAATAGAGCTATTTCGATGATTGCCCTGTATTTTGTCCCTATTGGTGTAGGATTAGGATTAACCGCATGGTGGCTAATTCCTGCGTATACACAGACTCCTTATATTTTGTGGGATATCGAAGTTGGTCTGTCTACTGGCGGTTATCCAGCTTCACATTTTGTTAGTCTGCCTCAACTCTATACACGTGAGTTATGGTGGAGGATGCGTGGATCTAAGATCGGTATTGCTGGTGAAATGCCGTTCTATATAGGCATTGTAACTTTGGGACTTGCAGTATTTTCATTTTTTATAAAGCCAAAGGATAAAAATTCTAAGTTCTTTATGGTGCTTCTTATTATTTCGCTAGTTTTAGCAGATTACCCCAGCGTTTGGATTTATTATTACGTGCCTCTTATCGCTTTTTTCAAGTGGCCGTGGCGATTTCTGTTGCCTGCATCAATTTCCATCGCTTATTTAACGGGTACGGTCGTAAATACTATTTATGAAAAGGCAAAAGCTTTTGAGATTAAGAGAAACTTTAGGTTTCGTTTAAGCCATTGGATCATTGTAATTACAGTTCTCTTGATTTTAGTCGACATGTGGCCGTATACAGGCGCCTTTAAATGGGAGTACTATCCGCAGGATGAGGACTATTTGAATGCCTTACAATGGATTAAGTCGTATGATACTGGGCTCTATCGCATTAGCGATCTATACGGGCAAGGTAGGGGCGAATCAATTACAAAATCTGAATTTTACGAGGTACAAGGTTCACACTGGTGGACTGCAAGCGTGTTTACACAAGGAACCTCGGTGAAACCTTCATTAACCAAAGAACTTGGATATCTAAGCTTAAAATATTTAATGGTGAGACGAGATCAGGAGTCGATTTGGATCGCAAACGACTGGAACGTCATTAAGACGTTTGGTAATGGTTCCATACTTGAAAATCCTTATTTCCGACCAATGACAGAACTTGTCGATGATGGGGATAGTTTATTCCCGAATACTGTAGGAATTGCAGAATTCATCTCAATAAAGCCAACCACGTTGACTATTACAGCCAAATCTTCCAACGGAGGAATTCTGGTCGTAAAGTTTGGCTTCTTCCCTAACTGGAAGGCATATTTAGATTCTACAGAGATCAATGTCCAAGAAAATACATTCGGTATTATAACCCTAGAATTACCAAAAGGCGAGCATCTTATAACACTAAGATTTGAAGAGAATGTTCCTTTCGGATATCCGATTTCAATTCTTTGTTTAGTTGGTGTTATACTCTATCTTTCTAGAGTCTTAGTACTTCCAAGGTTTAAACTTCGTTTATTAAAGGATTAGAAGCTAAGCGCACCAAAAGGAATTAAATACAAAAAAATTAAAAGATTGAAAATAAAAAATGGATAGGCAAACTAAGTGCCATCATTACTTCTTAAAACGTCTCTAATTCTCGTTATTTGCGAATAATATTGTGCTGAACATTTCTAAACTTTCTATGCCTCTTATCTCTATGTCGAAAAGTGGAATTTCAGTGATTTCGAATTCATCGGAGTAAAACTCGTTGATCGTTTCCAGGTTTCCTTCTTGCATATTTCGTCTCGCCTTGCAAAACGCACAGTCTGGAATTATTGGATATACCATGTTCACCAAGACATTGCTGATGGGTATCTCATATTCGTAGAGTGTAGTGACAAGTCGTTCAGTTTCGTAAATACTCATGGCCTCTGGGATCATTACTGTACAAAATGATGTTTTTTCAGGATCGCTTAAATCCACGCGTGCCTTAGAAATCGATTCTTTAAGTGTCTCCAATGCCTCCATGGTCCTATCGTCCTCCGTTTCACGTCCAAAGAGACTCTTTAGTTTGCCTACGAACTTTCCAATTGTGTACCTAAACTTAATGATTTTACCAAGGAAAGACTCAAGTACCTCTGGCAAACTAAGAAGACGAAGTGTATGTCCGGTCGGAGCAGTATCAAATATGATTAAATCAAAATCATGTTCATCCTGCTTCTCGATGAATTCAAGCACCTTTCCGAACGCTAAGGCTTCATCAATACCAGGTGGGGCCGTAGAAAGCATGTCGCCAAAACCCATCTCGTCTAAAGGAATTGGTGACATGTCTGCCAAACTTTCATCAGGAGACATTCCCATGAGACTTTTGTAGTCTTTAATGGCAGTCTTTGGGTCAATTTCGAGGCCAGAGAGATTTTCGATGCCGTTTATCGGCCTAATTTCTCCACCGATTTTCTGGTCAAGTGAGTCAGCCAAACTGTGAGCAGGGTCGGTAGAAATAATGAGAATTTTCTTATCCGTGTTTTTGGCAAACCACACTGCTGTGGATGCGGCGCATGATGTCTTGCCAACTCCTCCTTTGCCGCCAAAGAGCAAAAATCGTAGTTTCTTTTTCTCAAGTAGATTATTTAACGTCATAACTCATCAATCCTTTTTATGCAATAATAAATTAGTGAAAAAAATCATATGTGCAGTAGGGATGTTATTTTCTTTGAAAATCATCTATTCTATTCCCGTACATTTAAAAAATCCTATTATTTTCTTTTCTTTCTAGGTTTAAATGTCTTCCTTTTTGTGAAGTACAAAAATGCCCATGGAATACCGGGGATTCCAACAGCAGCAATGCAAAGTAGAAGTACATTACGCCAATCCACTGTAGTTAATTTTGGAAGTACGTTAAGCACTACCGGCTCGGTAAAAAACTCGTAGCGAGTATCGTTTTCATCCTTAAATGTAATCTTAGCTCCAGGTAATGTGTAATTCCCAGATTTCTCGGGACGTAGAACATAATACGCTGAAACGTTCTCTTTAACTCCGAGTTCAATACTATCAATAAGACTTAAATTGCCTGCATCTATTTCTGTAAAGCTCCAGAAAGGAAGATCTTCCTCCGTTACTGTGAGATCAAAGATAGTTTCATTAACACTTTCCGGGTTCTTGATTTCAATGTTCACTGTCACATTCTGGTTAACCCAGGCTTCTTTTGGCTGAACTGCTTTCGTTACATTAAGAAAATCCTTGCCACTTTGCACATCATCCTGTTGGCCGGCTACTGGTTCAATTGGTTGCGTAGTCGTTATGGTAATAGAGCAGCAAAGCATGACTATGAAAAAGAGTGCCCACTTGTGTCTCACTTTATGCACCTTTCAGTATAAGTCTGGAGAATCAGTTTCATATATCACTACTTAAAGTTTTGGAGTGATTATTGGGACTAGCAAATTCTTCTTTTAAAAGTTTAGACGATTGAAAATGTGTGAGGTTTCTGAACTTTAAAATTCATTGCGCTTGTAAACTACCCCATCCTTAGTTACTTATGAGAAATGTTAAATATGAGGTATAGCTTAATCTCTCCATTAGATCAATCGACTTAAGCAACAAATGAATTCATGAATTAATTTGTTGGGTGATGTTTCTGTCAACTACCCCGTCCTAAAGGACGGGGCTTGGGATGGTGATACCAATGCAAGAGTTGACTAGCCTCAGTTCTGCGAGAACTACGTGTATAGGACTACAAGAATGGCTGGATGCCTCCCTAGTCCAGCCCGCTTCGGAAGAATCACTCAATTCCACGTCTAGCAACAACAATTCTAGACTACGTCTTATATACATTGGCGAAGGGAAACGCGACTCAGACAGGGAGGCCGCAATCGGTAGAATTCCTGTCGTTAGCAAAAATGGCACTCCATTAATGCCCTGCCGACCTGCGAAGGCTCGGAAACTCTTAGCCCAAGGAAAGGCCATCAAGAAACGCAATAAAATAGGCGTCTTCTACCTTCACCTACAATTCGATCCACACATACCCGTCACACAACCGCTCGCCATCGGTGTAGATCCGGGTACGAAGTACGAAGGGTTCTCAGTCGTTGGCACAAGTGATACGGTAGTCAATATCATGTCAGAAGCGGTAACTTGGGTGAAAAGGAAGGTCGAACAAAGACGAAATGCCAGAAGGGCACGCAGAAGAAGGAACACTCGACGTAGAAAAAACAAGAAAAACCGACTAACAAACCAACGCAGGTTACCGCCATCCACAAAAGCACGCTGGGATGTAAAACTACGGCTCATCAAACAACTCTGCACCATTATCCCTATCCAATACCTAGTGGTAGAGGATATACAAGCAGTTACAAAAAAGAGACATCATAAGAGATGGAACACCAATTTTAGCCCATTAGAAGTGGGCAAGTGGTATTTCTATAGCGAGTTACAAAAACTGAAATTAATTGTAATACTGGCACAAGGGAACGAGACACAACAGTTACGAGTACACTTTGGATTACAAAAAAAGAAGAGCAAATCACAACCCATCTTTGAGACACATTGTGTTGATGCCTGGGTATTGGCCGCCGCCATAACCGGTGCAAACTATCCTACCACGAGAAAATTGTACTATATAACACCGTTACAATTTCACAGGAGACAGTTACATCGTTTTCAATTCGCGAAAGGCGGCATAAGAAGAAGATATGGTGGTACACTATCACTTGGGCTGAAGAAAGGAACGCTCGTAAAACATAAAACCTATAACTTGTGTTACATCGGTGGCAACCTAAAAAATCGTTTAAGCCTACATTGTCTAAAAACGGGAAAACGTCTTACACAAAACACGAAACAAGAAGATTTTACTATTTTAACCCGAATTTCGTTTAGAACGCAATTCCTATCCCCCGTAAACAGGGGAGTATTCTTGAGGTGATTCTATGAATAGGTTTGAACATAAATTTTGGGCTTGTATAGCCTTTACAATTGTATTTTTAGCGTATTTCTTTTTCGGTAGCGCGTCTATTCGACTAACTATAATCCCACTATCAATCTTAGGTTATATCATAACTGCTGCGGCTTCTCATTTTCCAGATCTCGATTTAGATTTTGGTATACGGCATCATCGTAGTCCCTTCACGCATTCGCCAATCATCCCCGCTGCAGTCTTGATATTTTACTTTATCAGCAGTTTTTCATTCTCTGTATTGTTTCTAGTGGCAAGTTTCTTCATCGGTTATAGCTCTCATCTTTTCCTCGATTTGATTCCACCGACAGGAAGTGCTTTTGGAGATCGTGTCTCAAAATGGTTTGAACATCGGTTGAAAGGAGGTGCTCCTGGAGATATTCGCGGTATACCAGAAAAATACGAGAGAAATTGGCTAAAGATATCGGGGATTATTATTGCAATTTTCTTTGTACTTACAATTCTACGTGCGATGGCATTCCTACCATTCTGAATCTGGGTAACTCTATCCATAAAGTTGGACAAATTTGTACACACTTGTCCTAGCCCGTCGATAGAGGAAACGGGTCAGATTCCAATTATTAATATATATTTATAAACTCCACGTTTTTCATCATGAATATTGCTGGCTTTATAAGCCACCAACAAACTTAAGTTGTCCACGTTTGTCCAAGTTTCTCGTGACTAGTCACAACAGTGTTAAATCAATAAAAGCAATACACCGGTGGTTTGTATGACCAATGAAGAATCGGATGCACCCTCCCATTTCTTAAAATCTGCCGAATTTTGTGTGAATAACAACGACACAATGGGTGCCATTGATAATTTTATTCGGGCTGCATCAGCCTATCAGGAGTTACAAGAATATAGAAAAGCAGCAAAGTACTATTCGTCAGCATTAACCATAATTGCGGAAGAAACTTCAAAAGATGAAATGTTAAATACTTGGGAACTTTCACATTTGTATAAATTGTTTCTAGCAAAGAATTCTTGCCTTCTCAATTTAGGTATCATTCATATCTGGCTTGAGAAATACTCTCTTGCTAAACTATTTTTTATTGAAAGTCACAAACCATTATACCGGGCAAATTCCATCTTAAAAGAGAATACAGATTATTTCTCTAACTTAATTGATCCTCAAATCAAAGATATCGTGGGGATAACTCCTCTTCAAACAGAACTCTTAATTTTTGCCTTTAGTTCTTCTATTTTCTCATTTCTTGGTGCATTAATTGAGCTGGATGCTGATAGAATCGAAGATTATTTTGCTAAACTCAAAAAATTGGAAGATATCTTCGTGTCTGAATACTTTGAGGCTCAATCTAATTCTTTTTTTACACTCATTGGGAGACTTTATGAGAGTATTTCAGAAAAAAATCTTTTCTCTTTCAATGAAGTAAAATCCACGCTAGATGATTATTACTCCAATCGCCACAAGAGTCCCTCAGAAGTTGTGGAAAATCAGCAACCCCACATAACTTTACTTGATAGTTTTCTTACGGCTTTTAAAGATACCCTCTTGAAGATTTTTGAAGTTCTCAGAAAATCATTTTTTAACGAACTCGATGAGAATTGAATGAACGGATAGGCGAAATATTGAAAAATCGAGTTGTTGTTTGAATTTCTACTCAAGTTGTTATCTATTTATCTATCAATCAATTGTAATTCATTTAGAGGGATTCTATGAAAAATAGAGATAGAAGAATCACAATGATAGGCACAGGATACGTAGGCCTGGTCAGCGGAGTTTGTTTCGCCAAACAAGGCTTTTCAGTGACATGTGTGGACATAATACCTGAGAAAATCGATGCAATCAACTCAGCTAAACCGCCTATATACGAAAA
>Ga0114921_10000992_pt1 | contig 12583 bp, 7 predicted proteins | sample BentaG_FD_87016 | JGI IMG/M metagenome (GOLD analysis project Ga0114921, IMG submission 87016) | Deep subsurface microbial communities from South Atlantic Ocean to uncover new lineages of life (NeLLi) - Benguela_00093 metaG | ecosystem: Environmental > Aquatic > Marine > Oceanic > Sediment ...
AATTAGTAATATCACTTCCGCATATTCCACAATAATCAACCTTAACAATTACATCATTAATTCCTACTGTAGGGCGTGGATAATCTTCTTTAATTACAATTTTTTTAATATCCTCAAAAACAGCTGCTCTCATATTTGATCATCTCAAGCTATATTAGTTGTTTTATTCTTTAAGAAAATAATGATTTCAACATTTTAACATTATAACCTTTTAATTTTTCAAAAATTTCAATATTAAAAATGATTAATTAAATTAATTTTTTAATCTTTCAATAAAGAATCAGCAGTAGTAAAAAGAGGTAGATGCTTAGATTTCTTAATGTTTCCCTTTCCTAAATTTCTTGTCGTGGTTTCGTTTAGAGAATATAAATGTTCTTGATAAGATGGTCTGTGATATACTTTTGGATTTAATTCGCTGATAAATTGGGATATATTCAAATCTTTTTGTCCTTTAAAATTCTTTATTTTTTGAGGAGATAACAGGTATAATTGTTCTTTAGCTCGGGTTATTCCTACATAGAAAACTCTTCGCTCCTCCTCATAAGCATCTGTATTATTTTTGACTCTATTTGAGGGGAATAGATTTTCAGATAACATTGGAATGAAAACTATTTTCCATTCTAATCCTTTTGCTCGGTGTATAGTGGAAAGCGTCACAGGTGATTTGTTTTCATTATTTAATAAATCTACTATTTTTGAATCAATAGTTGATTTGTTTAATGTTAAAACATCTAAAAAGCTTTGAATTGAATCATAATTTTGAGAATATATTCCAATTTGTTTTAGATCTTCTACACGATCTTGCCAGTTGGAAAATTTAAGTTTTAAAAATTTGATTAGACGATTAATTAATTTGATAATTATTTCTTTAGGTTTATCGTTTTTGATAGATTTAAGAAACTCTGTTAAATATGCAAAGATCTCTATGCAGATAACTTTTGGAATTTTCAAATTATTTAATTTATTTCTAAAACTATTATTTGAGATTATGGTAGCTAATGGATTACTCATATCAGATATAATTTGGTAAATTTTTGAAGCTGTTATTTTCCCTATCCCATGAAATTGTGAAAAAATTCTTGACCAAGATATTTCATCTTTTGGATTTTGAACAACTCTAAGATGTGCTAGCAAATCTTTAACATGAGCTCGTTCAAAAAAGGATACTCCCGAGTGAACAACATAAGGTATATTCCGATTCTGCAGTTCTAATTCTATTCTTAATGAATGAAAACCGGCTCGATATAGAATTGCGATATCACTTAAATTGCATCCATCCATCTGCAATTCACTTAGTTTATTTACAATGTAAATAGCTTGTGTTTCGTCGTTCTCAGATATAACATGGATAGGTTTTTCACCTTTCTTTTTTGTAGTCTCCATTTCTTTCTTAAATTGAGATTTGTTATTTTTTATTGAGTCATTAGCCAAATCTAGAATCTCTGGGACGCTACGATAATTTAGAGTTAATTTAAATATGCGACAATTTTCAAATCGTTTTGAAAATTCCAAAATATTTTGAAAATTAGCGCCTCTAAATCCATAAATACTCTGAGCGTCATCTCCTACAGCCAGGATATTACTCTCGGGAGTATATTTTGATAATTTCCGGATAATTTCATCTTGTATATAATTAGTATCTTGATATTCATCAACTAAAATATACTTAAAGGTAGAAGCTATTCTCTTTGCCATGAACCTTTCATCTAATAACCTGTTCCAAAATACTAACATATCATCGAAATCAACTAGATTGTCCTTAGCTTTTTTACTTTTATAAATCTTATAGATTTCCTTGAGTTTTGAGATTATCTTCATATCATCATAATCCTTATATTTCCATTTAATCGTTTCGCTAATTGTTTTATTACAATTTATAGAGTAGGAGAGAATTTTTTTAGCGGTTTTCGGAGGTGGAAACGATTTATCGTCGTCCTGAATTTCTATGGTATTATATGTTATCTTCATTAGGAGATTCGCATCGGCTTCATCAATTATAACATAGTTTGGTTCAAATCCTAAGGATTTCGCATATTGCCGAAGAAATCTATTAGCAATGGAATGAAAAGTACCAGCCCATATCCCTTTGGGCTTTATACCTAATAATTTTTCGACTCTTTTTATCATCTCAGAAGCTGCTTTATTAGTAAAGGTAACTAGCATGATTTCAGAAGGTTTCACAGCATCTGAAAGAAGTTTTGCTACACAATAGACGATAGTTCTCGTTTTTCCAGAACCAGCACCAGCGATTATTAATTGCGGTCCTTTTATTTCTTTTATAACATTAAACTGTTGGTTATTCAACTCTTTTCTGAAATCAATATGGGTTGTTTCCAAAGTAATTTGTTGTAGTTTTGAATTTGTTCCATCTTCGCCGAATATTTCAAATGAAATTTTTTCTTTTTTTCCTGATTTAATGAAATTATTAAGATCCATTTCTTTGGTTAAAAATAAGGTTTATTTTTAATTATTCAAGTAGTTTCCATTATTAATTTGCTTCAATCGTCCTTGTTAGTGAATTTGATCATGTTATTTCTCGGCTCATATAAAGTCCCTTCTTTGATTAATTCATCTATTGCATCTTTTATCCACTTTTCGTCTAAATCCTCTTCGAGTTCGAGAATCTGCACCGCATTTTTCTTTTCTAATGCTTTCCAACTATTATCCTCAAAAATTTCCTTTAATCTACTTAACATTTTATCAAGTTTGTTAATTGAACTCCTAGATTGACCAACCAGAATTCTATCCATATCGATTTTTCCTGTTGTTTCGTCATATCCGGTATCTTTTAAGAATCTTTTAAACAATTTGATAATTTGTTCCACATCGCTTTTGAGTACTTTATTCCTTAAAGCCATTTTTGCATAAGCTTCGCTTAATCGAACAAGTGCATCGAGATTTCTCGCGAGAATGGAGACTATTGAGTCTTCACTGTCATATTGCCCTCGTAGTTTTAAGTAAAATTCCTTAATTTCTTCTTTAGCTTCTTCAGTTAAGACTGGGTGACAAGTTCTTCTAGCATGTTTAATATACTTTTTTAGTAAATCTCCCGGGATAGGCGCTATAGCTCCTTTTTTGCTTTCAATACTATCATCTGGTCCCATCATTGAATTTTGTAGTATAAATTCTGCCATTTGTGCATCTTCAGCAGGATCAGGTCTATCTATAACGATGAAGATCAAATCAAAACGAGATAATAAGGAGGGAGGGAGATGTATATTTTGTGTTGGGGTTTTATATCGATCATATCTTCCGGAACGTGGGTTTGCTGCCGCTATAATTGCAGTTTGGGCTTTTAAAGTTGCTACGATTCCTGCTTTTGCAATGCTAACAGTTTGTTGCTCCATTGCTTCGTGTAGAGCTGAGCGATCCGATGTGTCCATCTTATCGAATTCGTCGATAGCAGCGACCCCTCCATTAGCTAGTACTATAGCTCCTGCTTCAAGATTCATTTGGCCAGTATCTGTGTCTTTTATAACTGCTGCTGTTAAGCCAACGGCTGTAGAACCTTTTCCAGAGGTGTATAATCCACGAGGTGACACCTCAATAGCACTTTTTAATATTTCGGATTTACCTGTACCTGGATCACCAACGAATAGAATATGAATATCACCTCGTTTATAGCCACCTCCTGGTCGTTTTTTTCGCGTACCTCCAAAAAGAGTTAACGCTGTAGCTAATTTTAGTTCATCTCTACCGTAAATTACGGGTGAAATAGACCTGGCAATTTTTTTTTGTATCAATGGTTCTTTCGATAACTTTTCAATCTCCCGTTTATCTTCTTTAGATAACTCAATGAAGGCACCGCTTTTATCTTCAGGATCAATATAATTTACATCAATAAAAGTTTTGAATAATGTACTATTAATACTTTTAGCCGATTGAGCTAATACGGATTTAAATGTTCCCATGAGCTTAACTCTATCACCTGGCTTTACAGTATCAACTAAATTATAGGTTAAAATCGCTTGGACCGATCTTGGTATTCTACCGGGAGGTAAATCTTCGGGGATTTCTTGGATCATAACACTTTGCCAGTCAATAAACTCTGAATTCCTCGAGATTAGGCGAAAATCTGATTGAGATTTGGCTTTACACCTTGAGTTAGAACAAAACTTTGGCCACCTGATTTTGGAAGTAAGTTGTAGCACTTCAAAATGTGCTCCACAGCTCATGCACTCAAATTCTGCTTTCATTAATTTGGGACGTATTGTTGAGCTTCTAACTAAAATTCCGTTAGTCCAAACGAGATTATCAATATTTTTTGCTCTCAATCCTCTTAGAACGATAAACAATGGACTTTTTTCGTCTTTAGTTGTTATCCTAATAAAATAATCTTGTTCAATTAATTTCCCTGCTTGAAATTTCAGCATGTTTTTAAATGCGTCAGTAGCATCCTCTATTAGAGCGGTGGGATTTTTTCTAAGAAGTTCGGCAATTTGAGGGTCATAAGCTAGTAAGTCTTCGTATAAAATTACTAGAGTATTACCACCTTTAGAAAAAATATCGTTAATTTGGTCTTGGTATTTATATTCTCCCGGTTTTTCTTCAAATAATCTATAAAAATCTTCAAAATGCTGGATTTTATTAATAGGTACACTAGGACTGGACATTGGTGTTGTCAAATAAGATCACTTAGATTTTAATTTTGATATACAAAAAATATTTTTGGTGATATTTTAATTCCTTATATTAACGATTTAAGCTTATTAAACAGAAAATAAATTTAGTCGGAAAAAAATAATGGGAGAGAAAAGGTTTAGTAAAATACAGCTTGCATGGATTAAATAAGATATAAGAATATTAGGCTCCTTTTAGTTTCGTTAAAACTTCGCATATTATTGGATCTTGTGACATATCACATCTAATTTTGAGTAAAGATATCACTCTTTTTTTGATAGTTTCATTTTCATATCTTACTGTACGACCCAATATCATAGCTATCGATTGTTGTGTTTCTAATGTAGATTCGTCACTTAAATTTCTTAGAAGTTTAGATAAAATTTTAGAAATACCTATTTTTTGAATGATGTTAACCATTACATCTACAGTGACCTTTCTGACTCCTTCACTCTCGTCCCCAAGTAATGAAAGAATGTTACTAAATATTTTATTTATATTATCAAAGTTGTAAATTTTTAATAACCTAACGGCGCCTTCTCTGATCTTTGAGTTTTCATTCAATAGATTATCTGAAACTTTTTTAAAAGGAATCTGAGAAGCATTTATCCCTTTAAGTGATGATAAAAGATTCATAGAAGATCGACGTACCCAACTTTTATCGTCATCAAGTAGGTTAACGAGTTTTTCAATTACTCCTTCTTTATTTTCAATGTATTGGAAAAGTTTTCCCAAACTATCGACAGTAGCATCCCGAACTATCCATTCCTCGTCAATTAATCCCTTATTAATTAAGGCATCAACTACCACGAGAGGGAGCTTTGTACCAACATAACCTAGGATTTTTGCACTTGTCTCTCTAATGAATGAATCAGAATCTGAAAGAGAATTGATAGTAAGAGGAATAGAAATCATATCTGGTATTCGTTTAGATATTTCTAACATTGATTTTGTGAGAGTTATTCTTACTGATAAATCTTGGTCCGGAAATGCCTGTAGTAATTCCGCTAAGACTGGTTTTAGTGCTAAAGGGTTAATTTTTGAGATCTCCGAAATTAATTGCGATGCTCCTTTTTTTATTTCCTTAGTGTAGTCATCTCGAAATAGTTTTATTATAGAATTTAAATTAATTAAATCAATATAATCTTCTATTAAACCTTCTAAGGAAGAAATTACATTTAATGTAATTTCCTTGTCACCTAAACCTAATTTTTCATTTAACTTAGGAATAACATCTTTAGGATACTTTTTACTAATTTTTGTAATAGTTTTAGAGATTATACCCTTTGATATGTATTTTGATTCATCTTTTACTCTGATTAAATTATCAAGAATTAAAATAGGATTCTTTTTGAAATTTTCAACTAGACTATTAGAAATTCTTTCTTTTAATTCAAGATCATTAAATTTGATAAAAATCAAGAAAGTTGTCAAGATCTTTTCAGGATTATTCTCCCAAAGTTTTCCAAGAAGCGATAAAATGCTACTTATAGACTCTATATTCTGGGAATCGATTTTATTAATGATCTCGTCAATGTTAATGGAATTAGGTTCTTCATTAAAATAATTTTCAAGTGCTAAAACGGAATATTTCCTTACATTGTCATCTGAGTCTATTAAACCGTCGAAAATCGGAGAAATTGGAATTGAATAATCCTTAAAATTTCCAATCTTAGAAATAACTTCAAAAATTGAAGCTCTTACCGAGCTACTTGTATCATTCATCAACGGAGTTATTGTATTAATAAGATTCGGGTCAATTTGGTCAGTATCAATATTTTTCATGTTTTTAATTGCTGCTGCTCTAATGTCCTTATTCCTATGATGAATCTTATCTAAATAAATTTCAACAGGAATATTCAGTGAAGATTCTGATAAAATATTAAGAAGTTCTACTTGAATAGCGCTATTAGGATCATCTTTTAATTTCAGTAAATCAAGATTTTGAATTTTTCTAGGTTCTATAGTTAATAATTTTTTTATGATTTTTAATCCTATTAGCTTCATTCTCCACTCGGAATCAGAAATTAGATTATTTATGATATTAATAGGTATTTCTTTAATTAGATTATCATCAGCATCTATTAATGATTTAGCAATAGGAATACTTTTATCGTAGTTAGGTGATCCTAAAGATTCGATTATCCAAGGTAATACTACTTCTGGTGCATCCTTCTCTAATTTTTTTAATATGGTATATGAAATACCCCTTGAACTCGGGGATGAATCACTTAGCCCATCTAATAATGAGTTTTTATACTTCCAATCGTTCAGAGAAAGATCAGATTTTAACGGAATTCTTTCGTACATCATTAGAAGTGTATTTTCTGCGTGTTTTCTCAGTGTTTGATCAGAACTTTTGATCAGATTAAACAGTGGAATAGCATCAAAAGTTTGGCCATATTCAGTAATTTTTGAGTATTTGAGGTTTCTTGTAAAATCATTATTTTTTGCTAAGAAATAATATGTAGTAAAAGTGAGCATACATATCTCTTCTATAACTGCAGCCCAAGCGTACATAGTAAAATTAGGAGTGATGTTAATAGTAAATGTCCAGAAATTAAAAGTTTCCTTAAGTTTGTCGGAATTCACAATTAAAAAGTTTACCAAAACATTAATACCAATTGCAGCCATTAGATAAGCTGCGAAATAGATGTCTATTCCTCTATATTTGATCTTTCTGCCCCAAAATCGAGTGAAATATCCAATTATTCCAAATAAGAGCGTAACAAACACAAAATATGAAGTCATTGTAGAGAATGCTAAAGATCCTGAAAAAAAGAAAGTAATTGTCTGAAACAAGGAAATCCATGCCCAAACAAAAACAAACAACATTAATCCTAAGAATACATATGGTTTAGGATTTGATGCGAATTGTTTCATTCCTCTTTTGCTATCTTCAAAGTTTAAAAATAAAGACCTTTTAATATCAGGGATGTGATAAAACTCATTTGAAATTCCTGCTATATAACCCTTAGATCCGTAAAATGTTAAAATCATTAATGGGTACACAAGTAACCAAGAAATCCATATCATTAGAAATGGTAAACCAGCGAGAGACAATAACAGTGGAGGTACAATAAATAAGAAATATAAGAAAAATGCCATGCTGACAGAAATTATCTTACTCTTAGATAAATTTATAATTTTATTCCCGATAAATCTATGAAATGGTGTAAGGCCCTCGTCTGATTCGGAGCTTAATGCAATAAATAAGAAATCAATTAATGGATAAATGGAAATATATCCAAGACAAAAAGCAAATGGGAGTAGTAAAGAAAGGGGATTAACATCTGGAGGTGCCAATGAACTTCCTTGCCAAAATTCGGGAGTTTTCACTGTAAAGATAAACGCCATCGCAATAACAACCATTACACTAGCACTAAAGATAAGCCCATAAATTAAACACTGGAGGCGATCTTTGTTATTAAATTCCCCTTTTTTGACTAAAGCGACTTGTTTATAAATTATAATGAATCCAATTATGAAAAAAACTATAAAAATTATAAAAAGAATAAGTTCTATAAGCAAATTATTCACGATAATTTTGGAATATTAATAGTTTAATATATTTATATTTCTGTTGCTTTACATATATTTAGTTTATAAAAGATTTGAATACTATTAAATATGGTGTGATAAGTGTTGAATGAAATTGAAATCCAATTGGAGGATTCTTTAAATCGAGTGAATTTTGTTTTTAAGAATGAAGAAATAACCACCGAGAGTATAAACGATCATAATGGATTTTCTATATTAGGAAAGTCGTTTGGACCATTTGAAAAAGGGAAGAAATACAGACTACCCTATTTTGTAGCACTCCCATTTATAGAAAATAATATTTTAAAGATAGATTCAAAAGAAAAATGCGATAATACTGATGTCCAAAGATATGCTATAAGTGAACGCGACGATCAGAGACTTATATATAGAGAAAACAAATTTTTCTTAAATAAAATAAAGGAGTTTAGATTTTTGGTTGAAAAAGAAGTAAATGAAAACAGAATTCCGAAACTCGATTTAGATCGGTTTAGATCACACTCAATATCTCTTGTTGATAATAGATTACTTAAACTGTTAAAATTAGCTAGAGCGAATTTATCTTTAGATGATGAAAGAAAATTAACTAGTTCTGAAAAGTTATTATTTGAGAAGCTTTTTGATGTTATAAAAATATGGAGAAATTTCTTTTTGGCTAAAAATTAGAGAAGATAGTGATGTTCGTCAGTTTCCTTTGTAAAATTAAAATAATTTTATCTCCCTCGTCCCATATTTCTTAAAATATTCAATAATATGTTTAGATACATTTGGATTTGGATTTAAGTTAGGTATTAAGTCTATTGCGTTGCTCATAGCATAATATTGAACATTTTTCTTTTTCATGGCTTCTTCCACAGTATTACCATCGTCTCTTATTTCATTTCTGTTTGTCAATCCGATAGCTGCTATTATATTAACTCTATTATCTACTAAATCATCGATTGCCTTAAGCATAGAACTTCCCGTAGTTGTGGTGTCTTCAACGAGTAAAACTTTTCCTTTAGGAATTCCTAAAAAGTATTTATCTTTTAGTTCACCATGATCTTTTGGTTTTCCCCTTCCCATTGATAGAACATATTTACCAGGTTTTATATTTTTATCATTGAATGCCCATTTATATTGGGTTATTACTCCTAATTTGGTTGCACCCTCTGGGACTCCATAGAAGCAATCTGGTTTAAGATTCAAATGTTTCACAAATGAAAGAAGAAAGTCGCTAACTTTATCCAATAAAAATACATCTTCCGCTACAGTTCTCCAGTTAACATACCAATAAGACTTTCTTCCTGATTTTAATGTTAATGGTTCGTTAAAAAATCCAACTACCTTATTCTTTATGATAAAGTCGTAAAAATTATTTCTTTCTGTTTCCCACCTCATCATGATCAGCTTATTCTTTTAAGAGTAAATATTCTTTACGTGCTTTAGCGTATTCTTCTCCACTGATATTCCCAGCTAAAAAATTCTTTTCCTTTTCTTGCATAACTTTCCTTTTTGCAGCTAACTTTTTTTTTCTTTCTGCTTTATTAAAGCTTTCTAGAATTGATTTACTACGTTTATTAACTTCTTTATTTTCTTTTTTTAATAAGTTTTCAACATAAGGTTTTATTGGTTTAACCATTTCGATATTTTTCTTAGCTAACTCTTCGATTCGAACAAGAGCTTTATTTGTTTCTTCAAAATTATCACCATCGAGTACATTAATTAATCCCGGAATCGCCACATCTCTGATTACTTCATCGAGATATTGTTCGATATCTTTCTTTAACTTTGAATCGTTATAAGTATTTAATTGGTTTGTGCGCACATATTCAATAAAAATAAGCGGTAATTCTATCGGCCACTCTTTCATTTTCTCCTTACTAATTAGTTGAACTATTCCACCATCTTTTTTATGAAATATTCTCATTTTATTTACCCCCCTACTTATATCCAATCTCCTGTTGATAATTTCTCAGGTATGTATTGATCTGTCAAGAATTCAAATCCAAATGCAGATAATGCTTGAATCTCCGCTTTTATTTTTAATTTAAGAGCTAATTTGAGATCTGTCTCCCATGCTTTATTTTTTTTTACAAAACCTTCGTTTAACAACTCTTTAGTTCTTTTAATATCAGTTTGATTCATTGGAATCCTACAATCATTAGGAATTTTATATTTTTCCAAATCTCTGGTTAAAACACCTAAGAGTTTAATATTGGGCGTTGCTAAGAATGGTGATTCGTAGCTTAATCGTTTAGATCCTCGCAGATAAACAGAATGAATATAATGCCCGTAAGGGTCTGAATCAACAAGCGTAAACACCGGTAATTTGAGTTCTTTATTGATTCTCCTTAGGAACATTCTTGTAGCGATATCAGCAGCCCCTTTTGCAGTTAATATAATACACGGGTATTTACGCCAAAACCTAGCTTCTGCTAACCTTATCATAGCAGCATCTTTCTCTAAAACCAATATAAATTCTGCGTCTGACTCTAATATTTCAATATTATCAAGCATGGGGCTAATAGTCCATCCACCACTCCCTAAGCCTTCTAAGTCGATAATGTCGTTTCTATCTCTAATTCTAAGACGTCCTATGCAAGAACCTTTGGCTGAAGCAACAATATGCGTGGAATTCCTAGTTGTATAAAGCATTGATGCAACATCTTCAATACATTTATCACTATTTTTTTGATCCCCAAATAATTGAACAGCAGAATAAAATATTTCTCTTTTTGTTGCATGCATATCTTTTAGCAGTAATTCATTTACCTTTTCTAGCACTTTCATCAATCTTGTAATATCAGCAACGCTAGCAAGCGAGTGAAATTGTTTCTCCATAATTTGTTTTCCTAAAAGTAACAAATCATTTTCTTCATCCCAAATTATATTTGTACTGGTTCTCGAAGGTAATTTAATAGTGGGTCTTCCCGTAGCATAAATCTTTTCAATAATTGAGTCTGTTAATATGTATATTCGTTCCAAAGTTTGTTTTCTATCAAGATCATCAATTTTAACAGTACCTTCAGGTAGGTTGATTTCTTTTTTTTCTTCTTCTAAGCCCTTTTTCAAGTATTCTTGAAAAAGTTTTTTCGCTGCCTTTATATCCCATATTTTACTTTCCGGTTTAATTGCCATTTAAATCACTTTATTTTAACTTCCAATGTTTTTTACCCATTTTTGATTCAGCTAACACTAAATCCTTGCGCTCCAACTCTTTTAGTTTGATTTGTAAGAACCGGGCATCCATCATGTCTTTTATTTTCATTTTAAAAATTAGAGATGTTATTGGTTGCCATTCATCAGATAAAGCTTCGGTTATTTTATCTGTTGTAATGATTGGCAATTGAGTTTGAGTTAACTGAGGTTGAATTGGTTGAGTAATTACCGTTGGTTCTTTTTTCTTAATAGGTTGAGGTTTCACTTCACCCTTAGCAATTTGTAATTGTTTTCTTTTTTCAGCAATAGTACCAGGTTTAACGGGCTCAATCTTTAGAGGTTTCTTTACTTCCTTAATTACAGGAGTAATTTTTTCAGGTTTTCCTTTTTTATAAAATTCTTGAACAATTTTAATAATATCCTCTTTTCGAATTTTAGATGGTACACCTATATTGTTTTCAATACAATATTCTCTTAATTCGTTAATCGTCCAATTCCGAAGAGTCTTTTCAGTTAAAACATTTAGGTCAGGTTCTATTGTCTCAGGAAGAATTTCTTCTTTGTCACTCGTTTCTTGCCATTTGACTTCAACTTTTTTATATATATCTTTATCAGCTTCTTCTTTTACAATTGGTTTTGGTTTACTTTCTATAATTTTAGGAGGTGCTTTTACTCCAATTGCGTCTTTCATTAACTTTTCTAATTCTTTTTCTGAAATTTTACCTTTATATTTTCCTTCACCCTGCGAAACGATATTATAAGCACTCTGAACGAATATTGGAATATATCTTTCAATTAAGCCTGATCTCTTCTCGCTTTTTCGAAGATTTGCTCTTCTGTTAAGATATACTCTTAATCTTCTTCCTATTGCCTCGAGACAAAATTTTATTTCTTTGAGTAAATCTTCGTCTTCAGCTAATGCATTCTTCGATTGCGATTTAAACATTAAATGAACATAAGGACCTGAAACGTTTACTATAAGTTTGATTGGCCCCTTTGGAAGATTGTTGTCGTAAGTATCTAATTTATAATTTTTCCAATTTACGGATTGAACAGCTTTAGTTATAGCACAATCGGCGCTATCTCTTAATTTAGGAGTTCTGTTCACAAAACGTGAAAGCACATCTCTAGAACGCTTAGGAGTATCCAGTTTTTTTGGATCATTGCAATAAGCCAATGAAGCTTCAACAACATACGCTAATCCTTTACCTGAAGTTGGAGGTCTTGTTTCTGCGCTAACGAAATCATCATCTTTCGTATAATTTTCCGTGAAGAACTCAAA
>Ga0114921_10000993_pt1 | contig 12577 bp, 9 predicted proteins | sample BentaG_FD_87016 | JGI IMG/M metagenome (GOLD analysis project Ga0114921, IMG submission 87016) | Deep subsurface microbial communities from South Atlantic Ocean to uncover new lineages of life (NeLLi) - Benguela_00093 metaG | ecosystem: Environmental > Aquatic > Marine > Oceanic > Sediment ...
ACCCATTGGAAACCGAAGCTGGAGTACGGATGGGATGCAGGAGTGGCCATCAGCCGTTACTTGGCTGAGCTAAAGAATGGTCGCCTCATCGGCATCAAGTGTAACCGCTGCCGGCGCACAGTAGTGCCTCCTCGAGTGGTATGCGAGTGGTGCTGGGAACCCATGGAAGACTGGGTGTACCTGGAAGATACCGGCACGGTCAACACGTTCTCCATCTGCTACATTCGGTGGGATGCAACCAGGGCAAAAGAGCCCCAGATCCCGGCCGTCATCGAAATACATGGAGCCTCCAGGGGCGCCGGCATTTTGCACCTACTTGATGAGGTGAATCCCGATGATGTCACAATCGGCATGAAGGTACAGGCGGTCTGGAAACCAGCCGAGGAGCGCAGCGGCTCCATAACAGATATCAAGTACTTCAGACCCACATAGGGGCCAGAACAACCCGAGTATGCAGATCAAACTGCTAATGGCAGAATCCAAGGAGGCATCATTATGTCCCTGGTTGAGCGGATAACTAGCTTTGCAGACGCTAAGGTCTGGTACGATAACTTACCGATAGAGAGCTTGTACACTGTCGGCATCGCTGGGGAGAAGTTCTTCCGCGCCATCAAGGATCGCGGCGTGATCATGGGCACGGTTTGTCCCTCATGCAACCTCACTTACCTGCCGCCGATGATGTACTGTGAACGGTGTTTCGCAGAGCTGGAGGAGTGGGTAGAGGTCGGCACCAAGGGAACGGTCTACACGTACACCGTTGTTGGGGTATCGCTGGAGGGCGCGCCCTTGGAGCAGCCCGAGATACTGGCTCTGATCAAGATCGAAGGTGCTCACGGCGGTCTGGTTCACAGACTAGGCGAGGTGAAACCGGAGGAGATGGAAATCGGCATGCCAGTGGAGGCCGTCTTGAAACCCAAGAAACAGCGAGAAGGCTCCATCCTCGACATCAAGCATTTCAAACCTGCATAGGCGTTGGGTCGCACCACGAGAAGGCAGACCCGAGCTGGCGCAAAGCCTCTAGCTGCCCACAACGGACCGCGATCGCCAGATGCCGAAAGAGGATTGAAGATCATGGATTTCCAGCTCAGTGAAGAACAACGAATGATCCGTGAGATGGTGCGTGATTTTGCCGAGAATGAGATCATGCCCATCGCCAGCGAGATAGACCGGGAAGGCCGGTTCCCCTTCGAGACTTTCAAGAAGATGGGGGAGCTCGGGATCATGGGCCTGCCCTGGCCGGAAGAATATGGTGGGGCGGGAGCGGACACCGTGTGCTATGCCATAGCCGTGGAGGAGATATCTCGCGCTTGCGGTTCGCATGGAATCTCCTACGCGGCCCACATCTCTCTGGGCAGCTCACCCATTTATCTTTTCGGAAGCGAGGAGCAGAAGAGAAAGTATCTTACTCCCCTTGCTAGGGGCGAGGCAATCGGAGCGTTTGGTCTGACGGAGCCTGAGGCTGGTTCGGACGCGGGCTCGACGAAGACCACCGCAGTCTCGGACGGCAACGAATGGGTGATCAACGGAGCCAAGTCGTTGATCACAAATGGCCCCATAGCGGGAACAGTGATCACCGCCGCCAAGACTGACCCTTCTGCGCGAGGCTCTCACGGGATATCTACATTCATTGTGGAAACTGACAGACCGGGCTTTTCGGTGGGGAAGGAAGAAGACAAGTTCGGACTGAGAGGCTCTCCCACGTCGCAGCTCTTCTACGAGGAGTGTCGAATCCCCAAGGAGAACCTCTTGGGCAAAGAGGGTGAAGGGTTCGGGCAGATCCTAGACGTGCTCGATGGAGGGCGCATCAGCATCGGCGCAATGGCATTGGGGCTCGGGCAGGCGGCACTGGAAGCGTCCGTCAAATACGCCAAGGAACGACACCAATTTGAGCGGCCGATCGCTGACTTTCAGGCCGTTCAGTGGATGATAGCCGACGCGTCGACCAGACTGGAGGCCGCACGTCTACTGGTGTACAAATCCGCCTATCTGGAGGATCGAGGAAAGAAGTTCACGAAGGAGGCGGCCATGGGGAAACTGTTTGCCTCAGAGGCTGCTGAACTGGCCTGCTTCAACGCCATGCAAATCTACGCCGGCTACGGGTACACCAAAGACTACCCCGTTGAGCGTTTCTATAGAGACAATCGACTCACCCAGATAGGTGAGGGAACCTCAGAGATTCAGAGACTGGTCATTGCTCGCCAGGTGCTCGACGCAAGGTAGCAGCGCTGATATCGCTCCACATCCCCCACCCCTGTTACCCCCTCTTGCGGAACGCAAGTCGCAAGGGCGAGCCTTCAAAGCCGACAGCCTCTCGCAGCTGGTTTTGCAGGTAGCGCCGATAAGTGAAATGCACCAACTGAGGATCGTTCACGAACAAGACGAACGAGGGAGGAGCTACCCCGACCTGCGTCGCGTAATAGATCCTCAGACGCTTGCCCCTCTTGGAGGGTGGTGAGTGCAGGGACACTGCATCTCGCATGAGCTTGTTTAGATCGGCCGTACGTATCCTGACGCATCTTGCCCGTTGGACCCTCAGAGCCACATCCATCGCCTGTCCCACCCGCTGTCCAGTAATGGCGGAGACAAAGACCAAGGGGGAATAGGAGACAAACTTGAGCGCGCGTCTGATCTGATGGGAGTATTGCTCCATAGTGTGGGTGTCCTTTTGGACGAGATCCCACTTGTTTACGACGACAACGATACCCTTGGCCTCGTCGACGATGTATCCAGCGATGTGAGCGTCTTGAGCCGTAACCCCCTCTACAGCGTCTATCAACAGCAAGACCACGTCGGCACGCTGGACGGCCCTCAGCGCCCGTATGACGCTGTATCTCTCTATGCCAGGCGCTACGCGACCGCGTCGTCGAATTCCCGCTGTATCTATCAACGTCACGGGCTGCCCATCCCATTCGATGAAGCTGTCCACGGCATCTCGGGTCGTGCCTGGCTTTTCGCTGACGATCATGCGCTCTTGACCCAGGATGGTGTTGAGAAGCGAGGACTTACCCACATTGGGTCGACCCACTATCGCTACCTTGATCCCCTCTGTCGGCTCTTCCGGTTCCCGAGGGGGCAGGACATGCAAGAGAGCATCTAGCAGGTCTCCAGTGCCGGTGCCATGCAAAGCCGAAATGGGATACGGATCGCCCATGCCCAACTCGTAGAATCCCACCGCCGCCCTACGACGGCTCTCGTTGTCGGCCTTGTTGACTGCCAGGAGCATCGGCTTGTTGGAACGCCGTAGAAGCTGGGCGATTTCGAGGTCGCTTGCCGTCAACCCCTCTTCGACATCAACCATGAGAATGATGACCTCTGCCTCAGCAATGGCTATCTCTACTTGATCCCGCACCGAAGCCACGAGGTCACCAGTGGAATTGGGAAACATCCCGCCTGTGTCGATCATGGTGAGGGCGCGGCCACCCCATTCGGCATCGGCATAGATTCGATCTCGGGTGGTGCCTGGCACATCCTCGACAATGGCCAGGGGCTCCTCAATCAGGCGGTTGAAAAGAGTGGACTTGCCGACATTGGGGCGACCAACCAGGGCGACCAATGGCTTGGTCATGATTCCCGAATCACCACCTCGACCTGGTCGGGAAGAATAGCCTGTACCTCCAAGGATTCAGGCCTGTCAACTGTGAGTGGGACGAAATGAGTGCCCGGCTCATAGTCCGAGAGATCCAAGAGGACTCGCACATCTCCTGCCTCTAAGGCCTCGAGTTCTGACAAGGGCCCCGAAAGGATGACTTCCACTGTATCGGGAGAGAAACTGGCCTCTAGGCCTCTACCCAAGCCTTGGATCACAGGGGTGAGTTGCACGGTCTGCCCTCCAAGAACGGGGGATATCTCGATGAGGGCTTGAACAGTTGCTACATCCTCCAACGAAGAGACGCCTTCCGGAAAGAGTATGGCCACCTGTTGTGAGATTTCTTCTCGGGCGCCCTCAAGGTCGATAGGATAGGTCTCCAAATAGCCAGGTATTTCGTCAACGATCTCAGGATCTCCGACAACGGTAACAGTAGAAGGGTCAGCAAGGATGCTGCTAATCCAATAGCCGGAAGCCGGCGTCCCTTGAGTCACGGTCTTGATAGACAGGTCCCGATAGCCCACTATTCGCTCTATGGGCACAGTCACCCTCACCGATTGGTGGTCCACCTCTAGCCCTGTTACAGCGTTCCCAACCTCATCCCTCGGCGTCAGTGCGGCATTGCGCTCGAAGGCTTCTTTTTCCCCTCTGAGGTACACCTCCGCCGTGACTTGCACGACCTGATCCACCAAGGTCTGTGGTCCACTGACTATCACATGACCCGGATCCACCTGCAGACTGCCCCTCCTATGCCCTTGGGGGGGCTCGCCAACGGTGCTGACTCTAACGGGGACTATTCTCTCGGACCTCCGGTCCAGCCGCAACGTGAGCACCGCAGGTGACGTCTCCAGGACCCTCACCATATTGCCTGCCGGCTCTACCTGAATGGGCACCTCATACAATCCCACGTCCAAACCCTCTAGATCGACGTAAGCTCGAAAACTGCTGCCCCTAAGGTCCTCCCAGACAGATTCCGGGGTCCGCACCTTAACGCTGACGCCTTGATCCACTCCTCCCACAATGACGAAGCCTTCTCCTCTGTTGATTACCTCCACGGCGACCTCTTCGGGCAGGAACCCCTCGGCGAAAGGGTTCTCCTGAATCGTGGCCCCCATCCAGACCATCAACGCCAGGATCAACGCCATTATCAATGAACTCAGGTTACTGACACTGAGGAGAGAACGTGTCATACCCACTCATCCCTTGTCAGAGAAGTGCCTCCAGACTGAAGGCACAGACCTCACTACGGCTCTACGACTGCGTGGACCGCCAGCATCTCTCTCAAGCGAGATTCATCCAGGTGGCTCACCAAACGTCCGTGCCTCGCCACCGAGATGACACCGGTTTCCTCAGAAACGATGGTTGCCACAGCATCGCTCTGCTCCGTAATGCCCGCCGCTGCTCTGTGTCGCAGGCCCCAGCCACGGCGTACGTGACTGGTCTCGGCCAGGGGCAGAATGCAGGCGGCAGCAACGATTCTGTCACCCCTTATGATGGCTGCGCCGTCGTGCAGCGCAGTATTAGGCTGAAAAACGGTCAGCAGAAGCTCGACACTCACCTCTCCGTCTATTGGCACCCCAGTATCCACATACTCCTGGAGGCCTGTGTCGCGCTCCACCACTATCAAAGCGCCGTGCCTGCGCTCCGCCAGCAGCTGCGCAGCTCGCGCGATGTGCCTGCTGACCTTCATCGCGCCGGCCTCTGTCGACGTGAAGCTTATCAGGCCTCCACCCCGTCCAAGGCGCTCCAAAGCCCGACGGAGTTCCGGCTGAAAGATCACTGGCACGGCTACCAAGAGCGCAGGAAGTGTGTTGCGAATCAGCCAGTTGAAGGCAGTTAGAGAGAGGGAATTGCTGGCCAATACGGCGACAATGACGAGGAGAAGAACCCCCCTCATCAGGGCAACTGCCCTAGTTCCCTTCACGAGGAAGAGCAAGCCCCAAAAGATCACAGTCACAAGCAGTATGTCAACGAGATCTCTTAGGTGAAAATGTGAAAGTATCCAAAGAACATCCGACACGTGACCCCTCGCAGTACCTGACGCCGCTCCTTCCAAGCCATCATACTAGCTCACTCGGAGTCCGAACTCTTGTCAAGTTCGCGCAAGAGTTGCGTATACGCCTCTTTTTTCTCTGGTCCCAGGGTTATTATGGTCCCAAGAGTTTCTATTGCATCTCTCTTGCGACCGGCCTCTAACTGTAACTCTCCCACGGTGTCAAGCTCTGCTATGGCTTCCTTCTTCATACCAAGCTCAATGTATATCCTGCCCAACCGTGACCGGAGAGCAATATCCTGCGGGTCTGAAGAAACCAGTTCTCGTAGGGTGTTAGTGATCTTCTGGAACTCCTTCAGCTTTCCGTAGTGGACGATCAAGGCGTCCAACTCCCTCAAGGCCACTTCTTGCCGACCAAGCTTGTAGTGCAACTCTACCAAGCGAAGCCTGGCGTCTTCATCGTTGGGCGACAACTGTCTAATCTTCTCGTAGATGGCCATCGCGCTCTTCCAACGGACTCGCTGCATGTGAAGATCAGCCATTCGATGCAGTATCCTGACCTCCCAGTCCGTCGGAGTTGCCGTTCGATGAGCCAAGCCCAAAGCTTGGTCGTATCTCTCCAAAGCCATATCCACACGAGCCAACCGATAGCAACTCTCACCCAGGGCCATGTATTCGTCCACAGCCAGATCTATCTCATCGTGCTCTATGAGCAGGTCTATCAACTTCTCCCGGATAGATGTGCTCATGGGTGCCGCATGCAGGGCTCGGCCGTATGCTTCGATTGCCTTGTACGGACTGTTCCGCATCAAATAGGCCCCAGCCACAGCGGCGTACTTGCTCACGGCTTCCTCTGCCTTGCCCTGCTGCGCGAATATCTCTGCCAACCTGATGTGCAGCGGCAAGTACGTAGGGGCCATCTGTATGGCCCTGTAGCACTCCTCCAAGGCTATGAACGGCATGTCATTCTTCAGGTATCCCCGGCTCTTCGCCATGATATCCAGCACTTCATCGCCGCCAGGAACCTCCAGCAACTCGGGAAGAATGGGAGTGATGCCGTCTCCAGCCAAACTGTCAAGCTTCTGCCGCGCCTCGACGGCCTTCCGTTTCCAATCGCTGCCACTGAGGAACTCGGTCAAAGAGTGAACGAGCACTTCTGTTTTCCGCCCATCACCTCGACTCCCATGGCTGTCAGCCAGGTCTCGGTAACAGCGGGTGATCTCATCGGCACGGTCCTGGTCCATGATATCCAGTTCTATCATCTTCAGGGCCTCAAGAAAATGATCCAGAGCCGCATTCGCCTCGCCCTGAGCCCAGTGGCATTCACCCAGGGCAAGATGGCTAGCCAGGCGGTACTCGGGCACGTTCACCGATCTCTCCAGGACATCCACAGCTTCTTCGAAACGCGATCGTTCCTTGTAGAGAAGTCCCAGATTGAATAGCACCTCGACTCGCCCCACTCCCATCTGAAACGCCTGCTCATACTCGCTCAATGCCTCGTCGATCCGCCCTCTGGAGTGAGAGTCAATGGCCCTGCCCAGAACGGTTCCGACATTCGCCACGGGGGTCGAGTCGGACTCCAAGCGATTCACCTCCGTGCCGACAGGTTCGGTGCCTTCAACGAGTTCTCCTTCCCCGAGAAGAGCCTCAGCCAAGCTAGCAAGCGCCTGTTGGACCGCCACTTCCACGGGCCCGAGTTCCTCTCTTCGCATAACCAGTGATCCTGCAGCAACCACTGTCTCTCCGTCGGAAACCATGCGCTCCAAGAGAGCGCGAGCTCCTTTGTTCCGACCATCAAGAGACACGACCCGCTGGCAATACTCCACTGCCTGCTCATGCTCACCATCCTCGTAGTGGAGCCGCGCCAGAGTCAGGTATAGCTTGACGGCCTCTATCGTGTTAGCTCTGTGAGCATGAGCCTCAGCAAGCTTCTCATGAGCTACTTTGTTTACTGGCTGCAAGCGAATCGCCTGCTGCCAAGCTTCCATCGCCAGCCTTGAGTCTTTCTCCTGTACGGACATTTCGGCCAAAGTCATCCAAGCTTCTACAGCATCTGTAACCCGACCCAAATCCTCAAGAATCTGGGCTATCTTTCGCCTCGGCGCCGGGTCACTCGGTCCCAGCTCACAGACCTTTCTGTACTCCCGCAAAGCCTCCCTCAACCTGTCGCCCTCAAGATAGGCAAACGCTAGGCCGCTCCGAACTGTAGCATCGTCAGGAAACTCAGCGGTCGCCAACTGATACTGCTCAATGGCTTTCATCCACTGCTTCTCCCATGCGTAGCTGTGGCCTTTCTTCACAGCGGCCTCAAATGCAGCCCGATTCCCAGCCATTTCCCCTCGATCAACTCCAGTGCGTTATGTGAGAAACACCGATCCTTGTCTCGCGGCCAGGGTCTTGGCGGCAAGAACTGGCCTATGGCACCCGGCCTTCCACTCCTTCTTCAGATCGGTTCCCAAGTTCAGCAATCGCCAGATTTCATCCGTCGTAAGCTGTGCAATCGAGATGAGATGCCTCACTCCTCTGTCCTTCCACGACATAATATAGCACTTGACCGTGTACAAGAAAAGGGGCTACGGGTCCGTCGCTGCACTTGCCAAGGTGCCCATCCCGTGCCAGCCAATCTTCATGTCCACATGCCCAGCACTTGCAGCTGGTCGGGTTCGCTAGGGGCTTGCTCCAAAGTGCCCGCGCTCTGACATGCTGCACCTCCAAACCCCAACCCATCAAGGCTTGGTCTATGAGGAAGTGCCGATGACAGAGCTATTGTCCGGCCCTCCGTCATTATATCACTTCTCCGTCCCAAGGCCAAGCACGTAGGCGCCTGCAGACATGGCAAGTGGCGCGTGGACAGCAGTCTGGACTTGCCGTATAATGGTTTGTGCGACCATGCGCTTGAGAGGCCGCAGTTGAAGGCAAGCTTAGGCCAAGGCAACAGGATACATCCAGGCGACAAGTGATCCGCGCCATTGACCACACAGATACTGCGGCAGTCAAGAAATCAAGCACAAGCCTGTTCAACCAGGTGCCAGTGGAGACACGTATCAAGGATTCTGAAGTTTGGGCACCATGTACAGAGTAACGCTCCCTGTCTTCGAGGGTCCTCTTGACCTGCTCTTGCATCTCATCCAGGACAGAGAACTGGATATCACCGAAGTTTCCTTGGCTGCGGTGACGGACCAATACGTCGACCATATCAGCCAGCTGGAGAAACTGGAGCCGGACAAGCTGGCTGATTTCCTGATCATCGCCGCCAAGCTCCTTCTGATCAAGTCCCGCGTACTTCTGCCCCAGCCCCCTCGGGAGCCGGAGGACGAAGAGGAGGACGTGGGCGACGAACTAGTGAGACGACTCATCGAATACCGGAGGTTCAAGAAGGCGGTGCAGGAACTCAGAGCCAGGGAGGAACAAGGCCTAAGGGCCTATGCGCGTCTCTTGCCTCTGCCCCCGCTGGAAACCAGCTTTCGTCCGGAGGGCGTCACCCTGGATGGTTTGCTGGAAGCGGTTCGACAAGCGATGCTTGCCCAGACCACATCGTCCGTGGACGAGGTCGTGACTCCCTTCCACGTGTCGCTCCCCGAGAAGATTGCCCAGCTGGAAAGACTGGCGACTGAACTCCGTCACTTCAGCCTGAACCAGCTTCTGGCTCAGGCGGCCTCCCGCATGGAGATCATCGTTATCTTCCTGGCGCTGCTGCAACTCATCAAGCGACGCAAAGTGATCGTGGAGCAACAGCAGTTGTTCGGTGAGATCACGGTGAGTGCATCTGGTCAAGCCGGTGCGTAGCTGCGATGGGGCAGCAGTGAGGGGAGAACGAAGTACACTTCGCCCACAAGCAGACACTATCTTCAGTTTGCTAGAATGTGGGGAACTCGCTCAGTACGAGATCCATGGTCTGCGCATCTGACGCTAACGCGAGCAGCACATCCTGGCCCTGCTGGCTCAAGTAGGTTACCTGGCCTTGCCGCCGCCATTCCTTGCGGTGCGGGCCGTCCACGACATTGAGAGGCGATCCGGCCCGCCGCATGAAGGTGACATAGAGGGAGAAGAACTCATCGGCATCGTCTCTGCCGTCCCAACTCGTCCGCAGTACCAGGACGTATCTTTGCTCTTCGTCGTTGGTCAGAAACAGGATCGAATCGCCCCCCCAACCCTCGGCCGCCAAGAGCGCTTCCTCGCTGCCCAGCTCCCTCTCCAGATAGACGCGGATGAAGAGCTCGCCCAGAACATCCCTTCTCAACTCCGACCACTCGGGGCCAAGTACGGCAAGCAGATCTGCCCCCTCGGGGACTTCGCCTACCTCCCCAGCCAGGTACTTGTCGGGATGCATGATTTGCTCAGTGGTCCGGGGCGGATCGCGAAAGGCCTGATTCAGTCGATCCCAGCCACCCTGCTGCACCAGCATAGCAGCGAAGATTATACCCTGACCATAGGGGAAGTAGGCGGTTTCACGTACCACGCCGGGCGCATCCTCGTACTCGCCTTGCTCCACGTCCTGGATAGCTTCTATCACATCGGAATGCTCGAACTGCATTTGAAACAGGTACTCGAATGCGTACTCCAACATCACCAAGGTTGCGTCTCCCTCGATCAGGGCCTGTAGTGCCAAGATCGAATCAGTAGTCGAAACACCTCCGTAGAGAGAGTCCAAATCGAAGTGCTGGTCTTGCAAGGCATGCGTGAATTCGTGAGCAAAAGTCACCTCCAGCCACAAGTCACTGGTATACCGATCAAGGATGAGGTAGATCTCCTCGCTCTCCCTGTCGTAGAGGCCGGCCAATCCCTCCCTCTGCATCTCAATCCGGCTCTCTGCTAGGTCGTAGCCCTCATCTATCAGGCCCAGCACCGAAAAGATCCTCTGACTCACTGCCAACTGCTGAAGGTAATCCCCCTGTTGATAGACGTCGGCCAGATACTCCTCCAGGCGATACCGTGTGAAAGTCAGTCTCTGAGTCTCCCGCAGCGGCTCTAATCCTCTGACGTCACCTACCCTCGCCTCGATCTCGTCGTAGGCCCCCTCATTGATGATGGGAAAGCCTGGTATGTGGGCATCCGGCACGACCGACGTGTAGGTTGGCGCTGACGTCGTCGAAGGGGTGGCCGTGACAGTTGGCTGCGAGGTGAGGACGGGAACCGCAGTAGTTGTGTCACCTGGAGAATGGGCTGCGACGGTGGCGGGCCTGGGCTCCGGCGACCCCGTAGCAAGCATCATTCGACCAAACAAGATCGCCGCTCCAGACACCGAGAAAGCGATCAAAGCCAAGAGACCGATCCCCAAGTACACTATGCCGCTTCGGCCTGTTCCACGGGATACACCCTCGGCTACATGTGACACCCCGCGCCCTGCCTGTGGTGCAAGCTTCTCCAGTGCCGCTTCCGACTCTACGTCTGGCGCAGACTCCTCAGGCACAGTCACGCCTTCAGATAGCAAGAACTTCAGACCCAGGCGGGCATCCTCGTTCTGCGGGTTGATCGCCAGCACCCTCTCCAGACACTCGATCTTGTCTTCATCGGGTACGACACTACTCAGCCATAACCAGGCCTTCTCGTTCTCTGGGTCCAAACCAAGTGTCTGGGACAACAACTCGCGCGCTTCATCTGACCTACCGACCTTGGCCGCTGCTATCCCACGCTTAAGCAACTGCTCGATTCTTGAATCTGCCGCCATGGTTGGCCCTAACACCTTGTGTGCGAGCAGCGAAAACAGGCTCCGCCGATCAAGCAAGTGCCCTTCATCAGATTATAGCTTGCCGCAGCGGGAATGTCAACACATGAGGCGTACCATAGCTGACGGCACCCTGGCAGACCTGCCGGTTGGCTCTTCGAACCTTAAAGTTTTCGACGGAGAGCCAACTCGTGCCCTTATCCTATAGACAAACGGTCAAAAATGCTGTATAATGTGGGCAATTGTGGGGCAAGGTGGGGCAATTGGCCTACGAACCCCCAGCAAATGGGTCCAAAGTGGGGCGGTGTAGCACAGATGTTCCTTGGTTCATATCTACACGGCATTGACAGCAAAGGCAGACTGACGCTGCCCGCCAAGTTCAGGCCGGAACTCGCCACAGGTGTGGTGGTGACCCGCGGCCTAGATGGCTGCCTCTGGGTCTTCCCCATTGACATGTGGAAGGAGCTTGCAGAGAAGATCAACAGCCTGCCCACCACACAGAAGGACTCTCGCGATTTCGCCCGTTACATGTTTTCACGAGCCAGCGACTGCGTGCCGGACAAACAGGGACGCATCCTGCTTCCTACCCACCTGCGGGAGTTCGCCAACCTAGATGGTGAGACGGTGATCCTTGGTGCACAGAGATACCTAGAGATATGGAACGCCGCACAGTGGAAGGAGGCCGAGAGCAAGCTAGAGAAAGAAGGAGACACGATCGCTGAACGTCTTGCCCAGGTGGGCTTACCTTGATGGAGGATGCTCCTTTCCACTCCCCTGTCCTCCTGGAGGAGGTGTTGGACGGACTGGAGATCGAGGCAGGCAGGAGGTATGTGGACTGCACCGTGGGAGCTGCGGGCCATGCCGGTGGGATCTTGGAGAGATCGGCACCCGATGGCACGTTGCTGGGTATAGACTTGGATGCCACGGCGATTGAGTTGGCGAGGCGGCAACTTGGCTCGTACGAGGGGCGTTTCAAACTGGTGCATGGCAATTTTGCTCGACTGAAGGACATGGCTTCAGAACAAGGGTTCATTCCTGCTGACGGCGTACTGTTGGACTTGGGAGTATCGTCTGTACAATTGGAACGTGGGGAACGAGGTTTCTCTTTCCAGAGGGACGGTCCCCTAGACATGCGTCTGGACCCTGAGGGAGACACAACGGCAAGCCATCTCGTTAACGAACTCACGGAGGCAGAACTGGCTGAGATCTTGTACATGTATGGGGAAGAGTACAAGTCCAAAGCGATAGCCCGAGCAATTGTGCGGAACCGGCCCATCAGGACAACCCTGGAACTGGCGGACCTGGTAGCCCGGAGTGTGGGCACGCGACGGAA
>Ga0114921_10000995_pt1 | contig 12566 bp, 15 predicted proteins | sample BentaG_FD_87016 | JGI IMG/M metagenome (GOLD analysis project Ga0114921, IMG submission 87016) | Deep subsurface microbial communities from South Atlantic Ocean to uncover new lineages of life (NeLLi) - Benguela_00093 metaG | ecosystem: Environmental > Aquatic > Marine > Oceanic > Sediment ...
CCAGGACGGCTCGCCCGGCTTGGCGCCCTTCCACAACGTGAAATCGCGCTCGTCGCGCTTTCCGGTGGCCACGCCCTCGCCCTGATGCACGTCGTCGATCTTGTGCCCGGAAAGCTGCCCGTACTCCGGGAAGCTGCGGACATCGAAATACACATCGCCACCACCAGTCCGAAGATCGGTGTAAGCGTGGCCGGCCTCGATCAGCCGCTCGATCAGCTCGACCATTTGGGTGATGTGACCGGTGGCGCGTGGCTCGGCAGACGGCGGCAGCACGTCGAGGGCGTCATAGGCAGCGGAGAAAGCGCGCTCGTGGGTGGACACCCACTCCCACCACGGCCGGCCCGCGGCTTCGGCCTTGTTGAGGATCTTGTCGTCGATATCGGTCACGTTGCGGATGAATGCGACGTCATAGCCGCGCGCTGTCAGCCAGCGGCGCAGCACGTCAAAGGCCACCCCGCTGCGGACATGCCCGATATGTGGAAACCCTTGGACGGTGGCACCGCACAGGTAGATGGACGCATTTCTGGGCCGCAACGGCACGAAGTCACGCACGGCGCCGGTTGCCGTGTCGTGTAGCCGCAGCTCGCCGTGTTCGGTCACGACGCGCCAGCTTACCGGCCCAATTGCGCCCGGCCGTCAACACCGACCAGCAATGCTGTTGCGATTGACGCTAAGCCTTCGCCGCGGCCGGTCAGCCCGAGCCCATCGGTGGTGGTTGCCGACACCGACACCGGCGCGCCCAGCAGAGCCGACAACAGCTGCTGGGCTTCGGCCCGCCGCGGCCCGACCTTCGGTCGATTACCGATGACCTGAACGGCCGCGTTGCCGATGCGATAGCCATGCCGGCTCACCAGCTCACGGACGTGGCCAAGCATGTCGACGCCGGTGACACCGGCCCAGCGCGGATCGTCGACGCCGAATACCGCACCCACATCGCCCAGCCCGGCGGCAGACAACAGAGCGTCGCACAGGGCGTGCGCGGCCACATCTCCATCAGAATGACCAGCGCATCCGTCGGCGTCGGCGAACAGCAGCCCCAGCAGCCGACACGGCCGCCCAGGCTCGATCGGGTGGACGTCGGCGCCCAGCCCGACCCGCGGCAATTCGGCGTTCACCGGCCTACCACGGCTTCTGCCAGCAACAGGTCCAGCTCGGTGGTGATCTTGAAGGCGAGCGGATCGCCGTCGACCACCTGCACCTGTGCGCCGACCCGCTCCACCATCGAGGCGTCGTCGGTGAATCCGGCTGAGCCGGCATGTGAGCCGGCATGTGAATCGGCCTGCGCGTAGGCGCGCACCAACAGCTTCCTCTGAAATCCCTGCGGTGTCTGGACGGCACGCAGACCGGCCCTGTCCGGCGTGCCGAGTACCACACCGTTTGCATCGACGGCCTTTATCGTGTCGGCCAGCGGCAGGGCCGGGACCACCGCTTCGACACCGGACCGCAACGCCTCGACGACCCGGACGACCATCGAAGATGGCGTTAGTGCGCGCGCCGCGTCGTGCACCAGCACCAGATCCGGCTCCCCGCAGGCGGCGAGTGCCAGCCGCACGGATTCGGTCCGGTGGGCGCCGCCGGCCACCACCGTGACGTCACTCCCGAGAATCAACTTGGCTTCGTCCGTACGGTCAGCGGGCACTGCCACCACGACATCGTCGACGACGCCGGACTCCAGCAGACCGGTAATAGTGCGCTCTACCAGGGTGCGCCCGGCAAGGTGGACGAACGCCTTCGGGATACCCGCGGCCAGCCGTTTACCCGAGCCGGCCGCCGGGACGACGGCAACCGTGCTCGGCACCTATCCCTCCGGACATTCAGGACGCGGCGGCCAGCACCTCGTCGAGCATGGTTTCGGCTCTCGCTTCGTCGGTGTTCTCTGCCAGCGCGAGCTCCCCGACCAGAATCTGCCTGGCCTTGGCCAGCATCCGCTTCTCGCCGGCGGACAATCCACGCTCCTGGTCACGACGCCACAGGTCGCGCACCACCTCGGCGACCTTGTTGACGTCGCCGGACGCCAGCTTCTCAAGATTGGCCTTGTAGCGGCGCGACCAGTTGGTCGGCTCTTCAGTGTGCGGGGCACGCAGCACTTGGAAGACCTTGGCCAGGCCCTCCCGCCCGACCACATCACGCACGCCTACATACTCGGCATTCTCTGCGGGTACCCGAACTGTGAGGTCACCCTGCGCCACCTTCAAGACGAGATATTCTTTTTGCTCGCCTTTAATGGCTCGGGTTTCGATCGCCTCGATCAACGCAGCACCGTGGTGCGGATAGACAACGGTGTCTCCGACCTTGAAAATCATCTGATTGGAGCCCCTTTCGATAAACCCATGTTAACACGGGGCCCAGACAGGGGTGAACAACGGTGCAGGTCAGGGGCACTGCAGTTAGGAATTGGGGGTTGACACCGCAGCAGAAAGGTGCAGAGCAACGATTCACGGGCGGCGGCGCCGCGCGCGACTGGCGCCAACTACTACCCTCGGGCCGACCCACCTACTACTGTGCATAGTTGAATCTACTGTGCATAGTTGAATCGTGGCGGCCGCCATCGGGCCGTTCGCGCCGCAGAAGCAGGAGGCTTGCGTGAACCGCTGCACAACCCGCATCTCGGCGGTGCCGATCGGGCTTGCCATATCAGGTCTCCTAGTCGCTGCCGCCCTCGCCGGCTGCGGCGCCGGGCAGATCACCCAGACCTCGACCCAGGAGCCCGCTGTCAACGGCACCAGTGGCCGGACCAACGACGTGACGCTGCGCAACGTACACATTCAGGCTGTGCAAACCGGGGATGCCCTGCAGCCCGGCGAGACGGTCGCGCTGATGCTGATTGCCACCAACGACTCGCTGTACCTCAGCGACAAGCTCGTCGAGATCACCTCCGATGTCGGAGCGGTGACGGTGTCTGGCGACCCCGTGCTGCCGGCCAACGGGAGCCTGGTGGTCGGCACTCCGGACGGTCAGGACGCAGCGCAGCTCCACACTGTGGAGAACGCGGATTCCGTCGAGGCCATCGTGGCGCTGACGAAGCCGATCAGCAACGGACTCACCTACGATTTCACCTTCGATTTCGAGCGGGCCGGAAAGACCACCCTCTCGGTGCCGATATCCGCCGGAGATGCACCGCGGCAGGGCGGATCAGACGAGTCCGCCGAGCATTCCTGAGTCACGGCTCGCCAGTCGCCCGGGCGCACAAGCAACGTGTCGCACTTGCCGGGTACGGTCACGGCGTGGCCAAGGCGCGTTCGCAGTACCGCTGCTCGGAATGCCGTCACGTCACAGCCAAATGGATGGGGCGGTGCCCCGAATGCGACACCTGGGGCACCGTCGAAGAGGTAGCCGTGCTCGGCGCACGGGGGGCCGTCGCCAAACCCGTAGTTGTGCCGGCATCTGCAGCCGTGCCGATCAGCTCCGTCAACCCCGGCCACACCCGCCACCATCCGAGCGGGGTCGCCGAACTGGACCGGGTGCTCGGCGGCGGGGTGGTACCCGGCTCGGTGATGCTTCTGGCCGGCGATCCCGGAGTGGGCAAGTCGACGCTGCTGCTCGAAGTTGTCCATCGCTGGGCACAGTCCGGGCAGCGTGCGCTGTATATATCCGGCGAGGAGTCCGCAGGCCAAATCCGGATACGCGCCGAGCGCATCGACGCCAGCCACGACGAGGTATACCTGGCTGCGGAATCCGACCTGAACACGGTGCTGGGCCACGTCGAGGCTACGCGGCCGACTCTGGTCGTGATCGACTCCGTGCAGACGATGTCGTCGACCGAGGCCGACGGCGTCGCCGGCGGCGTAACCCAGGTGCGTGCCGTCACCGCCACGCTGACTGTGGTTGCCAAGAAATCCGGGGTGGCGATGGTCCTGGTCGGCCACGTCACCAAGGACGGCGCAATCGCCGGTCCTCGGTCACTGGAGCACCTCGTCGATGTCGTGCTGCACTTCGAAGGGGACCGTAATTCGCCGTTGCGAATGGTCCGGGGCGTCAAGAACCGATTCGGTGCAGCGGACGAGGTCGGCTGCTTTCTGTTGCACGACAACGGAATAGAGGGAGTCGAAGATCCTTCCGGGCTCTTCCTAGACGAACGCCCCGAACCCGTCCCCGGCACCGCGATCACCGTCGCTCTCGACGGAAAACGGCCGATGATCGGCGAGGTTCAGGCGTTGCTGGCTTCATCGGCGAGCGGCTCACCACGGCGGGCGGTCAGCGGCATCGACCATGCCCGCGCCTCGATGATCACGGCGGTGCTGGAGCGTCGCGCCGGACTCAGCGTAGGCAGCAGCGACGTCTACCTGTCCACCGTCGGCGGGATGCGGCTGACCGACCCGTCGTCGGATCTGGCGGTGGCCATGGCGGTGGCCTCCGCCTACGGGAACTTGCCGCTACCGACCACCACCGTGGTGATCGGCGAGGTGGGCTTGGCGGGCGATCTGCGACAGGTCAGCGGCATGGAACGCCGGCTCACCGAGGCCACCCGGCTCGGGTTCACCTCTGCGCTGGTGCCGCCAGGCTGCAAAAACATGCCTGACGGGTTGCGGGCCATGGAAGCGGCTACCATCAACGCCGCGTTGGGTGTTCTGATGAATATCGGGGAACCCCGGGTCAGCAAACCGCCCGCACTACGCTTGCTGGACAAGCCGCCAGGCGCGCCGAACCCGGGGCAGAATATGTGGCCGTGACATCAGGGAAACCGACCACACCGGGCGCAGCGCCGTCCGCACGGCCCACCCTGCGCGAATCCATCGGCCGGCTGGCTCCCGGCACCGCCCTGCGCGACGGCCTGGAGCGCATCCTGCGGGGCCGGACCGGCGCGCTGATCATGCTGGGCTACGACGACAGCGTCGAGGCCATCTGTGACGGCGGCTTCGCGCTAGACATCTCCTACGCGCCGACCCGGCTGCGGGAGCTGTCGAAGATGGACGGCGCGGTCGTGCTATCCACCGACGGCAGCCGAATCGTGCGGGCCAATGTGCAGCTCGTACCTGACCCCTCGATCCCGACCGACGAGTCCGGCACCCGACACCGGTCAGCCGAGCGGACCGCAGTCCAGACCGGCTACCCGGTGATATCGGTCAGCCACTCGATGAACATCGTGACCGTCTACGTCGGTGGTGAGCGTCACGTGGTGGCCGACTCGGCGACCATCTTGTCGCGGGCGAACCAGGCCATCGCCACCCTGGAACGCTACAAGGCGCGCCTGGACGAAGTCAGCCGCCAATTGTCCACTGCAGAGATCGAAGACTTCGTCACGCTGCACGATGTGATGACGGTGGTGCAGCGTCTGGAACTGGTCCGCCGGATCGGACTGGAAATCGACTCCGACGTGGTCGAACTTGGCACCGACGGGCGTCAACTGCGGCTGCAGCTGGAGGAGCTGCTCGGCGGCAACGACACCGCCCGCGACCTGATCGTGCGCGACTACGCCGCGAACCGAGCCAACCCGAATCCGCCAACCAAGGCCCACGTTGCCGCCACCCTCGACGAGCTGGACGCTCTCTCCGATGCCGAACTCCTCGACCTGACGGTGTTGTCAAGGGTTTTCGGCTATCCGGCGACCACCGAGGCACAAGACACCGCAATGAGTTCTCGGGGCTATCGCGCGATGGCGAGCATTCCGCGCCTACAGTTCGCCCAAGTGGAGCTATTGGTCAGGACGTTCGGCTCGCTGCAGGTCCTACTGGCGGCCAGTGCCACCGATCTGGAGTCCGTCGACGGCATCGGCGCGATGTGGGCGCGCCACGTGCGAGAGGGCCTGTCGCAATTGGCAGAGTCGACGATCGCCGACCCGCTCCTCTGAGCTCAGCTGGGCTCGACCGGCGGCTCTTGCGCTGGCTCGCTGGACGGCGCGGACTCGGCAAGGACGAACGGGATCGACGCCGAGCGCAGATTCCCCAGCTGTACGACGAGGTTGTAGGTGCCGGGCCCGATGGGTTTCCGCGGCAGCGGGCATTGCGGCTCCGAACCCATCCCGGTCCAGGTCACCTCGGTGGTTGCCTGCTCGCCGGGTTCAAAGGTCTGCACCAGCGTTTCGTTGGACGGCGCGCAGTCCAAGTTGGACCACAAGCGATTGTTGTCCAGCGAGTACACATAGGCGGCAAGCACAGCGGCGCCGACGTCGCGCTGGCAGGCTACCAATCCGATGTTGGTGACCACCATCGTGAACGTCGGCTGGTCGCCGAGGTTGTAGCTGGGCTCGCTGGTCAGCCCCTTGACGGCCAGCGTGGAGTCTGGGCAGTCGTCACCCTCTTCGAGCACCGGAGGCGGCTCAACGGCCGCTGTCGGCGTGGGGGTGGGTGCCGGGGCATCCTCGGCCGGCGGCACCACCGGCGTCTTGACATCAGGGGTGGGGGTAGCCGCGAGTGGACCCTGGGAGGTGTTGGGCGCGTCATTCGCGTTCTTGACGTTGGCTCCGGCTCCGCCGTCACTCATGACGGCGATCACGATCGCAACCACGATCCCGATCACCAGCACAGCAATGCCCGCAGCCAGCCCCCGACGACGCCAATAGATTTTCTGTGACAGCGGGCCTTGCGGTTCCGGATCCAGCACGTTCTCACGGTAAGCCCAGGTCACCGCTAGCCGTCCGACCCGACTCGGCGTGTCGCGGGCCGGTGCGGCGTGGCAGCCTGCTAGCGACCCGTGCTAATTCGCCGACGTAGCCTCGCCGACGTAGCCTCTCCGATATCAGCCTCTCCGATATCAGCCTCGCCGATATCGCCGAGGTGGACGCGCAACACCATCTGGCCGTCGTCGAGCTGGTAGGTGAGGCCGACGATCGCCACGCTGCCGGCGGCCACCTGCTCATCGATAGCAGTGGAACGGGCAAGCAGCTGGGTGGCAGTCTCGATCACGTGCCGGGCCTCGAACTCGTCGACGCGGGTGAGGCCCTCGCGGCGGCCCAGCAGAATCGACGGCATGACACGCTGGACCACGTCGCTCACATAGCCACCCGGTACGTTGCCGTCGTCCAACGCGGACAGGGTTGCCTTGACTGCACCACAGTTGCCGTGGCCCAGCACCACGATCAGCGGCACGCTCAGCACCGAGACCGCATACTCGACAGAGCCCAGCACCGCGGAGTCGAGGACGTGCCCCGCCGTCCGCACCACGAACATGTCGCCGAGCCCCTGGTCGAAGATGATCTCGGCGGCCACCCGGCTGTCCGCACAGCCGAACACCACGGTTATCGGTGCCTGCTCGCTGGCCAGGGCGGCCCGATGCTCGATGCTCTGGCTGGGATGCTCCGGCTTGCCCGCCACGAATCGCTGGTTACCCTCCTTGAGTGCTTTCCATGCGGACGCGGGATTCGAATTCGGCATGGCGCACATTCTGCCCCGTCCCGTTACGAGGCACGCAATGAGCTGCGATGAGCCGCTTGCACGAAGAGCGTCCAGCATCGCGGCGGGCGAGCTGCTCGCCTGGTATGACCGGGGGCGACGCGACCTGCCGTGGCGGGATCCCGCGGTCAGCGCCTGGCAAGTCATGGTCAGCGAGTTCATGCTGCAACAGACGCCGGTGGCGCGGGTACTGCCGGTCTGGCCGGACTGGGTCGCACGCTGGCCCACGCCCTCCGCAACGTCGTCGGCCAGTCCCGCCGACCTGCTACGCGCCTGGGGCAAGCTGGGCTATCCGCGCCGGGCCAAGCGATTGCATGAATGCGCCACGGTGATTGCCAGCGAACATGGCGACGTGGTGCCCGCCGACATAGAGACATTGGCAGCGTTGTCCGGTGTGGGCAGCTACACCGCGCGGGCGGTCGCGTGCTTCGTCTATCGGCAGCCGGTTCCGGTGGTAGATACCAACGTGCGCCGCGTGGTGGCCCGCGCGGTACACGGAAATGCAGACGCAGGACGGCCATCGGCGGTCCGCGACCAGGCTGACGTGTCCGACCTACTACCGCATGATGAGACGGCGCCGCGGTTTTCGGCGGCCCTGATGGAGCTGGGTGCGACGGTGTGCACCGCACGCTCGCCGCGGTGTGGACTGTGCCCGCTGAGCGAATGCGCGTGGCAACTAGCCGGATATCCGCCGGCCAGTCGCCCGGCGCGTCGCGTCCAACGCTACGCCGGCACCGACCGCCAGGTGCGGGGCAGGCTGCTGGATGTCCTACGGGACAACGATTCTCCGGTCACTGGCGGTCAGCTGGATATGGCCTGGCAGTCGGACGCCGCACAGCGCGACCGGGCCCTGAACTCCCTGCTGCTCGACGGCCTGGTGGTGCAGACCGCCGCGGGCCGATTCGCCCTCGCAGGCGAAGGTGACGATGCGCGCCGCTGAAGCAACGCGGCGCGAGCGTGCGCAGAATCACAGCATCATCGGCGTGTCGCCGTACAGACACGCACGCTCGCGCAAGAACACCAACCTGTCAGGAACCCGGCGCGAGCGTCGCTAGAAACGACTCCACTGCCTCCCGGTAGCGCTGCGGCGCCTCGTCGTGAACCAGGTGACCGGCATCTTGGGCACAGCAATACATTGTCCGGTGACCGGTTCGGTGCATTTCAAGCATCTGGCCGGGCGGCGTGACCGAGTTCCCCGCCTCGATGAGCAGTGTCGGCGTGCGCACTGCCCGCCACTGCGCCCAGTAATCCCGGGTACCCCACTGCGCGGCGATCTCGATCCACTTCGATGTGTGCCCGTGCAACCGCCAACCAGTCCGGGTGCGATCGAATGCGTCCAGAAAGTACTGACCCGCCACCGGGCCGAACTCAGCGTAAATCTGCTCAGCGGAAGAGAATTCGACTGGCAGCGCGTGTAGCCACGGTTCCCAGGGCCCGGTAGTGCGGCCGCGGAAGTCCGGCGCCATGTCTTCCACCACCAGAGCCGTGACCAGCTCAGAACGCTGCGCCGCCAGGCACCAGGCGTGCAAGCCGCCCATCGAATGCCCGACCAACCTCACTGGCGCGGCGAGCTCAGTGACGGCATCGGCAAGATCGGCGACGAATCGTTCGGTGCTGATCGGAAAGGGGTCGGCGACATCGCGGCCCCGATGCCATGGCGCGTCGTAGATGTAGACGGCACCCAGCCGGGTCAGCCACGGCAGTTGGTGCGACCACGTGCTGCCGCGGCCCATCAGTCCGTGCACCAGCACCAGCGGCTGCCCTCGTCCGCCGCGATAGGTCAGCAGACTGGTGGGCATGCACCCATCTTGCGCGGCCCGCCTCTTCACGAATCAGGCGCGGTAACCTTGCGGCATGCCAGTGGTGAAGATCAATGCAATCGAGGTACCCGCAGACGCGGGCCCTGAATTGGAGAAACGGTTCGCCAACCGCGCGCACGCGGTAGAGAACTCCCCCGGCTTCCTCGGCTTCCAGCTGTTGCGCCCGGTCAAGGGCGAAGACCGCTACTTCGTGGTGACGCATTGGGAATCCGAGGAGGCGTTCCAAGCGTGGGCAACCGGTCCCGCCATCGAGGCACACGCCGGCCACCGGGCCAACCCGGTGGCGACCGGCGCGTCGCTACTGGAATTCGAGGTTGTGTTGGACGTTGCGGGGACAGGCGCTAGCGCGTAGCGCTCGCCGGCTGGGCCGGCGAGCGGTCGCACTGGTAACACTGACAACCGCCGCTGCGCTGGCGACCGGCCTGGCTGCCGGATGCTCACCCGCTCCCGTGCCACCCGCGCGAGCGGGTGAGGTGGGTGCACATATCCACACGAACACTCCGCCGGGTCTGCGGGCGAAGCAGACCATGGACATGCTCAATTCGGACTGGCCGATCGGACCAGTTGGAATTCGTACCCTCGCCGCGCCGGACGTGGTCGACTCGGTCGGCACCATGATGGACCGGCTGTGGTGGGACCGCCCCTACATCGTCGCGGGCGTCGACATCGGTGCCGGGGTAGCCACACTGCACTTGGTCACCTCCTACGGAGCCCGACAGAACATCGAGATCCGCACCGACGATGCGGGGCTGGTGGACCGGTTCGAGGCCACTACGCAACAGCCACCGATCAGCTCCTGGCGCGACGTCGACACCGCCCTGTCCAAGACCGGCGCCCGCTACTCCTACCAAGTGTCCAGGGTCAACGACGGCCGCTGCGAACGGGTGGCCGGGACAAACACCGACCACTCCCTGCCGTTGGCATCGATTTTCAAGCTTTACGTGCTGTATGCGGTGGCCGACGCGATCAAGGCCGGGACGTTGTCCTGGGATGACCAGCTGACGATCACCAGCGAGGCCAAGGAAGTGGGGTCCTCCGGCCTGGACAAGCTGCCGGCGGGCGCGCACGTGTCCGTGAACACGGCCGCCGAGAAGATGATCTCGACGAGCGACAACATGGCGACCGATCTGTTGATCGAACGGGTTGGCACCCACGCGGTGGAGCAGGCGCTGGCCGCGGCCGGGCACCACGATCCGGCCAGCATGACGCCGTTCCCGACGATGCACGAGCTCTTCTCGGTCGGCTGGGGCAAACCGGATCTGCGCGAACAGTGGAAACGGGCCTCACCGCAAGGCCGTGCGAAGTTGCTGCAACAGACAAATTCCCGCCCCTACCAACCGGATCCGACCCGCACGCGCACGCCGGCATCTGGATATGGCGCGGAATGGTACGGCAGCGCTGAGGACATTTGCCGGGTCCACGCCGCGCTGCAGACTGGCGCGATGGGTGCCGCCGCGCCAGTCAAGCAGATCATGTCCGCTATCCCCGGCATCGAGCTCGACCGTGAAGAGTGGCCCTACGTCGGAGCCAAGGCCGGCAACCTACCAGGCGACCTGGGGTTCTCTTGGTACGCAGTGGACAAGACCGGGCAAGCCTGGGTGGTCAGCCTGCAAGTGAACTGGCCGCGCTACTACGGCCCGAGCGCCGCGGGCTGGCTGATGCAGATCGTCAACCAGGTCTTCGCGATACTGCCCCGCCAACAATAACGCTGCCGCTTCAGCCTGACCGCAACGTCCAGAAGTGCCCACGAAAATGCATTGCTGTCCGGCTAACCGGCGCAATATCGATGCGCCAGAACGATTTTGGCGGGGCGCCCAGCGCCACCAGGACCGCGGCGCGGATCACCGACGGATGTGTTACAGCGACCACCCTCGATCTGGCGGTGGTCAGTGAGTCCATCCAGCCACGAACCCGCTCGATCAGGTCAACCACCGATTCACCGCCGTGCGGCGCCCGCGTTGGATCGGTCAGCCATACCGCGAGATCAGCCGGCCGAACCCCGCCCAGTACGTCGCCACGCCAGCGGCCGCAGTCCAGGTCGGCCAGCCGTTGCTCGATTCTGGTCGGCAGTCCGAGCAATTCGGCGGTCTGGCGGGCGCGCTTCTCGGGAGCGCTGAGGACGGTGTCGACCATACCGAGGTCGATCGCCGCGTCGGCCTGACGGACCCCTACGGCGTTCAGTGGCTCGTCGGTCGGGAATCGCCCAGCCGCCATCGCATCGGTCATCGCGTGCGATACCAGCGTCAGCCGGACAACCTCACTCACGCTGAGTCCTCCTCGGTGTCGCTACGCTCTCCCAGCCCCTATCGGGGCGATCTTCGCCTCTCGCACCTGCACGTGGCGCTCACCGAGCAGACGCTCCGCCATTGGCGCGAACGCCAGCCCGATGGTCGTCCACAGCACGATTTGCGTACCCAGGGTGTACAACCGGAAGTCGTACAGCGCGTCGGCGGGAAATCCGGGGTAGACGATGCCACCGGCGTCATCGAGAGCCGGGCCGGGGGTTTCGCTGATCGTCGGCAGGATCAGCATCACTACCCCGACGGCCACCACATAGGAGCCGGCGGTCGCCAGTGTGGCAGTCCAGGCGCCGAACCGTGGCGCAAGCCGCCGGCCCAGCGACACAGCAGCCACCAGCACCGCCGCGGATACCACAACCATCAGCAGGTACAGCAGGGTGCGCTGGTAGATAGTCCCGTCCAGGCTCATCGCTGGCGGATTCGGCGGGTACTTCAGCGCAGGAATCACAAACAACGCCAACAACATTCCACCTGCCACCAGCACCGAGAGCAGCCGTGGCGACGTGTTGCCCACCCGGCTGTAGGCAACGCAGTAGACCACCGCGAACAAAGCGCCCATTGCGACGCCGAACGCCAGCACCCCGAATCCCATGCCCACGTTGGCCTGTACTGGCCGGGTGAACAATTCAACGCCATGTTCATGACCGCCGGCCGAATGAGCCTCGGCCAGCGCGCGGCCGAGACCGTGCTCGTAGGCGATGGCGCGATCAATCACCGGCTCTACGAAAAGGCGCGCGAAGACGAACGCCAATAACCCGCCCAGCACACCTGCCAGCAGACCGCGCGCGATGATTCGCTGTTCCATTACTTGCCAGCTGTTTTCTGCGTGCTCAGTGGCACGGGAAGCCGAGCAGGTGGCGGGCGTCGTGCAGGAACTCGTGCACGTGGGTATCGCTACCGAAGACGGACGTCGCCCCCTGGTCCAAACCGACGAAGTACAGCACGACCAACGCCAGGAACGCGGTTACCGATAGCCACAGCGCCGCCTTGACCCCGGACAGGTCATTTACGCGCGCATCGGCTCTACCAGCGTCAGAAGATGTCATTTCCGGATCCTTTCGGGATGTCGCGTCCCAAACATATCGGCAACGACGGGCATCGGGTCTGACTGTAAACAG
>Ga0114921_10000996_pt1 | contig 12563 bp, 8 predicted proteins | sample BentaG_FD_87016 | JGI IMG/M metagenome (GOLD analysis project Ga0114921, IMG submission 87016) | Deep subsurface microbial communities from South Atlantic Ocean to uncover new lineages of life (NeLLi) - Benguela_00093 metaG | ecosystem: Environmental > Aquatic > Marine > Oceanic > Sediment ...
AAATTACCTTAAATCTTATATTTCTAATTAGCAAATCTTAGTTTTTTTCAAGATCTTAAGGGGAATTTAGAAATTTATCTTTTTTTTCTACATAATCTTCATTTGCTACTTTATAATCATCCTCACGTCCAATGTCTAACCAATATGAATCATGAGGATACGCCTTTATCTTTAATCTTTTTTTAATCCCATCAACCATAAGCTTATCAAAACCGTACATCTCATTTTTAGGCAAACTTTCAATTACACTTCTTTTTATTGCATAGATTCCCATACTCACATCAAAGTGATATTCAGGTTTTTCTAAAAAGTCATAAATTTCCTGATTTTCTTTATATTTAAGAACTCCAAAATCTATTTTAGAAACTCGCTTAAATGTAGCAACTGTTACTTCATTCTCTTCTTCCACATGCCAATTAAAGAACTTTCTGTAATTAATATCGGATAAAATATCTCCATTCATTACTAAAAAATTATCTGGCAAATCATTTATTACCGTTAAAGGGCCAATAGTGCTTAATGGCTTCTTTTCTAAGGAGTAATCAATTTTTAAACCCCAATCACTACCATCTCCAAAGAATGCCTTAATTATTTTAGCCATATAGTTTACTGCCATCGTTATATGATCGAAACCATGCTTTTTTAGTTGTTTTAAAATTATCTCTAAAATGGGCATTTCACCACCAATTGGCATTAGCGGTTTTGGCAAAGAATATGTATATGGTTTTAATCTAGTACCTTTACCACCAGCGAGTATAATTGCTCTCATATTTTTCTTTTTTTCGAAGTTTAGTATTTAAAATATTCTATAATTAAAAAAGACTTAATTCCCTTATAATTAATTATTATTTTATTAATTCATCTATTCGGTAAAAATTCTTCTTCTTCTAATTAGATTGGGAATGGAATTTAAATGAAACCTGACATTTTTATTTGTTATAAAATTGCTTAGATAATTGTTCAGATGTTGACATTGTTCTTCAAAAATATAGGAGTGAAAAAAGTGCTATCATCATAAATGCGAATTAATTAGAATATTTTAGTGCCTATAATTGAGATGTAAAATTGCAATTACTTAAGATCCAAAATGAAATTGAGGAAGTAATAAAACAAGAATCTCCCTATACATTTCTTGAGGATCTCTTATAAAATTGATTTATTCTTTTAGAATTCTTTTTAGAAAGTTTAAAGCTCTATTAGTTATTTTATGCACAATGCTTTTCTTAATAAAAAAGGACTGAAGATTGTTTATATCCCCAACTGTTAAAACTCGAAATTCTATAATTAAGAACATAAATACAAGGAAAAAGACGATTAAGCTAAAAGGATTAAAAACTCTAAATAACGAAGGATTGAGATTAAGCAGAAGCCAATTATTTATGTCATCTAATAGGAAATATTCCAAAATAAGTGTAAGTCCCAATGAAAAGAAGAAGATCAAATAATTGAAAAAAATTCTTTTAATATTTAGCTTCATATTTCCGATTTTAATAGCTACATACAAAAACAAAATACTATACAAGAGGTTACTAATTATAATTCCAAAAATTGCATAGTAAAGGCTAAGAAATATTAATAAAACTAAAAATAAGGGAAATTGAAGTAAAAAACCGATAAATCTGATGAGGACTAAGTATTTGCCCTTATTTTCAGCTAATAATAAGGAGACTACTGGACCTGAGACTATTAAAAACACATAAGTAAAAAGATATAATTTTACAAGATCTGAATAAATTAGCCTTGGTTCACGATATATAAAAGCGATAAATAAGTCGGCAAAAAAAAATAATAAGCCAGTCAATAGTCCCATAAAAAAAATCAGATATTTCATGATAAGATTATAGATAGCAACAATGTTCTCTTTCTTTTCTTTCGCTATAAAACCAGTGAAGGAAATTGTTAAAGGAACCGCTACAGCAGCAGAAGCATTAACAGGTACCGATAATAAATCCCTTGAAATTTTAAATCCAAAAACACTTTCTGGTCTAAAAACTCCGATTGATTGTATCTGAATTTCCGCCCAAATATCTGTGAAAAATGTTGCAGCTCTTACCAGGCTTCCATATTTTACCATGTCTTGAAAGTCATCCTTTATAGATGTATCACTTTTGCCTGAAACTTTAATTTTATAGATGTTTCTTGAGACAATAATAATATTCATTAAAAAGGGAACTAAAGCGGCAGTGACATAAATTAAGGATAGAGCCTCCAGATCTATAAAATGAAAAAAAAAGAAATAGTAGAGTTGAAAAGCTATGTATATCAAATATTGAGTTAAAAATGAGATAAAAACTGTTTTAAATTTATTGAATCCTATATTAATCGAATTTAAAATTAACTGGAGATTATTAATAATGATTAACGGAGATAATAAAAACACTATACTTACATTTTCTTCAGGTAAGTTTATCAAGTAGATATTAGAAAAAAGAGAAAAAAATAAAACTGAAATAATGAAAATAGGAATTAGAAAGGTCATTTTAATGAAGATTGCCCTTAGAATGAATCTTTTTAACCTGTTTTTATCATCTAAAGAAACAAGTCTAGGAATATAGTATTTTAGAGCATTATTCAGGCTAGGAGGAAGAAGTTTTGTTATTAAAGATACGATTTGAATATAAGAAAGTCCTAGTACAAAATAACCCCAAGGTGTATCCTCTATTAATCTAGCTAATAGAAATGAACTGATAATTGAAAAAATAAACGTACCATATGTATTCAAAAAGGAAAAAAATGAATTTTTCAAAAGTGCTCCATATTCCCTTGGGATATCTTGATTCTCAAATGCGTCCTTCTTACTATTTTCTTCTGACATTGATTAGAGCTAATCAAATTCATAAATTTAAGGGTTTAAGGCATAAATCCTTTTTATTTTTTTGGTTATTAAGGAAACACTCTGATTTCCTCTTCTTACGTTACTATTTTTGATTATTTCAAACCTTAATGTTTTTATTATGAACCTTCAGCTGAAATTGAATAAAAATTATTAAACTAATTTCATATTATAATATCATAAATGAGCAGTTTCACAACTTCTAAAGACTATTCTTTTTCAGTCTTTATAGCGAATTATAATAATGAAAAATATCTGGAAACCGCTATAAATAGTATTATTTCACAAACATACAAAAACTGGGAATTAGTTATTGTAGATGACGGGTCAACAGATAATTCTTTACAAATAATTGAACCATTCTTAAAAGACAAACGAATTAAATTAATTGTACTAAAACAAAATTGTGGTGTTGGTTATTCTAAAAAAATAGGCGCAGATAATTGCCAAAATGATATCTTAGGAGTTCTTGATGCGGATGATAAAATTCACGAAGAAACTCTTGAGATAATTGTAGATGCTTACAAGAACAACCCCAATTGTGGTTTTATATACACCTTGATGTACAGATGAGATTCCTCATTAAAAAATTGTGAAATTGATAAAACAGTTGGAGAAATTATCCCACCAAAAACTAGCATATTTAACTATAAAATATCAATGTTTAGAACATTTTTACGAGAGGCTTATCAAAAAACAAGTGGTTATGATCCTCAATTAAAAGCAGCTGTCGATAGAGATATCATTTATAAATTAGAAGAAGTGACTGATTTCAAGTTCATAAATAAGCCCCTATACTACTATCGTAAGAATGAAAAGGGAGTTTCTCAGGGAAAAAATGAGTATAGTGCTTTGTATCAATACTATTTAGCGAGATGCAAAGCATATCTGAGAAGATTAAATACAGAAATCCCTAACATAAAGAGACGGGATATTACCTTTGATTATTATAAGCTTAAATTATATAAAGTTATTAGATTTCTAAGAAAGTATTCCCATTATGTTGATACAATAATAGAAAACCTTCCATTTGAATTTAAATTATTGACGAGATTTATGAGATTTCTAAAATCAGTGTAAAAAAATCTCTTGTTGATTTTTTCTTGATTAATTACTTAAATTTGTCCCAGAAGTGTTATTATACCAATTGAAATAGTCTTTTAATCCGTCCTCTTGATTATATTTTGGTTCAAATTTTAAAAAGCTTTTAGCTTTAGAAACATCAGTATAGCTGTTAATAATATCTCCAGGATTTGGATCCCGATATACTATTTTTAAATTCTTCTTATTAGCAATTCTCAACATCATATTTGCTAAATCTGTAAGAGAGATGGGAGTCCCTGATCCAATATTAATGATTTCACCTGGAACTTTATGTATAGCAGCCATTAAATTAGCACGAATAACATCTTTAATATAAATATAATCTCTTGAAATTTTTCCATCTCCATTAATAGATAAGTCTTCGTTCCTAATTATGTTCCCTAACCAAATAGCGATTACTCCACTATTTGGGGAATCAATCTGTCTAGGTCCATAAATATTAAAATATCTTAATGTAGTTGTTTTCAAACCATAAACGTGATGATAACTTTGCATATATGCTTCGCATGCTAATTTTGAAACACCATAAGGAGAGATTGGAACCCTTGCCATATTCTCTTTTTTGGGTAAAGTAGAAGTATTTCCATATACTGAGGCACTGGAAGAGTAAATTATTTTATCAACATTTTTTTTCCGCGCAGCATTTAAAACATTTAAAGTTCCGTTAATATTAACATCGTTACATAATTCCGGCATTTTTATTGATTGTGAGACACTTGTAAAAGCTGCTAGGTGATAAATGAGATCTACATCTTCAAAAAATTTCATTAGAAAGTGTAAATCTCTAATGTCACCTTTGTAAAATTCGAATTTGTCATGCTTCATTGCGTCGTTTAAATTTACTATTCTCCCGCTGTGAAGATTATCTAGACCAACAACTTCCGCACCTTGTTCTAATAACTCATCTGTGAGGTTACTTCCAATAAAACCAGCAGCTCCAGTGACGATTACTCGTTTTTCATTAAGATTCATAATATCTCAATTTTTAATTGTTGGAGTATATTTTAAATATTCAAATTCTCCTTTATTATCCTTACTATTCTTTTCGAGATTTTACCGTTCAATTTCTTAGTATCTTGTTCTAAAGCTTTTTTCAAAAAGAGGTGATAATCACATCATTCGTAGAAATTCATTTCAATTGCGAATATTTTTAAGATTATAGTTTGATGTTTTACTATAAGAGAATAATAACTAAAATGAAGTTATCTAAATGGATAAACAAAGAATTTTAAAGGAAGCTCAGAAGATTGCCACAAAATTCTCATTTTGGATGGTTTCTGGTAATATTGAGCATTTATTTGGATATGTGTATGAGACCCCAGAAGGAAAGTACGAATTAGAAATTAAGTTCGATGATGAGTTTCCTCATAATCCTCCGAACTTATTCTATCACAAAGAAATCAAGGAGTTACTTGGTGATATTCGCTTAAAAGCAGAGAATAATTGGTCAGAGAATTCATCAGTGCTGGAAATGCTTCAGGAACTGAAAGTTAAAATTAAACAAGCGCTAAACGTTCCTGAAGAGGAGGAAGATCAACCAATTAGTACAATCTCTGATGACTCCGATTTTCAAAAGGAAAATATTGTAGAAAAGCCTATTAAAACAAAGGAAGATGAAGAAATATCAACAGATGAAGTATCTAATGAAAAAAACTATATAACTCCTGATTTGAGCACGTACCCGCCTGATTTTGAGTACGAACAATTTGTAAGTCCTACCAAACCCGAAGAAAATTTATTTTATGAAGAGGATTCTGATGATACTACTATTAAAAATGAAAATACGAAAACTGAAGATATAATCTCTCAAGAAACCCCAAAATTGACTGAACCAGAACTTTTTGCTGATCACGAGCAAACTAGCGTTACTTTAAACACAGAGATTGGTTTAATTCAACAGGAGTACGCGTATGATCAGAAATCTAATCAGAAAGGAGATTTAAATATCTATATTACCATTACTCTAGCTAAAACATTCATAATTAACATTGATTTTACTAAACATCCCGCGAGACCAATCGTGAATGTTCCAGAAGAAACTTATAATCTAATAGGGGACGTTTATCAGAAGTTGGATGTATTAAGAAATTGGAACATCAAACAACCTTCACATATCGTTGATATTTTACACGAACTAGAAAATAAACTATTTTTCATAAAGGATATTGAACAAGAATCCAAGAAAATTCTCGGAGAATATCAGTGTGATTTAACTTCTGATGATGTAACAAAATTACATGTCCACTTAGTGACTTATGGATTTAAAGAATATCTGATGGATGTTAATCTTGAATCGCATCCTAAACCCCCGATAATTAATTTATCATCACAATTACAGCAAATTATTATGACTCCAATATCTGAATTGAAATCTTATAGAAACTGGGTTGATGGTGAATCTGAGCCTGTTGAAATTATAAGAGAACTTGCTTGGTTGGTTGATAAAAACTCAAGAATTAACTTTGAAATAGAATTGTTAAAGGAACATTATAAAAAGATCGAATACAATGCCTCTACTTCAATATTAAAAATGGATATGAAAGGTAAAATGAAAACACAAGATTTGATGTTCCAATTCCAGATAGTTTTACCTGCTGAATATCCAATGAAATTACCTTCAATTAAAATCCTTAATGAATTTGAATTAGAATCACATGAAAAAATTAAAGAAGATCTTCAATCATCTTTTAAAAACTTCTTTGATGATTGGTCTCCTTTTAGCTATTTGGTAGACTTGTTTAACGCAATATCTAAAAAGATTTTTGAAATATCAGTTGTTTCTTGCGTAATCTGTCATAAAATCGATTGTCCTACATGTAGTTTAAAAATAGCAGGTCCAGAACAGGATACATGCCACACCGATTGTCCATATTGTGAAAGATCGTATCACAAACATTGTTGGGAGCAAACTATCAAATCCTTTGGGAAGTGTGGTTTCTGTCTTAAAACACCTCCTCCCGAAATGATGCCTTAGATCTATTTTTGACGACAACAAAGAACAAATTAAAAAAGAAATATTCACCGATTTATTAGAATGAATAAAATCGGAAGGATTTAGTAGTTAGTGCATTATTATCAATAAATTTTTCAGAAAAAGCTATTCTAAGGATTTCTTATTATCAAAATTGACAAAATTTTTTAACTTCTTCTTCTTATAATAACCATTCACATTTTTACAAGATGATTTGCATGGAACCGTTAGATAAAAACTTAAATTTACTTTCTTTAGAGGAAAAGATAATAGATTTCTGGAAGAAAAAAGAAATCTATTCCTTAATTAAAAAGAAAGAGGATGGAGAAAAATTTTGGAGATTTATAGATGGACCTCCATATACTACAGGCTCAATTCATTTAGGCACGGCATGGAATAAAATCTTAAAAGATTATTTAATAAGATATAAGCGAATGAAAGGATTTACCGTCACAGACACTCCGGGTTACGATACTCATGGATTACCAATAGAGGTCCAAATGGAAAAAGAATTAGGGATAAAGAATAAGCAAGAGATACTTGAATATGGAGTAGATAATTTCATTAAAGGATGTAAAGAATTTGCTCTTAAAAACCTTAAAATTATGAACAAACAATTTAAGCGTTTAGGTTGTTTTTTTTGGGATTGGGAGAACCCATATATTACTTACAAGAACAGTTATATCGAAGGAGTATGGTGGACGCTAAAAAAAGCCTGGGAGAAAGGTTTATTATATCAGTTTTATCGCCCTCTAAATTGTTGTCCACGATGCGCAACAGCTCTTGCTAAACACGAGCATGACTACAAAAACATCAAGGACACAAGTTTATTCTTAAAGATAAAATCCGCTGATATTAAAGATACTTATTTTATAATATGGACAACGACCCCTTGGACTCTTGTGGCAAATTCTGCTATAATGGCAAATCCGATTGCTGAGTATGCAAAAGTTTGGATAGAAGATTTGAAGGAACATTGGATTTTAGCAAAAGCGGCTGTCACTCATCTCATTTCCGGTGAACTAGGATATAAATACAAAATCGTGGAAGATATTCAAGGAGAAGAATTAGAAGGAAAAAAATACATCCATCCATTATTAGAAGAAGTACCTTATCAAAAGGAGTTAGCAAAAAAAAGCGATAAAATGCACACTGTAGTTCTTTCTGAAGAATATGTCTCTGCATCAGAGGGAGTTGGACTAGTTCATTCTGCACCAGGACATGGACCTGAAGATTTTGAAGTAGGTGTTGCAAATAACATTCCGATATTTAACCCTGTTGATATAAAAGGAGTTTATACAGAAGAAGCTGGAAAATTCGAAGGAAAAGGAGTTTTTGATGCAAATAAGGAAATTCTAGAATTATTAGATAAAAAAGGAACATTAATTTTAACAAATGAAATTGAGCATGAATATGCACATTGCTGGAGATGTGATTCTAAGTTAGTATATAGAGCAACCAATCAATGGTTTTTTAAAACTGAGAGTCTCTCTCCAGAACTGCTTAAAATGAACGAAGATATCTATTGGATACCTGATTGGGCAGGAAATCGATGGTTTAAAAGTTGGTTGACAACCTTAAAGGATTGGTGTATTTCGAGGCAAAGATTTTGGGGTATTCCTTTAAGTGTGTGGATATGCGATAATGAAAAATGTGGAGATACTACTGTTATTGGTTCAGCAATGGAACTTAAGCGAATCGCTGGAGATATCCCAGATGATTTACATAGACCTTGGATTGATAAAGTCACTTGGAAATGTGAAAAATGTGATAAAGGAACTATGAAGAGAATCCCAGACATTTTAGATGTGTGGTTAGATTCCGGGTCAGTAATGTGGGCTGCTCAAGAAATTTATGATGGAGAAAGCCATTTCGAGTCATGGATACCTGCGGATTTTATAATTGAGGGAAAGGATCAAATTCGAGGCTGGTTTAATAGTCTTTTAAGCAGTGCAATAGTTTCCTCAAACCGAAAAAATTATCTTTCGTGTTATATGCATGGCTGGGTATTAAGAGATAAGATGAAAATGAGCAAATCAAGAGGAGGTGCCATATTCCCCGAAAATTTAATAGACGGTACGATTAAAGAACTTCAGCAAAAGAAATCTTATTCGAATATAAAGGGAATAGAGACTTTTCGATTCTATGCAATCGGAGTAACCCAACCTGGTCGTGATTTTAATTTTAACATAAAAGAGTATGCTGATACCTACAAAATTCTTAATACAATTTGGAATGTTTATGTGTACGCTAATGAAAAATCTCATTTAGCTGACTTTAATCCCTCAAAAATAAAAGTGGATGAAAAGTCGTTAAGTAAATTGGATAAATGGGTAATTTCAAGGCTGCATTCAACTATCAAAAAAGTAACTGAATTAGCTGATAAATACCACCTTCCTTGGATACCGAGCGAATTACGGGATTTTATTGTTCTTGATATAAGTCGTTGGTACATTATGTTAAATAGAGAAAAACTTGATATTTATTCCGATGATCCCCATAAAGAACAGATTATGGCTGTGTTGTTCAATGTATTATTTAATTTTTTGATAATACTAGCACCCGTGAACCCTATGTTAAGTGAAGAAATTTATCTGAAAATGTTTAAATCACATGCAACTTCAATAGATTTAGAGGAAACACCTAGCATTCACCTACAGAATTGGCCTACCTATGATGATAATAAAATTGATTTAGATTTAGAACAAGAAATGCATTTTACCCGAGATTTAATAGAACACGTCAGAGCCATAAAGGATGAGAATAAAATTAGATTACGATGGCCTAACAAAAGAATCCTTATTGAACCAAAAGAAGGAATGCCCGAAATAATATTTCCAGACATAATTAAACAAATGGCTAATGTTAAAAATTTAGAAATTGTTAAATCTATTAAGGAAACAGCTAATTTAATAAAAACAGAATCAAAATATTGTAATATTTATCTTGATATTAGTCTTGATCAAGATCTATTGGCAGAAAGAGTAAACAACGACTTAATTCGACATATCCAGTTCTCACGTAAAAAGAATAGTTTTAAAGTAGGAGAAGAAATACAATTATCTTTAGCTACAGAAGAACCGTACCTAGAAACATATCTTAAAAAAAGTAAAGATTCAATATCAGAGAAAGTTACTGCTAAAAGTTTAGAAATTATCAAAGGAGAACTAAATGAAGAGAAAGATTTCGTTTATGGTAAACTACCTATTTGTCCTAATCAAGAATGTTCAGCTACTTTGAAATATAACATTTATGCAAAATTGAAGAAAACTAAAGATATAAAATGTCCTCATTGTAATGCTAATTTGAGCGATGAGAGCATTAAGAGTTTATCCTTTAGTTTTGCAAGAGCATAAGATACTCTTACTTGAAATCAAATCTTTTTAGAATAAAAAAAAATTGAGTTTTATGAAAGTTCTATTGATTACGGATGATTTTTACCCAAATGTAGGGGGAGTCGCTAATGTATTAACAAATCTCCATAAATTTTTTCAAAAAGATAATCATGAAATGTATGTAATCAATCCATATTCAACAGGAAAAAAGGTTTTTAACAATCTCAAAATTTCAAGTAAAGCTTCAGATTTGCTTTACTTAGTAAGAAAAAAGGATTTTATAATCAATACCACTCTTTCCCTCTGGAAAATTATTTCCTCGCTGGAAATTCCATTTTCATACAGAGTCAAACTGATTTTACACTTTTTAACGAAACCTCAAACTTTTATGAAAGTCATGGACAACTTTAACATTTTATATCCTTTTTTAAAAACAATTGATTTTGATCTTATTTTTTCTGGAAACTCAACCTGGATTTTGCCTTTAAATTATATATTATCAAAGATGTTTAAGAAAAAAATGGTGACAATTGCATATGGCAGTGAGTTTCTAGTTCCTAGTCGCTTAGCTCTAAGAACATTTTATTTTCGAAGCACAGAAAAAATCATTGTCATAACAAATCATACAAAGAATTTAATTAAAAAAATACACCATTTAAAAGATAACCAAGTTAAAGTCATATTTGTTGGAGTTAATTTAGATGACTTGGAAATTGAAGATACTAAAGAAGATTTAAGGAGAAAATATAACATTCCCTTAGATTGTAAAATATTACTAAGTGTTGGACGGCATGTGGAGCGTAAAAATTTTGGTTTAGTTATTAGAGCATTAGGAGAAATTAAAAAAATTAGACCAAATTTAAATATAAAATATTATCTCGTTGGAGAAGGTCCAGAAACTGGACATCTTAAAATGCTCGCAAAGAAGTTAAATTTAGAAAAAGAACTGAAGTTCCTCGGCAATTGTGATTTAAAAACCAGAAATAAATTCTATAAAATGTCTGATTTATTTTTAATGCCTTCGATAACAAAGAAGAACGAAATAGAAGGGTTCGGTATTGTTTTTTTGGAAGCTAATTATTTTAAAGTACCGGTTATCGGTACTAAAACTGGAGGGATAATTGAGGCTATAATTGATGGAAAAACGGGATTTTTAATTAATCAAAACAGCTTAAGCGATTTAATTGAGAAGATTCTATTTTTATTAGATAACGAAAAAATTCGAAAAGATTTTGGTGAAAATGGTTATAAAAGAGTTGTCGAAGAATTTCAATGGAAAAACATTGTTAATGAATATTTTGCATTTTTTGAAGATTTTCTAAATGATAATTAATTGAAAAATATACTACGGATCTAATTTAAGGATAATTTTGTCATTAAGTAAAGAATTTTTAACATCGACCTTAATGTATAATCAAATTTCTCGGTAAACTCTGATTTAATTCATAGGTCTTTAAATTAATATTTCACGAATTTAAAAAAACTTTTTATGGAAGGTTAGATTTTTTCTAAAATAAGTTCAATTTTGACAAATAATGTTATAATATGTTAATTAACACTTGTAAGACAGCTGACTCATTTAAGGATAAAGATTGGATGAAGTATTATGTGCTCTTCCACGAAGATTTAAACTTGAAATGTTTACCACCTGCTAATAATCCTTTACCCAAATTACTCGATATATACTGGAATAATTTATGGAAGTGTAAAGAAGAAATAGGAAAAGAATTTTTAAATGCTTCAAACATTCATATTAAATCTCTTGGAAGGATATGGGAATATATTCAGATTTTAGCCAGTATTAATTACATATCTAATAATAATATTAGCGGCAAAAAAACTCTCTCTTTAGGTGCAGGTGTTGAGCCTAATTTATACATATTAGCAAAATTAGGCGCTGAAGTAGATGCCTCAGATATTTATAATTCCCCCGATTATTGGTTTCCCTTTAAATTAGATTATTTAAAAAAAAAAGGTGAAACTTTTTCTCATTATGAAAGTTTTAAGCCAAAAATTAACTTCTTTCATTTAAACTTGAAAAATAAAAAAGAGTTGAACCTATTAGGCAGATATGATGTAATTTATAGCATTTCTAGTTTAGAGCATATTCATTCCCTATTTAGTAGCAAAAAGAGATTATTTAAGAATATTGTTAAACATTTAAACGATGATGGGATTTTCAGTTTTACAACGGAATTAATTATTAAATATGATCGAACAATAAATTTCAAAAGACTTCCTATAATGATTCGAACATCTTTAAAATCAAGAAAAATCAACAAGAATGTAATTAATCATGTCTCTAAAAACTATTTTGTGA
>Ga0114921_10000997_pt1 | contig 12545 bp, 16 predicted proteins | sample BentaG_FD_87016 | JGI IMG/M metagenome (GOLD analysis project Ga0114921, IMG submission 87016) | Deep subsurface microbial communities from South Atlantic Ocean to uncover new lineages of life (NeLLi) - Benguela_00093 metaG | ecosystem: Environmental > Aquatic > Marine > Oceanic > Sediment ...
CTATCCAGCGGGATTGGCAAAACCGTTTTAATGACCGCTCAAAGGGATTTCTGTTTCGGCAACAGCCTGTCCAAGGTTAACAGAACAAAACCAAATTCTTCTAACCGTCTAACGATCAACCTCTTCCCAATAACTCAAAAAGCCCCTAACCAGCTGTGCGAAAGAGGAAAAAGGAGTGCCTATTTATCATCCTTGAAATAATCAGCAAGCAGCTCTCTGCTGTGTTCATCCTCGTGGCAGTAATCACACAGATTTTCCCAGTTAGATCCATCAGGGGGATTGTTCCTGTGATTTCCATCTTTGTGGTGTACGGTCAGGAGGTGTCTATTTTTGTGAGTGAACTCTCGCCCGCATTTTGCACAGATAAGTCCGTGAATTCTTAGTGAACGTTCTCTGTAATCGCTGTCTCCGGATTTGCCTCTTCTTGTATCTCTCAGAAGATCCTCAAAAGATTCACTACTAGGTATCTTCCCAGACCGTGGCCTCTTGTGCGGGCGGTATCGTCTATCTCTCATTTTGATGACTCCTCCCGGTTTCTTGTTTCTTCTTTTGACAAGATCGCTCAACAAAAGTCAAACGGAGACTTGTCCCCTTTGTAAAAGAACACAGCGATTTTGCCGGTCCGAACTCATCCGGCGCGAAATAGTTTGGGTCCACCACAGTTGATAAGAGCCAGCATGGGCGGTCATCGTTGTTTTCCACCTCTATCCAGACGGCTTGCATCAACCTGTGTGCCAGATCGATATCGAATATGGCTTGGGACTCCTCATTTGTCAAAATGGCGCAAGTAACCCGAATAACGCCGTCTGTCCTGGTCTGTGCATGCTACTTGAACCGCACCCTATCAATGGGTTTTGGATTGAAGGATGCACATCCTTGTAATGTCATCAAACCGCAAATACCCAACAACAAGGCCAGGTATGGGAGAATCTGAGTATGCTTGAGTGTCATATTCAAACTGAGATTAAGAGTTGTTTTTACGACCGGAAGCTGATCAGGTGGTTAGAAGAGATCAAAATGTAATGTTGCATTAAGATGCTGTAAATGCTCTCCCTTCTTTTTCTAAAGAAATCGTCCGGTTCTTTCCTTTAGGTATATGTCCAAAGTAGAAGGGGCCGATTATCTTTTTATTAAAACCCAAAACGGACTTAATCTCAACATGAATTCAGAGCATAGGTTATAACACTCTGAAATTATTAATAAAAAGCAAAACATTTTATTGAAAAATGGGCTCCAATCAGGTATAAGAGTCTAGAATAACAAAGAAAAAATCAGAAAGGAGCTCAACAGTGAAATTATCACGCCAAGCACGAAGATCACAAGAAAGAAACACAAAAAACGATGAGAAAAAGCTTATCGAGCAATTAGAGCTATCAGATTTTTAGGAGGGTATGTTCTAAAGCAACTTATGGAAATAGCTGTTTTGCTGTTTTGGACCTTTTGGTAAGTTGTTTCAGAACCAACGTTTTTTCGGATGGCCTTTGTACCATTTCCGTTCTGTGCTCGCCTACCAGGTGTTTCCGAGGGGACTGCTCACCCTCCATCCGGCTCAAGAATCCGCGTGTCCAACCGGAAAAGCCCAGGCGCCCCATGGGGTCGGCGCCTCTCTGCCAAGATTTACTCCTATGAGCAACCCATCCAAGATATCCACACTGCCATCACCGTTGATATCCGCCCTTGGATCACTGGGAGGGGTACTACCAAAGGCGGCATGCACGATGACGAGGTCCAGGAAGTCTATGAGGCGATTGCCATCGGCATCGCCTGCAAAAAGGGTCACGGTAGACAGGTCGATGGGTCTATTATGCCTTACTTCAAATTTTCTTTGGGCATAAAGGTATCCGTCCATAGATACCGTAATGGTATGGTATCCTTCCGGCAACAAGAAGAAAACATGCCCATCACTTCCAGTCAATTGCTGCCAACCATCGACGCTCACCAGAACGCCGCTATGATCCTGACGCCCTTCGAGCCGAATATGGGCGGTCATCCAACCATTCCCATCGGCCAAGGACCCGTCAGCATTTGGCAGACCATAACCAATGCAATAGCAGATTAGAAAGAATATTCCCATGAAAATAGCCAAACGGCTTAGGGTTCTCCTGTTCATGATACTCTCCTTTCTTGGAAAAGGTCCCATTTGATCGAGATCCGCTTTAGTACCAGGGAACGGGACCTGATTTTTTGAGGTTTGCTGATACCAAAACCAAATCCAATATATCGACAACTCCATTACCGTCGATATTCCCTGGAGGATCTGAAGGTGGCGGAGTTGTGGCTACCCCAGATCCAATGCCGCTGTTTTATCAGACCGGTGGCTTCTCCGACCTTTTATAGACGTCATCTGATAATCCTTATGGAAACAGATAGCCATCCCTGATGGTTCAGACCGCTTCACGATTCCACTGATCTCTACACGAGCTTGAGTTCCCATGAGTTTTTTCAACCTGTCAATCGACAGAATCAGATTTATTTGTACGGGTGTGCCCTCAGGCAGAGGATCCACACCGTAGAAGAATGCCCCCCCAGAGGATATATCTCTGGTCCTGAGGTGAAATACTCTCTTCATCTGATCCGCAGTTTCCGCCGTGATTTCCCCGCGGAGTTTCAAATTGAATCTTTCCAATTTCCTTCGATCTTTCATCGTTCTTTGAGCCCCCCAAAGGATGTTGTAGTCAGGAGTCAGGTACCATCAGTGGCTTATAGATCTTTTGGATAGTTGTACGTGAAGGAGGAGGATTTTGCAATCGGGAGATGGTATGATTTTTTTCGTATTTTTTTCCCTGTGCGGCTACGAAATACCTAAGAAGAATGTATTAGTGGGACTTCGCTATTTGAGCCTGTTCAATATTCTAACCCATTGAAATAACTTAACTTTTAGCGCATGATTTTTAAAAGTAACTCAAAATATTAACATTTAGGCTCATTTTTGAATTGTCTAACCCCTTGATATTGTTTATGAATACAAGTACTTTGGAAAAATAAATATTGAACAGGCTCTATTTGAGGGGGGTTAAGAGGAGGGTATGTGGAAAGTTCCTGATGAGAACTGATTTGGCTTACAGGTTCTTGGCAGCCCAAAGGGCAGCTTGAAGGCGGTTGGGTACACTGATTTTCTTAAAGATATTATACAGGTGGGTTTTGACTGTATGAGGGCTGATGCAGAGTCTGTCCGCAATCTCCTCATTGGTGGCCCCCACAGCGACTATTGCCAGTATCTCATTCTCTCTCTGGGTTAGAGGGATTCTGTACCCGTTGGGGAAGGGTTCTCGGCTCTTGTTTCTCAGAATGCATTTCATCATGATCTTCCTGGGAAGCCACAGCTCTCCGTCAAAAATGGCACGGATCCCTTTCAGAAATACGTCCAAGGAGTCGTGTTCATAAAAGAACCCTCGTACCCCTAGCATCACGGTTCTCTCTTCAATCCCCAGACCTTGCGGCACATTAAAGAAGGTCACAAGATCTTGGGCCAGTAGCCTTTTGCCATAGGATTCTATTTCAACCACAAGCGTTTCGAGATCCTTGCCAAGGCAGTCCCACAATACCTGCCTGTGCGTGTCAACTTTTTTGTTATTTGTGACCGAAATGTGCTGAATGCTTAATTTGGGCACGCACTTCGCCCCGGTTTCCTGCTCTAAGAATTTGGCGATTAGCTCATTTTGAAACCTTTTGGGGCCAACAACATAGATCTGCTTGTTGGTCAACGGCATCTGGCTGTTGTCGCGTTTGGAAATTTCGGAGTTCATAGCCGCGAATTTTCACCCCTTACGTTTTCCCTTTTCTCAGCAAAAGTTGTGTCGGGATGATCTCTTCCGGAGATCCCCGCAAGCCCTTGTTTGCAGTGAGATGGTTTTTTCTATTCTTCGGCAGATGGGGCCGTTTTCGTGAGCTTTTTTTGGATCATAAGATCCCACAGTCACTTTTCGGATAAGGAAGCACACAAAGGAAGGGGGTTAGGAGGGGAGGTTCTGATGTAACTTATGGGCATAACTGTTTTGCTGTTTTGAACTTTTTGGTAAGTTGTTTCAGAACCAAGATCCCCTTTTGCGCTTACGAGTCCTCTAGTAAAAGAAATCCTCTGTTGCAATCCGTTTGGTGTCGTCGAATTCAATACCTTCCATTTCCAGTAAGGTTCGTTTCATTTCTAGTCCACCCTGATATCCACCAAGTGATCTGTCTGAGCGAATTGCCCGGTGACATGGGATTATGATCGGGAACGGATTGTTTGCCAAGGCGTTGCCAACTGCCCGGGCTCCGTTCGGGCTACTCAAGTGCCTAGCGATACGCTGATAGGTACTAACGGACCCCCGAGGGATCCCGTGTTCAGCACGCAAAACCTCCTGTTGAAATCCAGAGCAGATGTCCATACAAACCACCTCAAGAGAAAACTCAATGTCTTCACCACTAAGAAATGCCTCAATATCATCGGCAACGACATCAATCTCAGAACAAGAAGAGTCGATAGAATCAGGAAATAACACGGAAACCTGGTGTGTGGCCGTGACACCCGGCCTGGAGAGCAAAACTCGAAAGATCTTCGGCTGGCCACCAAAAACCGACCATAGCATAACCACTGGACCGAAAGGGGTGGAGCGAATGCAGAAGGATGATTTGACAGTGCCTTTGTTTTTCATGTGTTTAAGGCTGGAGCTAATCCGCCTGCAAAAGAGCATCAGCGATTTTCTAGGTCGAGCTTCAGCGAATGGTTCAAGTAAGTCGCTTCGAGAAACCTTGAGTTTCAACCTTCTGAGATGAAGAATCTCATCATCGGCCTGGTATCTGAACGACGAGCAACCTCAAGGAAGCCAGCTTTCCTGAAAGCCGAAGCAAGCCCTGTCCAGGCAAAGGCGGCTGGCATTTTGTCTTTCTTGGGCTCAACAGGATAACCTTCGAGAACCGTTCCGCCTCGTTTTTTGACATACTCGATAACAGCTTGCAGAAGCTGAACGCTGAGTCCTTTGTTGCGATAGTTCTTGTCGACAAAGAAACAAACGATGGACCATACTGGTGACACGTCAATCTTTTTGAGAATGCGGGACCGATTCAGAACGGGAAAGCTAGGTCGAGGTGCTACTGAGCACCAGCCGACCGGCACATTCCCAGTGCAGGCCAGGATGCCAGGCACCTCGCCGGAATCAACGATGGCTTTCATGGCTTTCCTGTTGCCTTCACCCTTCTGGCGCTCAAATTCGGAACGTTTAAGCCGCCACCACATACACCAGCAGCCGCCACAGGCTCCACGCTGTCCAAAGAGCTGTTCAAAATCAGCCCATCGATCTCCAGTGAGGGGATAGAATTCCAACGCCCGGAGCCTATCTCTTTTGTCCTGCATCATAAATACCGCGGTTTCTTTCTATACTGTACGAATGCTGCCAGTAAAAATAGAGGCTCAAACCTTAACTATTTACTAAAATCTACCATTCCATAGATATTTTAGTTTGTCAAAACGCTGTCTCAAATAGGAAACTTTTTCTATTTTCTCTGCCAATCGTACCCTGTTTCGGCTGAAAATATGCATTTATTCCACATGATATGTTTAAGAACGCATTCTTTCGTGAAAAACACATTGGTTTTTTTATTATCAGCGATGGGAAGCTCATCTCCGCTAAAAAAAGGTCTTCCAGGGCTCGTTAAATTGTTCCTTGAGTGCCATATCCGTAGTATCTCCTCCTTCAGCATCTATCAAAAGCGCAACCTGAAACCTATAAACAACGAATCATCATCCTTCTCCACCTCACCGGAAGGATCATCGAAGCGGGCATCAAAAGTCCTATAACCAACCCCAATTGCTCCATTTTCCACAACATAGAAATACAGCGCGGCAGAGAATTCCATATACCGATTGGAATCCCTAAAACAGAGAGCCTCGGGAGCCAGGGAGAAAGACGCTGAAATAGTTATTGGCAGATTCGTCGCCCTTCCCCTGAGGTCGTATTCACCGAGGACCTGAAAGCTCACCGCCCCCAGGTCATACTCTTTAATGCCAACTTCCACCTCCCCAAAAAAGGCCTTGAGTCCCAAACCGAGAATCAGCCTAGGAACCAACACATCATCTTTTAAGGCGAAATTTAGATTCGTTATCAGATAATCATCGCTATAATCCAAACCAATGCCAGCTTCAGGGTAGCTATCGTAAGCCGGAAATATCCAAGCCACATTTAGTTTGATATCATCGGAGTTTGCATAAATCTCGGAACTGATACTTGCACTGCGTCCATATGTTGGAAGAATAAGGGTAATCACGGCGACTATTAATGCTATTGTTCTTATGTTTTTCATGCTCGTTTTCCTATCTGGGTTTGGCTCAAGGAAAATCTTCTGGCGTCTGTTTCCACGTGCAATACGTGATAAAAAGCCCCAAAGAAGTGTATCCGTGGTTTTCTACGCATAATTGTTAAATACCAGGTACTAGAGCAGATATCAATAATCAATTAGTCACGCCTGAGCCAATTTCCATTTCCGTGGCGGTATCCCACCCATGTGGGCGAAATGAAATATGAGAAAATGATTTTCTTGCAAAAGGACAGGGGAGGGCGTTTTTAGATGTCCTGTAAAGTCGGTAGAAAAGGTGAGAGGTGATTATAAAAAAAGGGCATTGTCTTGGTTCACTGTACCTTCAGACAATGCCCTTTGGTGGTTAGGGTCTTAGACCTTCTTTTTGGGTTTACTCTTCTTTTTTGCCTTGTTTTCCTTGACTTCTATCTTTTTGGCCTCAACTACCTCAGCCTTTGGGAGGCTGAGTTTGAAAACGCCATCTTTGTAAGTTGCATCGAGTTTGTCCGTTTTAACCTTCTCGGGAATGCGAAAGCTCCGCTCGAATGACCCGTAACGTCTCTCAATGCGATGGTAGTTCTCTTGCTTCTCTTCGTTTTCCTGTTTCTTTTCACCCTTAATGGTGAGAATGCCATCAGTAAGCGTTACGTCCAGATCCTTGGCATCAACGCCCGGAATTTCACCAGTAACCATATACTCTTTTTCAGTTTCGGATATATCAATTACAGGCATCAAGGCGTCTTCCTTGTTGAAAAGATCGGTGAGGCCAAAATCGTTGAAAAACAGGTCAAACATATTCCAATGTGGTAAGAGCGACATAAAGCCATCTGCCCTTGGAATCAATTCATATGTCCTTGTCATATCTGACACCTCCTTTCTTGATTGAGCTTTGGATGTTTAAATAGTAATCATTATCACTATCAATTCAATCCCCCACAGGATAATTTTTGATTAATGCACAGGGGCTTCAGGTGTGCTGATAGGATTGTCTTGGTGTTGATCATTAGTGAAGATAGGAAAATTATCTCTCGCCCGCTCCCTCCCGCAGTAAGGTGCGGGACATCGCTCGAGTCCACAAAGGTCGCAGAGATAACTATTAAGTTGTCGTGATTTTTTGACCCCAGTTAAATAGGCTGCGCCCCAGTGGAATAGGAGCAAGCATTCCACGGGGTAAACATTCGACGGGACAGGGACGAAAAGATCAGCCCAAATCCTCCTTTCAAGGATTCCGCTAAAAACTTTGAGGCTCTGCGAGCTCTCCTGTGAGATTAAAGAGCTTTTCAGGTCATAGATAAGGCACGTTTTTCAGGGGTGATTGTTGACTAAGATAGGAACGTAGGTAGGCATAAACCTGGGTTCTGTGAATGGGTTTGAAGATTCAAGTGCAACTAACAACTAACAACGGACGACTGACCTCATAAATATTTCAAATATATGAAAAACTCTCTGTTTCCTTTTGCACCCGTGATTGGAGATTCAAAGGTTCCGCAAACAGCCAATCCTCGGTTAGAAAAAAAGGCGGATAGATCATTGATAATGGTTTTCTGCAGACCTTCATCTCGAATCAATCCACCCTTTGCCACCATGCCCTTTCCGGCCTCGAATTGTGGCTTGATAAGGGCAAGAATGAAGCTCCCTTTACCGAGGTGTCTTATAGTGGCGGGGACAACTATCTTTAAGGAGATAAATGAGGCGTCTATCACTGCGCCATCAAGAGATTCCTTTATCTTTGAGGGCGGTAGATGCCTGATATTGGTTCTCTCTAATACAACAACCCTGGGATCGTTTCTCAATGACCATGCCAGTTGGCCGTACCCTACATCAACGGTAAAGACCTTTTTGGCGCCATGCTGAAGGAGGCAATCGGTGAACCCGCCAGTGGAGGCCCCTACATCGAGAATTGTGAGGCCCCTCACGTCTATGGAGAACTCGCGTAATGCTGCCTCGAGTTTTATTCCTCCTCTGCTCACATAGGGATGATCAGGCCCGGTGAGTTCAATGGAGACGGATGGATTTACGAGATGGCCTGGTTTTTCAACCCGCTTCCCATCCACCGTGACCAAACCGGCAATGATTATTCCTTGTGCCCGTTGCCGGCTCACGAGGAATTCTTTTTCAACCAAGAGCTGGTCAAGCCTTTTCTTTGGCTGGCTCATGCTGGTTACATAATCTTCTGGCCTCGGCTACGATCTCTTTTGTGTCAATGCCACATTGTTCTCGTAACAGGTTTTGGGGGCCATGCTCTACGAATGTATCCGGAATTCCCAGACGCTTAACCTTCACCGACGATACATCTTGATCGGTAAAGGATTCGAGAATTGCACTTCCAAATCCACCCTGGAGCGTATTCTCTTCTACTATGAGAACCTTGCCTGTGCGTGCCGCCATCTCAGGGAGCCGGGTGTCGAGTGGCTTTACAAATCGGCAATTGATAACAGCAACTGAAAGGCCCTCCTTTTCAAGCTCCCGAGCAGCCTCAAGGGAGGGGTGAACTCGGCTGCCGACCGCCAGGATGAGAAGATCTTCTCCCTCACCTAGAATCTCTGCCTCGCCTATGGGTATTTTCTTGTATTCCTTATCCATTGGAACACCAAAACCTCTGCCTCTGGGATACCGAATGGCAATGGGACCATGAAAGGCAAGAGCGGTGAAGAGCATGTGCCGTAGCTCATTTTCATCCTTTGGTGCCATGATTGTCATATTGGGGATGATCCTGAGGTACGAGAGGTCAAAGAGGCCGTGATGTGTTGGTCCATCCTCACCGACAATGCCACCCCTGTCAAGAGCGAACACGACCGGTAGATTAGGTAGACAGACATCGTGGATTATCTGGTCGAAGGAGCGCTGGAGAAAGGTGGAGTAGATTGCAACCACCGGTTTGAACCCTTCGGTTGCAAGACCCGCGGCAAAGGTTACTGCATGCTGCTCTGCGATGCCCACATCTAAAAAGCGATCCGGGTATACCTTGGCAAACTCGGTGAGGCCTGTACCCTCAGGCATGGCAGCGGTAATGGCAAAAAGTTTTTCCTCCTTGGCTCCCAGTTCAACCATGGTGCGGCCGAACACCTCTGTATAAGATGGCGGGTCTCCGGCTGATTTGCTTTTGCTGAGGCCCGTGGCTATGTCAAAAGAACCAACTCCATGAAAAAGGGTGGGGTTTTCCTCGGCAGGTGGGTAACCCTTCCCCTTGGTTGTCAAAACATGCACGAGAATCGGTCCGTCAAGCAGGGCCACATCCCTGAAAGTTTTTATGAGAAGATTAAGATCATGTCCCCTCATGGGGCCTATATATCTGAATTTCAGTGCCTCAAAAAGCATACCCGGTGTGAGAAGGCCAACCAGGGAATCCTCACTCTTTTTCAATAGGGCAAATATATTTTCTCCCACTCCTGGGATGGAACGGAAAAAATGCTCCAGATTCTTCTTTAGATTAACGAACCGGGGTTCCGAAATCTTTCGACTGAAATAGGAGGAGAGGGCGCCAACGTTTTTGGCTATCGACATCTCATTATCATTCAGGACAACAATTAGGTCTCTCTCAGTAGCACCTGTCTGGTTAAGGGCCTCAAAGGCCATGCCAGCGGTCATGGCTCCATCACCAATAACTGCAATAACCTTATTTTTATCTCCTTTGATAGATCGGGCTGTTGTAATTCCTAGACCGGCGGATATGGAGGTTCCGGAATGACCGGTGTTGAAGGAATCGCATGGGCTTTCTTCTCCCTTTGGAAATCCACTGATTCCTTTGTATTGCCGTAAGGTATGGAATGTATTTCTCCTGCCGGTAATAATCTTATGGGCATATGCCTGGTGGCCAACATCCCAGATAATCTTGTCGCTAGGTGAATCAAAGACATAGTGGAGTGCAATTGAGAGTTCCACTACCCCCAAACTCGGGGCCAAGTGCCCGCCTGTGCGTGAGACCGTTTCTATGATGAGGGTCCTTATTTCACGAGCCAGTGCCTCTAATTCAACTGGTTTCAACCCCTTCAAGTCTGCAGGACTGTTAATGGAATCAAGGAGACTTCTTGTGGAACCCGTTTTGTTTCTCTTCTTTTCCATAATTCGTGATTTTCTAAGCTCTCCTTTTGATGATGTATCGGGCCAGGTCTCTTAATGGCTCTGCCCTCTGATCGAACTTATTCAGAAACTCTATTGCTTGCTCCACCAGGCGCTTTTGAATGTGCTTTGACTCGGAAAGCCCAAACACAGAGGGATAGGTGATCTTTCCCCGTTCCTGGTCACTGCCAGTGCCTTTGCCCAAGACATCCTCGCTTCCTTCTATGTTTAAGATATCATCGGCAATCTGAAAAACCAGCCCTATTTCCTGCCCATATCTGTTGATAGCCCTGACCTCTTCCTCAGTACCATCTGCAAGGATTGTTCCCGCCGTAACCGAGGCAGCAATCAGGGCCCCCGTTTTGTGTCTGTGGATATACTCCACCACGGTAGGGTCTGGGTCCTTTCCCTCATATGTAATATCTACCACCTGTCCGCCTACCATACCTTTGCAGCCAGCTGCAGAGGCGATCAGGTCAATCACCCTGAGCAGAGCTGTTTTTTCCCCCTGTTTTTCTAAACCATACCGCGCCATAAGATTGAAGGCCTGGGTGAGCAGACCATCACCGGCCAGAACTGCAATCGCCTCCCCGAATACCTTATGGTTTGTGGGCTTGCCCCTTCTAAAGTCATCATTGTCCATTGCCGGAAGATCGTCATGGATAAGGGAGTAGGAATGAATGAGTTCGATTGCGCACGCAACTGGCAATACATCATCGGCAGATCCTCCAACTGCCTCTGCACCAGCTATGCAGAGAATTGGCCTAATCCGCTTTCCTCCAGCAAAAAGGCTGTAATGCATTGACCGGATCACTTCGCCTGCCAGACCAGTGGGTTCAGGCATACATTTTTGTAATGCTTGTTCTACCAGGGATTTTTTCTCCTCCAGGTACTGTTCAATCTTTTTCGACACCTTCAATCTCTTCTGATGCAAAGGGTTCTCTTTTTATGCCTTCTTCATCCTTAATCAGGATGGAAACCCTTTTTTCTGCCTCTTCCAGTTTTTTAAAACAATACCGTGATAGCGCTATGCCCTCTTCAAAGATCTTCAGTGATTCTTCGAGGGATAGATCGCCGCTCTCAAGGCGCTTTACGATATCACCCAGTTCTTTCATGGCATCTTCAAATTGCTTTTCTTTCATTGTCACTCCAGTGTCTTACTGATCTCAATGAGTGTTAAGGGGTTAATCCTTCTTCCATTGAGCCTGATACCAAAGTGGAGATGGGGTCCTGTTACCCTTCCAGAGGAACCAGATAACCCGATGGGATCCCCCTTTTCCACTAACTCACCGACCCGAACAGAAATGTGGCTGAGATGGAAGTACATACTGAAAACACCACCCCCATGGTCAATAACGATACTCTTGCCGCTAAAAAAATGCTCTGCCACCAGTGCTACTAATCCTCTATTGGTGGCCTTAACGGGGGTACCTGCTGCTGCCTTAAGGTCAACTCCTGAATGGGGGGACCTTTCCATATCATTAACAATGTTCTTGCATCCAAAAGGGCTTACAATCGTGCCAGGTAGGGGCCTTGTCCACCTTCCCCACCAGAATGGGTCTTCAGAGGATGTCATGAAAACCTGTTTCACGGTGCTGATTTCCCTGAGTACTCTTTGTAAGGTATCACAATCAAGCTCAACCATCTCTTTTGGAAGTGTAATACGCCTGATACCATGGTCCTTTGAGCGTACAGTGATTGGTATGAAATCCGGCTCCGCGTTATTGGTATAATTTACTTGAAGTTTATACCTTCCAGGATCTGTAGTCAAATCTGCGCCAATAAAGCCTGCCCACAGCTCATTCTTCTTATTGTAGACCATGGGAATCCTTTTTCCCAGCCAGATCATCTGAGGCTCACCTGTTGCCTGCTTTAGGGTTACAAGGCTGACCTCACCCTGCCCGAATGTAGATGGTGTTATGGTAATATCGACTGTAGATAAAGGGGATGCGTCAACAGGTGATAGGAGGAGGAACAATAGGGTTGCCAAAAGTAAGTAATGTCCGTTGTCCGTTGTCAGCATCTGACTCCGAATCTTCGCTTCAGAGTTATTCATCAAAGAAACTCTAAGTTATCTTCCTTAATGTATCAGACAGGATTAACATGCCTGCCCTGGCGCGACATTCTTGGGATACACTGTGGTCGTTACAGTATTTCCTAAGTCAGCTCTTTGTACTCATTCTTTGAAAGCCAGGTCTGGGCCAGGGATTAAC
>Ga0114921_10000998_pt1 | contig 12543 bp, 10 predicted proteins | sample BentaG_FD_87016 | JGI IMG/M metagenome (GOLD analysis project Ga0114921, IMG submission 87016) | Deep subsurface microbial communities from South Atlantic Ocean to uncover new lineages of life (NeLLi) - Benguela_00093 metaG | ecosystem: Environmental > Aquatic > Marine > Oceanic > Sediment ...
GCTTGAAGTTGTTGATAGGAATAGAAAAAGAGCGGCCGAGATGCTCGGTATTCACCGAAACACCCTTTTGGCCAAAATAAATGAATTAGGCCTGAAGACATAAGAAACCCTTCCTTTTGATAGCCTTTTTCCCATAGATTTTGCGATACTAAAATCCAGATGCACAGAAAAATGTGCATCTCTGCACAAAAATATGTGTCGTAGGCGGCCCTGAATTTAGAGGAAATTGAATAAAATCAATAAGTTTTATGCATGGCACGAAAATCGCATTAAAAAATGATAACCTTAATTCTGTCTCTGTCACTTTTTGATGTTTCGGTCAGCCCTAACGCGGAAATCATTTGTAGATTCCTCATTTTCACAGCTTTCACTGAGCTTCTGGCAGGGAGGGATGAGATAAATGAACAGAAAACCAAGTGAGGACGAACTTGATCTAGCCTTGAAAGAAACACGGGACGCGGTAAACGGAGAGGCTATATTTTTCATCTATGCTCCTGATGACATTTTGTACCAGAGAGGTTAGCTGACAAGAGTGGTTTAGTAGATTAAATGCAAATAGGGGAGGTTGGGAATGGAAAGGAATAGATCAGCAGAAGTCTTTCCAAAAAAGGCGGGATCTATAAGGCATGTCTCCAGAGAGGAACGCCGGCTTCGACCCTGGCTATTCCAGCATTTGGATCTTGTTAATATTCTTGAAAGCGCCAACCCTGTCGATCAAGAGGCCCTGACCAATACGCTCAACCACATCCATTTTATAGACGGATATATACTTGTTCACTTACGCCATCCTAAATACGAAGAGAGTGTCCTTGTAAGGGCATATCCTGAATCCTGCCTTGGTAGCGAGCTCACCTGTCGCTGGTCGGATGATAACTTATCAGGCATCGAGCTGGAGAACTACCAATTTCTGCATCTTATCATTGTTGATGGCCAGTCCATGGTACTGGTGCCAGCCGTATTGCAGAAGATAAACAGAAGCTGTCTTACGGTTCAATTACCACCCACAAGCTATGCTATAGGCAAACGGCAGTCGAGGCGGTATGCCTGTTACGAGGTCGTCGTCGAGTTAATGCAGAGCGATTTCCAGGCCAGAGGCGAATTGTTGGACTTTAGCCCGGATGGGTTCCGTATTCGGGTCAGGCCCGAGTCATCATCTTCCTTTCGCTGGTTTAACTCAGATGCAGTGGTCACCATTCATTTACGCCATGATCAACAGATTTTATTTTCTGGCACCTGTCGGTTTATTCGTCAACAGGGCGAACTTCAGGATAGGGAGATTGTGCTGGCCCCTGTGGATGACAACATCAACCGGTTCAAGAGAAAGCAGTTCCGTAACCCTCGCCAGCACTTGGTACCATCACCTACTCTCATCTTCGATCAACCTCTTTTCAAAAAGAGAGTCCAACTGGAGGTTTCAGATATCTCCACCTTGGGGTTTTCTGTTTATGAGAAGGTAGATGAGGGGATTCTTATACCTGGTATGATCATCCCTGAGCTGATAATCGATTTTGCCGGCGCCTTAAGGATGAAGTGCGCTGCCCAAGTCATTTACCGCTTAGAGGACGAGGAAAAAAGAATCCGCTGCGGCCTTGCCATTCTGGACATGGATATTGATGCCTATAGCCGTCTGACCCATGTCCTGACCAATGCCCTGGACCCCCATGCCTATATTTCCAGTGGGGTCGATATGGATGCTCTTTGGGAATTCTTTTTTGACTCGGGCTTTATCTACCCTAAGAAGTATCGTCTTATTCAGTCTCATCGCGATGATTTCAAGGAAACTTATCGCAAGCTTTACCAGGATAGCCCAGAGATTGCAAGGCATTTCACATACCAGAAGAACGGCCGGATCTATGGCCATATCTCCATGGTGAGGGCCTATGAAGGCGCCTGGTTGATTCATCACCATGCTGCCAGGGCTGTGGACAGCAATCGGACTGGTTTCATGGTGCTAAAGCAAATCCTGCATTACCTGAATGATATATATCGCCTGCCCTCTGCAAAAGTAGACTATGTGATTTCTTATTTCCGTCCAGAGAATAGGTTTCCCAATCTTGTTTTCGGTGGTTTTGCCAGGGCCTTGAAGAATGCTAAGGGTTCCTCTTTGGATCTTTTCTCCTATCTCATTTATCCGACTCTTTCCCTGGGGGCTCGATTTCCGGAGGGCTGGTTGCTTCAAGAATGCTCAAGCCTTGATCTATGGGAGTTGAGTAGGTTCTATAAGCATCATTCAGGCGGTCTCCTATTGGATATCTTGCACCTCGGACATAAGAATTCAAGCGACGAATCCATAGAGAATCTTTATGATAGACTCGGTTTTATGCGGAGATGGAAGGCATATTCGCTAACCCATTATGGCGAGTTAAATGCTGTTTTGATTGTTAATCAGTCAACCATGAGTTTAAATCTATCTGATCTTCTAAACTCCATCAAGATTCTGATAACAGATTCAGAAGGTCTTCCCTGGGAAGTACTCTCCACTGCCATTAACCAGCTGACCGGTGTTTATCAAACAGAAAAAGTCCCTATCCTCATTTACCCATCTGACTATCTAGAAGTCAAGAATGTCCCTTATGAGACAAAAAAATATCTGCTATGGATCTTTGATGCTCGCCTCATTAGGCAGTTTACGGAATTTTTGCAGCGAAAATTTAGGCTCAGTTACGAGTAGCGCTTAACCAAACCGTTCCCGCCTATTTTTCCCATCTGGTTGCTCATTTATGCTTTTCACTGCCTTTGTGCGCACCTTCCTATTTATGCCCATACAGAACCCATATTAGGGAAAAACGATTGATCTCAACACAACGTATCCTGAAAATCCTTTCTACCCCTAGGGAAGCGTTAACCCACCATTTCTGTCAAAAATTTAGAGAAAAAGAGAACGGAGACGAAGCATGACATCATGTGGAACTAGGAGGGCATTAAGGCATAAAGATATTATCGTCAGAGTAAATTTGCTATAAAAAGCTAAAGTTATTTACATATCATACCGATATTCATAGGTAATATAATCTAATCAAGATTATCTCATCTGTAAGGAAGCATCATATGGCCTCTTGCAATCGCCCTCATGATAAAAACAATGATCCCCTATACAATAGTAGAATTATGAAAATCTTCGTAGAATATCTTGATAAACATTATCCTGATGTAGATATAGACTCTATCCTAAAGTTTGCAGATGTGACCAAATATGAGGTGGATGACCAGGGTCACTGGTTCAATCAGCGCCAGGTTGATCGCTTTCACGAAATGCTTGTTAAAAAGACAGGTAATCCAAATATCGCCCGGGAGGCAGGGCGTTACGCAGTATCATCCGGCGCAATGGGTGCTTTCAAACAATACTTATTGGGGTTAATGAGTTTGATGTCTCTTTACATCCTAATGGAGAGGCTTTATCCCATCATGAGTCATGGAGCTACTGTCAAGGCAAATAAACTGGCGCCCAGCAAGGTTGAAATTGTCTCCACCCCTAAACCGGGGGTAGATGAAAAGCCCTACCAATGCGAGAATCGGCTGGGTACATTTGAATCTGTGGGAAAATTGTTCACTAAAAGGTTTGCTAAGATCGAACATCCTTCATGTTTTCATAAAGGTGATGACTGCTGTCGTTACATCATCACCTGGGAAAAGACCTCTTCTCTCATCTGGAAGCTGGTACGTAATTATTCTCTTTTACTCAGCCTCTTAGTCTCTCTGGCTCTCTTCTTTGTCTTACCAATCATGGCGTGGGTTGTTCTTGCCCTACTGTGCGCTTTCCTCACTATGATGCTTTCATTTTATTCCGAGCATCTGGAAAAAAAGGAGCTAACCCAAACTATTGAAACTCAGGGTAATGCAGCTAAGGACCTCTTAGATGAGATCAACATCCGTTACAATGATGCACTGGTTGTTCAGGAGATCGGTCAGGCCAGCTCCATGATTCTGGATATCGAAGAGCTGCTTAGATCTGTCATGGAGGCCATGGAGAAACGGTTGGATTTTGACCGAGGCGGGATCTGGCTTGCCAACAGGGAAAAGACCCGCCTTGTTTACAATGTTGGCTATGGATACAATCCGGAAATTGAGGGAATTTTGAGGAATACGGATTTTCATCTGGACAGGCCTCACTCCAGGGGAGTGGCAGTCCTGGCCTTTAAGCAGCAAAGACCCTATTTGGTAAACGATATCGCTGAAATAGAAAAAGATCTTTCTAAGAGGAGTCTGGAATTTGTCAAACGGATCGGTGCTCAATCCTTTATCTGTGTACCTGTTATTTATGAAGGGGAATCGTTGGGCGTATTGTTCGTAGATAACCCCAAGGCCAAGAGGTCCCTTAGCCAGAGTGACATGTCTCTCTTAATGGGGATAGCCCCTCAGATCGGCATCAGTATCCACAATGCCATGTCCTACCAGAAACTACAGGATAGCAAGGAGCGTGAGCAGAATCTCAGAAAGTTATTTGAAAAATATGTGCCTGCACCCATTATCAAACAATATGTGGATTCCGGGGAAGTGGATCTTTTTCGGGGCGAGGAGTCAGCCATTACTGCCCTGTTTTTGGATATCAGAGGTTTTACCTCCAGCTCTGAGGACCTGGACGCCAGGGACGTAGTTTTCTTTTTGAATGACTATTTTGATAGATGTTCTCTTGTAATCAGTGAAGAACATGGACATATCAATAAATATACAGGAGACGGGTTTTTGGCCATCTTTGGAGCCCCTGAATCATTAAAGGATCATACGACCTTGGCCTTTAATGCGGCATGTAGGATCCTGGAGCTGTCCGGTGGGCTTATTTTGGGAGGCAAGCCTATGGAGATCGGGATTGGCATTCATACGGGCAAGGCCATTCTGGGCAACATAGGATGTGAAAATAAAATAGAATATACAGCTGTTGGTGACACAGTCAATACAGCTGCCCGTCTTCAGGAGTTCACTAAACTTTTCCATGAGTTCCCCATCATCATGAGCAGGGATGCATGGAAGGAACTGGCCGGGCACCCTTACCATCATGCGATCAGGAGTTTGGGGATGCAGAAAGTCCGAGGGAAGAAGGAAAAGCTGGAGGCCTTCGGCACCCTGGCAGGTGGCATTGCGCATGGCTTTAAAGATTTACTTATGGGTATTCAAGGAGATTCTTCTTTAATGCTCTTAGACATTGATTCCACCCATCCCCATTATGAAAGATTGAAAAATATCGAACAATCCGTCCAAAGTGGAGCTGAACTTACCAGACAGCTCTTAGGTTTTGCCAGAGGCGGAAAATATGAGGTTAAGCCGACCAACATAAACGAGTTAATTGAGAAAAGTTCTCAGATATTTGGTCGCACAAAGAAGGAGATAAAAATCCATAGAAAGTTTCAGAAAGATATCTGGACAGTAGAGGTAGACCAAGGGCAGATTGAGCAGGTGCTGTTAAAACTCTATGTCAATGCCTGGCAGGCCATGCCAGGAGGTGGGGAGTTATATCTTAGGATAGAAAATGTCACCCTTGATGAGAACGATATGAAGCCACATAATGTTGAATTAGGTAATTATGTAAAAATATCTGTCACCGACACAGGAATGGGTATGGATGAGGCAACCCAGCAAAGGATATTTGAGCCATTCTTTACCACCAAAAATAGGGGTAGAGGAACAGGGTTAGGGTTGGCCCCTGTTTATGGTATCATTAAAAATCATGGAGGTATCATAAACGTTTATAGTAAAAAGGGCGAAGGAACCACCTTTATCATTTATCTGCCAGCCTCGAAAAAGGAAATAATAGAAGAAGGGAAGTTGCCTGGTGAGGTTTCGAAGGGTAAAGAGACAATTCTTCTGGTAGATGATGAGGACATGATTATTGATATTGGTCAGGAAATTCTGAAGGCATTGGGCTACAAGGTCTTATTGGCCAGAAGTGGAAAAGAAGCCATTGAGCTCTATAAGTCAAATAAAGACAAGATTGATATGGTTATTCTGGATATGATTATGCCGGATATGGGTGGCGGAGATACCTATGAGCGAATGAAGGAGATCAACCCTGATATAAATACCCTCCTTTCAAGTGGGTACATCATAAATGGTCACGTAGACGAGATATTGGAAGGAGGTGGCAATGGTTTTATACAGAAGCCCTTTAATATGACACAGTTATCTAAAAAGATAAGGGAGATTTTGGATAAGACATAGCCTTGAGTTATTCAAACTCCACTACCACGACATCATCGAGCGATTCATCCTTGACACACAACCCTCTTTTTCCTATTCTCCTTGGCCATTTTTGGAAAAATGAGTTCCATTAAGAAGGAGTTCCCCATCATCATGAGCAGGGATGCATGGAAGGAACTGGCCGGGCACCCTTACCATCATGGGATCAGGAATTTGGGGATGCAGAAAGTGCGAGGGAAGAAGGAAAAGCTGGAGGCCTTTGGATTTAAACCTTTAGAAGATCATCCCCTCTCAATAGCTCAAGGAGACAAAGGCTTCATGCCCTTGCAAAGGATCAAAGGGGTATAGGTAAATCGCCTCGGGTCGAGGAAGAACTTAGTAAAGTCTGCAAAAAAGGCATCCTGACCGCCAGGGTAGTTTTCAAATAGTTCCCTCCTGGTTTTCATGGAGGCTACCTCCGCCTTTTTGCTCCAATTGAAGAGATCCTCGTTGCTTATCTTTCCATAGATCAGATGATGTGCCATAAGATCTAACTGGATATCTTCAAAACCCAGATCATAAAGATACGCATACAATTTTCGACCTGAATAGGGATCGAAGTTGTATTCCTGTTCCACCATGTCCATGAGCTGAAAGAGGATATCCTCCATCTTGGCAGGCAGTTCGTAATGGTTCAGGCAGTTGTGGTCAAGGTCTAATAAGCAGAGATAGCCGCCCGGTTTGAGACAGGCCGTCAGGTTTCTGACAATATCAGGGCTTTCTAGGCGGTAGTACTCCAACACAAAACGGACCCAGATAAGATCAAACAGACCCACACCATCCAGGGGATCCCTAAGGTCATGGAACTGAAAATCAATTCCCGATTTCCGGCCATAGTGCTGTTGGGCGTAGTGGATCCTTTCCTCTGAATAATCCACCCCCAGTATCCTGCCACCTGGCTGTATCATTTCGTGGAAGATTGAGGCTATCTTGCCCGTTCCGCATCCTGCATCAAGCACCCGGAGCCCAGGTTTTAGGCCACACCAGAGAGCCTGTTTTCGAACCGCTTCCGGATCGGTCTTGATCTCCAGGCGAATGGCCTCTTCCAGATTTTCCATCAAATAAGAATTGGTTTGAGGCATTATGCTATTCTCCTATCTTTGGGATTATACCTTACTGATGGGATAAACTGCGCAATTTTCTGAGGCATTCGCTGTAGCCCCTCCACAGGATAGAACACAGCAGAGAAGGGCATGAACAAAAATGCCACCCGAGATCTCCTGCATCTTATACAGGCCCCCTCTCATTTCGAAGATATCTCAGGAGTTCCCTTGTGCTGCGTGATATTTCAAGATCAAGACCTGCATTGGTTTCATCCAGAAGGAATATATTAGGCTCATTAATCATCGCCTTCGCAAGGTATAGTCTCAATTATGGAGCTTGCTTTATGGCTCTATCCCCACCCCTGAAGCATATGTCAGGAATCATCTCATCCCTTAAAGCGTGGGCAGGAAGCCTGAAAAAAGGCATCATATTCAAGAGCGTTGTCTGCAGTTTTGGTGTGCTGTTGGATAGCTCAAAGATCTCTCTTGAATAAGCGAGGATAGTTTCAAAGTTTAAATCTTTGGATGGCTGTCTAACGACATTCTGTCCAAAAACACCGTCATCATCAAAAATTACATCCGGCAAGGATAAGGCTAGTTCATAAAGCTTGGTCCTGGGATATACACGGCATTCTCCGATCTTAAAGACATGCCCCCCGGGTCCTCTGTTTTTTGATAACTCCTTGGCAAAAATAAGGCTTTTGTCAAGGTCCTCTTCTGTGTCTCCCGGATACCCTGCAATCATAAAAACCATTAAGGGAATTTCATTTCTCACGGCTTCTTTGAATATGGCGATGGTGTTGGAGATGTATCTCTGATAGTGCGCTTTGTCCCTGACCTTATTCATCCGCCTCAATGTATCATAACTCGCCGATTCAAATCCGAGAGCCAACATCCCACAAACATCCACAATCTCATGGATTATGGAGGGATCCAGGACATCGCAGCGGGTTTCAAAATTAACCTTCATGCCTAATGATCGAAGTAATGGAAAAAAATCAAAAGATCTAAAGAGTGCATCGCTGATCAACAAGGTGTGGGCATTGCTTTGTAGGGATAAATTAGTCAAGTCGCTACGGACAATCTCTGGAGAAACCTCTTTCCTGACCGGTCGTACAAATTCTTCCATGCAAAAATTACATTGATAAGGACATCCACGGCTGAAGGCATAGGGCAGAAAGTCATATGCCCGAGCGTATCTTAATAGTTCAAGATTTAATAGCGCCTTTTCATTAAGATTAAAACGCACGTTTTCTTTGCTTAAATGAATGTGACCATCGTCTTTCCATACTAGGTTGGGGATGTCATCTTTTCTCGGGTCTTTGCCTTTCTCCAAAAGTTCGATGATATGGAGAGCAGGTATTTCACCTTCACCGATCACGATCAAGTCTACAGCTGAAGTTCTGGAAAATATCTCCTCATAGTAAATAGTTGGGAAATATCCTCCCAAAAAGATAAAAATATTAGGGTCGTGCTGCTTGATGAGCTCACATAAATAGATGACCTCTTCGGCCTGGGCGATAGCTGTACACGAGATGCCAATACCCTTTGGTTTTATTTCAGATATGTCCCTTAGAAGTTCTCGGTATATTTGCTCTTTTCCTTCCTGGGTTAGAGGTAACCCGTAATCTACAGGGATAGAAATTATCTCGATCTCTATTTCGGGAATGTTGAATTTAACAAAGCTTGCTATCTCCATAATGGATAATGGGTAGGCGGGGACATACATTCCTGTATTTTTGGAACTCGGTTCAATAAATAAGATCAAAACAGTCTCCTTGTTTAAATGAAGTTGGATTATTTCACAAGAACCCGAACAAGAATAACTCAAACTGGAGCTTTAACACCGTTTATTCATCAATTTCCTATATCTTGTCATGAAGCCCCACAAATGCAGGTTGCAAGATTAACGGAGAGGCTGGTTCTTCAATACCGTTGCCATGGGCTGTAAGCGTTTTAATCTCGAGATACTTTTTCCATTGATACCACTGTTCTGGGTTAGCGTAAATGTATCCTTCAAGAAATTTTAGGACTGTTTCTCCAACTGAAGAAGTTGAAGACCTGTCGAGCAACTGTAACATATCTTCGTAAGCATAAATGATTAACTCATATTTACTCAAGCTGTATCTGTGTATTATTCCGAAAACAATCTCAGCTCCCGCCCTTTTTTGAGTAATATTGATTGTCCTGTCTACGAAAGTTACACGTTCCAAAAAAGACATTCTTTTCTTTGACGATGGCCTCCACTCCTCTATCTCATCACACTGGGTTACAAGAATTCGATTTTCCCTCAATTCTTTCATAGCAGATTTGACAACATTCCCTGCATTCTCTGCATCAATGAGTCTTATGTTATATTTTTTAGCCTGAGAATAAAGCTTTTTTTTCAATTGTTTAGTTTTAAACTTCGCAATCATAGAAGTAGGAAAGTTGTTAATGGCAAGTAAAGTTGGTATGTATTCAATTGCACCATAGTGGCCTGTAACCATAATTACACCGCTCCCTTTTAATAGCTTTTTATGTAATATCTTCAAATCTTCGCTAATAATATTCTGACTGAGAAACTTACTCGCTTTTTTGGGTTCCTCAAACGCAATGAATAGTTTTTCATAATAATGAGATAATATGCCATCGAAGATCTTTTTCATAAGCTCTCTTATATCAGTCTCTTGATTCCTACATCCAATAACTTGAAGAACAGCCTCTTTGATACGATACTTTTCTTTTTTATTGAAGTAAAAATACAATTTTCCCAGAATAAAAACATAAATCTTTGCTATTTTACGGCCAAAGGTTAGATACAAGAGAATATTAAACCTCCATTGCAAAAAACAACTTAAATCTGCCCTCAAAAAGAATCACCCCCTATTACTCTGAAAATGGTTTTTATGAAGAAATGAATCTTAACTCACAAAGAATTGTGCATTAGTGCACAGATTTTTGTGCATCTTTAAGAGTTTTTTCACAGATTATAGACAAACTGATTGACGATCCTGAAATTTTGTGGTGATATAATTTCCAGATGGAACTCAGCGCATTTCTAATGGTATTCTTCGGCAGATAAAGGAATTTCTTTAACAAAAATGAACAACCACGAGGCAGAGCCTTTAGCAGACAAGGTGGCTACCTAAAAACAGGAAAGCGAATAAAGAGTATGGATAAAAAGGCTACTATCCTTGTTGTGGATGATGAACATGGAGTTCGCCAGTCCTTCAACATGGTCTTAAAGGATGAATATAGTGTCCTCCTTGCAGGGACTGGCAAGGAAACAATTGAAGTTTTTACAAGAAATTCCGTGGATCTGATCCTACTGGATATCCTCTTGCCAGATGTTAATGGCCTTGATCTATTGGAGAAACTCAAAGGAATCGATCCGAATACAGAGATTATTATGGTGACGGCTGTTAAGGAGATTCAAACGGCGGTGAGGGCAATTAAGTTGGGTGCTTATGAATACATCGTCAAACCCTTTTTGGTGGAAGATGTGATAAATATCATCAAACGGGCGTTGGAAAAACGCAATCTTGTCAAAGAGGTGACCTATCTCAAGGAAGAGTTGGAAAGATATCATCCCTTTGAAAAGATTATCGGCGAAGATGAGAAGATGAGAAGTATTTTTGATTTAATATCAACTATTTCTGAGAGCGACGGCGCAGTCCTTGTTCAGGGAGAGAGTGGAACAGGCAAGGAGCTGGTTGCCCGGGCCGTACATACCCTTGGTCCCAGGAAGAACCAACCTTTTGTGGTTATGAATTGTGCGGCTATACCAGCAACCCTGATGGAGAGCGAAATCTTTGGTCATTGTAAGGGTGCTTTTACGGGTGCCACCAGTACCACTACAGGTAAACTGGAAATTGCCAGTAAGGGCACAGCCTTTCTGGATGACATCGATTCTCTGGATATCAACATGCAGGCCAAACTCCTCAGGGTTATCCAGGAGAAGGAATTTGAAAGATTGGGAAGTACCAAAGTGATTAAGCTTGATGTCAGATTTGTGGCTGCCTCCAATAAGGACCTAGAAGATCTGATCTCCCGGGGAGAATTTCGTGAGGATTTGTTCTATCGGCTGAATGTCTTTCCCATAAAGCTACCCCCTTTGAGAGAGAGAAGAGGCGACATCCCTTTACTTTTGAATCACTTTTTGGAGCTCAATGCGAAGAATACCGGTAAGCGCCCGAAAAGATTCCCCAAGACTGCTATCAAGGTTCTAATGGAATATGATTGGCCTGGAAATGTTAGAGAGCTCCAAAACTTGGTAGAGAGGCTGTTTACCATAACAAAGAATACTGCCATTCAACTTAAGGATATTTCCACATTTGATCTTGCCAAAAGGCAAATTAAGGATATGCCCCTCAAGGAAGCTGTGCAAGCATTTGAGAAACAGTACATTGGCGAAGTGCTTGAAGTTGTTGATAGGAATAGAAAAAGAGCGGCCGAGATGCTCGGTATTCACCGAAACACCCTTTTGGCCAAAATAAATGAATTAGGCCTGAAGACATAAACCTGGAATATTGATCCCCTTATCTTCCTCCTATCTTTTTTGGTTTAGGAACCCTTCCTTTTGATACCCTTTTCCCCATAAATTTTGCGAAACTAAGATCCAGATGCACAGAAAAATGTGCATCTCTGCACAAAATATGCATCGTAGGCGATCCTGAATCTAGAGGAAATTGAATACAATCAATAAGTTATATGCATGGCACGAAAATCGCAGTAGAAAATGATAACCTTAGTTCTGTCTCTGCCACCTTTTTTATGTTTCGGTCAGCCCTAACGCGGAAATCATTTGTAGATTCCTCATTTTCACAGCTTTCACTGAGCTTCTGGCAGGGAGGGATGAGATAAATGAACAGAAGACCGACTGAGGACGAACTTGATCTTGGCTTGAAAGATACACGGGACGCACGAAATACAAGGACGCATTATATATCCTTTAATGGCATCGGGGAGGGGGTTAAACATGCTAGCAAGAACAAAGGAGGAGTTAACTCTCAGCGAGCAGGAGGCCCTGAGTCACCTCGCTAAAGGCTGCGCCGATAAAGAAATCACCCAGAGCCTCTTCATCACTGAGAAAACAGTCAAGAGTCATTTGAACAGCATCTTCAGGAAATTCAGGGTCACCCGACGCCTCCAGGCCATTCTCTATGCGATCAGCAAGGGCCTGACCTAGGTGTCCCTCTTTGAGAGCTAAAACACACGCCCTTCGATCGAGAGAGACCCTTTTTGGGTCACACCCGGATTTCAATGCAGGTTAAGGCCGCATGCCTCAAAGACTAGGAGGTAAAGATGAACGCGCTGCCAGGATTTCTTATGAGGATCGCCAAAGCTA
>Ga0114921_10000999_pt1 | contig 12540 bp, 12 predicted proteins | sample BentaG_FD_87016 | JGI IMG/M metagenome (GOLD analysis project Ga0114921, IMG submission 87016) | Deep subsurface microbial communities from South Atlantic Ocean to uncover new lineages of life (NeLLi) - Benguela_00093 metaG | ecosystem: Environmental > Aquatic > Marine > Oceanic > Sediment ...
TACCACTGCAATCTACAATCTGAACAGTTGTCTTCGTCCCCCCACCATCAACACCTAAAATACATTTCAACTATATCTCCTTTTCATCCTTAATGCTTATTAACCTTTTACCTTATAAATAAAAACATCTTTGCCTAAAAACAATCTCTTTATTTAGTTATTCGTTTAAAGTATTGCTACTCTTATTTATCCTCAATAAAGAAAAAGTAGACATTTTATAAAAAATATCATCATAAATAATATGTAGACAAGCTCTGAAAAATATTAAATACCATATATTTTCTTTCATCACTTACCCCAATTGCTTCCCAATTGTCATCATAAAAATAAATAATGATTCCTCCTCTCTTACTTCCCCAATTCTCTATTAAGCATCTTGCTTCATCCTCTATCTCCTTTTTATTACCATCAAGAAGCGTTGTTTGGTTATCAACACCATTAAAAAAACAAATTTTTCCTTTAAATTTATCTCCTATTTCTTTAATACCAACTATCTTAGTGCTTGGCATATTTATTGCATCAAGTCCTATGTCAATAAACTCTGGGACAAAATCGTTTATTTTCCCATCTGAATGCATCCAAACATGAAAACCATATTTATGAGAAAAATCAATTATTTGTTTATACTTATTCTTAAAGAATTTTCTCCACATTTTTATAGATATAAAAGTAGATTGCCCAGTACCCCAATCATCTGTTATTCCAATTCCATTTACATTTAATTTCTTCTCACCAATTTGCCCTATTATTTTTAAATTAAAATTAAGAATTATATTTAGTATTTTCTCTATCATTTCTGGATTCAAATAAAAATCCATTAACGTTCTATCAAAACCATGTAGCATATATAATCTTTCAAATAAAGTTAGTTGTATCCAAAACAGAATATATTTATTATCATCCTTATTATTCTCAATTTCTTCAAATCTACCTAAAGCATAGGGATCAGGAAATTTATATTCTTCAACTTTACTAAAATCCTCCAAAGGATGCCCTGTTACCTGCCCCATATTACCTTTACCAGTTACTGTCCATATACATCCCCATTCATCAATAAAATTCCCAGGTTCCCTACTATTAATAAAATCAAATTTAGGTAATCTTGGGTTCCAATCTTTATCCCACCTGAGTTGTAAATTTATAACATCTGTAAAGCCACAGCTCGGAAATATAAGTGGAATTCTCTCAGGTGTTCTAAATTCAAGTGCTCGAATTACATTTTCTTTACTATTCATAGCTATTTTTAACAACTATATAAAATTCCTTTTTAAAGTATAAATATATAAAAAATAAATCATTCCTAAATCATATAGACATAAACAAGTAATATCATCATATTCATTAATAGTAGTTGACCATAATCCATCACATAGTACCCAAATATCTGCTTGTTAATAGATTAATTAAATAATAAATCAATGGACTGAACCCCTATAACTGGACACATTGTATACTAAAATTAATTAAGTTAGAATAGCTGATGAGACAAAAAGAGATTGCATTCTTCATTTTGTTATGTGCCACCGGAAGAATTTGAAAGTGTAGTTAAATATAATAAAATGAAAAAAAGTGAAGTCCATTAGTTGGTTTAACTTAGATAACATTGTGTCCAACTTTTGGGGTTCAGTCCAAAGTATATATATTATTTATTTTAGGCTTTACCTGCACTTCCAAACAGTCTCATTAGATCTTCAACAGTTTTTTCTAATGCTACTCTCCCCCTGTTTAATACATCACTATCTAGGCCTGAGCCTACTACATGGTAATTATTATAATCATCTTTAACCTCTGAACAGGCATTTCGTAGAGCTTCAAAGTATGATCGTTTTAGTATTCTTCCAACATTGATTTTTCTTATACCTAGATTAATAACCTTAACAATGTCTTCCCTATATACAGAGCTTGATCCGTGCAATACTAGTGGTACAGAAACAGTCTTTCTAATTTCAACAAGTAGATTAAAGTCTAAATGAACTTTTTTATTTCCTATTATATACATCTGTCCTATATTTATAGCAAGGCAATCTACTCCTGTCTGTTCAACAAATGATCGTGCTACGATTGCATCAGTAAGATGCAAATTATCAGGAACAGCTTTTAGTTTTTTCCCCAATCCAGGTGGAGATGCTATTTCACCTTCTACTGCTATTAATGCCTGATGTGCTTTTTCAACTATTCTATGTATTTGACTTATTTGTTCTTCAAAACTTAATTCTTCACCAGTGAACATTACAATACCAAAACCATAGTCAATCGCTTTCATTACAAGATCAAAGTAAGGAAATTCATTGAAAATAGTATATGCTGGTACTGAAAGTTTTTTACACATTTCATTAACAAGTGTTGAATAAATGCTAAGGGTATTTTTTATAACATGTTTATAATTAGGTAAATCAATTCCACTAAACCTTATAATCACAGGTGAATGCATAGCTTCGGCAGTATCACGGACAGCAAGAAGAGGTTCTAAGTTCTAACTCTCGAAGTAACCAACAGAATAATTTCTTTGTTCCGCATCACCCATGAGTTCTTTAAATGGTACAAAGGGCATATATTTTTCTCCATAATATTACTTTATTTTTGTTTTTAAGTATTCAGAGTTGCTGTTATCATAATAACCTTATGGTTTCCAATAACTACTAATATTTCTTAATTAATGTTCTAATTGTATCAGCAATTTTTTCAGGCTGTGGTATATAAAACTTCTCCAAAGTTGGAGAGAATGGAGCAGGAGTATTTGGTGCTGCTATTCTAGTAATAGGAGCAAGCAGATAGTCAGATATATTTTCTGCAACTTGAACTCCAATTTCAGCACCAATACCACCCTGTTTTGGTGATTCCTCAACGATCACAACTCGACCTGTTTTCCTAATAGAATTAAGAATGAGGGGAAGATCAAGTGGATATAGAGTTCTTGGATCTATTACCTCACACTGTATACCATCATTTTCAAGAATTTTCGCAGCCTGAAGATTATAATGCATCATTAATAAAATCCCAATAACTGTTACATCTTTTCCTTCTCTTCGAATTATTCCTTTTCCGATAGGAACTATATAATTTTCATCTGGAATTTCCGAAGATGCATCAATTCCTCCTGATTCTGCTCTTATGCCTTTAGAACCATAAAGTAGTTTATGCTCTAACATTAATACAGGATCATCATCTCGTACCGCTGATTTGAGAAGTCCCATAGCATCATAAGCAGTTGCTGGAGCAACTATTTTTATGCCAGGACAGCTTATAAAATAGGGTTCAATACATTGGGCATGTTGAGCACCACGTCCTGTTACCCCTACTGGTGCTCTTATAACTACAGGAACCTTTATCTTACCGCCAGACATGTATCTAAGTTTAGCTATTTGATTTACTACCTGGTCCATAGCACAAAATATAAAGTCTCCATATTGGACATCGGCAATTGGACGCATACCCATTATTGCAGCACCACATGCTGTTCCAAATATACCTATTTCTGAAATTGGAGTATCAATAATTCTTTCTCTAAAATCTTTTTCCAATCCCAGTGTAACAGTAAACGCTCCCCCATAACCAGCTGGTATACCAATATCTTCTCCTATACAAAAGACTCTTTCATCTCTTTGCATTTCATCATGTATAGCTTTTCTAAGTGCTTCTGCAATACTTAGCCTCATACTTGAACCTCCATATTTACATAAAGACCACTTAAAGTATCTTCTGGTTTTGGCTCGGGGCTTTGCTGACCAAATTCAATAGCATCATTTACTTTTTCTTCAACCTTTCTCTTTATTTCTTCTGCTCTTTTATCATTAATTATATTTTCTTTCAGTAAAATTTTTTCATAAAAAGGTATTGGATCCTTCTTCTTCCAGTACTCCTTTTCTTCTTTTGGTATGTAATTACTTGGATCCCTCCTGCTATGACCACAGAATCTAAAGGTTTTTAGTTCCAGAAGAGTAGGACCTTTTCCATTTCTTGCTAATTCAATAGCTTTTTTTGCTTTTATAAATACACTTATTACATTCATCCCATCACCAATATCGCCCCTCATTCCATAAGCTTTAGCCCTATCAGCAATATTTTCAATTTTTAATACCCTTTTTATATTCGTTGATGCAGCATAGAGATTGTTTTCACAAACAAAAACTGCAGGAACATTGTAAACAGCAGCCATATTTAAACCTTCGTGAAATGCACCTGTATTTGAAGCACCGTCACCAAAAAAACTTACTGCAACTCTTTTTTCCTTTTTTAATTTAAAGGCTAAAGCTACACCCACTATAATAGGAATATTCCCCCCCACAATAGCAATAGATGGTATCATTCCTTTTTCAATATCACCAATATGCATTGATCCTCCTTTACCCTTACAGCAACCTGTTGCCTTTCCATACAACTCAGCCATTATCGAATTCATTAATAATCCCTTTGCTATTGCATGACCGTGAGATCTGTGAGTAGAAGCAATAACATCATCCTCTTTTAGTGCAGAACATACTCCAACAGCGCATGCTTCCATTCCTATATACTGATGTATTGTGCCAGGCATTTTCCCTTCAAGAAATAAAAACCTTATTTTCTCTTCAAACTCTCTTATCTCCAGCATTTTCTGATACATATCTACTGTTATACTACCACCCAATTTCTCAATTATACTTTTGTAATCCATGCTTTTTATATCTCCTCTAATGTCTTCTTAATTTCTTCTATAAATTCTGCACCTTGTGAACCATTTACAATTCTGTGATCAAAACTTCCGGTAACTGAACATATATTTTTAATACACATTGAATTATCCTCATTAATATATAGTGTTTTTTTAATCCTACCAATTGCAATAATTGCAGATTGGGGATAATTTATAATTGAATAAAACTCATCTATATCATACATACCAAGATTAGTTATAGTAAAAGTACCTCTTGAAATATCTGATGATTCTAATTTCTTATTTTGCGTCTTTTCTACAAGCTGTTTTACTTCCTTATCTATTTCAATAATTCCTTTCTTGTCAGTATTTCTAATAACAGGAACATAAAGTTCATCACCTCTAGCAACTGCAAACCCTATATGAATTTTATTTTTTAATACAATTTTATTATCTTTAAAATATCCATTTAATTTTGGAAACTTTTTTAAAGCTCTTGCAGTAGCATAGATAAATAGAGAATTTATTGAAATCTTTTTACCATCAACATTTTTATTACCTTCTATCCAATTCAATGCAGAATCAATAAAAAGATTAGTTTTAAGATAATAATGAGGTATCTCTTTTTTACTCCTGGTTAAATTTATTGCAACAGCTTGTTGACTTTGAGTCAGTGGATAAATGTTTTCCTTTTCCATAATTCCTTTTTGATTTTTAGAAGATTTTAAATATTCTTCGAGATCCTCCTTTGTAATAATACCCCCAGGTCCAGTTCCCTTTACATATTCCAGATTTATATTTTTTTTCTTTGCTATATTTTTAACTAAAGGTGTAGCTTTAAATACATTTTTAGTTTTATCAATAACCTGTTTAGTAATTAATTTCTTTCCTTTTATATGTTGATTATTCTCATCACTCTTTTTCTTCTCTTCTACTTTTAATATTTCCTTAACTTTTTCATTTGGCTTACCTATAATAGCAATTACTGTGCCAGCAGAAACTACTGTATCAGGTTCTACATATAACTTTAAAACCGTACCACTTTCAAAACTCTCAACATCCATTATTGCTTTATCAGTCTCTACTTCACACAATAGGTCTCCCTTCTTAATTTTTTGTCCTTCTTTTACAAACCAATTAATTAATATTATTTCATCACTTATTTGACCTAACCTAGGCATTTTAATTTCTATCGCCATAAAGTATCCTTTCTAAGAAATAATCAATTTTAAAATAGGCTTCAAAATATTAAAGATATTTTTTAGTTTATCCAATAATAATTTTAAGAAGAAATTTTCTTGTAAATTTCTCTTAATGTATCAAATAATTCTTTATATATTTCAATATACTTAATATATTTTTGTAATCTATTTTCAAGGATAAGAAAAACACTTGATAAAACTACATATTTATAACATTTATTACTTTACAAAATACTTTCTTATCATTCTCATAGAAGCCACAGCATCTTGTCTAGTAAATATCTCTTTAATCTCTTCTTCATTTACAGTTTTTAATATATTTCTCATCTGTTTTATAAACTCTATTGACTGCCTTGCAGCACCCAATGGATCTTCCCTATAAGGAAACATATCAAGTACTATGGGGCCTTTGTATTTAAGTTTTTCAAGCCAATAGAGAAACTCGAGCATCTCAAATGGATGAACAGAGCCTACCATCATATCGTCATCCCATATTTTGTAGTTATCATTTACATGAACTAAGTAAAGTTTGTCACCTGCCATTTTACATATCGCTGCTACCTCTGATATATTTTCTCCAGCAATATACCCATGACCAGTATCCAATAATATTCCAATGTTATCTCTTTCTGCCCTTTCTATAGCAAGAAGCATTTTAGCTGCAGTAGCTGTAAAAATATGAGTTCTTGGTTCCCTTGGTTTATATTCAAGAGCTATTTTTATATCCTTTCCAGCATAGTCAGCTGCATCTTTAACTGTTTTTATAATATTATCCCATGCCCATATATAGTTTATCTGAAAAAGATAATCATAACCGTCCTGCCCAAACCAAATATTTACCATACCAGCATCAAGTATTCTTGCTAAGTCAATTGCCTCTGTTATCTTCTTCCAGCTTATTTCTCTGGACTTTTTACTTGGGGATGTAACAGACCCTTGACCAAATTCCGGCAAAGAATTAATATCTGCAGTTACAATATAAGTTTTAAGATTAAATTTATTAAGAACTTCCTTAACCGTATCTACATTTTTGTAACTAACATCCCAATCTCCATATAAATCTACACCTTTTATATCTTCTACCTGAGATATAAGTTTAATTTTGTCTTCAAAACTTGTTTTTTTCTTATAACCCTGAGGTAGAAATCTGTCAGGACACTGACCCCATAAAGCAATTGTTGAACCAAACTCAATATCTTCCCTTATCTTCATTAGCTTTTCCTTTACTAATAATAAATATTATTATTTATAACTATTTTTAAATATTAAAATGCTATTTTTATTAAATTTTAAATTTATAAATATAAATTTAAATATGGAGTGAACCCCAAAAGTTGGACACAATGTTAACTAAGTTAAAACCAACCGATGAGATTCATAATCCCCCCTTTTATTATTCTTTAATATATTTTCTATGTAATCACATCCTAATCTGTGAGGTTGACACAAAACCTGGTTGTTCTAGACTCTTCTCACTAATATAGATATATGGTTCCCGACATTATCCCTTTCAAAAAAAGATAGTAGATCCTGTTTTCAAAATGCTGAATTGAAAACATTGTTTCTAACATCTTCAACAGTTTTTTTCAGTATAGTTATTTTTTTCAACCTTCTCTCCCCACTCATCCTATCTTATTTTCCTTTTTCTTCCAATTTCATAGGCTTAGGATAAAACTTCGGGGCAAACCTGAGCCAAGGAGTCTTTGGTCTTTCTATATATCCCCATTTCTCAATGGCTCGGCGCAATTCTCTGCACTTAGGCCTGCGAGCATACTCTATAAAATCCTCTCCAGACATAACCGCATCAATGGCCTGCTGCCAAGCCTTGGCACCAGCAGTATATCCATCTGGATGACCAAGCATTCCACCTCCTGCAGGTATTATAATATCAGGTCCGTATTCCCCAATTAAAACTGGTGCAAGTCCCGGATATATTCCTGCACAAGGCATAGGCCATGTGCGTTTGATTTGACCTAATGGAGCTAGTTTTACCTGAGCTGCACGTATACCCTCTTCCATATTTACCATAGGGATGGATGACCAAATCGTTGGTGTGAGCATCATATCAGCTCCACATAAACGTGCAAGTTTGGCAAATACTGGCCAAGCAATTCGCGGCTGAGCAGCTATCATATGCGAACAGTGAAGCATAACAGGAACATTTATCTTGTCATCGGATGTGATTGCTCTTATACTTGAAAGCCCAGCTGAATAAGCAACAAGCAAACCATTTGCTCCCAGCTCAACTGCTTTTAAAGCCCTCTGGTGAATTTTGTTTGTCTCATCAGTAATAGATACCAGGTAAATTACCTTCTTACTGGTCTGCTTTTCAGCTTTTTTCAATGCAGCCATTACTTTTATAATTCGGTCTTCAAATTTTGAGTTATACACATCAGAAGTCATCTCATCATCTTTTATCATATCCACATAGCCAATTGCTGTCTGATAACATTGATTAGCAACCTGCTCAGGAGTCATTCCCATCTTTGGCTTTAAAATATGAAGGGATAATGGCCTTTCTTTTACACTCAGTAGTTCCCTTATGCCACTCACTCCAAAACGGGGTCCCTTAAATTTGGTCATAAGGTTTTTGGGGATAAAAACATCCATCAGGCGCATGTTTTGTGAATAAGCAAAACAGTTACCTGAAATTGAGAGTAGCATCATCGGAAAGTTATCTATCCAAGCGTCAATGGGGAAGGCAAGTTGGATTACAGCTTCTTTAGTATATTGTTCTGTGGCTGGTATCTCAAAATATCCGACCAGTTTCCCGGAAAGTTTTTTCCGAATCTCCTGGGTGTCTTCTTCAATCTTTTCCCAGGTTCCAGTAGAACCTTCGAGGGCTAAAGATTGGATTAATTCAAAATGGTCAAGAAAATCTTCACCTTCCAGCGTATCCTTCATATAATATGTGGCCACTATATGATTGTCTAGATCTATTCCATCCAGTGTTCTATTAAATATTTCAGGCATATAATACCTTTTCATTTTCCCTCCTTTTTTTTAGGGACTTCGAACGTGCCCCAATCTATTTCAGAAAATTTGACCTGTTAAAATAACTGACATTTTTACTTCATTAAACAGATTCTTTTAATTCTTCCCTGAATAAAAAGACCTTTCTGTTACACATTTCTGAATTTTATACCTCATACACTCCTCTTCTTAAATTTGTGCTTTGTCCATATGTCTACTTGAATAACTTACCTTATTATCGAGGTGTTGCCTCTGGCAGACCACCATCTACAGGAATAGTCGCTCCTGTAGTGGGGGTCTGACGTGTTACAAAAAAGAGTACTGCATTAGCAACATGCTGAGCTGTTACCTTAGCCTTGAGCAGATTGCGACTGTGGTAATACTCCTGCAGGTCCCTTTCATTCACTATTCCCTTATGCCGCATTCGGTCAGGTCCTATCTTTTCCCATAATCCAGATTTGCGCTTGCCACATGAGAATACTGCATCAGGTGCTACCATATTAACCCGAATATCAAATTCAGCCAATTCTATACTAGCAATGCGGCCCAATTGATGTGCCGCAGCCTTTGTGGCACTATAAGCTCCAAATCTGGCACCTGGTGCAAAAATATTTTTTGTTGATATCACAACAATATCTCCGCCTGTTTTTTGTAAACATAAGTGACGACCCGCTTCGGAAAGCGTTAATAGGGTACCTTCAACATTTACTTCTTCAAGTCTCCGGAAGTCATTAAGGTCCATCTCCATTAGCGAGGCAACCAGCGGGATACCAGCATTAACAATGATAATATCAACTCCACCCCAAACATGGATCGCCTTATTAAATCCATAGGTTACTGAATCCCTATCAGTAACATCAAGCCTAGCGCCAATGATACGATCTGCTGCTATTTCTTTAAGTTCGTTGACCAATATATTAAGATTATCCACATGCAGGTCTGTAGCAACTACACAACAGCCTTTTTCCAATAATCTTTTGCAAATCCCTGAACCAATTGCACCTGCTGCCCCAGTTACTAGAGCAACCTCATTTTGAAGCGGCAGATCTGTTTTTACCGCTTTTTCAACATAAAGAATTCCCAAACCAGACAGAAGTATGATTTGTGGTTTTGAGCCATAGTGCTTAGAAAAATCCTCAATTGTCTTATTTAACTGTTCTCGAAGTTCTTCGGTAGAGGTTTCATACTCAACTGAATCCACATATAGTTGTGGCATTTTGATATTCTTTAAAGGAGCAAGAAATAACTTTAATTCATTCCTTTTATCTGGGGTAACAAATTCACGGGCTTTTTTAGTCGTAAGAGACTTTAGAATGACACGGTAGTAAGGGACATCTTCATTGCCAGATGGTTGTGCTAAAAGTCCACGAATTATAGGCGCTATTCTTAATAATCCATTTTTCACATTTCTATTTACCATTTAATTTCTTATCGGTTTTTTAGATTTAATTTTTATATGCTCTTCTTAGCAGCCCTGACTTTCTCCAGCATAAAGTACACATTTTCTGCCGGAGCTTTTCCATCAAAGACTGCACTGCCAGTTACGATAATATCTGCTCCCATACAAGCAACATTGGCAATATTTCCACGGTTAATTCCTCCATCCACACCAAGAAGAATATTCCTGCCTGATCTACGAATCATCTTGCTGACATTAGCAAGTCTGCGTTGAGTAGATGATATAAATTTTTGTCCGCTCCATCCAGGATTAACCGCTAATAGAAGAATCATATCAACTTCGTCTATTATGGGTTTTATAAGCTCAATATCCGTTCCGGGATTTAAAGCAATCCCTCGAAGCAATCCTCTCTCTGGATCATTGACATTATTCATTGTACCCAGATTCTGCAAAACCCTATGGATGTGCCTGCTTGATTCCAGATGGACAGTAATCATATCTGCACCACTAACAACATAGTCAGCAAGCTTTTCCAAGGGTTCCTCTATCATCAAGTGTACGTCTTTAAATAGTGAAGTTTGCATAGCTTTGATTAACAGTGGGCCAAAGGTCATCCTGGGGGTAAAACAACCATCCATAATATCTATGTGCAAGAGTTTAACACCTGCGTTTTCGAGAAGGGTGAGCTCTCTCCCCAAAGATAATAGATCCGCTGTAAGAATCCCCACGCTAATAGTAGGGGTAATTTTACGCAAGTGATTTAGAATACTTTTGCCAGATATCTGCATCATTTCTTTTTATTCTTTAGTTTTAGCGACTTATACAGTTCGTATGCCTCGATAGGTTTCATATTTTTGTGAACAATACTATTTACTGCCTTGATCATAGCCACGGGTGCTTCTCTCTGGAAGATGTTTCTCCCCATATCCACACCGGCAGCTCCCTTTTGGATAGCATTATATGCCATGGTCAGAGCATCCAAAACTGGGATTTTCTTGCCACCCGCCATCACAATCGGTACAGGGCAGGAAGCGGTTACTTTTTTAAAACCTTCAGGAACATAGTAGGTCTTAACAAAGTGTGCACCCTACTCTGCACAGATACGACAGGCAAGGCAGAAATATTTTGCATCTCTCACCATATTTTTACCCACAGCAGTTACAGCCAGAATGGGTATACCATAACGTAGCCCCATATCGACAAGGCGGGTCATATTATGCACTGAACGGGTCTCGTATTCTCCACCGATAAATACCTGGATTGCCAGTGCGGACACATTCATTCGAATAGCATCCTCTATATCAACCGCTATCTCTTCATTAGAAAGCTCTTTGAGAATACTTGGACCACCGCTTGCCCTCATAACAATTGGCTTATTGGAAGATGGTGCTATGGTTGTCCGTAAAATGCCACGAGTTAACATAATAGCATCAGCATAAGGGATAAGTGGCACAATATTTAAATCAATACGCTCTAGCCCTGTTGTTGGCCCCTGGAAATATCCATGGTCTATGGCTAACATAACCGTACGACCGGTCTTGGGATTGAATATCCGGGATAGTCGATTTTTCATCCCCCAATCAAGTGAATTTGATCCTTTAAGAAAAAAGCTGGTCGTCTTCATAGGAATATCTTCATAAAACTTTTTCTCTGACTTACCTATATCTACCTCTGGCATAATTGCCTCCTTTCACTAATAAATATTTATTCATCCCTGTAGTTATAAAATATCTCCCAGTTCTTTTATCCACTTTCCTATTCTATTGTTCTCATTTAAAATTAAATTTTAAAAGTCCTGAGCATACTTTTTAAATTACTATTCAATGAAATAACTCTGTAATTATTATTTCTTACGATGGCATAAATATAACATAAATTTCTAGCGACAACAATATTTATGTAGGAACAAAATGATAATGTACTATTTGTACAAAATAAAAATGTCCTCTTTTGCTAAACTAATCAGCAAAGGATAGCATGATGGAAAAGGGTATTATCAGAATGAGCAAAAAGGAGTTAAAAAGGTCAGAAGTAATTCATAAAGTGATTGATAAAAGAATAAAGCAAAAAGATGCTGCAAATATTCTTTCCCTTTCAGTAAGATAGATAAGAAGAATCAACTCCTTAAAATCTTAAATTGATAAAATTTGTTTTAATTTTAACTATTATATTAGACTTGTGGACTGAACCCCTATCATTAGACAAATTGTATTCTAAAATTACTTAAGTTAGAATAGCTGATGAGACAAAAAAGAAATAATTAAATAGGGGGTCTCATTATGCGAAAGAGAAGAAGTTTTTCTAGTGAGTTTAAAAAAGAGGTAGTAGAAGCTATA
>Ga0114921_10001000_pt1 | contig 12537 bp, 10 predicted proteins | sample BentaG_FD_87016 | JGI IMG/M metagenome (GOLD analysis project Ga0114921, IMG submission 87016) | Deep subsurface microbial communities from South Atlantic Ocean to uncover new lineages of life (NeLLi) - Benguela_00093 metaG | ecosystem: Environmental > Aquatic > Marine > Oceanic > Sediment ...
ATATACCGAGGGATGGGTTCCAAAGAAGCGAGGACCTCTGGATATGTTTCAGATCGATATACTGAAGGCTCTAAAATGCTTCCGGAGGGTGTAAGTGATTACGTTCCATTTGTTGGAGACATGGAAGGCGTACTACTATCTTTAAAAGAAGGACTTTTAAACGGAATGATATACGCTGGAGCAAAAAGTATCAATGAGATGAAAAAGGCAAAAATTGGCGTAGTTTCTTATGTAGGACAGCGTGAGAGTAGACCTCATGACCTACTTAGTAGGTATTAATCTTAAATGCATCACTCTTTGGCAATTAACCTAAAAAAATCAAGTGAATAGGATTTTATTAAATCCCTATTAATTAACTTAAAACAGCCTTAATCTTTACTTAGTAATATCAATTTTGAATGTAATACTATAATATAAAAGGATGGATGACGATGAAAAAAATTGAAAGAGCTATCATCAGTGTTTTTGATAAAAACAATATTCTCAAATTTGTTAGATCTTTGACTAGTTTTGGAATTGAAATTTTATCTACTGGAGGAACCGGAAGGTTATTAAAAGAAAATAGTATCGATTTTGTAAAAATATCCGATTATACAGGTTCTCCAGAGATGTTCGATGGTAGAGTTAAGACATTACATCCGAAAATTGAAGGAGGAATACTCTATCGCCGCGAACTTAACAAGGATTCTGAAGATGCTCTAAAATACGATATCCCACCAATAGATATGGTAGTGTGTAATTTATATCAATTCAAAGAGGCAATCGCAAAACCTGATATTACTTTAACTGACGCTTTAGAGATGATTGATATAGGAGGTCCTACAATGATAAGAGCAGCAGCAAAAAACTTTCCTGACGTCGTTGTTGTGCCTAATGCTAAGCATTATAACGAAATTATAGAGGAAATTGAGCAATTAGGGGGAATTAGCGACAAAACTAGAGCCAACTTAGCTCAAGAAGTCTTCGCAATCATGGCGGATTATAACGCAGCAATCGCAAATTACCTACAGAGTTATTATCACCCCGATCAAGTCATGAAAACAAATTTATTTAATGTTTATGAGAAAGTTCAAGATTGTCGTTATGGTGAAAATTGGGATCAAGCCGCAGCTTATTATAAAGATCTATCTTGTAATTATGGGCTTCACAATTTAAATCAACTTGGAGGAAAAGAGATTTCTTTCAACAATTATTTAGATATTGATGCATGTATTCAAATACTTCTTGATTTTGATCGAAGACATTACGTAACGGCTATTTTAAAACATACTAGCCCCAATGGGATTGCTATTGATACATCTACCCAATTAAAATCTATTGAAATGGCGTTTAAAACCGATCCACTGTCTGCCTTCGGGGGAATCTGGGGTGTGAACAAAAAATTGACTACAAGTGCAGCGGACTTTATCGTAAACAAAGAAAATATTTTTGTGGAAGTTATATTAGCGCCTTCTTTCGAAATTGAAGCGCTTGAGATACTTAAACAAAAAAAAAATATGAGAATAATAGAATATGGCAATTTACTAGACAAACGAGAAAGTATCTATAGAAACCATGAAATTAGAGGTGTATTGGGGGGAATATTGGTTCAAGAATACGACCATAAGCCTTTAATTAAAGAATGGAATGTTGTAAGCAAAAGACAAGTAACTAATGAAGAAAAAGAGGCTTTAATATTCGCCTATAAAGTTTCAAAGTGGACAAAATCTAATTCAGCTTGTTTTGCTCAAAAATATGACGGTGGGGTTTACACCATTGGTATTGGTGCCGGGCAACACAGTCGAGTTCATGTAGTTAAATTAGCAGCACAAAAAGCACAAGAATTTGGTCATGAAATTGAATTAAAGGATTCTGTAATGGGCACTGATTCTTTCTTTCCATTTCCAGACGGATTAGAAGCTGCCGTTAATGTAGGTGCCAAAGCTATCATCAATCCCGGAGGTTCCGTTCGCGATGATGCCGTCATTAAGCGTGCAGATGAATTAAATTGCGCATTGGTTTTTTGTGGTAAAAGAGTTTTTCGACACTAAAAAATCCAATTTGTTTTTTCATTTATAAATTATTATGGTGTAAGAGCATTCAATACTAATTCAAGTGAATGTTTATAATTCGACAGAAAAAAAGTTTTTAAATCCTTCTGAATAAATTAATACACTAATTAGTAAAATACTTTTTTTAACGAGCGAGGATTCTATGGACTTTTTTTCAAGAAATCTAAGGGAAACTATGGAAGCGATAAATAAGTTAATAGATAATAACATTAATTCAGTTACTACTAAAAGTATAAGAAGATGCAATAACATTAAAGCTTCAAACCGCTCTAAAATAAACTTTATTTGGAGATCTCTTAATTATCTTGAAAAAGAGGGTATTCTGGAGATGAACGGAACCTATTCTCCTAAATCCTATAAAATTGCTTCAAACCAAAAAATCGATATTGAGAAACTATTATCTCAAATTGAAAAAGGAAGAACCAGCTAACTTTATTTTAAAATAAAATCATATTAAATTTAACTTCTCAAACAATTCATCTAATTTTTTTTGAATTTCTACATTATCGGTATCATTTATTAACCTTTTTTGATAAAATATCACATTTCCGTATTTAAGCTCTAATTTATTAAATATTTTTACCCAACTGTTAAATCGTGCTAATAAATCTATAACTTCGGGATCTTCTTCAAAATATTTAACTTCTTCTTTCTTTTCTGTAGAAAAGGATGTAGATTTATATTTCTTAACCGAATATCCTTGCTTATTTAGAAGTGAGGTATTCGCTTTACTCACAAACGCTTCTAATCCGCTTCTCCAATGGACATATTTTTCGTTAATAACATCAATTATTACTTGAATCATTTTAATTTCTTGTGGAAAGATTGTACTTTTCTTTATTAGGATTTTTTTAATTTTTTCAAATTCTAAATTAAAATTAATAAAATATGTGGATGTTAATTTGTTGAATTCATATAATACGCTATTATAGTCTTGGGCAAACACAACATCTGAACTAGCAAAAGTTAACGTTTCTTCGTCAAAAGTTCCTTTTAATTTTTTCTTTTTCAACAGATCCTCAAATGTAGAATAAAGCATTTTGATTTCTTTATCATCTAGCGTTTTACCGTAAAAAAAATCGTGGAAAGAAAACATAAAATTATTTTCAAGCATCAAAGTTTCGATACCTTTTTCAGTGTAAAAGATTAAATTTCCTTCTTCATTGTAGAAAATCCCTTTTATTTTTTCATCATTTTGTAACTCTTTTAACAGACTTTCTACGATACTGGAGGTCACATCAATGTCTCCTAGCTGTATGGTATTTTCAGATTTAGATTTTTCAATTAACATTAATTGAATGTCTTTCTTCGATTCTTCAATTTTATCCTCATTAAAAATTAGGAGTTCTCCTTTTTTAAAATATTTTAATCCTAAATCATTGATAAAACCAATAAATAAATTGTATGTCATACCCGTTTTTTCAATATATTCATTAATCTGTATTACATCTTTTCCTTTTATTTCTTCTCCAATTAGTTTTAAATTTTCGTCTAATTTTGTAAGTATATGACTTCTTTCAATGTTTAGATTTTTCGCAATTAAATTTATCTGTTCATTTTTCTCAGTTTGATTTGTTAACAAGTTTATTGCTTCGATTTTCTGATTTAGAAATTTTGAATAATAGAAAATCTCTCTGTTCTTATCAAAGATACCACTCCGATTATCAATGAAATTCTCAAAAATTTGTACTAACAACTCTCTTTTTACATTCAACTTATCTGAAAGTTTTGGAATTGAATAATACCCAAGCAATCGAGAGTTTTCAATTTCTCTTTTAACTTTCAATAATCCAACATTAGTTAAAAATTGGGTGCCTGCTCTAAAAAAAGTTAAATACCCTTTTGGAAGATTTTTTATCAATTTAATAAATTCTCTATCGACTAATCGTTCCCTATATGTTTTTAAATCAATAGTAGTGTTTTTTGCGGCTTCAGAGTTAATATGCTGCTGTATGTTTTTCAAAGCATAGTAAGCGCTATTGTTTTTTCCGACCAAATAAACCTGTTTACTGAGATTTGATATATCTGTTATAATTTTATTAATAAAATCAGGAGGAAGATAATCATAATTTTTAAGATTTACCATCCCATTATTATGAAAGGCGGCTACTATATTTGATTTTAGATAGTTGTAAGAGTAAAAATAACCCAATTTTGAATAATAACCATTAATGTATCCTAATTTGAGTAATGTGTCTATAAATAATCTTAATTCTTGGTCAGCCTGAATAATGGGGGAAAAGGTTTTTAGGATATTTTTCTTCGGTATTTTTTGTTCCATCCCGAATGTCTCGATTAATTTATCCTTCTCAAGTTCATAAATATAGATATGTTTTTGGTCTTTAGTGATAGTGTAGAAATATATCTTACGCTCTTTTTGGTTTTTTCTACTCACACTTTTAACAAAATCTTTTAAGCTTACTCTCGTCTCCTTAGAAATTTCAGCGAAATTGTGTTTTTTCATCAAGAAAATATTCTGAATCGTGTATAATAGTTCTTTTAATCCTAATTCTTCAATCCTTAATCCATTCAAAGTTGGGAAAATAATTTTAGCGAAAGATAATGTTTTTGAAAATATTTTTGAGGATTCTTTTGTAAAGTGCTGTTCTATCAAAGATTTCAAGACTTCCCTTATACGGTATAATTTTTCAAAATCAAATTCTCGACATTTTTCTAGAAAATTCATTATTGAAATCAGGTTATCTTCAATATCTTCAGACATTAAGCCATTTATGAAATCCTCTTTAAATGCACATAATAGTGAGGGGTTTTTTTTCACAATCTCTTGTAAAAAATAATAGATGTTATCTCGTACGTCTTTATTTGTGTCCCCTAAATGTTTTATAAATTTTGGACAATATTTATCAAGATAAATTTTGTTTGAGAGCATTGCAAATCCAATTACGATGAAAGTATTAACCTTCAATTTTGGATCCTTGGTATCTATGTAACTTTCCAATTTCGTAGTGATACTTTCATTTATTAGGTTAAAGTCATTTTCTGCTAAAATGCTTAAAATATAGGAAACAGAAATCGCATGATCTTGCTCTAATAACAAATTCTCTAGTTGTTTAATTACTTTTTCTGCTTTTTCAGTCTTATTTTTATCAAGTAACTTTTCGAGCTTATCAACTAAGGGATAAATTACTTGATCTTGTTCAAACTCTTCCAAATTAAACATTGTTAACGAAATTTAATGGTTAATCTAATAATAATTTTTTGAAAGGGTTAATTTCTAAAATATCCTTAATTTCTCGAAGAATAATACTTGGATTTGCCATCTCCAAATCAGTTTTAGTACCATGACCTGAAAGTAACGCAATACTCCTCACTCCTGCATTAATTGCGCATTCAATATCTGTAGGAAGGTCTCCTATAAGATACACATTATTTTTATCTATAGGAGCATTTAAAATTCTTTTAATTTGCTTTAAAGCAACGATAACGGGGTGTCCATGAGGCTTTCTTATCGGGGTATCGTCACGGGAAACATAAACAGAAAAGAAATCATCTAATTTTAATTTTTTTCTAAAGGACTCTAACCTTGCCCCGCTAGTGTTTGATACAATTCCAAAAATGACTCCGCGTTTTTTTAAATCTTTTAGAATCCCTTCCAAATTAGGTTTTAATGTCTCGTATTTTTCGTATTTAGGAAACATCCTCCTAAATCTTAAAAAGAATAAAACTCTTTTCCATCTACTCGGAATGTAATTCTTAAATATTCTATAAATATTGATAAAAGCTTTAATTTTGTTCTTTGAATCGGATTCTTCAAAGAGTCGTGCTATATCGATTAATCTTAGAGATTCTGTGTTTCTCCAGTTATAAAACTTTTTTTTAAGGTGAACTAGAGCAGTGTACTCAAGAGATTTTTGGGTGATCACGCAACCATCAAAATCGAATAATAATATTGGGGGATGTGCCATATGCAATAACGAAAAAATTGCTAAATTCTTAAATTTAATGGTAAACAATAAAAATAAAAAAAAGAACAATGATATTAGATTTTTAATTTAAATTCTGTTTTCTGTGGATCTATCCGTCCAATTCGTCTGGTTCTATTGAGACATGGCTTAATAAAAAGTCGATCTGCTTCTGTTTCTTATTGATATTGAGTACTGTAGGCAAATTTATCACATCTCCGTGACCAGGCATGAGCGTAATTGACCCTGCGCGTAAGATAAAGAATTCAAACACATCTGGGATGTCCTTCTTGATTCTAAGGCTTTTTGTAGGCATTCTTTCTGCGCTCGCGAAGATTCCGCTCTTGTGATAAATTTCGTTTCTTTCAATTTTCCAGTAATCAAATCTTGAACTAAGAACTACGAGTCCTAAAATGAATGCCATTATAATTGTAGTTATTAAGTAAAATTCTGCAGTTATACCAGGATTAAATCCTTCTTCTCCTGGTGCTAGGGGAACGAATATTCCCGGTACAAGAAAAACAACCAGGATTATTACAACAACGACAACCATAATTAACACGAAAAATTTCGAACTACTAAAATCAAAAGCAACGATAAACATGTTGACAAAGAATACAATTAACCAGAAATTGCCAAATCCCGCTTCAGGTTCGCCAACTACTATTTGTAGAATCCATAAGACAAACGAAACAAGTGTCATAGGCCAGAAAAATATAACTTTTGGGTAAGTCCTTAAGTAAACTTCATTTACCGATTTAGTTGGTTTATCAGTCATTTTATTCACAAATTTTAAATTGATTTTTTTTATTTAAAATGTAGAGATTAACTTCAATATAGATTTTTAGGTTAAAAAATCTTCTTATCAATTAAATATCACATGATTGAAGAAATAATGTTCTATAGATTCCTAACAGAATTAAATGAATAAGTTTAATTTGTCATATTTTAAAAAAAGCTTCTAATTGATTGGACCATTTTGTAGGAATAATCTATTTGCTGATTTCCATTGTCACTTATCCCCATGTGCCCTGGAAGCAAATATTTCACGTCTAAATCATTGACAAACTTGATAGATTCGATTAAAGCATCAAGAGAACCCCCGGGAAAATCATATCTTCCAAAACTACCTCCCGTGAATACTAAGTCTCCCGGAATTAAGATTTTTTTATTGGGTTCATAATAACAAACTGATCCTTGAGAGTGACCAGGAGTATAATAAATTTGAAAAGTGAATTCTGAACCTATACTAATCGTTTCATCAATATTCATTTCTTTGATATCTAATGGAATAATTTCTAAATTGAACATTTTTGGACTGATCCCGAGATTTCCAGGGAAAATTTTTGATTCGTTTCCATGTTCTAATATATCTGCCGTTTCACCATATGCATATATTTCAGGAGGATTACTTTTTAGAGTTTTTAACAGCGTGTACAACCCGAGAACATGATCAACATGTTCATGAGTCAGAAATACTTTAGTGATTTTTCTAAAATCTAACCCCAAATTATTCATACCTTCAAATAAACCGTTTAAGGAAAGCCCATTACCAGAATCAAAAAGCGCTAATTCACCTTTACTTTTGTCACTAATTATAAATTGATTACAATCCAACATTGGGCTTTCTTCGAAATGATATACATCCTTAATAACTTTTCTCCCTAATTTTACAGAACTCTCAGTACCAGAAAAAAACATTTTAAATCATTAGTAGTGTTTTACAAAAAAAAAATTGGCTTAACTTTAATTTTTTTCTCTTTACTCTTATAAAAAACAATTAAAATCAAGTATGTCAATTAAATAATATGGAAGAACCAGCTAGTGGAAAATTTGAGAATGATCCTAATATCGAAAAATTAAAAAATAAAATTAGTTTTGGAATCAAATTTTGGCTAAAATTCGAAAATAAGGGGCCTAAAAACATTTTGGGATCTGGATGGGCAAATTTACTTGAAAGTATTAATAGTAGCGATAACAAGGAGCCCAAATCTTTGACAAAAGCAGCAATTGAGTGTGGTTACTCATATAAATACGCATGGAACATTTTAAATAAAATAAAGGAAAGATCAGGAAAATCTCCTGTAGAAACTAAAAAAGGAGGCCTTGGTGGGGGGGGATGGGTTAAATTAAACGAATGGGGTAAGTATTTATTGAAAACATATAAAAACCTTCTAATCGAGTTAGAGGAGATTGAAAAGAAGCTCGAAAAATCTTTAAAAATCGATTAACGAATTTCTCGATTGTTAAATTGTTAGTTAAATGTTTAAAAAATTTAATATTCTTCTAATATAATATTCTATTATATCTTTCCTCATTTGGAAAAATTATTTAATTAAGGAAAATCATTTTATTATATTACTAACACTTAAATTTAGATGTTTATATAAAAGAACATAGTCCTTTAAAAATTTTAATTGATCAAGCATGGCAATACCATTACCCGGAACTCCGATTATTGTCGACATTGGTTCAGCCTACACTAAGATAGGATTTGCGGGAGAGCCTAGTCCTAGGTTTGTTTTTCCCACTATCACTGGTACTGAAAAATATAAAGCTGTAATGGTTGATGTTAGCGCCCGAAACATATACATCGGATCAGACGCTTCAAAAATGCGAGGCGTTCTAAAAATAAAGCACCCAATCGAACGGGGTGCCATAACGGACTGGAACGATTATTACGAAATCTTAAATTACATTTTTTATTCACTATTAAGAATTGAAAATCTTTCTCATTATCCCGTTTTGTATACTGAACCTCCCTTTGTTCAAAGAGAAACCAAAGAGTATATTGCTCGCGTTTTATATGAGACCCATAAAGTAAAAAGTTTAATAATGGTTCCAACCCCAATTCTTTCTTTATTTAGTGTAGGACTTATAACTGGAGTAGTAGTTGAGAGTGGTGACGGAACAACTTGGATTTGTCCAATTTTGAGTGGAGAAATTGTTGATCAATCAGTACAAAAATTAACTTTAGCTGGAACAGATGTAAATCAACATCTAAAGAATTTACTCATGAGGGAAGGTATCAATATTGAATCAAGCGCAGTCGATGAAATTATTAAAGATATTAAAGAGAAAAACTGCTTCTTCGCCCTCGATCCTGAACACCCTCCAAAGTTAGACGAAAGTTTTAGTTTTACCATGCCAGATGGTTCAAATATTAATATACCAAATTATATCTTCCATGAAGCACCAGAAGTATTATTTAAACCTAATTTGTTAGGATATAATATACTTAACATTCCACAAGCAGTAATAAATAGCTTAAAAGGAATTGACAAATATTATTGGAGCGATCTTCTTTCACATGTTATGATCTCGGGCGGAAATCTTTCATATTCTGGATTTGAGGAGAGATTGCGATCTGAATTGGTTCAATTAATCCCAGAACTGGGAAAAATACCAAAACCAAAGATTGTGAAAACATCACGACAAGATCGGCAAAAAATGAAATTAAAAGGAAAATCGCAGAAGAAGGAAGATACATGTCCACATTGTGGTACGTTAGTAGATCTTTCTGACGGCAAGGAGTTCTGTCCGTCTTGTAACGGTAGAATGGTTCTACCAGAGCTTTCAATTGGAAGCGTCAAGCTAGGGTCAAATCCTGAAAGTAAAAAAGGAAAGCGAATTTGCCCTAATTGCAAAAAGTCAGTTAAAGATACGGATTCGATTTTTTGTCCATATTGTGGAAAAGGTTTTCCATTAACAGAGATACCAGAAGTACCCCCTGAGATCGTTAACAATACTCCTCCTGCTAGAGAATTCTCTGGTTTTTACGACTCATCGGAGGAAGTGATAAGATTTTTCGTGCCCGAGCACCTACAGTTTGCCATTTTTAATGGTGCTAGTATACTCGGGAGCTTACCGAGTTTTCAAAGTCTATTTGTAACTCATGAGCAATTTCAATCCAACAGCGCTGCGTTATACAAGAATATTAGTGAAATTTTTTAGATAAAATTTTGTTCTATTACTTTCTAGTTTTTATTCGAAATTACATGATAATCTAACTAAAAACTCAAAAGATCGTTAATTTTTAATTATACGCTAAATTTAAAAAATTAAAATTTAGTTAAAACCAGCTTGGGGTTTTTTTTTAATTGAAAAACAGAGTCCGGAATTTATCATTTGCTTTATTGTTAGTTACTTTAATGTTGAGCATTACGCCAGTAGCATTAGCAAAAACCCGTCAGAGTCATTTAATCGATTTTATGTATAATTTTCAAAACAGTGACGAAAGTTTTGGCACAACACCAAAGGACACAGCTAACGCAATAGAAATTTTGGAAGAAAATAATGCGTATAGTGTTGAAGTTTTATTTGAGCCAACTAAAAGCGTTGATAAAGCTGATTTAAAGGATTACCTAAAAGACGAACTTCAAACTATGTTTAATACGGAACAAATTGATATCTACAAAATATATCACCATCTAAAAACATTATACACATTAGAGTCATCACAGACTTTGTTAGATGTATCTTTACACAATAAGATTTATAATTATATAAATAATACTTATCAGATTGATGGAGGATTTAGTCCTACAAACACATCACAAGCTGCAAATATGGTATCAACTTACTACATTTATAACATATTTTCTTTAATTGGGGAAACAGTTGAGAATGAAACTACTCATAAAACTTGGATATTATCTTGTAATAATACCGACGGAGGATATGGTGGGAATCAAACCTTACCATCCACATTGAGTACTACATATTATGCGGTTTATTTAATAAATGAATTAGGGACCATTAATGATTTAGCTAATGCGACTAGTACTCTAAATTACTTTAAATCCCTTTATATTGCTGATTCTAATAATGTTGAACATTATGGAGGATATTTACCCGATTTATTCGCTGAAACTCCATTACTAAGTAGTACACTCCTCTGCGTTGAAGGGATTAGTTTAATAGAGGAGAATGAACTAAATATTGCAGCAACTTCCGCCTGGGTGTTAGGACGCCAAAATTTTCTCGATGGTGGTTTTGGTGATTGGACTGAAGGAATTGATGAAGCATATTCTTCTATTAGTACATCCTATTCCGGTTTTAAAATTTTACAAATCTTAGGACAACTAAATTTGTTGGACGAAGATATATTTATGGTCGAGTTTAATTTTCTAATCTTTATTATCGTACTTTCCGTCGTAGGAGTATTAATTGTAGTTATTTATGTAATTTTGCGTAGGAGACGAATTTAAACTTTTTTTATCATTTAATAAGCTTATAATAATACTTATTTATTTAATTGAAGACCTTGTTTTACTTATAATCGATTAAAAATAAGTCTATCAGCCGATTTAGGTCATATTATTATGGGAAAAATATTAGATGGAAAAGAATTAGCAAAAAAATTAAATATAGAATTAGAAAAGAAAGTTTCTCTTTTCTCAAAAAAAACGGGAGTAAAACCGAAATTAGCGGGTATATTAGTTGGTAACGATCCTGCTTCAGAATTATATTTAAAAATAAAAAGAAGAAGATGCGCTGAAATCGGAATAGATTCGATTTTAGTAAATTTGGAGCAAGATATTACGAAGGAAGCGTTAATAAATGAAATTGAAAAATTAAACGCAGATGAGACTGTTCATGGGATAATTTTACAACAACCTCTACCAAAAAAATTAATACCTTTCTCGAAAGTTTTCAATGAAAAAATCAGTCCTCTAAAAGATGTAGATGGACTACATCCAATTAATAGAGGTAATTTGTTTGATTACAATGAAGCTCTCGTGGCTTGTACTCCAAAAGGGATTATAACACTTCTAGAGTACTATAATATCGAAATTAAAGGAAAACATGCTGTTATTATTAACCGTTCAAATTTAGTTGGAAAACCATTAATATTCATGTTGTTAAAAAGAAACGCAACAGTTTCAATTTGTCACACATCAACGGTAAATATTAATGATTTTATTAAGGACGCTGATATTTTAATAACCGCTGTTGGTCAACTTAACTTCATCACCAAAGATAAAATAAAAGAAGGTGTTGTTATAATAGATGTCGGAATTAACAGAGTAAATGGAAAAACATTTGGTGATGTTGATTACCAAGGAGTTTTTGATAAGGCTGGAGCGATTACTCCAAACCCTGGTGGTGTTGGTCCTTTGACCGTCCATTTTCTACTCCAAAACACATTTCAATTATGTAAAAACTTCTTTCAGGTGTAACCTCCTTAAATGCCAATTTAAAATTGGTTTTTTTTTTTAAATAAAAAATCTAACAAACAATTCAGATTATAAAGTGAAGTTATTAATATACTTACAACCTAATAAGTTTAGGATTAAAATTTGCCCCTAATTTAAAAATGGCTATCTTGGAAATTGGTATAAATTTAGGAATACGGAACCTTTTAAACATAAAATACTACGATTCCGATACGGGAGTAGGATTAGATCCCGAGCTTAGAGCCGGATTCCTCTCTGCACTCGAAAGTTTCACCTCTGAAGTTTTTGGAGATGATATAAATGTGATTTCTTTAGCCTCTTTTAAACTAGTTTGTTATTGTGAATTAGTATCTTTACCAAACGATGAAACCAATCAGCAACCAT
>Ga0114921_10001001_pt1 | contig 12534 bp, 15 predicted proteins | sample BentaG_FD_87016 | JGI IMG/M metagenome (GOLD analysis project Ga0114921, IMG submission 87016) | Deep subsurface microbial communities from South Atlantic Ocean to uncover new lineages of life (NeLLi) - Benguela_00093 metaG | ecosystem: Environmental > Aquatic > Marine > Oceanic > Sediment ...
TACGGTCAGGTTTGGGATCCGCCGCAGCGACGGAAAAGCCGAGGAATATGAATATTTTTACCCCAAAGACACCTGGACCGCAGCCCAAGCCCGGGCACATTGCAAAGACCATGAAGGAAAATTCACCGCAGCTTTAAAATCGATAGAGGGGATTTTGAATGAAATAAACAGCTGGCAGGATGACGGATGCGAGACCTGCCGAGCGCTAATAACACCCGAGCAATCGGGGATGATCGTGAAAGCGATTGAAATATTGGAGGCACTTCTTGACCCGACGGAGCCGCCTGTAGGCACTCCCAGGGAACCGAAGTCGCCATTTTCTTCAGTAATCGAGGAGCTGAAGGGACCGGATAAGCCGCAAGAGCACTTATTCGATTCAACAATTAAGACCCTCGAAAATAAAAACAAGGAGAAATAAATGCCACCTGAATTAACAAAGGAAGACAAACAAGCCATAGCAGCGGATGCCGCGACACAAGCCCAGGCCGCCGTTGCTAAGGATTCAAAGGGAGCCATCGCGGAAATTAACAAACTCATAACGGATCAGCGCGCAGAATACGACAAATTCCTGAAAGGGAAACTCGCAGAATCAGATTTCAAGACCTTCGAAGACAAGGCGCTGGCAGCAGAAAAAGAGCTCAAAGAGCGCATAGATACCATCGAAACCAAATTGAAAAGACCGGGCCAAGAGGATCCGGATCACAAAGCAAAGAGCCCCGGAGCAATAGAGTATAAAAAATCCTTCTTTGGTTTTATGCGCACCGGAAGGTTGGAGCTCACCGAGGCAGGAGAAAAGCACCTGAAGAAAATGCAAGAAACGAAAGCTCTGGTGTCGGACACCACCGGCCAAATCCTCATTCCCGAAGAGATTGAAAGCGAAATTTATCGTGATCTTCCAAACATCAATATTATCCGCGGTCTGGCAACCATACGGCCCACTACTAGCGATCGAATTCGGCGCAGAAGCCTGACCGAAGTGACAATGGGATGGGGAAAGCTCGAATTGGGAGCGGAGCCCTCTGAAACCGACGTGGTGCCCAGCGAGGATTGGCAATATGTGGAGGACCTTGAAGGACTAGCGAGAATTGGGAAGGACGAACTGGCGGACACGGACATCGCGCTGGAGGCGATTATTGTTGATAGCTTCACCAGAGCCAGAGCCCGGGCAGAAGAAACCGCTTTTGTTTCCGGCACAGCCCACGCTAATGAGCAGCCTGAAGGGATGCTGAACGGGACCACGCTCACCAGAGTAGCTACCCAAACAGCGGACGTTATTGAAGGCGATGATTTTCTGAACCTGATTTATGCCGTCCCCGCGCAATACCGGAGAAACGGAAAAATTCTCGTTCCTTCGACCACAGAGCTGGCCATGCGGAAACTGAAGAGCGCCACAGAAGAGCTTTATCTCTGGCAGCCTAACGTCCAAGCAGGACAGCCCGCCACATTTGCAGGATATCCCGTGTTAGCACAGGAAGACATTGGAGCACTCGGAGCCTCGCTTAATTGCGATGTTGGAATATTCGGAGACATCCAAGCGGGATACCGGATCGTGGATAGGATGGGAATGAAGATCCAGAGACTTTTGGAGCTTTGGGCGACGGCCGGGTTGGTTGGAATCTTAGTAAGCTCTCGAGTTACCGGAGGCGTTATCCGAGCGGATGCCCTTCGAGTACTCCAGGAAGCGAGCTAAAGGAGGAAATGAGATAAAATGAGACCCTTTTATAAAGCAGCAAGAGCAAAAGACGGAATGGCGGCCGAACAGATCATCACCTCCGGCCGCTATCTAGGAGAAGGCCTGCAGGATATTCACGAAGAGAGCGCAACACAGAAATATTCGATCGGCACTCGGATGGTCATGGACGATCGGGTCTTCCGATATTGTTATGCCAAAGGAGCCCTGAACGCTTTCAAAGGCGGGGCTGCTGATGTCATGCCCCGAGAGGGAGCTGGCGACGCCGTGGCATACGAGGTCGGTGACACCGTGGTTTCGATTCCCATGAACCAATACGGGGACGATTACACAGCGGAGAAAGTGGCCGGCTATTGGGACGAAGGCTATTATTGGAGCGGGGTTTCAACACCCACCGTTGGAATGTTGCACAGGATAAAAAGCAGCGCGGTTGCAGCGGCAGGGACGACCGTCTTGACTGGCGGATTTGTCCAGGCGACCCTTTATGAAGCATTGAAATACGCTATCCCATCGGCCACCTGGCAGACTTCATGGGTAAACCCATACAAGGTCATTAAGGCAAAAGCCTCGGGAAGACAATCGATTATCTGCCAGCCCCTGAGGAACATCACCGCAGAACGTTATTTCTGGGGCCAAACTTGGGGCCCATGTTTCGGACAGCAGCACGCCACAAAACTTGGACTCGCTGATGGCGACAGAATGTGCTATTACAAAAGCGACGGATCCTTATGTTCCAGTAAAGATGTGACTTATACCTCGGGCGCCGTACACGAACAATGCGCAGGATTCCTCATCACTTGCACCCGAGCCTGGACAAACATGGGAAATGTCGCAGAAGCCGGCGGAGATCAGTTCTACATGCTCCAGCTTTCCCCGTAAGCAGAGACACACAGAAAGAGCAGACGAATAAATTGAAGGGAGAGCGCGTGTAGGCGAGACAAAACTGGCACAAAACACGTTCGGGCTGTCATCCCGATCGCGACTTATACGCGTTCCCCTTAATTTCAGGATTTAAAGGAGAGAATTATGCCAAAAGCTAAGAAAAGGAAAAAGGCTGCAGCCCCCCCACCGGTCCCGAAAAAAATCCGGGTACTTTTCAGCGGAGCAAATAAGGATCGCTGCTATATAGCGGGCAGGAGTTACCAAGTACCGGAAGAGATACCAGAGGATTCGGCAAGAGCCTGGCTGAGAGCCGGGAAGGCCGAAGAGGACAAATCCGGAGAGGGCCCAGCGGAGACAAAATAACCCCTAAAGAGAGGACTCGATGACGCTTGAAAACAACGCCCTTGTTACGTTAGCCCGGCAAAAGACCTACCTTCAGGAGACGGGAGATACCCACGACACCGAACTGGAGATGCTCATAAACGGAGTTTCCTCATTTTTTGACCTTTTCACAGACCGAACCCAGCTGCGCCAGGCGACCTACACGAACCTTTTGCTCGACGGAAACGGGAAAAATCGGCTTTACGTCCCGGACTTTCCAATTAATTCGATTTCAGCCCTCGAGGAGACCGATGTGGCGCTTACGGAGGACACCGATTTTTATGTTTATAGCCGTCACAACCAGGGATACCTAAAAAGGAACGGAGATACATGGCTCGCCGGCCACAAAAACATCGACCTTTCATACAGCGCGGGTTTCCAAATTGTTGAAAAATTCTATTTCGATTCAGGCGGAATCACCATCCCGGCGATAGCCGCAACCCTCGTAGGAGCGGATTCCGCAGCGGAGGGCGTGAATATCACGAAATTAGTGCTCACAAGCGGCACCTGGGCGGGCGGAGATGCGGCCGGATGGGTCGAATTCGCAAGCCAAACGGGCACCTTCCAGGATAACGAACTCGTAAACATTGACGGCGGCGCAGCCAACGTGATGACCGTCAACGAACCGGACACGATAATTCGGATCCCGAGGGACCTCGAGCTGGCCTGCATGCAGCAAATAGCCGTGGAATTCCAGCGTCAGCAGAAGAAAGAATGGGGCGAAATTTCCCGCAGCTTTGGAGACGGATCCGTGACCACGACCACAGAAGAGGAGCTCCTGCCTTACGTTAAACAGGTCCTGGAGAAATACAGGAGACGCACGATATGAAGATGACTGTCGATGTGACGAAATACCGGAAGCGCCGGAAGCTTCAGCGGCTCGATAAGGCCTTTAGATTCCAGCTTACCCGATGGGGCGGCAAAGCCAAAAAGCACATTTTGAGAAACATCAGCCGGAAAATCCTCAAGGTAAAAACAGGCCAACTCTGGAGAAGCGTCGGATTCAAAACCAAGACCAAAGGAAGCATAAACGAGATTGAAATTGGCTCAGGAGTTGCAGGAAAAAAAGCTCCCCCATACGCCAGGATCCACGAAAAGGGCGGGAAGATAACGCCGAAAAGAGCAAAGGCACTCACGATTCCGCTCCCCGGGATAAAGGGCGTGGCCGCCAATTACCCGGATGCCTTTATCATTAAATCCAAAGCAGGGAACATGCTCCTCGTTGAAAGGAAGGGGGAGGCCGGCATAAGGCCGCTTTTTGTTTTGAAAAAATCTGTCACCATCCCCGCGCGCCATTGGCTTTCACAATCGATAGCCGAGATGAAACCGGACCTCATTAAACTCCTTTCACCGAAGGAAGTCGTGAAAATCTTGGAGAAAAAGAGAGCTTGAAATGGCACCGTCAGACCCGCTGACACAGCAAATAATCGAGCGGATCATAGCCGTGTTGAAGGCAATCACGACCGGCGACAATTTCTTTTACACGCCGGCGGCCGTAGCAAAACGATTCGTTCATTGGCGGGAGGCTTCCTTTTCAGCGGACAAGCCTTATTACATGGTATTTCGGGACTCGGGCGGAACGATCGAATACATAGGCGAAAATAATTATTGCGCCGATTATTTCATAAATATCAAGGGCTACGTCCAGGACAACAATGACACCGTGACGCGACTCGAGCGCGCAATCCGGGATATTTGCAAAGCTATAAATGATGATTCAAAGGGAGAGGCGGCCGGCACCCTGGGAGCCTTAGCAGCGGCCGTGACGATAGAAGAGCCGCCGGAGACGGACAACGGATACCTTTCGCTGGAAGGCATTGGATTTTTTGACCAGCGGATCCGGATAAGAATCGACGGCGAATTCGGAGAACTTTAACAACGAGGTGAAAAAATGAAAGAGAAATTTTTTGAATGGCTTCTCGATTCCTGCGAGCCCCGGAAGGGCCCGAAATTGGTAAAAGGGAAGATCCATAAAACAGGGGATTATCCGGAAACCGTAGTCGCCACCTGGGTGAAAACCAAGGCCGCCAAATACGTCAAGGATAAGCCCGAAAAGGAGGAAGACGAATGAGTACACCTGATATCCCACAATCCAGATTTATGGCCGCAGGGGCCAAGAGATCAGCGCAGGTTTGGGGCACAGCAGAAGAGCTGGGCGCAGCCTACGGTTTTGATCTTAATTCAGATGGGGGCCTGGTAAGGAACCAATCCTATCATCCAGCTGGAGGCCAAGATACCCCGTTTCCTTCCGAAGGCGATCTGGGACCAATAGACCCGGTAGATTTTGCGCCGGAATTTGATTTGAGATATGATCCAGGAGCCATAGGAATTGTCCTGGCCCAATTATTCGGGACAGCCGGCGAACCGGCAGCAGCCGGGAACGGATGGCGGCATACTTTCCAATGGGCTCTTGAAAATTATGGTGAATTCTGTACCTTTGCCATAGAGCGGAGGGACAAGATCTTCGAGGTCCCGAGCGCGAAACCTTATTCATTTGACCTTTCCGTGGCCGATGGATTCATTCAAGGAACGCTCGGGCTAAGAGGAAACACCCTGATCAACACATCCACCGTGAACGAAGCCACCGAGATGGACGCGCTTACGTATGCCAACCGCGGATTGAGGATAAAATTCTCAGACCTTTTAGCTTATCTGACATACCAAACCAACGGCTCGAACCCGGATCAAACGACAGCGATAGAAATCAGCGATATTTCGATGCATTTTGAAAGGCCGCACGACGGACTCCCTGGCGCCGGATCGCAATCCATAATGGAACCGTCCGAAAACGGAAAGCCGATAATTACGATGGATTTGACCTTTCCCAGAATGAACTCGATCAACGATCCTTATTTTGCAGATTTTATAGCGGAGACAGAAAAGAAAGCCTGCATGTGGTTTCACGGCCCGGTCCTGCAGGGCGCGCAGCTTTATGAATTTGATTTTTATTTCCCACGGTTGAGAGTGATAAATGTGGAGTATCCAAATGACCCAGTTATCCCATGCACCATGACTCTCCAAGCAGAAAAGGCAGACACCTACACGGGATTTCTGAGCCCTTACCCTTACATCCGGCCGGTTAATTTGAGGACGACTGATTACATAGCGTGAGATAAAAAGAGGGATTTCCGAAGAAGTTCTTTTTATCATTTTTTTCTGGAGGTTTTAAGTGGCCGAGTTAAAGGAACGAAAGGCAAGATCCGATTGGATAAAATACGAGCTGGACACCAAAGAGCTGGACCCGCCGGTTGTTAGTTTAAGGTTGCAACCGATCGAATCAATCACGAACGTCGACAGTTGGGGAGGAGATGGCAGAATCATGCTTTTTTCAGAAGTGGTTCTGAGAAAAGCCATGACATGCGTGGCAGAGTGGGACCTGACAACGAAAGGGAAGCCCCTCCCAATCGAAGACCCGAAGATCAAGGAGAGGGCGCTCAGAAGGCTTCTGGGCGAGAAATTGAAAGGGCAAAAGGAGCTTTTAGGAAACGCCATCATAGGATACGCGCAGAACCTGGATAATTTTTCAAAAAAATAACGGCCCTTCTCGCTTATCAATTGGATTGGTGGAATGCGATAACCAAAATCCATGAGCATGAGGAGGGCGAATCGAAAGAGAATTGTAAGAATTGCGCGGCGGAAAGGCTAATAGAAGACCTGACGGAATTCGAGCTTTTCACGTTGGTTTGGTACCGGGCGAATATTAACCAATTTTCGTTTGACGCGCATTTAATAGGCGAGCTCATAAAGGAGCTGAAATTAATAAAAGAGACGAAAATTATTTTTTTAAAAATCGTTGATATGATTTACCAGAATGACATGAAAATCTCACAAGCCAGAGCGAGGAAAGACCAAGGGAAATAACGCTATGTCGGACATTAAATTTATAGTTAAAGTCGATTCAAAGACGGGAGAAGTATCCCTTCAGAACCTGGACAAGCGCGTTGATAAGGTAGCGAAAACAACGACCCGGGCAGCGACCGGATTCAAGAGCATGGCCGCGGGCCTCGCTGTAGGGATGGCCGCTTTTTATGCCGCCACAAAAGCCCTGCGAGGGCTAGTCCGATGGATGGGCGATGCCGTGGACAAAGCCGCCGTCCAGCAAATGGCAGAAAAGGACGTAGCCGCCGCCTTGGAATCGACCGGCCGGGAAGTAGTAAAGAATACAGAGCATTTCAAAGAATACGCCTCCAGCCTCCAAAAGGCCACGATGTTCGGAGACGAACAGATCCTGAGCGCCCAGGCCCTGATGATCCAGTTAACCCAACTGGACCGGGAAGGGCTGGATATGGCCACAAAAGGGGCGATCGGGCTCGCATCGGTTTATAAAACTGACCTGCAGGCAGCCACAACGCTCGTCGGAAAAGCCCTGGCCGGCAATTACGGCGCGCTTTCCCGGTATGGAATTATGGTCGAGAGATCCATGACCGATGATCAAAAAAGAGCATCGATTCTTCAGCAGCTCCAGACCATGTATAAACGGGCGGAGGCAGCAACCGAAACCTATACCGGAGAAATAGCCCAACTTTCAAATGTTTATGGGGATTTGAAAGAAAAGGTAGGGGAAGCGATCACAGAAAACGAGACTTTCAGGGACCTAATAAAAACGACGACCGAGGCGGTCAATGATTTAATAGAATCCGGCTTCGTGGATTGGTTTACGGAAGTAAGTGCCCTGGCCGTCAAAAGCTACGCGCCATTTGAATTACTCTCTGTTTCGATGCAAGCCATGGCGGCAATTTTGAAATCGGAAGCGGAAGAGAGAAAAAAGGGAAGCGAGGCCATGAAGGAATGGTTCAAGGAGCTATCCCTGAATGACGATTTACAAAAAAAATTAAGGGTGTCAATTGCCGAAGTAATCGTTGTAACTGATGAGCAGGAAGAGGCCACAAAGAGCCTTGCTGAAAGGGCAAAAGAAGCCTTTGATAGATACGGGGAATTCGAAGAGCGCCAACGAGATTTTACTGTAACGGCTGATTTATTCACAGCAGCCCTCAAGAGGCAGCGGGAGGAGTTGGACCCCCTGGGCCTTGCTTTGATAAAAGTAAAGGAAGATTGCAACGAGCTGGCCCTGGCATGGGAGCAATTCGAGATTGAGAGTGAGGACACCTTCGCAAACGTCATGGAAGGGCTGGGCTTTTTTGTCCGGGAAACAGAAGGTGCCGGGGACGCAGCTACGGATATGGCAGCAAAACATAAAGAAGGAATGGAGGCCACTTTTGCTGCAACTAAACAGATCGGATCCGCGATCGCATTAAAAAATAAAGACGTGGCCTATGCCATGGCCATAATCAATACAGCCGAAGCCGTGACCAAAGCCCTGACAGGAGCCATCCCTCCCTGGAATATAGCCCTGGCCGCGATCAGCTTTGCAGCCGGCGCCGCCCAGCTGGCCATAATCCAAAAACAATCGATTCCTTCGGCCGCTCGAGGCGCCTTTTTACCGAGCCCGACAATCCTCGAGGCCGGCCATGGGCGCCACGGCGAGCTGGTTTTAAGGCCGGAACAGCTCCCGCAGGTGGTGAAAGAAATAATAAAAGAGCCGCTCGCCGGCGGGGGAATTAATATCACCATCGTCGTCCAGGATCAGCTGGATCCTTATACAGCGCAGAGGATCACCAGGCAGCAAATAATACCGCAGATCCTCGACTCCTTGGACATAAACGAAAATAAAAGAAAATGGCAGGAGAAGCTGGAATAGGAAAATGGGAATAAAATACGTAACCGGGAACTTAATAACATCGGCAACTTTGGATTCCGTGAGCACAGAGGACGCAAGCGGATTTTATGATAAGGAAAATCTTTATGACAAGATGCAATCGCTTCCCTGGCGCTCCACGGAGAAATCTGGAGTTTATGCCATAATTGATTTGGGCAGCGACATCGCCGTCACCTTTTGCGGCCTTTTTAATCACAACCTGAGTACCGGCGCGACCGTATCCAAACTTAAGGGATATCTTCAAGCCACCGGAAAGCCCGCCGATGGCAGCGAAGCCGGCGATTATGACGAGGATTTCACAATAACATCCGGGCATAAAAATTGCTATTTGACCCTTTCAGAAACGATGCGCTATTGGGCCATATTGTTGACCGAGGCCGGGAACGCGAATAATCTCGAAGTGGGTCAATTCGTCTTAAGCACCCATGCGACTTTCACAAAAAATTTCGTTTATCCTTACAGAGAAATGCTCCGATATTTGAAGGGCGAAACAATCACACCCTCCGGGCAAAGATGGCTGAATAAAAAGGGGAAATTTAAGCGGTTTGTTTTGGACTTCTTGGGGGTCCGAGATGCGCATTTAATCAGCGAGATCGAGGCTTTTTTTGAAGCGATCGATGGCGAGCTCCCCTTTGTTTTTGTCCCAGATGACGCAGCCGCATATTCTTGGTACGTGGATTGCCTGAGCGACCTGGACGCAGAGCGCGCTTGGTACAATTATAATAATCTTGAGATTGAACTCGCAGAACAAGGAAGGGGGCAAACTCTGCTATGACCGTTCCGAATAAGATTTACAATTTGACTCTCTCATCAACATATAATCTCTTGGGACATTATTACACAGCCGGAGTCTCAACGGAAATGCAGCCCGAATTTTCTGTTGATGATCTTTCCTTGGAGGCTGGCCTGGATCAAATGGTGAGAGCGGAAATCACTTATAACGCCGCCTATTGGAGAAGGAATATTTCTCCGGCACTAGATCACAGCCATCTGAATTGGGGAATTTTGCCCGATTTGGGTCATGCTTACGCGATGCCGGAAGTAGCTGCAGGGGCAGATAGTTCGGGAATTATGTATTTAAGATCATATGTAGCTGGAGTTGGGACCTGGCTTAATTCCAGGCAAGACAGCCTAGTAGCAAATGGGCTTTATATGGAGATGGTCAATTATGACCCTGCAGCTCCTAACGAAAATGGCGAATATGTTTATTATAGCGCCTTCATGACCAGCTTGAAAATCTTTTTTTTGAATCCAATAGTGAACAGCATAGATCGGCTCTGGGCTCCGACGGCCGGCGGCGTGGCTGTTGTTTTGACCGGCTTGGGATTTGATAACACAGATAGCGAGCTTGAGACAGGGGGCCCGGCGAAGCCCGGGGGTTGGACTGATAAAGTGGACACTATAGAATTCGTGGGACTCCAGGGCCAAGGCACAACGTCGATAACCGAAGGAGCTGGCGATTTCACGGTCGACAGCAACACGCAAATCACCATCCCAGCGAATAAATTCCCAGCTCTTTCCGTGGGGAGCTATCATATAAATTTAAAGAAAATAAACGTAGCCCTGGATGTCAACACCGATATAACCGGCTATGCTGGTGATTGGGCTTGCGATTCCGACGGCAAAATTTTCGCATCCACCAGAATAACCTTTTTTATAAGCGATACCTACGTGGACCGGCCATTTAGGACCCGGAAAGCCCCGATTCTTCTTACTGATTGGCACCTAAAAGACAGGAGCGACGGCTCGGAAGTGATGAAATATTATTCAATGGATGCGATACGTTGCCCGGACCGATTTTATAAAGGGAACCTTTCAAACATTTCCTCCATCCCCCGGGGCTACGATAATAAGACCGGGCTTTTTAAGGTTTCAGATTTGACCCTTGATTTAGCAAATAATGAGCTAGAATTTTCAAAGCTACTGGCCGGAACCACTATTTTAAAAAACCAATTAGTGAAGATTTACCAAGCCTATCCTGATGAACCTTTCGGTTGGCGATCCCATATTATCTCTATGATCATAGATGATTATTTTTTTGAAGACGAAATTTTTAAGGTAAAAATGAAAGATATCACGCAGAAATATTTCCGGGTGAGCGTTCCCCGGGAAGTTTGTACAGAGGATGAATACGCAAATATCCATCCCGACTCAATAGGCGCTTTCATACCAGAAGTATTGGGCCTTTGCAGTTTGACCACCGGCGAATTCAGAGGACAGATAGAAGCGCTTTGTATTGATACAACCACTTTCAAATATGTAGCTGCGAATGGAGCTTTATATTCTATAGATCAAGTTTATTCAGATGATATCGTAGCCGTGGATACGGCCAACTACACGATATCACATGAAGGCGACGGCAGGACTTATATAACTTTTACTGGCGACCAGGGCGATAAAAAAGTTACTTACAATGGGAAAGGATATGTCTACGCCGGCCTGAATTCTGATAACGGCTATGTCCAAAATCTGGCCTATATTTTGCTTTATTTCTTGCTGATTATTTTAAAAATTCCGCCCACTTTAATCGATTTCGCTTCCTTTGTTAGCACAGCCACAGTTTTCGATAATATGGGGGAAGCTGAAGCCGGGAAGCTAATCCTCCAAGGCGAACATAAACCGATGGACGTCACACAGGATCTCATGGCTGGAGCTAAATGCTATCCCAGAAAAGATGGACGCCTGGCTTTAGGAAAAAAAGATATGTCGAATTTTTCCACGAATAATGGAGAAACAGCGCCAGTAATTTTTAGGCAGCTAGATGTTGTGGGAAAATATAATAGAAAATATAACTTGAGAGATGCCATAAGCATGATCAACGTGGAATATGACTGGGTCGAAACCTGGGATCTTTTTAAATCCAATATATCTGAAGAAACAGATTTCCATATAGATCCTTTTGATCCAACACAAATGGAAGATACCAGGGATTCAAGAACTCCTCGAAAGAAAGGGCGGCGGCGTACACGGGATTGGCCGAGATAAAATGGGCTGGCAACTTCCCTTCATTATATCGGCCACCTTAGTTCAGCACCTCGTGGATGAAGGGCTTCTACAATACAGCCACGGAGATCCGAAAGTAAGCTTCCCGGTCCCGCTTCATTTTTTTGACAAACTGGATATTTTTTACAACTTTCGGCTGCAGGATTTGATGGGCCTTTCGACGACCGGGGCCGGGGAGTTAGGCAGATATTATTATATTGAAAACCTAGATTATGATTTTATGGGCGATCAAATAATGGTGACAGCGATCGACCTGCAATATATTTTAAGGCGTTATTTCATCCTGGGCGATGAGACACTCCTGGCTTCAAACTGGAGCTCTGCTGGCGAACCCGACAGAATGTTCGGTTATTTATGTGATGAAACTAACGATCGATTTGCAGACGGTGAGCCAGGAAAGGCGTTAATCGATGAAAATATTTTGGAGGACTATTAAAATGTTAAGAGAAAAAATAATGGAATGGATCGGCAAGAATTTCGGGACACCGAGGCACGGAGACAGCTTCGAGATGACCAGCAAGGTATCGGAAAAAGACGACAAAGGATCGCTGGTTCAGATTGAGGAAATTGGCTTCATATTTCATCGGATAAAAAACAGCTCAACCGAAAAAGACGTGAAAAGATGGAAAAAAGAGCTCGACGAAATCACCGGCGGCGCCGTGCGCAGCTTTCATTCCGGGAATGAAGAACTCTGGGGGATAGCTGGGCCTGGCGATATCCAGCGGGGGGCCCAAGAAGGAGAGCTTATGAGAGGAACCGGGATCCTTCTGACCGTCCAGATCCACAAGAAAACTTTCATAGCCAAATCGGTTTTATTCCCCGGAAAATTTAATTCAACCAGGAGGCACTGATGGGATTAGCA
>Ga0114921_10001002_pt1 | contig 12534 bp, 11 predicted proteins | sample BentaG_FD_87016 | JGI IMG/M metagenome (GOLD analysis project Ga0114921, IMG submission 87016) | Deep subsurface microbial communities from South Atlantic Ocean to uncover new lineages of life (NeLLi) - Benguela_00093 metaG | ecosystem: Environmental > Aquatic > Marine > Oceanic > Sediment ...
CGGTGTCCGAGGACGACAAGGCCGCTGTCGGGGCGGCCGCCGAAGCAGCTTTTCCGGGTCTGAAGATCTCCAACAATATTCAGTTCAGGGGTGCCGCGCCCGGTCCGGCGGCGGCCCCGGCCCCGGGCGGTCCCAACGGTGCCTGTGACAGCCTGCAAGCGGATATCACCCGTCTGCTTCAGACGCCGGTGACCTTTGCGGCGGACGGACATACGTTGACCCCGGGATCCGGGCAGATGCTGAATCAGGTGGCGGACAAGCTGAATGCTTGCCCGGACGTAGCGGTCACTGTCATGGGCTACACGGACAACACCGTCGACGATGCCGTCAACATCGCGTTGAGCGACAACCGTGCGTCGGTGGTCGCCGACTACCTGACCTCGCGCGGCGTCGCTGCGGATCGCGTCACGTCGAGGGGGCTCGGCCCGGCTGATCCGATCGCGAGCAATGACACTGTGGATGGCCGTGCCGAGAACCGCCGCGTCGTGATCGTCATCAGCTGAGGAGAATTCGACGTGGATTTCGTCATCCAATGGTTGTGGTACCTGATGGCATTCGTAGCCGGATCGGCAGTCGCCTGGCTAATCGTTGTCATCTCGATTGGGCGCACGAGTGAGGGTGAGGCTCTGGCGGATTTACCGGAATCTCGTGAGATAGGAGCGCAGTGATGCAGGATGCGAATTGGTGGCTGATGGCCGTGGCGTTTGCGCTTGGGATGTTGCTGATGTTCGCCTTTACGATTCGACGCGTCACGCGCGAAGTTCCGGTGGGTGAGGCGAGGACCTCCGCGCAGGACGATGCGCCCCACAGTGGAGAGCGCTAGTGCGGGCTGAGGTGGTACGGCCCGCAGCTGCGCGCTGACGCGCTAGTGCGGGCCGGGCAGTCGGACCAGCAGTCGGACTCCCCCAAGGGGGCTGTTCTCCAGGGAGGCGGTCCCACCATGGAGTTCGGCCTGCTGGGCTACCAGCGCCAACCCGAGGCCCGACCCTGAATGCGAGGCTGTAGACCCCCGGGAGAAGCGTTCGAACACCACCTGGCGCTCCTCGTCTGGCACGCCGATGCCGTTGTCGTCCACCGCGATTTCCACCCCGGCCCGTGAGCTGACAGCGGAGAGCTGCACCCGGGTAGCGCCGCCGTGCTTGACGGCGTTGGCGATGGCGTTGTCGACGGTGAGCCGCAGCCCGGCCGGAAGCCCGACGATGATGCAGGTCGGTGACGGCACCAGCGATACGTCCAGGTGTGGGTAGACCCGCATGGCATCGTGTGCGGCGCGGTCGAGCAGCTCAGTGATGTCGACCGGAACGTGGTCGTCGGCGGTGGACAGCTCGCCCTGAGCCAGTCGCTCTAGCGCGCCCAAAGTGGCCTCGATGCGGGATTGTGTCCGGATGACATCGCTGATCACTTCCTTGCGCTGCTCATCGGGCAGGTCCAGAGTGGCCAGCACCTCAAGGTTGGTCCGCATGGCGGTGAGCGGGGTGCGAAGCTCGTGGGACGACACCGCGGCGAAGTCACGCGCCGACGCCAACGCCTCCTTGGTGCGGTCCTGCTCCTTCCAAATGCGTTCCAGCATGCCCTTGACGGCGTCCGCGATCTCCACAGCCTCGGTGGCGCCGGATATTTTCACGTCCGGCGCCTCGTCGCCGGCGTCGATCTGGCGGGCCTGCTGCGCCAATCGTTTGAACGGCCGGACCGCGAACGCGGCCAACAGCCAGCCCAGCAGCGCGGCCACGCCGACGGCGAGCACGCAGATCACTAGCACCCTTCGGTGCAGATTGTTGGTCTCGGCATAGGTGTCGTCGTAGGTGGCACCGACAGCTACCGACATCGGTCCGGGTCTGCGGATGTCCACGGTACGTACCCGGTATCGCACCCCGTCGATATAGGTGTCGGCGTAGTCGGTGTCCAGCTTCGGCAGGATCACATCTGAATTGGACTTGACCTGGTCGCCGGTGCGCACCGTGATGACTGCGTCCTGATCCTTGGGGGAGCTGGGGATCTCGTCGAGACTGCGCGGCAGGAACGGAACGGCGAAACCTGCCGCCTCGTCAAGCCGGCGGTCCAGCCGTTCCTTGCGGTCGTTGGTGATGCCGACCCACACGATCGTGCCGACGATGACTACGACGATCGACGCGCCGATGGCCGTCGCGAACGCGACACGCGTGCGTAGCGATGGGGTGCGGGCGAGTCTCGGGGACAGAAGGTTCATGTGTTGTCCTGCTTCGTCACTGCGTGCGCAGGACGAATCCCACTCCACGCACGGTGTGTAACAATCGCGGGCCGCCGCCGGCCTCCAGCTTGCGCCGCAGATAGCCGATGAAAACGTCGACTACGTTGGTGTCGGCGGCGAAGTCGTAGCCCCACACCAACTCCAGCAGTTGCGCGCGGGACAGCACCGCGGTCTTGTGCTCGGCAAGCACGGCGAGCAGATCGAACTCACGCTTCGTCAGCTCGACGTCCACGCCGTTGACGCGGGCTCGCCGGCCCGGGATGTCGACCTCCAACGAGCCTACCGAGATGGTTTCCGACGAGAACGTCGCCGTGGAGCCGCGGCGACGCAGCAGGGCGCGCACCCGGGCCACCAGTTCGGCTAGCACGAACGGCTTGACCAGGTAGTCGTCGGCGCCGGCCTCCAGGCCCGCCACCCGGTCGTCTACCGAGCTACGGGCCGACAGGACGCACACCGGGACGTCGTTGTCCATGGCGCGCAGCGCGGTGACCACGCTGACGCCGTCCAGGACCGGCATGTTGATATCGAGCACGATGGCGTCGGGCCGGGTCTCGGTGGCGCTGCGCAGCGCCTCGGCGCCGTCCTTGGCCGTCGAGACCTCGAATCCGGACAGCCGCAGCCCGCGCTCGAGCGAGGCGAGCACATCGGCGTCGTCATCAACCACCAGTACCCGGGGTGAGGTCACACCACTGTCCATGCAGGCCATCTTGCCTGATGCGTGGCCGTGGACGCGGGAAGCTCCCGCGCCGAGATTGACGTTTTGCAGGTTGACACTCGCAGTTTCTCTACTTTGCGTTCCCTGCGTAGTTTCGGTTTCGACGCAAAGTGGCCGGGTTCCTGGTAATCGTCAACCGTGCGGTTGCGCGCCCAAACGATTGGCCTCGCTCAGTCCAGACCGATCCGCCGGTAGCGATCCAGCCGCGCAATCGCGCGGGTCGCGTCGGGCAGCGCCCGCAGCTCCGCGACCTCGGCGGCGATTGCACGGGACAGCCGTTGGATGAACTCGATCGGCTCGTCCGCGGCATCGGGATGTTCTGCCACGATGGCGTCGACGATTCCCGAGCGCAGCAGGTCAGCCGACCGAATACCTTGTGCAGCAGCCAGTTCAGCGGCGTGGGCGGTGTCGCGAAACACGATCGCGCTGGCGCCCTCCGGCGGCAGCGGCGCCAGCCAGCCGTGCAGCGCGGCCAGCACCCGGTCGGCGGGCACCATTGCCAGCGCGGGCCTGCCGCTGCCCTGGCCCAGCAGCACCGACAATGTCGGGGTGTCCAGCGTGATGAGATCGGAAAGGCACCGGGCGATCTCCCCGGCCAGGCCGCCCTGCTCGGCCTCCTGAGACAGCGCCGGACCGGCAGTATCGATGACGAGCACCAACGGTAGCCGCAACCCGGCTGCGAGCGCCATGCCCCGACGTGCCTCCCGCAGTGCTGCCGGACCTACCGTGCCGCCGAGGACCCGTTTCTGGCCCAGAACCACCACGGGCTGACCACCGAACCGGGCCAGCACCAGCATTGTGGAGGCTGCCTCTCCGGGCCTGCCCGACAGCGGCACCTGATCGGTGGCGCCGTACCGCAGCAGCTGTGCGACTCCGGGGCGGTCCGGCCGGCGCGACACCTGCACGGATTCCCAGGCCGGCACATCGGGAACCGGTTCGGGTTGCTCTGGAGCAGGCGCCGTCCCAGGGTGGTCGGCGACGACGTTCAGCGCTCGGTCCAGCGTGCGCCGCAGCGCGTCGAGCGGCACCACGGCGTCGATGACGCCGTGGTGCTGCAGGTTCTCGGCGGTCTGGATGCCGGCCTGGAACGGCTCTCCGTAGAGCTGCTGGTAGACCCGCGGGCCCAGAAAGCCGATCAGGGCGCCCGGTTCGGCCAGCGTGACATGGCCGAGTGAACCCCACGACGCGAACACCCCGCCGGTGGTGGGGTGCCGCAGATAGACCAGATAGGGCAGGTGCGCCCGCTTGTGCAGGGTGACGGTGGCCGCGATCTTCACCATCTGCAGGAACGCGACGGTGCCTTCCTGCATCCGGGTGCCACCCGAGCTGGGCGACGCGAGCAGGGGCAGCCGCTCCGCGGTGGCCCGGTCCACTGCAGCGGTGATCCGCTCCGCCGCGGCCACTCCGATCGACCCGGCGAGAAATTCGAATTCGCACACCACCATCGCGACCCGGCGCCCGAATATCCGGCCCTCGCCGGTGAGCACCGATTCGTCGCGACCGGTGGCGGCGCGGGCGGTCGTCAGCTCGCGGCGATACGAGTCGTCGGCGGCGACCTCCACCAGTGCAACGTCCCAGCTGACGAAGGATCCTTCGTCCAGCACGGCATCGCGCAGCTCGGCGGCCCCGATCCGGCTCACGCCGATGAGATTAGCCTGGGCCGGCGGCGAATGGTCAGGCCGATAGGCTGACGCAATGATCGGTGTTACCCGCGTTGAAGCTGTGACAACCATCGAGATGCAACGCCCCGAGCGCCGCAACGCGCTGAATACCCAGCTCGTCGAGGAGCTGCGGGAGGCTGTGCAGCTGGCCGCAGCCGAGGATGTTCGCGCCATCGTGCTGACCGGACAGGGCACCGTCTTTTGCGCCGGAGCAGACCTCAGCGGTGATGCTTTCGCCGCCGACTATCCCGATCGGCTGATCGCATTGCACAGGGCCGTCGGCGATGTTCCGCTGCCGGTGGTCGGCGCGATAAACGGTCCGGCCATCGGCGCAGGACTGCAGCTGGCGATGATCTGCGACCTGCGGGTGGTTGCTCCCGACGCGTTCTTTCAGTTCCCGACATCGAAATATGGTCTGGCGCTGGATAACTGGAGTATCCGACGGTTGTCGTCACTGGCTGGCTACGGGCGGGCGCGAGCCATGCTGCTGACCGCGGAGAAGCTCACCGCCGACGTTGCCCTGCAGACCGGGATGGCCAACCGGATCGGTGGGGTCGCAGACGCGCAGGCCTGGGCTGCCGAGATCGCCGGCCTGGCGCCGTTGGCGCTGCAGCACGCCAAGCGGGTGCTCAACGACGACGGCGCCTACGAGGACCAGTGGCCGGAGCACAAGGAACTGTTCGACAAGGCGTGGGCCAGCCAGGATGTGATCGAGGCGCAGGTGGCCCGGGTGGAGAAGCGGAAACCGAAGTTCGAGGGCGCGTGACCGGGCGCATCGCAGCCACGTGAGACACCGCCTGCGCCTCGCGCTGTCGGCCGCTACGGCGCTGGCCGCCGGCTGGATGCTGCGCGTACTGCGAGGAGTGCCTTCGGCGCTGGGTGCCTCACTGGTGGAGATAGGCGAGGTGGCGGCACGCTCACCGCACTTCGGCGGTGGCCGCTTTCGAAACGTCGACCCTTCCGCGCCGTTGTCGATCGACCGAGAACAGCAGTGGGCGCTGGCGCGTGACCTTCTCGGTGGTAGGGCCGCTGCCCGCCCGCACGGACCGATCCCGCTGATGGTGCCGCCGGGACCGGGCACGACGCCACATCGGTTGGCGGTCAGCTGGTACGGCCACTCCACGGCCGTTGTAGAGGTGGACGGCTATCGGGTGCTCACCGACCCGGTCTGGAGCCGGCGCTGTTCGCCGTCGCGGATAGTCGGCCCCCAACGCTTGCACCCGATGCCGGCGCCGCTGGAGGCGCTGCCGGCGATCGACGTCGTCGTGATCAGCCACGACCACTACGACCACTTGGACGTTGACACGATTCGCGGGCTGGCGCGAACCCAGCGTGCACCGTTTTTCGTGCCACTGGGCGTGGGTGCACACCTGCGTCGCTGGGGCATTCCGGACAACCGGATCGTAGAGCTGGACTGGTTCGAGAGTGCACAACTCGGTGACCTGACGTTGACCTGCACGCCGGCGCGCCACTTCTCCGGGCGGTCCCTGGCCCGCAACACCACGCTGTGGGCCTCCTGGGTTGTGATCGGCCCGAGCAGCCGGGTGTTCTTCGGCGGCGACACCGGCTACACCAAGAGCTTCACCCAGATCGGCGCCGACCACGGCCCGTTCGACCTCACCCTGCTCCCGGTGGGTGCCTACCACCCGGCCTGGCCGGACATCCACATGAACCCGGAAGAGGCGATCCGGGCCCATCTCGACCTCGCCGACCCCGGCAGGGGCTTGTTGGTGCCTATCCACTGGGCGACCTTCCAACTGGCACCACATCCATGGGCCGAACCCGTCGAGCGGTTGCTGGCCGCCGCGGACCCGGCCGGCGTCGGCGTCGCGGTGCCCAAGCCCGGTGCGCGCGTCGACCCGGAAACGGCCTCGGCGTTCGACCCATGGTGGCGGCCGGCGAACCGATACCGTGCCGGCCATGATCGCGGGTAGAAGATGGCCGGTCGCGGCGGTCCTAGTGACGGTACTGGCGGGCTGTAGCTTCACCTCCAACGAACAGTCCCAACCGCCGCTGTCCGACGTTCCGCCGCCGCTGGTACCGGCGATGGATCTGCCCGAGAACGCCGTCGACGGCGCGGTAGCCAAGCTGGACGGCATCGCTGACGAGCTCATGAACTCCGCTGGCATTCCGGGTATGGCGGTCGCGGTGGTCCATGGCGGAAAGACGGTGTATGCCAAGGGTTTCGGTGTCAGAGATGTGCGCATCGGCGAGCAGGTAGACGCCGACACCGTGTTCCAGTTGGCGTCGGTGTCGAAGTCGGTGGGCGCCACCGTGATCGCTCATCAGGTCGGGCAGAAGGCGATCGGCTGGGACACCCCGGTGGTGTCCAAGCTGCCGTGGTTCGCGCTATCGGATCCCGTCACCACTCGACGAGTCACCATCGGCGATATGTACGCGCACCGTTCGGGCCTGCCCGACCACGCTGGCGACCTGCTTGAGGACCTGGGCTACGACCGGCGATATGTGCTGGAGCGGCTGCGCCAGCTGCCGCTGGATCCCTTCCGGGTCTCTTATGCCTACACCAACTTCGGTGTCACCGCTGCGGCGGAAGCGGTCGCCGCCGGCGCGGGGGAGTCCTGGGAAGATCTCAGCGAGCACGTGCTCTATCAACCGCTGGGCATGACTTCGACGAGCTCGCGCTTCGGCGACTACGCGACGGCGCCCAACCGTGCGATCGGACATATCCATGTCGACGGCAAGTACGAACCGCGCTACCTGCGCGACGCGGACCCACAGGCGCCCGCGGGCGGGGTTGCCTCGTCGGTCAACGATATGGCGCATTGGCTGGCAATGGTTTTGGGCGACGGCAGCCATGACGGCAAGCAGATCGTCGACGCCGACGCGCTGCTGCCGGCACTGACCCCGCAGATCGTGTCCAGCCGGGCCAGCGAGCCGGCGATGCGATCGGGGTTCTACGGCTTCGGTTTCAACGTGTCGACGACGTCGGCCGCGCGCATGCAGCTGAGCCACTCCGGGGCGTTTGAGCTCGGGGCGGACACCAACTTCGTCATCATCCCGTCCGCCGACGTGGCCATCGTGGCTCTGACGAACGCCACACCGTCCGGGGTTCCCGAGGCGCTGACGGCGCGGTTCGCCGACCTGGTGCAGTTCGGCGAGGTGCGGGAGGACTGGTACGCGCTCTATCGGGGCTTATTCGCACCGATGGAAAAACCGGTGGGGTCGCTGGTGGGGAAGTCTCCGCCGGCCAATCCCGCCCCCGCGGCCCCGCTGGCCACCTATCTGGGCACTTACCGCAACGATTATTGGGGCCCGGCCACCGTCGCAGAGAAGAATGGCGCGCTCACTCTGTCATTGGGGCCGCGCCCGGAGAGCTACGACCTGACGCACTGGGACGGCAATACGTTCACGTTCGATTTGGTTACCGAAAACGCGCCGCCGGGAACGGTTTCGGCGGCCACGTTCGACGGCGACAAACTTGCGCTGGAGTACTACGACACCGAGCGTCTGGGAACCTTCACGCGATGACCATCTCGCTAGCCGCCGGGTTGACCGATGCTGAGGTCGCTGCGCGAGTGACCGAAGGGAAGACCAACGACGTCCCGACCCGCGCGGCGCGCAGTGTGCCGGAGATCGTCCGCGCGAACGTGTTGACTCGGATCAACGCGATCCTCGGTGTGTTGCTGTTGATCGTGCTGTCGACTGGTTCACTGATCAACGGGATGTTCGGGCTGCTGATCATCGTCAACAGCGCGATCGGCATGATCCAGGAGATACGGGCCAAGCACACGCTGGATAAACTCGCTATCGTCGGCCAGGCAAAACCGTTGGTACGCAGGCAATCCGGGACCCACGCGCTGCCACCCAGCGAGGTAGTTCTCGATGACATCATCGAGCTTGGCCCGGGCGACCAAATCGTCGTCGACGGCGATGTCGTCGAAGAGTCCAACCTGGAGGTCGACGAGTCGCTGCTTACCGGTGAGGCCGACGCCGTCGCCAAGGATGCCGGCGACAAGGTCATGTCGGGAAGTTTCGTCGTCGCCGGCAGCGGCGCCTACCAGGCCACCAAGGTGGGCCGTGAGGCGTACGCCGCGAAACTGGCCGAGGAGGCCAGCAAGTTCACGCTGGTGAAGTCCGAGTTGCGCACCGGAATCAACAAGATCCTGCAGTTCATCACCTATCTGCTGATCCCGGCGGGCCTGCTGATCATCTACACCCAGCTGTTCACCACCAATGCCGGCTGGCGGGAGTCGGTACTACGGATGGTCGGCGCGTTGGTGCCGATGGTCCCCGAAGGCCTGGTGCTAATGACATCGATTGCGTTCGCAGTCGGTGTCGTTCGGCTGGGTCGGCGGCAATGCCTGGTGCAGGAGCTGCCCGCGATCGAGGGGTTGGCCCGGGTCGACGTGGTGTGCGTGGACAAGACCGGGACGCTCACCGAGAACGGGATGCGGGTCTGCGATCTGCAGGAGCTTGGATTGAGGTTTAGTGGCGGCGAATCAGCCAACCGCATGGACAGTCAGGCCAGGCAGATTACCGCTGTGCTCGCGTCGCTGGCCGCCGACGACGCCCGGCCGAACGCCAGCATGCAAGCCATCGGTGAGGCTTATGACCGCCCGCCGGGCTGGAGCGCAACGGCCACCGCGCCGTTCAAGTCGGCGACCAAGTGGAGTGGTGCCTCCTACGGCGAGCACGGCAACTGGGTGATCGGCGCCCCCGATGTGCTGCTCCACCCGGAATCTCCGACTGCCGAACAAGCCGAGCAGATCGGTGTACGTGGGCTTCGGGTGCTGCTCTTGGGCTCCACGGACCTGCCGGTGGATCACGCTGACGTCCCCGGGCGGGTCACGCCGGTGGCCCTGGTGGTTCTCGAGCAGCGGGTGCGCCCAGATGCTCGGGAGACCCTGGAGTATTTTGCGTCACAAAAGGTTTCGATCAAGGTAATTTCGGGCGACAACGCCGTCTCGGTTGGCGCGGTAGCCGCAACACTGGGCCTGCATGGCGAAACCCTCGATGCCCGCAGGCTTCCCACCGTTCCGGACCAGCTGGCCGATTCCCTCGACGAGTACACCACATTCGGCCGGGTTCGTCCCGACCAGAAGCGGTCCATGGTGCATGCCCTTCAGTCGAGAGGGCACACCGTGGCGATGACCGGTGACGGCGTCAATGACGTGCTGGCACTCAAGGATGCCGACATCGGGGTGGCAATGGGCGCGGGCAGTTCGGCATCCCGGGCGGTGGCGCAGATCGTGTTGCTGGACAACAAGTTCGCAACTCTGCCCTATGTCGTCGGCGAGGGCCGACGGGTGATCGGCAACATCGAGCGGGTCTCTAACCTGTTCCTGACCAAGACGGTGTACTCGGTGCTGTTGGCGCTGCTGGTGGGTATCGGCGGGCTGGGCTCCAAGATCTTCGGGACCGATCCGCTGTTGTATCCGTTTCAGCCTATCCACGTCACGATCGCGGCCTGGTTCACCATCGGGATCCCGGCCTTCGTCCTGTCGCTGGCGCCCAACAACGAGCGGGCACACCCCGGCTTCGTGCGGCGGGTGATGACTGCGGCTCTGCCGTCGGGCGTAGTGGTCGGCGTCGCCACCTTCGTCTCCTATCTGGTGGCCTATCAGGGCCGTGCGGCCACCCCGGAGCAGCAAACCCAGGCGTCGACCGGAGCGCTGATCACGCTCCTGGTGACTGCGGTTTGGGTGCTCGCCGTAGTGGCACGCCCGTACCAATGGTGGCGGCTGGCCGTGGTGGTATTGGCCGGCCTGGCGTATGTGGCGATATTCAGCATTCCGCTGGCCCAGGAAAAGTTCATGCTGGATCCGTCCAATGTTGTAGTGACGTCGACCGCGCTGGGCATCGGCGTTTTCGGCGCGGGCACCATCGAGGCACTGTGGTGGCTGGAGGGCGCCGTCCTTGGCGAGCGGCGCAAGTTGTGGGGATAGCAGCTAGCGACAACAATGACCCGGGACGGACAGATTTCAACGGTAATAATAGGGAGAGCCGTGGGGTTCCTGGACAAGATCAAGGATCTAGCGTCGAAGAATGCCGACAAGGCCGGCACTGCGATCGACAAGGCGGGTGACATCGTCGACTCCAAGACGCAGGGCAAGTACTCCGACGCGGTGGACAAGGTTCAGGACGCGGCGAAGAAGGCCGCCAAGGACATGGACAAGGACGATTCGCCGACCTAACTCCCGTGGCGAAACTATCCGCTTCCGTCGACGTGCCCCTGCCGCCGGAGCAGGCTTGTTCGCATGCCGCCGATCTGGCCCGGTACAGGGAGTGGCTGACCATCCACCGGGCATGGCGCAGCAAACTGCCTGACGAGCTCGGCCAGGGCAAGGGCAAGGTCGCCGAGTCGATCGTGGACGTCAAAGGCCTGCCCAACCGGGTCAAGTGGACGATCGTGCACTGGAAGCCACCCCAATCCATGACACTCAACGGCGCCGGTATCGGCGGGGTCAAGATCAAATTGATCGCCAAGATCGCGCCACAGGGCGACGGGTCGGCGGTGACCCTCGAGGTGCATTTGGGTGGGCCGCCGCTGTTCGGACCGATCGGCATGATGGTCGCCGGCGCCCTCAAGGGTCACGTCAGGGAGTCCCTCAACAGGTTCGTGGAGGTCTTCGCCCCGACCTGACACGGCTTAAGCCACTGGCGTCAGCGCGTCAGCGAGTGCATCGTAGGCGTCGCGGCGCCGGTCGGCGGGCATGGCCCGGTCCGGGATGATCACTTCGTCGACGCCCTCGTCGCGCCAGCGTGCGACGGCATCGGCGATGCGGGCCGGTGTGCCGTAAATCACCGGCAGTGGCGCCTTTTCCGCGATCGCCGCTGCCTGGCGCTCGCCCGCCGGCGAGTCGGTCAAGATGGTCAATGCCTGAGTGGACCGCAAGATCGCCGACGGGTCACGGCCGACCTCTTCGCACGCGGCATCCAGCTTCTCGGCGGTTTCCCGGAAACCGCCAGGCGCCGACCAGTGATTCCACTCGTCGGCATACCGGGCGATGAGCCGCAGCATTCGCGGACCGGTCCCGCCGATCAGCAGCGGCAATGGTGACTGCACCGGCTTCGGATCGCACGGTGCGTCGGTGAGCCGGTAGTACCCGCCGTCGACCGTGGTTCGCGGCTGGTTAAGCAGCCCGTGGATAACGGCCAGCCCCTCGGCGAACCGGTCCACCCGCTCACCGGGCCGGCCCAGCTCCAGCCCGTAGTGCTCGTGCTCGTTGACCTGCCAGCCCGCGCCCAATCCGAGTGTCAGCCTGCCGTCGCTGATGTGGTCGACGGTGGCCGCCCAGTTGGCCAGCACCGCCGGATGCCGGTAAGTCATCGACAGCACCAGCGGAGCCAGCCGGACCCGCGACGTGGCGCCCGCCAGCGCCGCGAGCACCCCGGTGGCCTCCAGCATTCTCGTCTCGCCTTCCGGGTGGTCGGCGCTGGCCATGAAATGGTCGGCCACATAAGCGCAATGCCAAAAGCCGGCGTCCGCCTGTCGGACGAGGTCGAGAAGATCCCGCCAGGGTTGCGCGGCGCCGGGCCACACTGAGAATCGCATGGCCCCAGAATACGGATGCGCTCTGTACACTCCTGCAATGGCCCAGCCTGAAAAGTACCAATACGGAATCGATTTCGACGCCGTCGACGCCATTGACATCCACACCCACGTCGAGATCGACAGGTCCGGGCACACGGCCGTGGACGCCCAACTGCTCGCTGCCTCGCAGCAGTACTTCAAGCTGGCGGGGGAACGAACCCCGACGGTCGACGTCCTCGCCGAGCACTATCGTCAGCGCAACACCGCCGCTGTCGTCTTCACCATCGACTGCGAATCGGCCACCGGACACCGCCCGAACTCTGTGGAAGACATGATCGACGGAGCCGCCCGCAACAACGACATCCTGATCCCGTTCGGCACGGTGGACCCGTGGACGGGCAAGCGCGCCATTCGCCGGGTGCACACGCTGGTCGCC
>Ga0114921_10001003_pt1 | contig 12529 bp, 12 predicted proteins | sample BentaG_FD_87016 | JGI IMG/M metagenome (GOLD analysis project Ga0114921, IMG submission 87016) | Deep subsurface microbial communities from South Atlantic Ocean to uncover new lineages of life (NeLLi) - Benguela_00093 metaG | ecosystem: Environmental > Aquatic > Marine > Oceanic > Sediment ...
CATCAGCATGCAAGAAAAGCAAGATATCACCTGTTGCCTTTTTTGCGCCGAGGTTCATTTGCACACCCCTTCCCTTTTTTCCCTTTAGAACCTTGCCTAGTTGTGAGGCCAATTCTACGGTTCCATCAGAACTCTCGCCGTCGACAAAAATTACTTCTGCTGTCTGCTTTAGTTCGCTAAAACGATCAGACATTTTGAGCAACATCTCTTCTTCGTTGAGGACAGGAATGATGATGCTTATGTTAAGTTTAGCCGCCATTTTAATTTTCCAAGAGCCACCTATTATGAGGGCATTTTTACCTTCAAGTCTTTTCATCTCTCCTTCCGCTACGACAGAAGAATTCACTTTAAGATTCTCTCTTATTTATTCTAGACGTTTAGTTATACCGCTTAGTTACTGTAAAATTTTGTCGATGCCTGCTACTCGGGGTCTCCAATTGAAACCTATCTTCAATACCCTCTAACATCGTAAAAAGATTATATTGACATTCGACCCCCTGTCAACATAGGTAAAAATTATCATCATAAAACAATTATGACTAAGTATTTAGATATTTAATTAATTAATCAATTAATTAATTTGCCAATACGCCTGCATCTCGGAGAGATTGGCAAAATAGCTAAGTGGTTAACTTGAAATTGTGTATAGAAACTGGATGAAGACCGAGGTTATTTGGGGGTGATAACTATATTGTATATAAATTTTTCTTGAGAAAAGGAAAAACAGATGTATCCTTCTTGCATTATTGACAACAAAATAATTTTGATTAAACTCACTCAGAATGAAAAAACCATATAAATACATAAATCATACTGCAGATTTGGGGATTGAGGTGTATGGTAAAACGTTGAATGAATTATTCATTAATATTGGTAAGGCAATCTTCGAAACTCAAGTTTCAGGGAAAATTGAGGCAAAAAAGGAGATAACCATTGAGATCAAACAGGAATCACACGAAGACCTCTTCATCGATTGGTGTCGTGAATTGTTGTATGAATTTTCTGTCCATGGTTTTATTCCAAAAAAATACGAAATTTCGATACATAACAACTCACTCACTGGGCACCTCTGTGGTGATATCTTTGATGCCAAAAGGCACAAAATGAGACTCGAAATCAAAAATCCCACCTATCATGACTTTCAACTGAAAAAAATCAAAAAATATTACCAGGCAAAAATAATCTTTGACGTATAAGGGCTATATAAATATAAGGAGAGAAGTATGAGTGGAAATATCGTACCATATATTGTACCTGCCGCCTTCATTATGGGCGGGTTTCTTGCCGGGGTAATCTGTGAAAAGATTGTCCTGAAAAGACTCAAGAAGTTAGCCGAGAGGACAAAATGGAAGGGCGATGAGGTAGTGATTGTAGCGCTGCACGGCGCACTCATCCTCTGGTTTACCCTTGCTGGTATTTATGGGGCGATCCTCAGCATACCTATTTCACAAACTATTTTAATTCTGATCAAAAAAATTCTCGTGGTCATTGTTATATTTTCGGCAACCGTGGTATTATCAAAAATCGCAGTCGGGTTTGTTAATCTATACAGCAAGAGTACCGAGGGTGCCTTACCTTCAGCCTCAATCTTTAAAAACTTTACAAGGTGGCTGATCTTACTTATTGGTGTATTGATTATACTGCAGGCTCTCGGTGTCTCAATTACGCCCTTGATTACGGCATTAGGTGTTGGTGGTCTTGCTGTTGCTCTTGCGCTACAAGATTCACTATCCAATCTATTTGCTGGAATTCATCTCATTGTCGCACGGAATATAAAGACGGGAGATTATATAAAGCTTGATTCAGGTGAAGAGGGTTATGTAACAGACATAACATGGAGAAATACCTCTATCAGAGCGCTTCCGAATAATATCATCATTGTGCCAAATCGTAAGCTCGCTGATACCATTGTCACGAATTTTTATCAACCCGAAAGAGAAATGTCAATTCTTGTTCAGGTTGGCGTAAGCTATGATAGTGATTTAGAAAAGGTCGAGAAGGTAACTATTGAGGTTGCCAAAGAGGTGATGAGAAGGGTTGAGGGGGCAATTCCCAAATTTGAGCCATTCATCCGTTACCATACCTTTGCCGATTTTAGTATAAACTTCACGGTCATTCTGCGTGGCGGAGAGTTCGTCAACCAGTATCTCATTAAACATGAATTCATAAAGAGACTACATAAACGCTATGCAACAGAGGACATTGACATTCCGTTCCCGATCAGAACAGTTTATATGAAAAAAAATGGAGCGTGATGGACAAAGCGTAGAGTGTAGGGTGGGGAGACTTGACTTTTCCTTGTTTCTGGCTAAAATAGAGTATGGATGTCATTGAAGAGATCAGAAAAGCTGAAGAAAAAGCCGAAAGTTTAAAAAAAGATGCTGAAAAAAAAGGACAAAAGCTTCTGGAAAAGGAAAATGAAAAGGGTGAAAATGAACTTACTGCTTTGGATGATGAGAAAGATAAATTGTTGAAAAAAGAATTGGCTGAGGCAAAGAGGGTTACTGATCAGGAGATTAAAAAATTGCAGGAAAAACATAAAAAAGCGTTAAGTAAAATAGAGGATTCATATAAAAAAAATAAAGAGAAGGCAATTAAAAAAGTCAAGGAAATTATAATTAAATGGCCGTCATCCCGGTAGAAAAAGTTCTCATCGTTGTTCACAAAAGTATAAAAGATACCTTTCTTCACGACCTGCAAAAGGAAGGTATCGTTCACATTACTGAATTAAAAGAATCAGCACCCCGAACTTCAGAAACACTGACGAGAATTAACGATGTATTAAGCGGACTTTCTGGATATAAAAAAAGGGGAATGCTTGAAACGTTCGTTAAAATAAAAAAGCCGATCAATTTTGATACATTTGAGAAATCAGTAAAATCCTACGATTATACCAAAACAATGACAGAACTTGAGGAGATAAAAAAAGAAAAAGAAAAATGTGATACCCTCCTCCATAATCTTCATGATGATATTACATTATTATCACCGTGGACCCCTTTGCGCTACGATCTAAGTCTTTTAAAGGCATTCAAGCAGACCGAGGCGATACCGTGCCTAATTCCCTCAAGGGAAATTTGTAAAGCAATTTTTTCAAAGATTGAGGATATTCCTCACTCCTTTGAGGTCGTTAACACGATTGGTTCAACATTCTATTATATTTTCTTTGTCAAAAAAGAAGACGCCTCGCTTCTACGTTCCAGGCTCATCGAGAACGAGTGCGAAACTGTTGATTTCGGAGACCTCACTGGAATACCTGCCCATCTCGTGGCCACCTTAAATCATAAGGTTGCACAAATCACAAAACGAATTGATGAATTACATAAGAAGGAGACGAAATTATCTAAAGAAATCTCCAAGCTCGAGGTTGCCAGTGATCTTATTTCTAATGAACATACAAAAGAAGATATCGCAGAAAACTTACCAGAAACAGCAAGGACAGTTAATATTATCGGTTGGATAAAGAAAAGGGATATGAAACGTTTGGATGCACTGGTGGAAAAATTAGAATTCGCAGTTTATGATAGACTTGAACCTGCACCTGATGAAAGGCCACCGGTCGCAATAACGAACCCAAAATGGAGCAGTCCTTATGAACTGTTGATAAAACTATACAGTATGCCCAATCCTAAAGAATATGATCCAACCCTTTTTCTTGCCTTTTTCTTTCCCCTATTCTTTGGCCTATGTATTACAGATGCAGTTTATGGTATATTCTTGATTCTCTTTTCTCTCTATCTATTAAGGCGTGTAGCTGGTGATAGAAGTCTTATATGGATGATTCTTGCAGGAGGAATATTCACTATCTTTACAGGGGCTATTGTTGGTGGTTGGGTAGGTGATCTGTTTGAGTATGTTGGATTGACCCCCTTAATTAATTTACGGCAGTCCCTCATGCTTTTTGACCCATTAACAAATCCTATGATATTTGTGGGAATTGCACTGGGGTTAGGTTTCATACACATGCTTCTCGGCATCGGCATTGAGGTTGTAGACTCGATGAAAAATAGTGAATACAGGCAGGCGATATTTGCCAATCTTACCTGGCTTATTCTTTTACCTTCCCTTATCTTGTATTTCAGTGTTTTCAAATCATCGATTCTGGCAAAGATGATTTTAGAAATATTGATGTGGCTCTGCATTGTTGGAATAATTGTTGCTTCCCACCATGAAGGGAAGCCAAAGGTTTTGGACCAAATTATCTGGGTACCAATTATTATGTTAGTATGGATATTGTTTACTGGCGTTGTAGGGAAGCTATTTGGATTTAAATATGTCATTCAAATCCCCTCATATGTCTATTTAATACTCATCCCGCTGTTTGTTATTGAGGCTACACGATTTAAAGAGGTAAAAAAGATGCTGGGGAAACTTGCATGGGGTTTTTATAATCTCTATGGTATATCAAGCTATCTCGGTGTCGTTCTTTCCTATGTCAGGCTCATGGCGCTCGGTATGGTTACTGGTGTTATTGCCATTGCGATAAATAAAATTGCCTGGATGATGATAGGAATTCCAGTAGTGGGAGTTATACTTGCCATATTAATTCTTATTCCCAGCCATATTTTTAATATAGTAATAAATGCCTTGGGCGGATTTATCCATACAATGCGATTACAATATATTGAATTTTTTGGAAGATTTTATGCTGGCGGTAGTAAACCGTTCAAACCATTTGGTTTTGAAACCAAATATGTCGAAATAGAATAAAAGGAGGTAAAATGGCAGAATCTTTTGGTTTAGCAATAGCAATTGCTGGTGGAGCACTTGCCGCAATACTTGGTGGTATTGGTTCTGCAATTGGTATTGGTTATGCTGCTCAGGCTGCGAATGGCGTGTTGAGTGAAGACCCGGAGAAGTTTGGAAGTCTACTAATTCTTGTTGCCTTACCTGGGACCCAGGGAGTTTATGGCTTTATTGGTGCGTTTATGGTTTTGAATAAAATCGGTATATTCGGTGGAGAAGTTATTTCCTTAACCCTGCACCAGGGTCTCCAGATCTTTTTTGCAGCCATGCCTGTGGCGATTGCCTGTCTTGTATCGGCAATATGGCAGGGTAAGGTGTGTACTGCTGGTGTAGAAATGGTTGCAAAAAGACCTACCGAGGCAGCAAAGGCAATGATATACGGGATATTGGTTGAATTCTATGCAGTTCTTGGATTAATCGTTACCATTTTGGCTGTTGTTCAAATGAAATTGTAATATGGCTACGCAAAAAGTTACCGAAAAGATCATCCAGGATGCCAAAAAAGAGGCGGAGGAAATCCTCGATAAATTTAAAGAAGAGGCGGATAAGATTAAGGATGAATATTCAAAGAGGACAGCTGCTAAAAGGACGCAGATTGAAGCTGAGGTTGAGGCAGTTAAGACATGCGAAATTCTACGAATCCTCTCACAGAACCGGTTAGAATTTAACAAAAAATTTATCCAAAAGAAACGCACGCTTGTCAATGACATCATCGGAAATGCCTTAAAGGAATTGCATAAACATCAAGAATATCTCAACTTCGTAAAATCACTTATCAAAAAGAGTGGAGACAAGGCTGGCGATTTGTTGATAAACAAACAGGATATGAAGCGTTACGGTACTGAATTAGAAAAATTTATAAAAAAAGAGGGCTTAAAGTACAAAATAAAGGCAGATGATGAAATCACCGGTGGTTTAATCATAAAAAAAGGTAAAACAACCTATCTTGGCTCACTCGATTTAATCGGTGAATTATTAAATGACGAACTCACCATTGCTATTTCCCAAATTTTGTATTGAAGGTTTTCAATAACGAAATTGAAATTTACCAATGATTTCAATTTAGATCCTTAATCTATCTAAGGAGGTTTTGAATGGCAATAAAGGGAATCAGAAACATCGGTTTTTTTGGACATGCCAGTAGTGGGAAGACAACAATCGCCGATGCCTTCTTGTATCTTACCGGTGCTAACAGTAGATTTGGGAAGGTGAGTGACAAAACATCAGTATTTGATCATGAGCAGGAGGAGATCGAACGAGGCTTTAGTCTTAATTTAGGATTAGCAACATTTATCTATAAAGACTTCAATATCAATCTCATTGATACACCGGGATATTCTGATTTTATCGGTGAGGCCACAAGTGGTCTTGAAGCCGTTGACTGTGCAGTGTTAGTAATTGACGCGACAGGGGGGATTGAAGTGGGGACTGAAAGGTTCTTACAGAAAATTGAAAAGAAAAATTTACCCTTAGTGTTTTTTATCAATAAGTTAAGAAAAGAGAATACAGATTACTATGACTTGGTTTCAGCAGTTAAAGAAATCACCAAAAGAAGTGTTGTGCCACTCACTATCCCGATAGGTGAAGCAGGGCAGTTCAGTGGTGTCGTCGATATTATAAAAAATAGAGCATTTATGGCGAAAGATAAGGAAGAAGAAACCCCTGCTGAACTGAAAGAAAAAGTATCTCAGCATCAAGAACAATTAATCGAAGCTGCGGCAGATCTCGATGAAAATTTAATGAATAAATATGTTGAGGGGGGAAAGATTGAATTAAATGAATGTTTAGATGTGTTAAAAAAGGGAATCGCTGAGGGTAAGACGGCAATCTGCCTTGCCGGTGATGCACTTGAACTTATTGGTATACAGAGTTTAATTGCAGCAGTTATCGAATTTCTGCCATCGGCCAGTATGCTTTCGGATATTGAAATAGATGGGGCGAAAGTAAAGCGGAATGACGATTCTCCCTTTGTTGGATATGTCTTCAAGACGGTTGTTGAACCTCATCTCGGTGAAATATGTTACCTGAAGGCATTGAGTGGTAAGGTTCAAAGCGGTGAAATAATGAATAATACAACGAAGTCGGGTAAAGAGAAGATCAATCAGATATATTTAATTAAGGGAAAAGAGAAGACCGAAGTTAACCAACTCACAAGCGGCATGATCGGTGGTTTAGTGAAACTGAAGAACACACAAACCGGTGATACACTTACGTCCACTAAAATCCAAGGAACTCTACCAAAAATCGAATTTCCGGCACCATCAATTGCGATGGCAATCGTGCCCAAGGCAAAAGGGGATGAAGAAAAGATATCGAATGGTCTTGCCCGTCTCCGTGATGAAGACCCTACGTTTAGTTTTTCCTATGACGCAGAGGTGAAACAGCTGATTATCTCTGGTCTTGGTGAGTTACACTTGGATACTGTGTTATCAAGACTAAAAAGAAAATACGGTGTGAGTGTTGCACTTACCAAACCCAAAATAAAGTACTGTGAAACCTTTACAAAAAAGAGCGAGGCGCAGGGAAAATATAAGAAGCAGACTGGTGGACATGGTCAATATGGAGACTGCTGGCTTAGGGTAGAACCATTAGCCCGAGGCGAGGGTTTTGAATTTGTCAAGGAAATTTTTGGTGGAACAATTCCATCGCGCTACATTCCTTCGGTTGAGAAGGGTGTGAAAGAGGCGTTAGGGCACGGTTATATTGCGGGTTGTCCGATTACCGATATTAAGGTAACTGTCTATGATGGTTCATACCATCCCGTAGACTCCTCAGACATTGCCTTTAAGATTGCAGCATCTATGGCAATGAAGGCAAATGCTGAAAAGGGAAAAGTTGTGTTATTAGAACCCATAAGCGAGGTAGAGGTGTACGTTCCCGAAGCCTTCATGGGTGATGTCATTGGCGATTTAAACGGTCGGCGCGGCAAGATAATGGGTATGGAGGCTGTTGGAAAAATCCAGAAGGTGAAGGCTCTTGTCCCGGAAGCCGAGATGTATAAATATTCAACAAGCCTCCGTTCAATGACGCAGGGAAGGGGACACTTTGATGTGAAATTTCACCACTATGAGGAGGTACCCAAGGAAATAACCAAGCATATAGTAGAAGAGTCAAAAAAGAGAGAATAAGTGAGACCAGTTCTCATTCAGATCGGTGAATTCGCAATTCCTTCCTATGGCATTATGCTCGTCGTCTCCTTTCTTTTTGCCATTTGGTTTGCAAAAAGGTACGCAAAAAAATTCAACATCTCAACCATCATTATAGAAAATTTAGCATTCTATTTGATGCTCGGTGTTATTGTTGGCGGGAGGTTCCTCTACGTCATCTTTCACTGGTCACAATACGAGAATGACCTGCTCGGAATCATCAGAATCTGGGAGGGGGGGATGATGTTCTTTGGCGGCTTCATCGGCGGATTTCTTGCGGCTATGTTCTATCTAAGGAAGGAAAAAATTCCTATACTACAAATTGCAGACATTATTGCTCCGGCAATAGCCCTGGGACAATTCTTCACACGCATTGGTTGTTTTTTAAATGGTTGTTGTTTTGGTCTCCCCTCAAACCTACCATGGGCAGTCAAATTTCCTGATGCATGTGTTGCCGGGGCTTCACCGATTGGCGACCAGACCCTACATCCTACCCAACTCTATTCATCACTCTTTGGTCTCCTACTCTTTTTCTTCCTGAAAAATATTCTTTTCAAGCCACATCGTCGAGGAGAGATATTTGCGTTCTATTTAACATTTTCTGGTTGCTTCCGTTTCGGTATAGATTTTATCCGCTACTATGAAGATAGCGCAAATTTCTGGATAAATCAGGTAGTAGCTATTGGTTTAGTTGCAGTTGGGATAATAATCTTAATTAAGGCATCTTCAAAGAGTCTATTTTTTAAACAGACTCTCTAAGCAAAATTGATCTCTTTATCAAATATTTTAAAGGCAGGTCTCGATTTTATTCTCCCTCGAACCTGCCTCAATTGTAACAATGAAATTTCTACCGGAATGTTATGTAATAACTGTCTCGACTTGATACCGACAATCAAAACTCCACTTTGTAAGATTTGTGGCCGGCCGATTAAAAAAGGGAAAAACTGTCGATTTTGCAAAAAAGGAATGCACCTTGACCATGGACGCGCTTGGACGCTCTTTATTCCACCAGTTGATAAAATTATTCATCACCTCAAATATCGTAAGCTCACGAATCTCGCTGAGTTATGTGGACGAGCAATGGCGGGTATCGTAGAATCTGACTTTTCCTTGAAAAAATCTGAGATCATTGTTCCTGTCCCACTTTTTTGGTGGAAACGCTTGAGGCGTGGGTATAATCAGGCAATGCTTTTGGCTCATAAGATAAGTGAGCTATGTGATATTAAACTAAAGGATATTCTGAGGCGTACAAAAAATACTAAAACGCAGACAAAATTAGATGAAGACTTGCGTCGAGAAAATGTTCTTAATGCATTCACATTGAAAGGTAATGACATTGAAAATAAAAAGATTCTTTTAGTCGATGATGTTCTGACAACTGGTGCAACGATCGATGAGTGTGCACGTGTTCTTAAAGAAGCTGGAGCAGAGCATGTCTATTCGTTGGTTGCAGCAATAACACCGGGGTAAAAAAAGGACACGGAGATGGGGAGACCGGGAGAAACGGAGAAAATCTTTTTTTATCTAAAAAATTAGGAGATGAATGATGCTTGTAAATTTAAATAGTATTTTGCCAAAGGCGAAGAAGGGGCATTATGCTGTTGGCGCCTTTAATACCTCTAATCTGGAGATTACCCAGGCAATTTTACATGGCGCTGAGGAATTGAACTCACCGGTCATCATTGCTACGAGCGAAAAGGCTCTTAAATACGCCGGCATCGAAAATCTTTCTCACCTCATTGTCCTTATGGCTAAAAAATCTAAAATACCAGTAGTATTACATCTTGACCATGGTTCTTCCTTTGAAGTAGCAAAGGAATGTATAAAACATAACTACACCTCAGTAATGATTGATGCCTCTGGTCAACCTTTTAAAGAGAATTTAAAAATAACTAAAGATGTAGTTAAATATGCCCACAAACAGGGAGTAACTGTTGAGGCAGAGATCGGTAGACTTGCTGGTATTGAAGATGATATCAAAGTTACAAGCAGTGATGCAATATATACAAACCCTGATGAGGCAAAGAAGTTTGCCGAGAAGTCAGGGTGTGATGCCTTGGCTGTAGCAATTGGCACTTCGCATGGTGCATACAAATTTAAGGGGAAACCTAAATTACGTATTGATATTCTCAGGGAGATCGCTGAGCAGGTGAAAATTCCCCTTGTGCTACATGGTGCATCAGGTGTAAAGCTCGGGTGGATAAATAGGGTGAATAAATTCGGCGGTGCACTCCAGCATGCCCGAGGAGTTCCTGATCATTTGATAAAAGAAGCAGTCAGATATGGTATATCAAAAATAAATACAGATACCGATTTGAGAATTGCCTTTACTGCCGGGGTAAGAGAATACCTGAAAAAAAATCCAAAGGTCTTCGATCCGAGAAAGATCACTGAACTGGCACGGGATATGATGCAAACGGTCGTCGAGGATAGAATAAAGACCTTCGGTTCAGCAAATAGAGTATAAATGAATAATCGTCTTCGGTTGTTACAACTTTTGCTTTTAATTGCAACCACGCTCATATTTATCTCCTGTGCACCAGCACAAAAAGAGTTTACTTATAATAAATTTATTGTCGGTGCTTCTTGCGAAGTTAAATTTTATTATATTAGTGAGAGAAGTGCCAAAGAGATTATTGATGTTATTGATCTGGAGCTTACGACACTCGATTCACTGTTAAACTATTTTTCTGAAAAGAGCTTGGTGAGCGAGTTAAATCGTAAGCAAAGGGTTAAGGCAGCCAGTGATATTATCTATTTGATTTCATTGAGTGATTCGATATCCTGCTTGACCAATGGTCTATTTGATATATCTGTAGCACCGCTTTTGGAAATTTGGGGTTTTTATCAGGGTGAATTAACAATTCCTGATACTACAGAAATTGAAGCGACAAAAAAGCGCGTTGATTATCGAAGGATACAGATCAGGGGTGATTCGATCATCATACCTCAGGGTATGAAAATTGACCTTGGAGGTATTGCACAAGGTTATGCTGCAGACCGTGTTGCAATGATTCTAAGACAGCGCCATGTTAAGTCAGCAATCATAAATATTGGTGGTGAGGTGATAGCAATTGGAAAATCTCCACAAGATAAACCCTGGCGCGTTGGGATAAGAAACCCTCGAGGTGAAGGCATAATTGAGGCAATTGAGTTAGAAGATTTTGCAATTGCAACATCGGGTGATTATGAGAAATTCTTTATGATTAATGAGAAAAGATACCCCCATATTATTAATCCCAAAACGGGATTTCCAGCCCTCGATTTTGTTTCAGTTACAATTTTTGCGAAAGATGCTGCATTTGCAGATGCAGTTGCAACTGCCGCAGCTACAATGAAGCCTACAGAGGCAATGAAATTCCTTGATTCTTTAGGGATTCGAGGTATAATATATTATGAGGAGGATGGTACTTTGCAGAGGATGGAGAACCAATGAAGGTTGAGGCAAAGTATTACGAAAAGAAAAATCAGCATGTAGAATGTGCAATTTGTCCCCACTATTGTAAAATAATGCCAGGTAAACTCGGATTATGCCGTGGCCGAAAAAATGAAGACGGAAAATTGTGGGCAATAAACTACGGGGAAACGACGTCTATTGCACTTGATCCGATAGAGAAAAAACCTCTCTACCATTTTTATCCAGGTTCTCAAATTCTCTCAATTTCTCCGAATAGTTGTAATATGCGCTGTCCATTCTGTCAAAATTGGCAAATTTCTCAAACCGAGGTTTCAACAGAATACATATCCCCAGATATTTTAGTAAAAATATTTAAGGAACATTCGTCTATCGGAGTTGCCTACACCTATACTGAACCATTGATGTGGTTTGAATATCTTCTTGATGCAGGAAAGGCTATCCATACCGAAGGGGGTAAGAATGTTTTGGTGACGAATGGCTTAATCAATGAGCAGCCTCTTTTGGAGTTACTCCCGCTCATTGATGCGATGAATATAGATTTAAAAACGATGAATCAAGATATTTATAAAAAGACATTAAAAGGTGATTTGGATGCTGTAAAAAGGACAATTGAAATCGCTCATAGGCACTGCCATATCGAGATTACTAATCTCTTGATTACGGGTTTAAATGATAAAGAAAGAGAAATAGATAATTTGATTGATTATGTAGTTTCAATTGACAAAAATATTCCCTTGCATTTCTCGAGATATTACCCAAACTATAAATATACCAAACCTCCAACATCGGGGAAAGTCATTGATTATGCCTACAGCAAGGCAAAGGAGAAATTGAATTATGTATACTTAGGTAATATTCCTGCCGAGGATGGTGCTAACACATACTGTCCAAAATGTGGTAATCTACTGATTGAGCGTCTCTACTTTCGCGCCTCAATGAAAGGTTTAAAAGATCATAAATGTGAAAAGTGTGGGGAGGAGATACATATTATTTTATGAGATAGTTATTGGGTTGGGGTATGGATGCTCGATTTCTAATAATTATAATATAATTTCTGATGTTCAATTATTCAAGCTTCCCAACCCCAACCATACGACCATGAATTTTTTAACTTAAGGAAAGGAGGAGTTATGGCAAAAAGAAGAACAGGGGATATAATTTTAGGAATTATAATTGGTGGTATCATCGGGTCTGCATTATCGTATCTTTTGGCTGGGGC
>Ga0114921_10001005_pt1 | contig 12526 bp, 9 predicted proteins | sample BentaG_FD_87016 | JGI IMG/M metagenome (GOLD analysis project Ga0114921, IMG submission 87016) | Deep subsurface microbial communities from South Atlantic Ocean to uncover new lineages of life (NeLLi) - Benguela_00093 metaG | ecosystem: Environmental > Aquatic > Marine > Oceanic > Sediment ...
ACGCCGACATGTCCCGCTGGGCCGGGCTGGGACGGCGCTCACCCATTGCGGGCCTGTTGTTTTCGATGTTCTTGCTGGCGTTCGCGGGTATTCCGCTGACCAGCGGCTTCGTCAGTAAGTTCGCCGTGTTCAAGGCCGCCGCCGAAGGTGGCGCGGTGCCCCTGGTTATCGTCGGCGTTATCGCCAGCGGCGTCGCCGCATACTTCTACATGCGAGTGATTCTGCTGATGTTCTTCACCGACCCGCCGGATGACCCACCGGACGTCATGATCCCCAACGCGTGGAGTAAAGCGACAATCGCCGTGTGCGCGGCCGTCACCGTCGGACTGGGCGTCTTCCCCCAGCCGTTGCTGGATCTGGTCGAGCACGCCACGCAGCTGGCGCACTGAGCTACACCGGTCGTCGGGAAAGGGTTGCGATACGGGCTGCGGTGCGGGCTGGAATGTGGGCGTAGTCAGCGCACAACACCGTGCACCACGATGGCGGCTGTCTGATCCACCCACGCCTCGTCGAGTAGGTCCTGCGGACGTAGCAGCAGCCGCAACATGGTCGCCCCGCCGATCACCTCGATGAGCCGAGCCGGGTCGACATCCGGGTGCACGTCGCCGCGCTCGATCGCTTCGGTCAGCCACAGCCGCACCGTGTCGAACAATCCCTCGAAGCGCGCGAGCACCCGGGAGTTGAGGTCCGCGTCGGCGGTCATGTCGGCGACCAGCCCGGGCAGCGCGGCGCACACTACCGGGCTGGTGAACACGTCCCGAGTGGCCCCGATCATTGCCCGCACGTCGGCGGCTGTGTCTTTTTCGTCACCCGGCGATGTCACCAGCGCTGTCGGCGCGACAGGAAACACGGCTTCGTGCACCAGCTCCGGCTTGCTGGACCAGCGGCGGTACAGTGCGGTCTTCGTAGTGCCGGCACGTTCGGCGACGGCGGCCAGGGTGAGGTTCGAGTAGCCGACTTGCACCAGCAGTTCGGTGGTCGCGCGCAATATCGCCTCGTCGATACGAGGATCGCGCGGACGCCCGGCGCCCGGGGGCTTGTCAACCAACGGCGAGTGTGGTTTCATAACGTCCATAACGCTACGCATCGTATCGTATTTAGGTCGAAAGAGGAACCCTGTGCCTGCTCAGCCAGCCGTAAGGAATGTCGGCCGAGTCCAACGCTCCAGTCGGGACGTCACCGCCATTCCGGCGGCAATGTCGCAATGGCTGTCCACCGTGCTCCCGGACGGTTCCGAACCGCAGGTGACGATGGAAAGCGGCGTGGACGCCACCGGGATGTCGTCGGAAACCCTGATTCTGACCGCCCGCTGGGAGGAGAACGGGAAACCGATCGAGCAGAAGTTCGTGGCACGGGTCGCGCCCGCAGATGAAGACGTGCCAGTGTTCGCGTCGTATCGCCTGGATCACCAGTTCGAGGTGATACGCCTGGTCGCCGAGAAGACCGACGTGCCGGTTCCCCGGATGCGCTGGATCGAGCCAACCGGTGAGGTGCTGGGGCGACCATTTTTCCTGATGGACTACGTCGAAGGCAGCGTGCCGCCCGACCTCATGCCCTATACATTCGGCAACAACTGGTTTGCCGACGCCCCCGCCGAGCGCCGGCGGGAACTGCAGGACGCCACCGTCAGCGTACTGGCGAAACTTCACGCCATACCGGACGCGGAATCCACCTTCGGCTTCCTGACAGCCGACCGCCCGGGCGAGTCCGCACTGCGGCGCCACTTCGGCTGGGTGCGTTCGTGGTACGACTTCGGGGTCGAGGCCATCGGCCGCTCACCGCTGCTGGAACGCGCCTTCGACTGGCTGGAGGCGAACTGGCCCGAAGAGGCCGCCGCCGCCGAACCAGTGCTGCTGTGGGGCGACGCCCGGATGGGCAACGTGCTGTACGACGACTTCCGGCCGGTTGCGGTGCTGGACTGGGAAATGACGACGCTGGGACCACGTGAACTGGACGTAGCCTGGATCATCTTCTCGCACATGGTTTTCGAGGAGCTTGCCGGTATAGCGAACCTGCCGGGCCTGCCTGAGGTTTTGCGCGAAGACGATGTCCGCGCCACCTATCACAAATTGACCGACGCCGAGCTCGGCGACCTGAAGTGGTTCTACGTTTACGCGGGGCTGATGTGGGCGATCGTGTTCATGCGCACCGGAGCCCGGCGGGTGCACTTCGGCGAGATCGAGAAACCCGACAATCCCGAGTTGTTGTTCTACCATGCCGCTTTGCTGAAGCGCCTTATCGGAGAGGAATCGAAATGATCGGCCCCACAGACGAGTTCCCCGTCCACCAGATCCCGCAGCCGATCGCCTGGCCGGGTTCGTCTGACCGCAACTTCTACGACCGGTACTACTTCAATGCCCAGGACCGCACCGGAAACATCTTTGTGATCAGCGGCCTCGGCTACTACCCGAATCTCGGCGTCAAGGACGCATACGTATTGATCCGCCGCGGCGACACCCAGACCGGTGTGCACGTCAGCGACGCTATCGACTCCGACCGGCTCAACCCGCACGTCGGCGACTACCGGATCGAGATCGTCGAGCCGCTGCAGAAGCTCCGGGTGATCCTCGAGGAGACCGAAGGCGTCGCCGTCGATCTCACCTGGGACGGTTTGACCAGGGTCGCGCAGGAGGAGCGGCACATCCTGCGCAGCGGGACCCGGATCACCCTGGACGCGCAGCGATTCGCCCAGCTCGGCACCTGGAGCGGGCAGATCGCCATCGACGGGGAGGACATCGCCGTCGACCCGTCGGTGTGGCTGGGTACTCGCGACCGGTCCTGGGGTATCCGCCCGGTCGGCGAGCGCGAGCCGGACGGCCGGCCCGCCGACCCGCCGTTCGAGGGCATGTGGTGGCTGTACATGCCGATGGCGTTCGACGACTACTCCATCATCCTGATAGTCCAGGAGGAACCCGACGGTTTCCGCTCCATGAACGATTGCACGCGCATCTGGCCCGACGGCCGCGTCGAACAGTTGGGCTGGCCGCGGATCAAGATTCACTACAGTTCGGGCACCCGCATCCCGACTGGTGCAACCATCGACGCGACCACACCGGACGGCACGCCGATCCACCTCGACGTGGAGTCGAAACTGCCGGTGCCGCTGCACGTCGGCGGCGGCTACGGCGGCGACCCGGACTGGCTGCACGGCATGTGGAAGGGCGAGAACTTCACCGAGCGGGTGACCTACAACATGACCGATCCCGCCATCGTCGGCCGGTCCGGGTTCGGCGTCATCGACCACGCGGGCCGCACGGTGTGCCGCGAAGGCGACGGCGAACCGGTCGAGGGCTGGGGGCTGTTCGAGCACGGCGCGCTGGGCCGCCACGACCCGTCGGGGTTCAGCGACTGGCTGACGCTTGCACCCTAGCCACCCCAGCCCCTAGGCCCCCGAGCCGCCCTGGCGATTCAGCTCTGTGACGATGGCAGCCAACGACTCCACCGCGATGGGGGTCGGCTGGTAGAGGCAGATGGTGTCGGAGATGCCGTCCACGCGATCCCTGATGTGCGCGGCGACGTCTGCCGGGGTGCCGCAGGCAGCGATGGTGTGCAGCATGTCGTCGTCGATCAGCTGGCCCATCTCCTGCCATTTGCCCTGCTTCGAGAGCGCGTTGAGCTCAGGCTGCAGATCCGCCCACCCGTGCAGTTCGAGCACCGGCCGATAGGCCGGGGTGGACCCGTAGAACGCCAGCAGGCGCCGGGTGGCGGCGTCCGCCTGCTCACGCTCGGAGTCGTCGGCGCCGGTGGACACGATGATTTCGGGGATCACGTGGAAGTCGGCGGTGGTCCGGCCGGCGGCCTGCAGGCCTTCGCGCACCGCGGGCATCGTGTGCTCAAGAAGAAAGCGGGCAGACGCGAACGGCATCACCAGCAGGCCGTCGGCGTGGGAGGCGGTGGCCCGGGTTAGGCGCGGTCCCAGCGCCCCGACGTAGATCGGCGGCGGGCCAAACGGATTCGGGCCAGGGTCGAAGGTCGGCGTCATCAGCGTGTGGCGGTAGAACTCGCCGCGAAAGTCCAGCCGACCACCGGAGTTCCACGCCGCGAAGATGGCGCGCAGGGCGGCAATCATCTCGGTCATCCGCGCGACCGGCCGGTCGAATTCGGCACCGAACCGTTTCTCGATCTGCGGGCGCACCTGGGTGCCCAGGCCCAGGGTGAACCGGCCGGAGCTGAGCAACTGGAGGTCATTGGCCTGATGCGCCAGGTGGATCGGATTGCGCGGAAATGCGATTGCGACGTTGCTCATCAGGTCAAGGCCACCCAACGTCGACGCCAGCGTCAGCGGCGTGAACACGTCGTGGGGCCCTTCGAAGGTGAAAACGCCGCTCGTCCCGGCCTCGCGCAACACCTGCGCGCGGTCAACCGCATCAGAGGGCCCGAACAGGGCAGTGCAGACTTTCACCGCCGATCAGCTTACGCAGCCCGGAGAGTGTCGTTGACTATAGGCATGACCGATGAAATCAGGACCGTCGATGTGGCCGTGGTGGGTGCGGGCTTTGCCGGACTCTCCGCGGCACGCGACTTGGCGGGCGCGGGACACGATGTGGTTGTGCTCGAAGGCCGGGACCGCGTGGGCGGCAGGTCTCACACCGGCACCGTCGCGGGGGTGCCCGTCGATCTCGGCGGGACGTTCGTGGCCCCGACGCAGGATGAAGTGATCAAGCTGGCGGCCGATTTGGGCTGCCAGACCATCCCGACGTTCTGCGAAGGCACGAACGTGATCCGCTGGCGTGGCCGCGTCCGTTCCTACCGCGGCACCATCCCAAAGCTGTCCCTTCCCGGGCTGATCGACATTGCCCGCGTCCGTTGGCAATTCGAGCGCATCGCGCAACGCGTTCCGCTGGCCGACCCGTGGACTGCCGGTGATGCCGCGAAGTTGGACGCACAGTCGCTAGGAGCATGGCTTCGGTCGGTGCGTGCGACCGCCACGTCACGGGATCTGCTGGCCATCATGGCCAGGGTCACGTGGGGCTGCGAGCCCGACGACGTGTCGATGCTGCACGCCGCCCGCTACGTGCGGGCCGCCGGCGGCCTCGACCGGATGCTGGACGTGGAGAACGGCGCCCAGCAGGACCGATTCCCCACGGGCACTCAGGAGATCGCGAAGCGGGCGGCCGATGAGCTTGGTTCGCGGGTGGTCCTGGGCGCCGAGGTGCGTCGCGTCGAATGGTCCGACGATGCCGTCACGATCACCAGCTCCGCGGGTGTGATCCGGGCCCGTCGCGCGATTATCGCAATCCCGCCGGCCCATCGTGCGGGCATCGAGTTCGCTCCCCCGCTGCCCGCGCAGTACCAGCAACTCGCCCAGCGATGGCCGCAGGGCAGCCTCAGCAAGGCCTACGCCGCCTACCCCGCCCCGTTCTGGCGGGCCAATGGGCGTTCCGGCGAGGCGCTGTCCGACCAGGGGCCGGTCTTCATCACTTTCGACGTCAGCCCTGAGGACGGGGGGCCGGGAATCCTGCTGGGATTCGTCGATGCCCGGACGTTCGACGCACTACCAGCCGAGGAGCGACGACAGCGGGCGCTTACGTGCTTCGCGGAACTGTTCGGCGAGGAGGCGATGAAGCCGATCGACTACCTTGACCATCGTTGGGCAGCTGAGGAATTCGCACCGGGTGGCCCCACCGCCGCGGTGCCGCCGGGATCGTGGACCAGCTCCGGGCCGTGGTTGCGGCGGCCGGTCGGTCCCATCCACTGGGCGGGCACCGAGACCGCCGACGAGTGGACAGGCTTTCTCGACGGCGCGGTTCGCTCCGGAAAGCGGGCCGCCGCGGAGGTTTCCGCGCAGCTGGCTAGGAGCTGACCCGGCGCGCCTCCACTACGGATTCGGCGAGCGCCCGTAGTTCTTTGTTGACCTGGTCCGCGCGCTCCAGGATCGCGCAGTGCCCCCCGGACAACGTGACGAACTTGGCCAGGTCCGGCGTGGCAGCAGCAATCCGGCGCGACGACACCATCGGCAACAGCCGATCCCGCTCACTACCGATAACCAGGGTCGGCACGGTCAATCCACGCAGGCTGATGTGCTTCGGTCCCAACGAGTCGACCAGAACGCGCAACCAGGCGCCGCGGCCGGCGGGGGGCGTCGACTCGAACAGCTCGTGGACGAAAGACCCGATGGCGGGGTCGGCGTCGCGGCCCACCGCCATCATCGCCACAAGGCGTTGGCTCGGGCGTTGTACGGCCGTATACACCGGAGTTGAACCGAACGTCAGAAGCAGGCGCCGGGCCGCGCGAACGCGACTTGTGGCGAGGCCGGGCGGGACGGGGAAAAGATCGATCTCCTGCAGCAGATCACCGGTGGTTGTGTTGATGAGTGCGACGGCGTCGGCCCGCTTCTCTACTTTGTGCGCGGATCGCTCGGACCAGGACGTGATGGCGATTCCGCCCATCGAATGGCCGGCGATGACGGCGCGCTCGCCGGGCGCGAGCGTGGCCTCCAGCACCGCGTCCAGGTCGGAGGCGAGGTGGCTCAGGGAGTAGCCACCGCGGTGCGGTACGCCGCTGCGCCCATGTCCGCGATGGTCGTAGGCGATCACCCGGTAGTCGGCAGACAGGTCGTTGATCTGCTCATGCCAGACCCGGATCGCGCACGTTATGCCGTGCGCCAGAACGATCGGATAGCCATCCTCGGGCCCGAAAACCTCGGTGTGCAGGCGGGTGCCGTCCGCCGCGCGGACCGGGACGACGCGACTTGACGGTAGCCGGATAGGTTTGGAGGTCAAAAGCGCTCGCCGCGCAGTCATTACCGCTCCCATCGAACGCGGCAACTTTGCCGCGCCGAGAGTTTAGCTTAGCGCGGGGACCCTCGTGTGGCGCCAATCCTCGTAGAGGAGCTTGCACCCCAGGTATCCAAAGATGAGGGGGAAGACGAAGTACTGGTATTGAGTCCAAACCAGCGCAAGCAGGGTATCCGCCACACCACCCGGCATGTTCTCGAAACCTCCGAAGACCTCGCTGAACGAGAAGATGAAGGTCGCCACGACCGGCTCTCCAGCTCCGAGTACCGGGATCACATAGCGCAACGGGGAGCGCTTCTTGTTTAGGCGCCAGAAGAGCAGGGCGGCGGCGACGTTGGCGAAGGCGTAGAGCTCGAGCGAGAAGAACGTCGAGTTGTGATTGACCGTACGCAGGTCGACCGAGCCAAAGGAAGCGATGTCCCACCAGTACATGTGCAAGATGTTCTCGCGCATCCACGGGGTGTAAGCGACGACATCGTTCAGCGTGTTCAGATCGTGGAAGACGAAGGGAGAGAGGATCACCCATGGGATCTCCCACAGCAGGTTCGTCATCACGTAGGAGACCATCCAGAGCACAAGACACTCGTGGAAGAGCGCCATGCGTGGGCGCTTACGCGCCCCCGGGAGCAAGAGCGGGATGATCCACCCGTTGAGCCAGATGCTGATCGCGTAGAGGGAGGCTTTGGTGCTCGTGGTGAAGTCGAACGCGCCGAGATAGAAGAGCGTCGCGAAGACACCGACCGCGCCCCAGAAGACCGCCGTCCAGATCCCGAAGGCCCGCCAGGTCCCCGGCGATACATGGCGCTCTTCGGCGGCGACGAGCGGGGCTTTGTCGGAATCGAGGCCGGTCAATGCTGTCATGCGTAGCTGGCAATCTGCTTCGCCAGACCTGCGGTCCCCCGGTTGGTGCCGCTGGCGTGCAACCGCTCATCACTCATCGTGCCTCCAATGGGCCCTTGCGGGCTGTTCCATGTAGTCGTTCTGGCGGGTATCGAAATATCGACATATTATGTCGACAATATGACAAAGAAAATAGACCGGGCCGCTGCCCCGAGTCAAGGCTCGTCACCGCCCACCGAGCGCGTGATCGCTGTGCTGGAACTGCTCGGCCGCGAGCCGACCAAGGGGTTCACCTTGGCCGAGATCTGCCGCACTCTCAGCATTAGCCGGGCCACGGGGCATGCAATCCTGACGACGCTGGCGGCCCGTGAGTGGGCGATCCGGAATCCCCGAACAGCCCGCTACGCATCGGGGCCGGCCATCGCCGCGCTGACCAAGCCGGCCACCCTGCAGCTTCACCGGGCCGACCTACAGGCGTTGGCCAGCGCGACGGGCACCCAGGTTTCACTGGCTCGGCGGGAGGGCGCCACGCTGGTGGTCATCGATACCGTCGGCGAGTGCCTGCGCGGGCCGAGGATCCGGCGCGGAATGCGAACACCGTTCGTAGCCCCGATCGGACGCGACTATGTTGCCTGGTCGAGTGCCGATGCGCAGAATGAGTGGCTGCAAGCAATCGGAACACCGAGCCGCCAGTTCCGCCAGCGAATGACGGCCGTGCTCAACGAAATTCGGCAACGCGGCTTCGTCGTCGAACGACTCACCCGTGAGTACGTGCGCGTCTACACCGCGTTGCAAGCGCTCAGCGCCGACGGCGAGGTCGATGAGATCACCACGCAACTGGCTCGCGCCTACGCCGACCTCGCCGTCATCGACGTCCTGGATGGCGAACTGGCCAGCGGCACCGCCCACAGCATCGCCACGGTGTCCGCACCGATCCGCAACGCCGACGGCGCCGTGACGATGGTGGTAATGGCCGCGGTGTTCACCACTCTCGACGGCGCCGCGATTCGCGCGTTGGGTGAGCGGCTGCGCCGCGCCGCTCATGGCATCGAACAACGCATCGCGCGCTACGGCGAGGCGACCTCCGCATGAAATGGATTCCGGAGTTACCTCCGAGGGCCATTTCCGCTAGTAGCGGGGACAGGATTCAAACCTGCGACCTCTGGGTTATGAGGAGACAGTTTGGAGTTTCGCCGCGTGCACCCAGTCTCATAATCACAGGTCAGAGCGGTGCGGCTGTCCCGTGTGTCCTGTCCTAGAGCGGCCGTTCCCACCGGTTTCGCGAAATTTCGTTCCAAAATCCGTTTCCAATTTGAGGTTGCTGGCAGAGCTTGGTTTGCTGTCCCTCGCAGTCCTGATCGAGCCCAGCTCTGCGTCCCTCGGGCATCGATCTGGGCGCCTCACCCGAGCGCAGCCGGTCTGAAACTCGAGCGAATGGAATCGTGAGATCGTCTGGCGTCAGTTGGATGTACTGACCTGAGAGGTCCTGAGAGGTTAGGTACGCGGCTGGCGGGTGGCTGAGCACCGCGTGCGGTGTGGCCGCGGTGGTGATTGTAGGTGTGCAGCCAGGTGATGAACTCGTCGCAGCGTTCAGTGTCGCTGCGGTAAAGCCCGGTGAAACGGTCGTTGACGCGGTGCAGCTCGAACTAGACGCCTACCCGGCCACTGGGCAACGCCTCGGTCTAGGAGACTGTTGCGCTTGCGTTGGCACGAGCCTCGACAGCCCGCACGCCGTGCCTCAGCAACCCGCCGCCGCGGGTCGGCTGGTCGGCTGGTCGAAATTCTGGGTAGGTTGTCCAAGCGGTCCCAACCGGGCGGGAGGCTGGCGGTCGTGCGGGCGATGTCGGGCGGCAAACCGGGTGCAGGCGCAAGCCTCTGATGTCTGCGGACCGGCAAATATCAACCGTCTGTTACGTGCGCTAAGCATCGGCAGTTAGAACTTGTGTGGGATTTCTTCCCGGCGCCGGTCAGCGAAGAATTACGCTTATGGCGTCGACAGCGGCAAAGGACCCACAGACCGGGCCGGTGCGGGCGGACACATTGTCCCGAATTGGTGTGGTTTGTATGGTGGCTTAGTTCACGAGTCGGTCAGGAGGTCGGGACTGATTTTGCGACAACGAGGAGGGTAGGGGTGTACATAGGGGGAGGCGCGCGAGCCCATAAGGCCATCGAGCGGGCTCGCCACCACATCATTCGAGCAGCGCGTATGCCGGCATCTGGTCTGGTTGTAATTGCTCGGTTGGTATTGGTCGGCGCTGTCGTGGCCGCGCCGAGCCCGATCGTCGCTGTTAAATCACCAACCGGGGGCCCAGCGGTCCGGCCGTTGGTGGCCGTGATGCCGCACCCCGCCAACGGGGAGGGACCCTCGGTCGCCGGGCCGCAGGCAAGTTTCCATTTCGCCGTGTCGAGCACCATCGCGCCGCCACCGCCCGCGATCGTGGTCAACTCACGCGGGGCGCTGGGCATCCCCGCAATGGCGCTGACGGCATACCGCAACGCCGAGCGGCTGATGGCACAGGCAATGCCCGATTGCGGCGTCAGCTGGAACCTACTGGCCGGGATCGGGCGCATCGAATCCCAGCACGCCTTCGGCGGCGCCACCGACCCCCGCGGCAACGCCATCAACCCCATCTACGGTCCGGCGCTCGACGGCTCGCTGCCCGGCAACGAGATCATCGTCCAAAGCCGTTCCAACCATCGCACGACCTACGCCCGCGCGATGGGCCCCATGCAATTCCTCCCCGTGACCTGGACGCGCTACACCTCCGACGGCGACGGCGACGGTCAGGCCAACCCACAGAATCTCTTCGACTCCACACTGGCTGCCGCCCGCTACCTGTGCAGCGGCGGACTGAACCTGCGCGATCAGTCCCAGGTGATCACCGCCGTGTTGCGCTACAACAACTCGATGCCTTACACCCAAAACGTGCTGGGCTGGGCCGCCGCATACACCACCGGCGTCCTCCCTGTGAATCTGCCGCCGATCACCGGGCCGATCCGGCCGATCAGCGACACGTACTTGGTAACCAACCCCACCAACGTCGACCCAGCCGACAGCGGCCCCGGCGCCACTCAGCCCGGACCGGGTGACGACGGCACCGCTGTGGATCAGGCCGGCGGCAACGGCGGCGCTGCGAATGCCAGGAATGTTGTAGCCCCCGGGGTCAAAGTCGGCAACGGCCGCAACGGCGGCGCCGCGAATGCCAGGAATGTTGTAGCCCCCGGGGTCAAAGTCGGCAACGGCCGGAACGGAGGTGCCCGTGGCACGGGGCGGTGACGGCGGTGCCGGGAGCGCGGGTGGCTCCCGTGGAGTCCTCGGGTAGAACGGCAGCAGCGGCATCGGCAGTACGGGGGCTCAGCCCCGTTGGCATGGGTCGCCGCGATGGGCGGGCAGCTACGGGTGATCGCCGACTTCGGCGAGAGCACCGTGGAACTGACCACCTGACCCTCGCCCGTGCCGGAAACGCTTTGTTGGGAGGGCGCTGGATGCGCTCGGACGGCGCCCGACGGTCACGTTCTCCTATTCCCACAGAACTGTTAGCGAAGCTAATGTTCCCAACCGCGTTACCAATGCCATAGAAAATGGCCCCCGGAGAACTCTCCGAGGGCCATTTTCGCTGGTAGCGGGGACAGGATTCGAACCTGCGACCTCTGGGTTATGAGCCCAGCGAGCTACCGAGCTGCTCTACCCCGCGATGGGTGAGCGCTACGTTACCGGGGCCATCGCGGGGCCGCCAAATCGCCAGTTCAGGACCGGTTGTCGCCCGCGAACGCACGCAGCTGCATTCGCTGTGGCAGCGCGTCAATGGACAGCCGCATACCGGGACCATCAGTTCGCAGCCGGGAACAGAGGCACTGCACCGGTGCGACAGATGACTATTCGGCCGACTTGTACTTGCTTATCGAATCGTCCAGGCGTTGCAGCGCTTCGCCGTACTTGGCGAAGTCGCCACTGCGCTGTGCCGCCTGCAGTGCATCGAGAGCCGCGTTGACATCTTGCAGCGCAGCGGCTTTCGCCCCTGACAACTGCGTCGGGCCGGCGGGCGGAACCGCCGCCGGCGCCCCCGGCTGCGCCTGCGGGCTCTGGCCAGGCCGATTCGCCGGCGGTGGCGCCGAGGGCTGCTGGTTGGCAGCCGGTGGCGCAGCCGCCGGCTTACCGGCAGGCGCGTCGGTCGGTGCCGGCCCCGTGGCGGTGGCGTCGGCTCCGGGACCGAACAAATCGATCAACGAATCCCGCACCGTTGGCCCATAACCGATCTTGTCGTTGTACATCATCGCGACCCGAATCAGTCGCGGATACGTCGATGCCGCGTCGCCGGTCCCCGGCGACGCGTAAACCGGGGCGACATACAGAAGCCCACCCTCGCTCATCGGCAGAGTCAGAAGATTGCCCCAGCGGATCCGGTTCGTGTTGTCCCGGCCGATGACGCCGAGGTCTTGGCTGACCGCGGTGTCGGTGCTGATCGCGTTGAACGCAAGCTTGGGACCGTTGACCTGCCCTGGGATCGTCAGAACCGTAAGCTGGCCGAATGTTTCGGGATCGGAACTGGCGCTGATGTAGGCAGCCAGGAAGTCCCGTTGGAATCGGTTCATCGCGCTGGTCAGCTGGAACGACGCCTGGCCGTTGTTCTCCGCGAGGTCTTTGGCAACGATGTAGTACGGCGGCTGGTAGCTGCTGGCCGTGGGGTTCGGGTCCAGCGGGACGTCCCAGCGATCTGACCCCGAGAAGAACGTCACCGGATCATCGACGTGGTACTTGGCCAGCAGCGAGCGCTGCACCTTGAATAAATCCTCGGGGTAGCGCAGATGCTCTTGTAGCTCAGGGGTGATGTCGCTCTTTGGCTGGACAGTGTCCGGGAACACACTCATCCACGCCTGCAGCACCGGATCCTGCTCATCCTGTGCGTACAACGTCACTGTTCCGTCGTAGGCGTCGACAGTGGCCTTGA
>Ga0114921_10001006_pt1 | contig 12515 bp, 9 predicted proteins | sample BentaG_FD_87016 | JGI IMG/M metagenome (GOLD analysis project Ga0114921, IMG submission 87016) | Deep subsurface microbial communities from South Atlantic Ocean to uncover new lineages of life (NeLLi) - Benguela_00093 metaG | ecosystem: Environmental > Aquatic > Marine > Oceanic > Sediment ...
AAACAACAGGCCCGCAATGGGTGAGCGCCGTCCCAGCCCGGCCCAGCGGGACATGTCGGCGTCCTCCACGCCGTCGGAGTTGCGGACCAGGCCCACGACGGCGAAGGCGCCCACCGTGCTGAAGCTGTAGGCGATCAGGTAGAACACCGTCGACGAGATGCCGGCCGGGATGTCGGCTATTACCCCGGTGAGCAGGAAGCCCACGTGCGCGACCGACGAGTAGGCCAGCATCCGTTTGACGTCGAACTGGTTCACCGCGGTGATGGTGCCGACCACCATGGTCAAGATGGCGACCGCCCACAGCACGGGGCGCCACTGATCATGCAGCGGGGGCAGCGCGACGTAGATGACGCGCACCAGCGCGCCGAACGCGGCGACCTTGGTGGCCGCCGCCATGAACCCGGTGATCGGCGTTGGCGCGCCCTGGTAGACGTCGGGAATCCAGGAATGGAACGGAACCGCGCCGACCTTGAACAGTAGGCCGACCGCGAGCAGCGCGACGCCGATCAGCGCCATTGAGTCGTCGGGATCCGTAGCGAGCTCATCGGCGATGCCGGGCAGCGCCAGTGTGCCCGTCGCGCCGTAGAGCAACGCCACGCCGTAGAGGAAGAACGCCGACGAGAACGCGCCCAGCAGAAAGTACTTCAGCGCCGCTTCTTGTGACAGCAGACGGCGGTGACGGGCCAGCCCGCATAGGAGGTACAGCGGTAACGAGAGGACTTCCAGCCCGATGAACATCGTCAGCAAGTCGTTGGCGGACAGGAACACCAGCATTCCGCCGACAGCGAGCATGGTCAGCGGGAAGACCTCGGTCTGGGTCACCCCGGCCCGGGCCGCGTAGTTTTCGCCCACGCTGCCGGGGACCGCGGATGCCTGAGGCGTGAAGGAGTCCAGGCCGCTGAATTCCGAAGCCGTTCCGGCTCGCAGCGTGGCAGCGCCCGGGCCGACGGGCGCGGCTGGGACGACGGAGGTGCCCGCCGTCATGCGGCGCTCCGCGATGAAGACGACGGCCATGATCGCGACCAGCAGCACGGTGCCCTGTAGGAGCAGCGCCGGCCGGTCGATCGCGACCGCTCCCAGCACCGCGGTCTGACCGGAGACGTGAATCGTCTTACCCAGCACGACAACCGCGACGAACGCGGCGATCAAGCCGCCGACGCTCAGCATGACCTGCGCGGTGTAGCGGAATCGGCGCGGTAGGAAGGCCTCCAGCGCAACGCCGGTTACCGCGACGCCGAAGATGATCAGCATCGGGCTCAGCAGCGAGTATTCGATGCTCGGGGTGGGCATGTTCATTCCGGTGGCCCTTCGGCTGTCCGCAGCGCGGGGTCGGATTCGCCGATCGTGGTCAAGGTGTGCTCGACCGCAGGGTCGATCAGATCCAGCGCCGGTTTGGGGTAGAAGCCGAGAAAAAGAAGCAGTGCGATCAGCGGCGCGACGATGACGATCTCGCGCGGCACCAGGTCACGGATCCGCTCGTTACCTGCGGTGACGGGTCCGGTCATCACCCGTTGATAGAGCCACAGCATGTAGATCGACGAGAGCACCAGCGCGGTTACCCCGAACGCCGCCGCCAGCCAGTAGCGCGTGTATGTGCCGATCAGGACCAGGAATTCGCTGATGAACGGTGCCAGACCAGGCATTGACAGCGTCGCCAGTGCCGCAACCAGGAACGTTCCCGCCAACACCGGGGCCACCTTCTGCACACCGCCGTAGGCGGCGATCGACCGGGTGCCGCGCCGCGAAATCAGGAACCCGGCGATCAGGAACACCGCCGCGGTGGATAGGCCGTGGTTGAGCATGTACAGCGTCGCCCCACTTTGGCCCTGGCTGGTCATCACGAAGATGCCCAGGATGATGAACCCGAAGTGGGAGATCGAGGTGTAGGCGATCAGGCGCATGATGTCGGTTTGGCCGATCGCCACGATCGCCCCGTAGATCACACCGATCACGGCCAGGGTGATGATCGCTGGCCGGAAATACGCTGACGCGTCGGGGAAAAGCTGTAGGCAGTAGCGCAACATGCCGAACGTGCCGACCTTGTCCATCACCGCCATCATCAGCACCGCGGTCGCCGGTGTGGATTCGACCGCCGCGTCGGGCAGCCAGCGATGGAACGGCCACAGCGGGGCCTTGACCGCGAAGGCGAACATGAAGCCCAGGAATAGCGCCTTGAGTACGGCGGGGTCGACCCCGAGTTGGCCTGACGAAACGGCGGCCACGATCTCGCGGAAGTCGAATGTGCCCGAGGAGAAGGCATCGCTTTGTGCGGTCACCACGTACAGGCCGATTACCGCGGCCAGCATGATCAACCCGCCGAACAGGTTGTACAGCAGGAACTTCAGCGCTGCTTTCGAAGCCGCAGAGCCGGCGACATCAGACTCGGTCCGCTGTCCTTTTCCGAAGCCGCCGATGAGGAAGTACATCGGGATGAGCATGGCCTCGAAGAACATGTAGAACAGCAACACGTCCAGCGAGATCAACGACATGAGAACCATCGCCTCGACGGTCAGCGTCAACGCGACGTACCCGTGGGTGGCTCGGGCGCGGTCGCTGGCGTCGTTCCAGCCGGCCAGGATCAGCAGTGGCACCAGCACCGCGGTGAGCAGCACCAGAATCACCGCGATACCGTCGACACCGAGCGTGTAGCTGGTGCCGAACGCCGGTATCCAGGGATGGGATTCGACGAACTGGTAGATCTCTCCGCCGGTATCGAAGCCGACCGCGACCACGATCGCCGCCGCCAGCGCGGCCAGGCTCACGACCAGCCCGGTCCACTTGGCGAGTTGCGGTTGCCGGGCGGGCAGCACAATGACCAGCACGGCGCCGGCCAGCGGTACCAGCCACAGCACGCTCAACCACGGGAAAGTGCTCACCATAGCCGCACCGCCAGGATCATCGCGGTCACCAGCGCCGCGCCCACGAACATCCACAGCGCGTAGGTGCGGACGAAGCCGGTCTGCAAGCCGCGCAGGCGATCCGACGTCCGGCTCACCAACCCGGCCAGCGCACTGACCGAGCCGTCCACGCCCTTGTCATCGATCTCGACCAGCGAGCGGGTCAGTTGCGCACCGGGTCGCATCAGCACTTCCTCGTTGAAGGCGTCGCCGTAGAGGTCTCGGCGTGCCGCCACTGTCAGCGCCGACACGTCCGACGGCGCCACCTCGGGCACCGGCGCCATGGCGTACATCCGGTAGGCGACCCCGATTCCGACGGCCACGACGCTCAGCGTGACGGTGGTGGTGACCCACACCGGGGCGGCGTGGGTTGCTTCGTGGGAACCGACGACGGGCTCGAGCCAGTGCTGCAGTGCCCCGCCGAACGCCAGCAGGCCGCCGGAGCAGACGGAGCCGACCGCGAGCAGGATCATCGGCCAGGTCATCACCGCCGGCGCCTCGTGCGGATGAGCGTCGGGCGCCCAGCGGCGCTGGCCGTAGAACGTCATCAACATCACCCGGGTCATGTAGAACGCGGTGATCCCGGCGCCCAACAGCGCCGCGCCGCCCAGGATCGGTCCGGCGATCCCGCCCGCGGCCAGCGCGGTCTCGATGATGGCGTCTTTGGAGAAGTAGCCGGCGAACGGCGGTATCCCGATGATCGCCAGATAGCCGAGCCCGAACGTAGCGAAGGTGATGGGCAGGACGGTGCGCAGCCCACCGTAGCGACGCATGTCGACCTCGTCGTTCATCGCGTGCATCACCGCCCCGGACCCCAGGAACAGCCCGGCCTTGAAGAAACCGTGGGTGAGCAGGTGCAGGATCGCGAACGCGTAGCCGGCCGGGCCCAGCCCGGCGGCCAGCACCATGTAGCCGATCTGGCTGATGGTCGACGCCGCCAGCGCCCGTTTGATGTCGTCCTTCGCGCAGCCGATGATCGCGCCGAACAGCAGTGTCGACGCGCCGACGATCACCACGGCCAGTTGGGCGTTCGGTGCGAGGTTGAACAGCGGATTGGACCGCACGATCAGATACACGCCCGCGGTCACCATGGTGGCGGCGTGGATCAATGCCGACACCGGGGTGGGGCCTTCCATCGCATCACCCAGCCAGGCCTGCAGCGGGATTTGGGCCGACTTGGCGCAGGCGCCCACCAACAGCAGCAGCCCCATCGCGGTCAGCGCGCCGGAATCGGCCGTGCCCGGGTCGGCGAACACCCCGGCGAACGAGAGCGTGCCGAAGTTGACGAACATGACGAACATGGCCAGCAGCAGGCCGGCGTCGCCGACGCGGTTCATCACGAACGCCTTCTTGCCGGCCGTGGCCGCTGACGGCTTGTGATACCAGAAACCAATCAGCAGGTATGACGCCAGACCGACGCCTTCCCAGCCGAGGTAGAGCCCGAGAAAGTTGTCGGCGACCACCAGCAGCAGCATCGAGGCGAGAAACAGGTTGAGGTAGGCAAAAAAGCGCCGTCGGTCGGGATCGTTGGCCATGTAGCCGATGGAATAGACGTGGATCAGCGAGCCGACACCGGTGATCAACAGCACGAAGCAAATCGACAGCTGGTCGAGCTGTAGCCCGAAGTCGACTTGCAGCTGGCCAACCGGCACCCAGCTGAACAAGTTCTGACCGATCCCGCGATCGGAACCGTGCCGGCCCAGCATGTCGACGAGCAGCGCTACGCCCACCCCGAACGAGGCCAGCGCGGTGGCGCAGCCGAGCAGATGTCCCCAGCGGTCGGTCCTTCTGCCGCCGAGCAGCAGGATCACGGCGCCTGCGGCTGGCAGTGCCACCAGCAACCAAATGAAATCTGTCATCGCCGCAGCCTCAACCCCGCAGCAGGTTGGCGTCGTCGACCGAGGCCGACCGTCGGGCATGGAAGATCGTCATGATGATCGCCAGGCCCACGACAACTTCGCAGGCGGCGACGACCATCGTGAAGAACGCGACCACCTGGCCGTCGAGGCTATCGTGCATCCGGGCGAAGGTGACGAACGCCAGGTTGACGGCATTGAGCATCAGCTCGACGCACATGAACATCACAATCGCGTTGCGCCGCAACAGCACCCCGGCAGCACCGATGGTGAACAACAGAACGGAGAGATACAGGTAGTTCTGCGGGTTCATGAAACGCCGTTTCCGTCTGCGGGCTTTTCTCCGGAGTTGCCGTCCGCGCCGACCGACCGGCCTTTCAGCACTCGCGACACCGACAGCTCGGAATCGGAGCCGTCGGGCAGCCGCGCGGCCAGGTCCACGGCATTGTGCCGGGCGTAGACGCCGGGGCTGGGCAGCGGGGTGGGGTGCCCACCGCTGCGGAACCGTTCGGCGGACAGCTCCCGCTGGGTCTTGCGCCGCTCGAACCGTTCCCGGTGCGCCAAGATCATCGCCCCGAGCGCCGCGGTGATCAACAGTGCGCTGGTCAACTCGAACGCCCACAGGTAGCGGGAGAAGATCAACGCCGCCAACCCCTCGACATTGCCGCCCGCGTTGGCCTCCGCAAGCCCGGCGAAACTCATGGTGACGCTGCCGATTCCGGCGATCAGCAGAACGCCGAAGGCGACCCCGGCGACCGTCGCGGCGAACCGCTGCCCGCGTAGGGTCTCGACCAGCGACTCCGGGGAATCCACACCGATCAGCATCATGACGAACAAGAACAGCATCATCACCGCGCCGGTGTAGACCACTATCTGCACCACGCCCAGAAATATGGCGTCCTGGGCGAAGTAGAACACCGCCAGGACGATCATCGTGATGCCGAGGAACATCGCCGAGTACACGGCTTTGGCGGCCATCACCACCCCGAACGCGCCGATGAGCGCCAGCGCGCCCAGGCTCCAGAACATCACCGCCTCACTGGTGGAGGTGCGGGTGAGGGTGTCCAGTTCGGAGGCGAGCAGAATGGTCATGGCTGCTCGCCTGCCTGCTGCTCGGCCAGCAGGCCCTGTAGCAGGCCCTCTGAGGTGACGTTGCCGAGGTAATAATCCGCGTCGGTGGCCCCCGGCGTTCGCGGGTGTGGCGCTGCGACCATCCCGGGTTCCAGCGGCGCCAGCAGCTGGTCCTTGTCGTAGATCAGATCGGCCCGGTTGTCATCGGCCATCTCGTATTCGTTGGTCATGGTCAGCGAACGTGTCGGGCAGGCCTCGACGCACAACCCGCAGCCGATGCAACGCAGATAGTTGATCTGGTACACCCGCCCGTAGCGTTCCCCGGGCGAATAACGTTCGTCGGCGGTGTTGTCGCCGCCCTCGACGTAGATCGCATCTGCCGGGCAGGCCCAGGCGCACAATTCGCAGCCGATGCACTTCTCCAGGCCGTCCGGGTAGCGGTTGAGCTGATGGCGGCCGTGGTAGCGCGGCTTGGTCGGCAGCTTCTCTTCTGGATAGCTCTCGGTGACCGTCCGCTTGAACATCGTTGCGAACGTCACGCCGAAGCCGGCAATGGAGTTGAAGAACCTAGCCACCTGCATCCTCCTTGACGACATCCCTGACGACATCGGCTCGCCCTGGCAGCGGCGGCGTCGGGAATGCCCCTTCGGGCACCGCCGTGCTGTCTGGCGGCGCTGCGTGCATTCGGTCGCGCTGATGACGGCTCTTGGCGTCCAACCGGTGTCGCAGAATCTGCAGCATGGCCACGGTGACGGCGGTGCTGGTGATGACCAGGACCGCCGTGGCGTGCCGGTAGCCCTCGTTGTCGACGGTGCGGATGACGGCGACGGTCATCGCCCACATCAGTGCCACTGGGAGGAGGAACTTCCAGCCGAGCGTCATGAATTGGTCGTAGCGCAGCCGTGGCACCGTGGCGCGCAGCCAGATGTAGAAGAACAAAAAGCCCCACACTTTGGCGGTGAACCAGATCAGCGGCCACCAGCCGGTGTTGGCGCCCTCGATCATGTTGAACGGCCACGGTGCGTGCCAGCCGCCGAGAAACAGTGTGACGGCCAGCGCCGAGACGGTGGTCATGTTGATGTACTCGGCGAGCATGAACATCGCGAACTTCAGCGACGAGTATTCGGTGTGGAATCCGCCAACCAACTCGCCCTCGGCCTCGGGTAAATCGAATGGCGCACGGTTGGTTTCGCCGACCATCGACGTGAGGTAGATCAAAAAGGACGGCAGCAGCAAGAATATGTACCACTGGCCGTCCTGGGCGGCCACGATCCCTGACGTCGACATCGTTCCCGCGTAGAGGAACACCGCGATGAACGACAACCCCATCGCGACCTCGTAGGAGATCACCTGTGCGGTGGACCGCAGGCCGCCCAGCAGCGGGTAGGTGGACCCCGACGACCAGCCGGCCAGCACGATGCCGTACACCCCTATTGACGACATCGCCAGGATGAACAGCACCGCTACGGGCAGGTCGGTCAGCTGCAGCGGCGTGCGATGGCCGAACACGCTCACCTCTGGGCCTAAGGGGACCACCGCGAACGCCGTGACCGCGGGAATCACCGCGATGATCGGAGCCAGCAGATAGACCGGGCGGTCCACACCGGAAGGCGTGATGCCCTCCTTGAGAGCCAGCTTGACGCCATCGGCCAGGCTCTGCAGCAAGCCCCCCGGACCCACCCGGTTGGGGCCGGGTCGCATCTGCATCCGGGCCAATATCTTGCGCTCGGCCAGGATCGCCACCAGCACGGTCAGCACCAGGAACACGAAGACGGCGACCGCCTTGACAACGATCAGCCACCAGGTGTCATGGCCGAAGGCGGTCATGAGGCCGCGCCGATCCGCACCACAACACCGGTGGTGACACCCAGTTGTTGGTGCACCGCCGAGCCGGCCGAGTTCATCGGTAGCCACACCACCTGATCGGGCATGTCGGTGAGAGCCAGCGGCAGCGTGATCGAGCCGCGTGAGGTGGACACGGTGACCGGCTCCCCGTCGGCGGCGCCGATCTCGGCGGCCGAATCAGAAGACAGCCGAACCACCGGTGTGCGCGCGGTACCGGCCAGGTGCGGCTCGCCGTCCTGCAACCGGCCACTGTCGAGCAGCATCCGCCAGCTCGCCAGCACGGCTTCACCCGGCCCGGGCGCCGGCGCCGTCGCGGGCGCGACGCCGGCAGCGGCGGTGCGCTCGCCGTCCCAGGGCCCCAGCCGACTCAGTTCGTCGTGGGCAGCGGCGACGGTGGGAAGCCCCAGGGCGACGCCCATCTCGTCGGCCAGCGCGTCGAGCACCCGCAGATCCGGGGTCGCGGTGGTGTCGCGCAGCGCGACCTCGAAGCTGCGATGCCGTCCCTCCCAGTTCACGAAGGTGCCGGACTTCTCGGCCACCGGCGCCACCAGGAACACCACGTCCGCACGGTCGGTGACGGCGCTGCTGCGTATCTCCAGGCTGACCAGGAAATCCACCGCGTCCAGCGCGTTCAGCATCGCGTCGGGATCGGGCAGGTCGGCGGGTTCCACACCACCGACCAGCAGGGCGCCCAGCGTCCCGTCGGTGGCGGCGGCCAGCATTGTGTCGGTGTCACGCCCGGTGCCGGAGGGCAATTCGGCGACGTTCCACAACTGGCAGAGCTGGGAGCGGGCGGACTCGTCGGCCAGTGGACGGCCGCCGGGCAGCAGTCCCGGCAGCGTCCCGGCGTCCAGCGCGCCGCGCTCCCCGGCGCGCCGGGGCACCCACGCCAGTGCGGCCCCGGTGTTTTCAGCGAGTCGTGCCGCCGCCGACAGGCCGCCGGCCACCGTGGCGAGCCGTTCCCCGACCAGGATCACCGCACCCGGCTGCCGCAGCAGGCCGGCCAGACCTTCGGTGGATGTGCCTGGGCCCAGCCTGTCCAGCACCGACGGCTCCGCTCCCGGTGCCGTCGCGAGCAGTTGCCCCGACATCTTCTCCAGCGCGCGGCTGGCGAACGGTGTGACCGCGAATATCGGGGTCCCGCGCTTGCGGGCGGCCTTGCGCAGCCGCAGGAAGATGATCGGCGATTCCTCCTCCGGTTCGAACCCGACCAGCAATACCGCCGGCGCAGACTCCAAAGCGGCGTAACTCACGTCGACCGGGCGACCGGCCACCAGCGAGGCAAGGAAGGAGGCTTCCTCCGCCGAGTGTGGGCGCGCGCGGAAGTCGATGTCGTCGGTGCCGATGGCCGTTCGCGCGAACTTGGCGTAGGCGTAGGCGTCTTCGGTGGTCAGCCGGCCGCCGACCAGGACGCCGGCGCGCCCGCCGGCGGCGGCCAGTCCACGCGCAGCCAGTGCCAGGGCGTTCGACCACGAAGTGGGTGCCAGCGTTCCGTCGGTGTCGCGGGCCAGGGGAGTGGTGATCCGGTCACGCTGGGTGGCGTAGGTGAAAGCCCACCGGCCCTTGTCGCAGTTCCACTCCTCGTTGAGTTCGGGGTCGTCACCGGCGAGCCGCCGCAGCACCTTGCCGCGGCGGTGGTCGGTGCGCTGAGCGCACCCTGACGCGCAGTGCTCGCACACACTCGGGCTGGACACCAGGTCGAACGGGCGCGCCCGGAAGCGGTAGGCGGCTCCGGTCAGCGCGCCCACCGGGCAGATCTGCACCGTGTTGCCTGAAAAGTACGATTCGAACGGCTCGTTGGCGTAGATGCCGACCTGCTGCAGCGCGCCGCGCTCCTGCATTTCGATGAACGAATCCCCGGCGATCTGGTCGGAGAACCGGGTGCAGCGGGCGCAGAGGATGCACCGCTCCCGGTCCAGCAGCACCTGCGACGAGATGTTGATCGGTTTGGCGAACGTGCGCTTGACGTCGGTGAAACGGGAATCGGTCCGTCCGTTCGACATCGCCTGGTTCTGTAGCGGGCATTCGCCGCCCTTGTCGCACATCGGGCAGTCCAGCGGATGGTTGATGAGCAACAGCTCCATCACACCGTGCTGGGCCTTGTCGGCGGCCTCCGAGGTGAGCTGGGTGCGCACAACCATGTCGCCGGTGGCCACCGTGGTGCATGACGCCATCGGTTTGCGCTGGCCCTCGATGTCGACCAGGCATTGCCGGCACGCGCCGACCGGGTCGAGCAGCGGGTGGTCGCAGAACCGGGGGATCTGGATGCCCATCAGCTCGGCGGCGCGAATCACCAGTGTTCCCTTGGGAACAGTGACCTCGGCATCGTCGATCGTCAACGTCACCATCTCGGGCTGGGCCACGCCGCTGCCGGTTTCAGTGTTGGCCGCCCGTGTCACGCGTCCGCTCCTTGGTCGGGACCGCTGGCTCCTTGGTCGGGAACAAGAACGGCCGCGCTGGGGTCGAAGGGGCAGCCTCGCTGCTCCACGTGGGCGACGTACTCGTCGCGGAAGTGTTCGATCGACGAGATCACCGGCATGGCCGCACCGTCACCCAACGCGCAGAACGACTTTCCGAAGAGAACGTCGCCAATATCGAGCAGCTTGTCGAGATCTTCAGGTGTGCCGTGGCCGGTTTCCAGTCGCGCGTAGATCTGGTCGAGCCAGAAGGTCCCCTCGCGACACGGCGTGCACTTGCCACACGACTCGTGTTTGTAGAACTCCGACCAGCGCCGCGCCGCACGCACTACGCACGTCGTCTCATCGAAGATCTGCAGCGCCTTGGTTCCCAGCATCGAGCCGGCCGACGTCATGCCCTCGTAGTCCAGCGGAACGTCGAGGTGCGCGTCGGTGAGGATCGGCGTCGAGGATCCGCCCGGAGTCCAGAACTTCAGCCGGTGTCCGTCGCGTACCCCGCCGGCGTAGTCCAGCAACTCGCGCAGCGTGATCCCCAACGGGGCTTCGTACTGCCCTGGACGATTGACATGCCCTGACAGTGAGTACAGCGTGAAACCCGGGGATCTCTCGGTACCCATGGAGCGGAACCAGTCCACGCCGTTTCGGATGATTGGCGGCACGCTGGCTATGGATTCAACGTTGTTGACCACTGTCGGGCATCCGTACAGCCCGGATACTGCCGGAAACGGCGGCCGCAGCCGGGGCTGTCCGCGCCGGCCCTCCAGCGAGTCGAGGAGCGCGGTCTCCTCCCCACAGATGTAGGCACCCGCCCCGGCGTGTACGACAACCTCCAGGTCGTAGCCGGAACCGCTGATGTTGCGGCCGAGATAGCCGGCGGCGTAGGCCTCGGCCACAGCGTTCTGCAGGCGTCGTAACACCGGCAGTACCTCACCGCGCAGGTAGATGAACGCGTGGCTGGCCCGGATCGCGTAACAGCAGATGATGATGCCCTCGATGAGGACATGCGGTGTAGCCAGCAACAGCGGTATGTCTTTACACGTTCCAGGCTCGGATTCGTCGGCGTTGACCACCAGGTAGTGCGATTTGGCGCCCGCACCGTCCGGACCCTGGGGAATGAACGACCATTTCGTGCCCGTCGAGAACCCGGCACCGCCGCGTCCGCGCAGACCGGAGTCCTTTACGGTCTGGATCACCTGGTCGGGGTCCATCTCGACAGCCTGCTGCAGGGCCTGATAGCCGTCGTGGCGGCGATAGGTGTCCAGCGTCCATGACGCTGGGTCATCCCAGTAGCGGCTGAGCACGGGAGTCAATGCAGTCGGGGACGCCGGGGAAGCCATTATTGACCTTCCGGTGCGGGCGGGGCGCCGGGCTCGGGCGGAGCCTGCATGTCGTGGCGTTGCGCCGCCCGCAGGCCCGCCAAGGTGGGCCCCGCCGGGCCGCCCTGGCCGTCGTCGGTGCGATCGTCAGGAAAGCCGGCCAGGATCCGCTCGGTCTGTCGGAAGCTGCAGACCGGCGCACCACGGGTCGGCATGACCGCTTCGCCGGAACGCAGAGCGTCGACGAGGTCGCGTGCCGATTGCGGTGTCTGGTTGTCGAAGAACTCCCAGTTGACCATCACTACTGGGGCGCAGTCGCAGGCAGCGTTGCATTCGACGTGCTGCAGGGTGATCGAGCCGTCGGCAGTGGTCTCGTCGTTGTCGATGCCGAGATGGTCTTTGAGCGCGTCGTAGATGGCGTCGCCGCCCATCACCGCGCACAGGGTGTTGGTGCACACGCCGACCAGGTATTCCCCGGTGGGCCGGCGACGGTACATCGTATAGAAACTCGCCACCGCGGCCACCTCGGCGCCGGTCAGGCCGAGCTGCTCAGCGCAGAACTCCAGCCCGGCCGGGGTTAGGTGGGAGTCCTCGGCTTGCACCAGGTGCAGCAGCGGCAAGATTGCCGACCGCGCATGCGGATAGCGGCCGATGATCTCCTTGGCGTCGAGCTCCAGCCGCGCAACGACCTCCGGCGGATAGGACTGCGGGGCGTCGGCGGTGACGAATTGCCCCGGTTCGTCGGTCGGTGGCCCGAGCTGCCCTCGTTCCCCGAGCTGGAGGAACACCGGCTCGCCGTCCGTGCCGGCGCCGGGCGCCGTCACCGGTCCACCCCGCCCATTACCGGATCGATGCTGGCGACCGCGGCGATGACGTCGGCCACCATGCCGCCCTCGCACGTCGCGGCGACCGCCTGCAGATTGGTGAACGACGGATCCCGGTAGTGCACCCGATAGGGGCGGGTGCCGCCGTCACTGACCATGTGCACCCACAGTTCACCGCGCGGCGATTCCACCGTGACGTAGACCTGGCCCGCCGGAACCCGGATTCCTTCGGTGACCAGCTTGAAGTGGTGGATCAACCCCTCCATGGAGCTACTCATGATCTTGGCGA
>Ga0114921_10001007_pt1 | contig 12509 bp, 9 predicted proteins | sample BentaG_FD_87016 | JGI IMG/M metagenome (GOLD analysis project Ga0114921, IMG submission 87016) | Deep subsurface microbial communities from South Atlantic Ocean to uncover new lineages of life (NeLLi) - Benguela_00093 metaG | ecosystem: Environmental > Aquatic > Marine > Oceanic > Sediment ...
GCCCACGAATTTCACTCAGCAAAACTAGACTGGAGATGCCCTTATATTTTGGCTCTCCTGAGGGAAATTGAGCGCCAATATCATCGAGGTCAGCAGCACCACATAAGGCATCTATTACAGCATGAGTGGCTACATCAGCATCGCTCCATCCTAACAAGCCTTTACTATAAGGGACATCAACGCCTCCCAGAACCAGCTTGCGCCCCGAGACTAAAGGATGACTATCATAGCCAATGCCAGCTCTTATTTCCTCTTCAACTCCTTCACTTCGCTCCGGGCTAGCCTGAGCAATAATCTCCGCTAGCGCCAAATCCTCAGGCGTAGTTACCTTTATATTATTATAATCGCCTGGATAAAGCTTCACCTTGTATCCTAAGCGCTCCACAGCAGCAGCATCATCAGTAACCTCAGTTGCCAGCTTTTGGTAAGCCTCGTTTATTACCTCAAGTCTGAATATTTGTGGCGTCTGCGCCACCCACACCTTATTACGCTGGGGTGTTTCTGTAATTAACCCGATGTCATCAGCAAATTTAATGGTGTCTTTGACCGGCACTGCGGCTACAGCAGCGCCAGTTTCTCTAGCTGCTTCCAAACCATTTTGAATTAAATCCAGGGTTAGAAAAGGCCGAGCTCCATCGTGAATTATAACCCAATCACAGCTCCTCAGCTTGCGCAGCCCTTCCTTTACTGAGTCTTGCCGCTGCGCGCCACCAGGACAAATGACAGCCTTAGACCAACTCCTTCCCTTCCTTAATTTCTGGCCCAGCTTCAGGTCGTTACGATTCAGAGCGATGACTATCTGCCTCACCAAGCTACATCTCTGGCATGTGTCCACCGACCAGGCTAACAAAGGTTTGTCCCCTAGAGGAGCAAACATCTTGTCCCTGGCGCCCATCCGCTTACCCCTGCCAGCAGCAGCTACAATGATCCCTACTCTAGAAATCTTGCCCATCTATTACCTCTTTTTCGCTTCCTTGCTCAGACCTAAACGTAGGGCTTCAACTATGGAGCTAGCTTCAATTAATCGAATATCCGCACTCTTAAGCGGAAGTTGAGCGGAGGATTTGGGTATAAGGCAGGATTTAAAACCTAACCTGGCAGCTTCACCAACTCGCCTCTCCATCTGCGACACAACCCTGAGTTCTCCATTCAAACCCACTTCTCCCATGACAACCAAACCGGAGATTGGCTTATTATCACGAAAACTAGAGGCTATAGCTAAGGCAATTCCTAAATCAATCACTGGCTCATTGACCCTGAGCCCCCCAGTAACATTGACTATAATGTCCTGGCTGGAAATCCTTAACCCAGCACGCTTGCTAAGCACAGCACTGAGCAGGAGAAGCCGACTAAAATCGACGCCATTAGCAATACGCCTTGGTGGGCCAAAACCAGCGGGGGTGGTCAAAGCTTGAATCTCCACCAGCAGGGGACGGCTCCCCTTAAGTACTGGCACTACAACAGAGCCAATAGCAGCATCATTATGTCTGGATAAGAAAACCTGAGACGGATTCTCCACCTCTTTCAACCCGCTATGGCTCATCTCAAAAATACCCACCTCATTAGCGGAGCCAAAGCGATTTTTTACACTCCGCAGCACCCGATAATCACTAAACGGTTCACCCTCAAGGTAAAGCACCACATCAACGATATGCTCCAACGCTCCAGGTCCAGCAATGGCTCCTTCTTTAGTCACATGTCCGGTAATGAATACCGGCACGTTACTTTGTTTTGCCCAGTACATTAATCTCAGTGTACATTCACGTATTTGAGTAATGTTTCCAGGTGCACCAGATACATCATCCACATACATAGTTTGAATGGAGTCTACAACCACCAGATGCGGTAAGAATTCCTCCAGATGTCCTAAGATGGCGGGTAGATTATTTTCAGATAAGATAAAAAATCCCTTACCACTCACACTTAAGCGTTCACCTCTAAGCTTAACCTGATTAATAGATTCCTCTCCAGAAATGTAGACCACAGGCTTATTATTCTCAGCTACCATAGCTGCAGCTTGAAGTAAAAGCGTGGACTTACCTATTCCTGGCTCTCCCCCAATAAGCACCAAAGAACCGGGCACTAAACCGCCTCCCAGAACCCGATCCATTTCGGCAAGGCCAAGGCGGAAACGAGAGAAAGAGCCAGCTTCTACTTGAGAGAGCTCTTGAGGTTTATTTCCCGTAGAATAAAATTGACCGGGTGAAGTGCGAGATGAACTAACTGTAGTTTCTACAAAGCTATTCCATGCTTGACAACTGGGACATCGCCCTAACCACTTGACACTTTCTTTACCACATTGCTGACAAACAAAAATGTGCTTGACCTTAGATTTATCCCAGTTGCTAGACTTCACCTGAGCTGTTTAACATACCACGCTGGCACTGCTACTATTTACAGCGGCCTTCCCTATTTCAAATAGAAATATCTTAATTAGCTTTTACGCTATGTCTCTAAAATCTCCTTAACTAAGGGCCGTATCACAATCTCTTCCCCATCACAATCCACCTCTACAGTGTCCCCGGATTGGAACTCACCCCGCAGCAATGCCTCAGAAAGTGGATCTTCAACCAAATTCTGGATTACACGACGCAAAGGACGAGCTCCAAAAACAGGGTCATAACCCTTATTGCCTAAGAAGTCTTTAGCAGCACCAGTGATTTCTAAAGTTATATTTTTCTCTTTAAGCGAAGTAATAACCTCATTAAGCATCAACTCAACAATCTGGCGAAGGTGTTCTCTGCTTAAGGCGTGAAAAACAACGGTGGCGTCAATACGGTTGAGGAACTCAGGACGGAATTTCTTCTTCATCTCCCCCAGTACCTTTTCCTTCATTTTTCCATATTCCACTTGCTGATCCCCCTTGCTCTCAACATGAGTGGAAAAACCGATATTCATATCTCGCTTAATAAGTTCAGCACCAATATTGCTGGTCATAACTACGATGCTATTACGAAAATCAACACGCCGCCCCTTAGCATCAGTTAAGTGGCCATCATCGAAAACTTGAAGCAGCATATTGAATACATCGTTATGCGCCTTTTCAATTTCATCCAAGAGAATACAGCAATAGGGCTTTCGCCTCACTGCCTCGGTTAATTGCCCTCCTTCTTCATAGCCAATATAGCCTGGTGGCGCTCCCACCAGGCGAGCTACGGTATGACGCTCCATGAACTCCGACATATCAAGCCTGACCAAGTTATCTTCACCGCCAAACATAAATTCAGCTAAAGCCCTGACCAACTCAGTTTTACCCACTCCAGTAGGACCTAAAAATATGAAAGCTCCGATTGGACGTCGTGGTTCCTTCAATCCAGCTCGAGCCCTTCTCACCGCTTTAGCCACAGTATTTATAGCCTCATCCTGGCCAATAATACGGCGATGCAAAACCTCTTCCATTTGAAGAAGTCGACTGGTTTCATCAGTGGTCAACCTCACCACTGGAATACCAGTCCACATGCTAACCACCTCAGATATATCATCCGCGGTAACCGTGGGCTTACCCGACTCCTGCTTAGCTTGCCACTTCTCCTCCATCTTATTAACCTTCTCCACCAACTGAAGTTCACGCTCACGCAGCTCAGCGGAATGTTCATACTCCTGCGAAACAATAGCAGCTTCCTTCTCCTTACGCATACTTTCCAGAGTTCGCCTCAGCTCAGTTAAACCAGCAGGAGTGCTACTATGTTTGATACGTATTCTGGAGCTAGCTTCATCAATCAAATCAATAGCCTTGTCAGGCAAATGCCGGTCAGGTATATATTTAGCAGCTAAGGAAGCCGCTGCCTGCAAGGCTTCATCACCTATAGTCAAGCGGTGGAATTCCTCATATCTATGCTTGATACCCCGTAAGATATCTAAGGTTTCCTCCACCGAAGGTTCAACTACCAGGATAGTCTGAAACCTTCGCTCCAGAGCAGGGTCCTTCTCCACATATTTGCGGTAATCATTCAAAGTAGTGGCACCAATGCACTGTATTTCACCACGCGACAGTGATGGCTTTAATATATTGGAGGCATCAACAGCGCCCTCAGCTGCTCCAGCACCTATAATAGTCTGCATCTCGTCAATAAATAGAATACAGTTCCCAGCAGCCTTTTCTTCCTCAATCACTTTCTTCAGCCTCTCCTCAAATTCCCCCCGATACTTTGTTCCTGCCACCAGGGCACCTATATCTAAAGCGACTATCCTCTTGCCCTGCAATATTTCAGGAATCTCCCCGGTTACTATACGCTGGGCCAGCCCCTCAACAATGGCTGTTTTGCCCACACCTGGTTCGCCTATAAGTGCTGGGTTATTCTTGGTGCGTCGGCTTAATATTTGAACTACTCTCTCAATCTCCTTGGCGCGTCCAATAACGGGGTCAAGTTTATTTGCCTTGGCCAGTGCAGTTAAATCTGTCCCCAGGTGATCCAAAGTTGGGGTGCGTGTGGAACTACGAGCAGCAGCACGAGCATGCATCACGTTATGTCTCATGATCTTGCTGACCTCACCCCGTGTCCCTTCCAAAGTAATGCCGCACCTCTCTAAAACATTACTGGCTATCGCTCCCTCTCCATGCAATAAACCGAGTAGAATATGCTCAGTTCCTATGTAGTTGGAATTAAAACGACGCGCTTCATCAACAGCAAATTCAATAACTCTTTTAGCTCTAGGGGTAAGGCTAACCGCTTCAGTGGTTTCTTTCTCCCCCTTCTCAATTATAGACTCCACTGTCGCTCGCACTTTATCCAATGGGATACCCAGTTTAGTTAAGACTTTGGCTGCCCCTCCAGATTCATCCGCTATTAATCCCAACAATATATGCTCAGTATCAATGTAACTGTGGCCTAAGCGTTTAGCTTCCTCCTGAGCTCGCGCTAGCGCCTTACGAGCTCCTTCGGAGAACCTTTCAAATCCAGTAGCCATATTCAGATTTATATATCCACTATGTGCTTCTTGAGCCAATTATAGATTATGCCCTGTTTGGAGTCAAACTATAGGGATAACTTGAAACAGGTAGCAAATCATAATACAATGATTAAAGAATCATTAGAGGCTGGAATGCGAGTCACTGGTGGTAAAATCAAAGGAATCCAATTAAAAGCTCCCCCCAGACGCTTGGCTCGACCTACAACTAATCTAACCAAGGGAGCTATCTTCTCTATTTTGGAGAACATTACGAGTTACTGGGATTGCATCCTCGATTTATATGCTGGCAGCGGTGCTCTAGGTATAGAGGCTTTAAGCCGCGGGGCAGAATGGGCCGATTTTGTTGACCACAGTAAAAAATGCTGTGACACCATTAAATACAACCTGGATAAAGCAGGACTCTTAGCTAAGGCCCATGTTTATTGCTGTAGCACAAGCAAGGCGATTACTTTCCTCAATAATGCTTACGATATCGTTTTTATGGATCCTCCTTATTCAAATCCCTCCGTAGATAGTTTGCTAACCACTCTATCCAATTCAGAATTAATAGCAGAAAACTCTACCATTGTAGCTTGCCATGCGAATCGTTTTCCCCTGAATTCTAATTATGATGCATTGCACCTAGTTGAACAACGTCGTTATGGTGATACATTTATTTCAATTTACCAAAAAGGGGGTAATCTATGATAACCGCAGTTTATCCTGGCACCTTCGACCCCATCACCAATGGCCACATTGACGTTATTAAACGAGCAGCCACTATCTTTGATAAGTTAATTATCGGAGTCTATGATAAATCCGATAAACAACTGCTTTTTTCCCTCACCGAAAGGGTGGGCCTGGTAAAGAAGACAGTGGTTAATCTATCTAATGTTTATGTCACATCTTTTACTGGACTTACTGTTGATTTTGTTCATGAGGCAAAAGGGACAGTCATGATCCGGGGATTGAGGGCCACTTCTGATTTCGAACGAGAATTCGCAATGGCTTTGTTGAACCGAAAACTGGCGCCTGATATCGAGCTAATTTGCCTGATGTCAAGCTCTGAATATCACTTCCTTAGCTCTAGCTTGATTAAAGAGGCAGCCAGGCTGGGAGGCTGCCTTGAAGGCATGGTTCCTGACCATGTTGCTACCGCTCTAAAAGAAAAATTTCCAGCAAAGGCTCCCTAGGTTTCAAAAGACGAAACCAGATGCTAAAATAAGGCACATAAAAAATTTATGGAGGTAATGTAAATATGGCCTATAAAATTACTGATGAGTGCATTAGCTGTGGTGCTTGCGAGCCTGAATGTAAGAATGAAGCCATCACTGAGACCGAGGAGACATACGTTATTGACCCTGACAAATGCACTGAATGTGTAGGTTGGTTCGAATCACCTAAGTGTGTTGAGGTTTGCCCTGTAGATTGTTGTGTTTCTGACCCCGACCATAAGGAAACACATGAGCAACTTCTGGAGAAGTGGCGCAAACTACATCCCGGTGAGACTCCAGCGGTCAGTTAATTCACTATTTGAAGCCAATTACTGTACAGTTATCCAGTCCTGAGGGATATATTAACACCATCTTATCCATAACCCTACCTATAATAGAGCTGGGATAGAATAAAACCTTTAAAGGCTTATACAACTTCAAGTGCTTTAATAGTGGTATAAATAACATAAGCAAACTTATGAATTCCCTGTAAGAAACCGGAGAGGTGTTTCTGAACCCGGCATTTTTGAGCATATCAGTAAGAGTCTTAATGGTAAATTGATTGATATGCAGCCTTCTTATATTCCACCAACTTCTGCCCAGGATTCTTGCTGGTATTCCTCCAATATTCGGAGTTGATGCCACCAGCAATCCCTCAGGTTTAAGCACCTTGTGAGCTTGTTTAAGAACTGTAAGTGGGTACGGCACATGTTCCAGAACTTGCCACAGGGTGACTACATCAAAATAATTTTCTGGAAACCGCAGTTCCTCAAAAGCCCCTGCTTCCACATCCAGGCCAAATTCCCTTTCAGCATACGCTGCTGCATCTTGTGATAACTCAACACCCTTAGTATTGTAGCCAGCTTTAGAAGCATTAAACAGGAAAAAACCCTCGCCACAACCTATATCTAAAAGATTAGTGCCTCTCTTATACCTTTTAACCAATTCCAATTGTGACTTGGAGGAATGTAAACGGCTTTTCCGAATAATAGCGACATCAATACTCTTTCTTTTGGAGTAATCTTTGTTAATTTTGCTCTCTTTTTCAATGGGATTTACATATACAAGCTGGCAATTCTGGCACCTGACATGTCTTCCATATTTATCGCCTGGCAACATATACACAGTCTCCTCGCTTTCCTGAAAATCACCTTGCTTCATATTAGAGTCAAAGAGCACAACGAAATCATCGCCTCCACAATTGGGGCAATTGCGATACTTCAAAAACGAATCCATCTAAAGACGCTTAGCCTTGTTATAAGCGGCGACAACAGCTTCAATGATAAAGGAACGAAAGCCCCTCTTATCTAATTGAAAAAGAGCCTCGGTGGTGGTGCCTCCTGGAGAGGTAACTGCGCTTCGTAACTCAGCAGGATGTTTCCCCGTCTTCTGGACAGTATGAGTGGAGCCAATTATCGTCTGTATTACTAATTTCTCAGCTATACTGCGTGGCAAACCAATATGGACTCCAGCATCAATAAGTGCCTCAATGAAAAGAAATACATAAGCTGGGCCACTCCCGCTTAAGGCTGTAGCCATGTCTAAATACCTCTCATCATCAACATAAATTTCCTCCCCTAGAGCACCCAGGATAGACTGAGCCATCTTTCTCTGTTTTTGATTGACCTCAGCAGTGGCTGTCCACACAATCATGCCCTCGCCAATCTGCGCCGGCATATTAGGCATAGCCCGAATTATGCCGGAGTGTTTCAGGCCCTGCCGCAACGCAGATAAGCTAGCGCCAGCTACTATGGATAATACAACCTGACGCGGCGTAGGGTTTTCTATCTCTTTCATCACCTGAGCTAAATCTTGAGGTTTCACCGCCAGGACAATCAAGTCACTGCCTTCTATCGCTTGCTTATTATCAGCTGAGATGTTCACCCCACACTCCCTGCTTAACAGCTCCCGCCGCGATTGCCTCACATCACTAACCACAATATCTTCAGGCGCCACAATTTCTCTACTGAGGAGGCATCTTATTATTGCCTCCCCCATAGTCCCCCCACCAATAAAAGCTATTCGCACTTTCCTTTTCCTCACTTCACTACAATATTCATCACACGCCCAGGAACATAAATAATCCTGTCAACCCTCTTACCCTCAGTATAAGCCTTTACCCTATCTCTCACCAGTGTTAATTCTTTGGCTTCAGCCTCAGTTATGGAAACAGGCACAAGCATTCTATCTCGCAATTTGCCATTTATCTGGATGGCCAAAGTAATTTCCTCCTCCTTAGCCAGCTCTTCATCCCACTCAGGCCAGGGCTGGTTATGAATGCTATAAGGACGCCCAATCTTAGCCCACAACTCTTCAGCAAGGTGGGGAGCAGTAGGAGACAGAAGGAGCAATAAATAGGTGATAGCTTCCTGCCATAGTGCTGTGGATATATTCCCTGCTTCTTTAACCCTGGACAGGTAGTTAGTAAATTCCATAAGGCTGGCCAGCATAGTGTTAAAGTGGAACCTCTCCAGATCCTCACCTGCCTTTTTAATTGTTTTATGAGTGAAATGAAGAAGCTCTTTCTCTGCCTTCGGTTCAACTGCCTGACTGGCATAGTTTGTTTCTACCAAACCCCATACCCTGTTTAGCCACCTGCTTATGCCTACGATGCCACTATCGCTCCACTCCCCACCTAGTTCCCAGGGGCCGATAAACATGAGATAGGCACGAACAGCATCAGCTCCCAACTCAGCCACATATTCATCTGGAGCAATTACATTACCCTTGGATTTACTCATCTTGTCACCAAGGTAGATTATCGTGCCTTGATTAAAAAGGCCTGTAAACGGTTCATCGAAATCAACCAGGCCTATATCCCTGATTGCCTTACTGAAAAAACGGGCATACAGGAGATGCATTACAGCATGTTCAGCGCCTCCAGTATATAAATCCACCGGCAGCCAATACCTTATATTACCAGCATCAAAAGGAGCATTATCAGTTTTAGGGCTGGTATACCTCAGGAAATACCAGTTAGAGCACATAAATGTATCCATCGTGTCCACTTCACGCCGCGCTAGCCCGGAACATCTGGGGCAGGTGGTGTTAACAAACGACTGACAATGTTTAAGAGGAGACTCACCAGTGGGCTTAAACTCAGCATCGGAAGGAAGTAAAACAGGCAAATCTTTCTCCGGAACAGGGACCATGCCACATTTATCACAATAAACCATGGGTATCGGCGCTCCCCAGTAGCGTTGTCTGGAGATAAGCCAATCACGAATGCGATATGTGATGCTAGATTTACCCCAACCCTTCCTCTGCAGCAAATCACAGATTGCATCATATCCCTGCTCGCTAGCCAGGCCAGTAAACTCTCCAGAATCTACCATCACGCCTTGCCCCATGTAGGGTTCTTCTAATTCTCCACCTGCCCAACCAGGTGGAGCAACGACAGTCTTAATAGGAAGATTAAACTTCCTGGCAAACTCAAAATCTCTCTCATCATGAGCCGGCACTCCCATCACTGCCCCGGTGCCATAACTTAGCAAGACATAATCGGTAATCCAGATAGGCACCTTTTCTCCGCTCAATCTGTTGATAACATAGCTTCCAAGGAAGACCCCTGTTTTCTCCTTGCCCACGGCCGTTCGCTCATATTCAGTCTGCCGCCGGCACCAAGCAACATATCTCTCCACCTCACTCTTACGCTCTGGGGTGGTCAACTGAGAAACTAAAGGATGCTCTGGAGTAAGAAGGAAATAAGTCACGCCAAAAATAGTATCGGGGCGGGTGGTGAACACCTTTACCTCTTTAGGCTCTATGCCTTCATATTCCAGCTTGAAGGAAATTTCAGCACCTTCACTCTTGCCAATCCAGTTTTTCTGCATTGTCTTTATGCGCTCCGGCCAATTTATATGGCTAAAGTCAAGAAGCTCCTCAGCATATTTAGTAATCCTGAAAAACCATTGCTCCAGGTCTTTTTTAGTCACCAGACTACCACAGCGCTCACAAAATCCTTCCCCCACCACCTGTTCATTAGCTAAAACCGTCTGGCATTTGGGGCACCAGTTAACCGGTGCTCTAGCTCGATAAGCCAGACCTGCATGATAAAATTTCAGGAAAAACCACTGTGTCCATTTATAATACTCAGGGAGGCAGCTAACCACCTCACGATTCCAATCATAGATCGCCCCTATGCTCTTGAGTTGCTGCCGCATATGCTCTACATTTCTCATTGTCCAATCATAAGGGTGAACCTTATGCTTAATAGCCGCATTCTCTGCCGGTAATCCAAAGGCATCAAAGCCCATGGGATGAAGTACGTTATATCCCTGCATTCTCTTAAACCTGGCATATACATCTGAAGGAGCCATGGCGTACCAATGCCCGATATGCAGGTCTCCAGAGGTATAAGGGAACATGGTTAGAGCGTAAAATTTTGGGCGGCTGTTATTCTCTGTAACCTCATAAATATGGTCAGCCGCCCATTTCTTCTGCCACCTCTTCTCTATTTCCTGAGGATTGTATTTTAGAGCCATATTTGCGAGATTTTAGCCCAATTCAAGGTAAATTAAAAGCTTTTGTGCTTCTTTATCTGTCATCGCGAGCGAAGCGAAGCAATCCCATCACCACCTCTCATCACCCATCACCCTTGACTATTGACTCTTGATTGACGACTATTTCGTCATTGCGAAGAGCGTAGCGACGAAGCAATCTCATATTGAATTGAGCACAAAAGTTGTGATACTCCAGGCTTACTCCCACCACTCCTTGGAGATAGGCATGGCAATTATCTCTCTTATCTCCAGCCGCTTTGCCGGGTCCTTGTCAAAAAGGCAGGCAGGATAAGTAGCCCGAAGCACTATAGCTGTATCTGCTCCTTCACCCGACCCGCCAACGCTTATCACCTCCTCATAGGGCGTTATATATCCACCAGAAACACCTGCCAGAGCAATTTCAACAGTTACCTTCATTCCCTGCCCAAAGCAGTACAGCGTCTCTTTCACCAGCATCTCAGGAGACACAAAAGGCCACCGAGCAGCTTCCAACACCGATTCATGGAAAACATAAGGAGCTCTATCAATAACGGTAACCCCCATTTTCTCTAGTTCCTGCTTAAACTCTCCCTTGAGGCAGGGCCATTGTTCACCCATTTCCCGCCGAAATGGTGGCTCAGAAACGCATAGCAGCTTAACCTTACCTTTGAGAGCATGAGCAAATTTAGCAGCAGTTTCACCAGAACTGCTGGCAATGATAACCTTTTTACTTGTACCAGCTTCCAGTCGCTTGGAAACGGCTTCAATTACTAACTCTGTGTTTTGCTTCCCGGGTTTATCAAAGTAGTAAACCTGCCTCTTTATAACTTTAGCCATATCTTCCCTCCTTTTAACGGTAATTCTCGCCTGAAAATCTGCATGTCCATTATATATCATACGGGCAGAGAACGCATAGCGAAAGCATACTCGTTCATATGACTGGCGACTTAAGAAAGAGGTATGACAATACTGTCCCAAGCATAGCAGCAATGCCAGGTATAAAACCCAGGGAAGAACGTAGTACTAAGCCCCAGAATTCCCCGGACATCCCCCTTAGGCCTGTTCCTCTTATTTTAGTGAAACCTTTTTCCTTAATTTCACTCAAGCTCCAGACATATTACAACACAACATAGGCCGCGAACACCCAACGATTCGGTACCAAGTATCTCTATTCGCACTCCAAAGCCAATATTACACCCTTTGCCTCCGATTATGATAACTTTATAACCGCAATGCGGGTAGAAAAGGAGAGACGCAAGAGAAGAATTAGGGGAGTTGAAGCTGACTTAGTCAAGTTCGGTATCAGCGCTGGCACAGTTAGAAGCCTTATCCACTGCTATCCCGTTGGACTCTTAGAAAAGCTTATAAGCGCAACTGAGAAACGCCAGCCCAAAGAGCCAGCCACCTATTTTCTAAACGGCCTCAAGAGGGCTAGAATCAAACATACAATGCAATACAATCTGATCGAAGATGAAGACACATAAATTGAAATGATAGTAATAAAATGTGCAAAGTGTAAGGGTAAAATCTTTAAATACCTCAAGATTGGCAAAGGGAGAATACTACACTGCTGGAAGGGGCGAATAGTAGAGGATTACAGCGCTCGAGATGGAAATGAAGTTAAATGCCAGTGCGGTAATCTAGCTGGAATTGATGAAGGAAAGTGGATTAAGATGAAGCAGCGCTCGTTTACCTATTCGGGGACAAGAACAAAAGGGTAAAATATCTCCATGAAGTTTATAAGCGCTTGTCTATTAGGAATTAAATGCACCTGGGATGGCACGGGGAAATACAAGAACGAGAAGGCCATTGGGCTTCTGAGAGACGAGATTCTCATTCCCGTTTGTCCAGAACAGCTAGGAGGATTAAAGACCCCCAGACCTCCCCAAGAAATTCAAGGTGGCACCGGCGAGGATGTCCTCGA
>Ga0114921_10001008_pt1 | contig 12506 bp, 10 predicted proteins | sample BentaG_FD_87016 | JGI IMG/M metagenome (GOLD analysis project Ga0114921, IMG submission 87016) | Deep subsurface microbial communities from South Atlantic Ocean to uncover new lineages of life (NeLLi) - Benguela_00093 metaG | ecosystem: Environmental > Aquatic > Marine > Oceanic > Sediment ...
AATGAAAGATAAAATAGTGATGCCTGGAGATCAATTATCTACTTCTGAAGAATTGTTACCTGGCGAAGGAACATTTGAAGAAGACGGCATTATTCGGGCAGCAAGAATCGGAAGATACGTTGTTGATGAAAAATATCGAAGAGCAAAAGTAAAACCTGTGACAAGCGTCCCTGTCATCTTGAAGAAAGGTGACATTGTGATTGCAGAAGTACGCATGGTGAAAGCATCAATGGTTATTGCAGATGTTATCCATGTCATCGGAAAGAATAGATCGGTTTCTGGCGATACAAATGCGACAATTCATGTGAAAGAAATTGCAAGTGGCTATGTGAAGGATGCCGCTTCAGAATATAGAGTAGGAGACTATGTGAGAGCAAAGGTCATACAAGTAAAGCCAAGCCTGCAGCTGGCAACAAAAGATAGAGATCTTGGTGCCATTAAGGCGTTATGTGTGAAATGCAGACATTCCCTTGTTAAAAAGGGCGATATTCTTGAATGTGAGCATTGTGGTAATAAAGAAAAAAGAAGAATTGCAATGGATTACAGCTCCATCGATTTAAAGAAATTATAAAGGCGAATACGTATGGAATTAAAAACAATTAAAAAAACAAAAACTGAGCTTGAATTAGAAGTTATTGATGAAAATGAGACAATTCTTAATCCAATTACCCATATTCTTTCAGAAAATGATGATGTTGAATATGCAGCTTGTATGACAGACCATCCCCTGTCTAATAAAAGACAATTATTCATACGAATGAAAAAAGGATCCCCAGATGAAGCACTTAAAAAAGCGGTGAAGTATTTAGATGACGAAATCAAAAAATTTGGGAAGAATTTTGAAACAAGTAAGAGTAAAAAATAGATGAAACGCTTAGATTTTGAAAAAAATATAGGCATTGAAACATATTTTACCAATTATATGGGCATCGGCGGGAAACTTCGTATTAGTCCTGAAGATTTTATAGTAAATGAGATTTTTCTTTATCCAAAAAAGGTAGAACATGGTTGTTTTAGTATCGCGGAAGTGTCATGTAGGAATTGGGAGACCCATAGACTCGTAAGAGAACTTTCAAAAAGATTAAAAATCTCTCAAAAAAAAATTAGTTTTGCAGGTACAAAAGATAAAAGAGCGTGTAGTACACAGCTCATGTCTTTTTACAATGTTTCAGAGGAGGACATATCCAGCATCAAAATCAAAGATGTCTCAATAAAAAACATGTATCATTCAGATAAAACCATAAAAATTGGGAGTTTACTTGGAAACAGATTTGAAATAACAATAAGAAACATCGATAAAAACATCCAATCAGAGCAAATAGATACTATTGCTTCGTATTTGGAGAGATATGGCGGGTTTCCTAATTTCTATGGAGTTCAACGTTTCGGCGTTATACGGCCTATCACTCATATTATAGGGAGACATATAATACAAGGAGATTTTGAGTCTGCAGTAATGGATTATATTGCAAATCCTATTGAGGGGGAAGACGAGGAGACATATAAATTAAGAGAGGAGCTGAAAAATTCACGTGATTTCTCTAAAGCATTACAGTCATATCCTGATACTCTTAATTTTGAAAAAGCAATCCTTAACAAGCTTGTTGTTGCCCCTGAAGATTTTGTTGGTGCGTTACAGGAGCTTCCGAAGAATCTTTTAATGATGTTTGTGAATGCATATCAATCCTTTCTTTTTAATAAAATGCTCAGTGAACGTATTCGAAAAAATATTTCGTTGAATGAAGCATTGATAGGCGACATTGTCTTTCCTGTGAAAAAGAATGTTGTTGATAATCATTACATTATAGTAGCTAAGTCGAATATAGCAAAAGTAAACAAACAAATTATGAAAAATAAAGCAGTTGTAACCGGTCTTCTCATGGGATGTGATTCTGTCTTTTCCAAGGGAGAGATGGGAGAAATAGAACATACTGTAATAGATCATGAAAAAATTGATTACCAGGATTTTATCATCCCTGCGATTCCTTTTCTCTCATCATCAGGATCAAGAAGAGCGGTTTTAGGAATAGTACATAAAATTGATTGGAAATTACACAATGATACAGTACAGAGCGATAAAAAAGCAGCTACATTAAAGTTTGAACTGCAGAAAGGATGTTATGCGACCTCTCTTCTGAGAGAATTTATGAAATCGGAGAATGCGAGAGATTACTAAAAGGAGAAAAACAAAAAAGTATTTATCACTGTACATTTATATATTAATAAACCTATTATATACTGAAGTAGGCAAACACCATGAAAAAGATGACGATCGTATTGATTACCTTAATTCTTATAACTGTTCCACAAATATTTGCGGAAACAAAAAACGCTTCATCCCTACAAGAGTTACCTCCATATTATAATTGGCGAGATATCGGTGGGGTAGATTATACAACCCCTATAAAAGATCAAAGTCCTGCTCCGACCTGTGAAACATATGCACTGTGTGCTGTACTTGAAACACTTATGCAATATCAAGAAGGAGAGCTCTTTGAACCTGATCTATCTGAAACACATCTTTATTTCTACGCTGGAGGAACCTACGAAGCAGGAGGAGTCCATCTACAGGATGCTGCTGATTATCTGGTAGAATGCGGCGTTCCTGATGAAGGATGCTACCCTGATCCGCATAGACCATATGATTATCCATTTGAAAGCCTACCCGGTTGGGAAAACAGAACCGTAAAAATACAGGAGTGGGGATGGGTTGAAAATGATGATGAGGCGATAAAACAGGCATTGATAGATCATGGACCTCTTGTTATCTGCATATCGGTCTACACCAATTTTATGCAATATTGTGGAGGCATATATGATACTATTGAGGGAGATCGAGAAGGAGGACACTTGGTTGCTCTTATGGGGTATGATGACATCCAGCATTGTTGGATCGTGAAAAACAGCTGGGGAGATAAATGGGGTGAAGACGGATGGATTCGAATCAGCTACGATGTAGATATCTTCTTAAGTCCCTGTTATGGAGGAACAGGGTTTCTCTATGTTGATGGCGTCTACGGAAACTTCAAACCAGATGTACCAAGAGTGTATATAGAACGGCCAGACATCCATTACACATACATACTTGGCATTCGAATACCTACACTCTTTAGAGATATTTCGTCCATGCAAAAAGCCGCACCTCGAATTTTTGGAAGAAACATTGTTAAGGTTTCTGCAGAAAATACGAACAAAGTTGAATTCTATCTTGATGGCGAACTAAAAGCAGTAGATGAAAAACCACCATATAGAGCAGTTCTTCGTACTCTTCTAGGTCTACATACAATTACAGTACTTGCATATAATAAAGCAGGGAATATGTCAATGGATATTAGAGATGAGATTATTATTATCTGAAAAGAGAGAGAAACTTATTTTTAAATCAGGTGCTTATTTTATAACAGACATGGAAACGGTTTTAATGGTCTTTTACCATTACCTGTCGATTCTATAGGAGAAATATGATAACTCGGTGAAAAAACAATGATCAAGTCTTTACCTAAAAAATACAATCCAAAAGATGTAGAAGAACAAATTCAAAAATTCTGGGTAGAAAATGATATATTCAAAAAATCCATTGATCAAAGAAAAGGATGTACGCCATACGTTTTTTTAGAAGGGCCTCCAACAGCAAATGGACTTCCGCATCCTGGTCATGTTCTTACAAGAGTAATGAAGGATCTTGTTCTGCGTTACCAAACAATGAACGGACATTATATCCTTCGAAAAGCTGGTTGGGATACCCATGGTCTTCCTGTAGAAATCGAGGTCGAAAAAAAACTAGGACTTCATGATAAATCAGATGTTGAAAAATATGGTGTTACAAAATTCAATGAAGAATGCAAGAAAAGTGTATTCAAATATGAAAACGCATGGGTTGATATGACAAATCGTATTGCCTTCTGGCTTGATATGGACAACCCCTATATCACCCTAAAAAATGAATATATTGAATCAGTATGGTGGTCGCTTAAGCAGGCCTGGGAGAAAAAACTACTCTACAGAGGCCATAAGGTTGTCCCATACTGTCCACGTTGCGGTACAGCACTTTCCACTCATGAAATCTCCCAGGGTTATAAAACCATAGAGGATCCTTCAATCTTTGTTAAATTTAAACTGAAAAATGAAGATGCATATTTTCTAGCATGGACAACAACTCCATGGACTCTTATATCAAATGTCGCATTAGCAGTTCATCCTGATGCTGCCTACATTAAAATTAGATATAACGGTGAAGTATTGATTCTGGCAGAAGAACGCGCAGCAGTACTTTTAAAAGGAGAAATGTATGACTTGTTGGATGGTTTTTCTGGGAAAGATCTAGAGAAAATAGAGTATGAACCGTTATTTGGCTATGCAAAAACTGACAAAAAGGCATGGTATATGGTTCTTGCAGATTTTGTAACAATGGAGGATGGTACTGGTATTGTTCATATCGCACCCGCTTTTGGTGAAGATGACTACACTATCGGGAAAAAATATGATCTCCCTGTTGTCCAGCTGGTAAAACCTGATGGTACATTTCCTAAGGAAGTTACCAGATGGAGTGGGCAGTTTGTAAAGGATGCTGACCCAAGTATTATAAAATATTTAGAAGAACGTGGACTGCTTTCTGGAGTAAAGACGTATTCTCATGAGTATCCTTTTTGTTGGCGTTGTGAATCACCCTTACTCTATTATGCTATGGAGTCATGGTTTATCGCCATGTCGAAGGTACAAACGTCTCTTGTAAAAAATAACGATCAGATTAAATGGTATCCCAAACATCTTCAACAGGGACGATTCGGAGATTTTATTCGTGAGGTAAAAGACTGGGCACTGTCAAGAGACAGGTATTGGGGAACGCCACTTCCTATTTGGATATGTGATAATAATAAATGTAAACATACGATTTGTATTGGAAGTGTCTCTGAACTAAAAGAATTAAGTGAAACATCATTTGAAGAATGTGATCTTCACAAACCATTTGTTGATAAAATTACAATCAAATGTCCCAAATGTAACTCCAAGATGACTAGAGAAAAAGAAGTAATCGATTGCTGGTATGATTCAGGTTCTTCATTTTTTGCACAATGGCATTATCCATTTGAAAACAAAGAGCAATTCAAAGAGAATTTCCCTGTGGATTTTATCTCTGAAGCGTTAGATCAAACCCGAGGATGGTTCTACTCGCTCCTAGCAATATCTACGTTTTTATTTGACAAAAATCCATATAAAACCGTTCTAACCCTAGGACTGGTTTTAGATAAAGACAATCAGAAGATGAGTAAAAGCAAACAGAACTATGTCGATCCAAACATCATCCTTGATCATGAAGGCGCTGATGCGCTGCGTTGGTATCTCATATCTGCAAATGCACCGTGGATGTCGACACGGTTTTATGAAGAGGCAGTTAAAGAGACACTTGGTAAATTTATTCTCACGTTTTGGAATTCCTATAATTTCTTTACAACATATGCCTCGCTTGACACGTTTGATCCAGAGAAAGATATGATTCCTCTTTCAAAGAGAGGGCAATTAGATAAATGGGTTCTTTCCAGGTTTAACCACATGATTGAAGAAATCCACACATTTATGGAGGATTTCGAGATACATAAAGCTGCAAGAGCTGTTGAAAGCTTCATCATCGATGATTTTAGTAACTGGTATTTACGTCGTTCTCGTAAGCGGTTGTGGGTTGAAGAAAAAACCGAGGATAAACTTTCAGGGTATTCTTCAATGTATGAAATTTTCCTTGGCTTGTCAAAGCTTCTTGCTCCGTTTATGCCATTTATCACGGAGGAAATCTACCAAAACCTTAGGACAGAGAACATGCCTGAAAGCGTTCATTTATGTGACTATTTAACATCAGACGAAAAATCTATAGATGACGAGCTTGAGCAAGGAATGCAGCAGATTAGAGAACTTGTTGAAGTTGGTCGTGCGTTGCGTTCTAAGATAGGAATCAAAGTACGATACCCATTAAAAGTAGCAACGATTGTCTGCTCAGAAAAAATACAGAATTCCATAAAAGATTTGCTGGATCTTTTACGTGAAGAACTCAATGTAAAAACTATTTTATTTGCTCAGGATGCAGTTCAGTTTATGACAAAAGCAGTGAAACCAAATCATTCTCATTTAGGTCCAAAATATAAAGGTAAAACAAAAGATATTGTAAATGCCATAGAATCATCAGATACACATGAGTTATATGAAAAGTTAATGAAGGATAATAAAGTCACAGTTACTTTGGACGAAGAGATAATCAAACTTACTATAGAAGATTTTGAAGTCGTTGAAAGTGAAAAAGAGCATATCGCAAAAGCTGATGCTCAAGACATGACATTATTTTTAGATACAACACTTACCCCTGAATTGGAAGCTGAAGGTTTTGCAAGGGAGATAATACGAAGAATACAATCGATGAGAAAAGAATTGAACCTTGACGTAGAAGATAGAATAGCTACCAAGATAAAGGTATGTTCTGAAAAGAAGACAGCTCTTCGGAAATGGGAAGGCTATATTAAAGAAGAGACTCGGTCAAAAACAGTATCTTTTGTAGAAAAACCTGTAGGCTCGCTTGTTAAGAAATGGAAGATCGATGAGTTGGAAGCAGAAATAGGAATTAGCAAATAGTTTTATCATATGTAGTTTGAATGATCTTGAGATGATTGCCGCAAAAGTCTATATAGGAAAACTTCCATTTTTTTAATGTAGTTTACAGATGTACTAGGACACGGACTCGAATGGGATGCAGATAATGGAAAAAAAGATTAGTAGTCTATATAAGATATATAATAAATCGTTGTCTACCGCTGCTCCTTCGTTATTGGTTTTTTTCATCCTGATACTGGTTTTTCTTCTCTCATTCCCTTATATGAATGATAGCGCCTCTGCAGCTGAAAATTCATATATTCCTACAGCACCATCTGGCCTAGAATTTGGCTTTTTAAATGTTGAGTATGAATATACGGTGTATACTACTAGTTCTGACGCTCTATGGATGTTTGATTGGGGAGATGGTACCGCTAGTGACTGGAAAAGTTTAACAAATTCAACAAATTCGATAACACAGTCTCACAGCTGGGATTCCATAGAGAAATATCAAGTGAGAGTAAAATTTAAAAATGATTTTTTTGTGGATGGCGTCTGGTCCGATTCATTAGAAGTAACAATTTCAAAATATTATGAAGAAGATGTTCCACTCACTCCTACAACGCCTTCTGGAAAAATTGTAGGCTGTACAGACGTAGAATGTTCGTATTCGACATATACAACAGATCTAAAAGGAGATCTTGTTCAATATAGATTCGATTGGGGAGACGAAAGTATTTCCGATTGGACATCTCTAACCAGTTCTGGCTCACTATCATCGGTTTCTCATAGCTGGAAAAAAATTGGAGAATATTCTGTTCGATCACAGGCAAGAGATCAATACGGGTTAATCTCGTCATGGTCTGAGGCATTGCCTGTGACAATAGAACCTGATTCAGATGGAGATACATTATCTGATACTATTAATGGTATGAATCAGTATATTATTCATGTTAATCAAACTGTTATCTTTTACAATTCAACAAGTGGGAATGCAAGCATTCTCAATTCTAACAGTGAAGGTAATTATCTAATCGATGATAACAAAGACGCCCGATGGGACTACATCTATGATCCCATATCCGGATCATTTGGAACATATGAAGAACAACCATCAGACAATGGATTTTCTTTTGTAGTTCCCTGGCAGATCCTAGTGATACTAGGCATAATTGTTGGTATTATTCTAACAGTATTCATTCTCATAAAAACAGGTGTTATTTATCTTTATGACGAATATGTTGTTGAGGAATAATCATTTCTTTTGGTAAGTAACTATCGTAGTTTTCAATGAACCAAATTTATTTTATATGATCTTTATTACCACTTGATGATTTGTTTAGGCATTGAAGGCACTGCTCACTCAATTGGAGTTGGAATTATTCAAGATGTGAACAAGACATGTACTGTTCGTTCTAATCTCATAAAAACATATAAACCAGAGAAAGGAGGCATACATCCCAGAGAAGCTGCAAACCATCATGCCAACTATATTGCAGACTTAATTTATGAATCAATCAAAAAAGCACACATTGATTTTTCTGACATTGATCTTGTATCTTTTTCACAAGGACCTGGACTGGGGCCCTGTCTGAGAACAGCAGCAACTGCAGCACGTGCACTCGCTCTATCACTCGAAAGACCCATTATGGGTGTAAATCATTGTGTAGCACATTTAGAGATCGGAAGAGGAACCATTCATAGATGTAAAGATCCAGTTTTACTATATGTTTCAGGTGCAAACACACAAGTTATTGCATTTGCTGAGGGAAAATACCGTGTCTTCGGTGAAACACTTGATATAGGAATCGGCAATTGCTTGGACAAGTTCGGTCGATTTATGGACATGGAATTCCCTTCTGGACCAAAGATTGAAAAATTAGCTGAAAAAGGAAAAAAATACCTAGAGCTCCCCTACTCAATCAAAGGAATGGATATTGCATTCTCTGGTCTTCTTACCGCTGCAGAACACTACGTAGAAAAGAAAGAACGATTGGAGGATATCTGTTATTCAATCCAAGAAACCACCTTTGCAGCACTAACTGAAGTAACTGAACGAGCAATAGCACATACCGAAAAAAACGAAGTGCTTCTTGGAGGAGGTGTTGCAAGTAATAAAAGACTGCGAGACATGGTGAAAACAATGGCAGAAGAACGAGGCGCATCGTTTTTTGTTCCAAAAAAAGATGTTTGTATTGACAATGGTGCAATGATTGCCTGGCTTGGATATCTGATGTATGATAGCGGCAGTAGGATGAATATTGAAGATACAAGTATTGATCAACGTTTTCGAACTGATATGGTGGATGTGACCTGGCGTGAATAAAAACATGATTTATAAAGGTGCAGAGGCAGAAATTTGCTTATCAGAATATATGGGAAAAAAAGTAATTCAGAAAGAAAGAATCACTAAATCGTATCGAATTAAAGAAATCGATTCTTATCTGATATCATACAGAACGAAGGAGGAAGCAAAACTTATTTCAGAAGCGCGTTCACATGGCGTTTCAGTTCCAATACTTTACGATATTGATCTTGAAGAAGGTATAATTACGATGGAGTATCTTCAAGGAAAGCGAATAAAGGATATTCTCAATAATTTAGAAGAGAAAGAACGAAAGCACATATGTAATAAGATAGGTGAAAGCATAGCAAAACTTCATAATCATGACCTAATTCATGGTGATATCACCACGTCAAACATGATACTACTTGATGATAGAATACATCTTATTGACTTTGGTTTAGGTAGTAAAACAAGTGAAATCGAAGCAAAAGGTGTTGATTTACATGTTCTTATGGAGGCGTTTGAATCTACTCATTCGAAGTATCCAAAATGCTTTGAGTATGTACTTGAAGGATATAAAAAAGAATATCATGGAGACACAAGTTTGGTAACGAAAAAAATTGCAGATATTGTAAAAAGAGGAAGATATCGATGAGAACTATTTATTTTATTACAGGAAACAAAGGAAAACTTTCTGAGGTAAAAGAAAAACTAAAACCGTTTGATGTTGAAATAATTCAAAAGGATCTTGGGTATCCTGAAATTCAAGCTGATTCTCTGGAAAATGTGGCACGTTATGGCGTTGAACACTTTAAAAAGAGTTTTTCCCATCCGTTTATTATTGAGGACGCAGGTCTTTTCATTGATGCACTGGATGGATTTCCGGGGGTGTATTCCAAATATGTGTTTTACACAATTGGTCTCAAAGGAATTCTTAAAATAATGGAAAACAAAACAAAAAGATCTGCTGTATTTAGATCAGTCTATGCATATTCAGAGTCAAATACAAAACCAATTCTATTTGTTGGAGAATGCAAAGGGACAATAACAACAAAGGAGAAAGGAACAGGTGGTTTTGGGTATGATCCTATTTTTGTCCCAGATGGCGAATCGAGAACATTTGCTGAAATGAGTACAGAAGAAAAAAATACATATTCTCATCGGGGTATGGCACTGAATAAGCTTATTGATTTTTTAAAAAATGATATGATACAACATTGAGAGAAGACTTTAAATCCCTAAAAAGAATATAAAATAAAGTATCCTGAAAAATATTTATAAAAATAGAAAGTTTTAAAAACATATATCTGTAATATAATACGTAGGAAATGATATGTCCACAGTAGAAAATAAAAGAGATGAAAATAAACTTAAAGTCAGATATTTGAAGATATCAAAGATAATTCTTCTACTGGCAGTTATTTATCTTGTCTGGACTGTTTTTCACATCATAAGTGTTTATTTTCTTGGTTTTGGAAATAAATGGGCTGTTCTTACGATGGATCAATGGATACTATCTAGTATCATTCTTTTCAGTATCTTTATTGCTCTTGAATTGATATTTGTTCTGCATCACTTCCTCGTTAAAAAGAAACGAATAGAACGTGAAAAACCAAAACCAGCATTCTTCAAAGGGAAAAGATTACATATATATACCCTACCAACAGGGTCCAAGGGCGGCATTTTCAGTAAAACCTTTGTAAAAATTGATGGTGATACTATTCTGTCGTTACGATATCAAATGATACCACCAAGGGATCTGTGGTGAAAAAAGAATAAGCATTATTTTTTCAGCAAACCCATTTCAGCAAGTTTTTCTGGAAGATAGGTATCAGTGACATAATCCAAACCATATTTTGCTAGCGCCTGCTGTTCAGATTTCTTACCAATTGTAAGCTGAAGTTTAATCTCATGTTTCCAAAACCTGTCTTGAAAACGAGGATCAGAAAGCTCACTTTTTAACGCATTGATGTCCTCTTTTGTTAGTTTATCAGTTGGTAATTTATAGTTCTCAATATCAGATGGTGTGACGCCAAGGTATTGAGCAGCAGGCGTTGCAAGATATTCAGAGATATGAGCAGTCTTTATCGCACCATAGGCAACGCTACCAAAGATTCGGTAACTCCAAGGATCGCAATCAGTAAACACGAGAACAGGAAGTTTTTTTTCTTCATTTAATCGTTTAATAAATCGCCTTGTTGACCTGGCAGGCTGTCCTTTTAGATGAACAAGAATTGCTCTAAATGACGTATCAAACCCATTTTCAACCAATCGATCAAACATACCACCAGTTTCTATAGCAAGAACAAAATCAGCATCTGCACTTTTAAATGTAATCTTTTCTGGTTCCACGTTATAAGGAATAGAATATCCTGAATCACCCACATCATCTTGACAATGAATCTTCTTTTTGGTTTTATTCCGAGTCATCTCTTCAATAGTAAAATTTCCAATCACTCGTGCACCATCTTCCTCAGGTCGTAATTTAAAATCCTCTCTCATACAACTTGTTATGACTTCTAAGTCCTCTGCAAGTGAATCAGATTCTGGCTGGGAATGAAACTTTGCAAGATCCCACCCTTCAGAAATATAATACATCTCTCTCAATGTTGAAGATTTATTAGCTTTTATCATATCCTTTATGAAATCCACCATGTACATGGTACGAAGCATCATATAGGCTCCATCGAGTGATTTCGCAGATCGTTCTGTTGTATTTCCTCCATATTTCCACACGTTCAGCTTCTCATCAAATTGAATGTTTGCTTTTGTACGTGTCGGAAGTTTTAGATGAGGTATCTCTAAATTTTCAAGATCATCATAAACTTTAGATGCAATGGAATCAATTTTCTTAATCACCTCTGTAAAATCACGTGGCATATTACTCACCCTCCCATTTATCTGCCCCTATGACATAGGCAGCATTGATATTTTCAATATACAAATCATTTTCATCAAAATCTCCCTTATCAAGCCCTGCGAGTTCAAAAGAAACATCGATTTTGTTTGCTGGTTCTAACGTTTCAAGATTCCATTTAATGTAATGATTAGTGATTTTTGCTGGCTTCGGTGTAACGGTTCCCACAACAGCATCTTCAGGAATTACAGCATAAAGATTGAATTTCTGAGGCGTGTTTTTATAGTTTACTACCAGAACATTGCTTTTTGTAATCCAACCTCCATCCTGAGGCCCAGAAGGATCTTCAAACAGTGTAGATTGAACCGGCTTTGACGAGGCTTTCTCATACTCGATAAGATCTTCGATCCATACCACATCCATGATTTTTGTTATCACTGCATCAATGGAAGGTACAGTTTTATCAAGCATATCTGCAGATTTTCTGGCAATTTCTGGTAGAATCTTTGTAATTAAATCAAATTTCTCTCTTGTTTTCGCCCTTTTTATTTCTTTATGAATATGACTTTGTACTTTTCGAGCACATTCTCTAAACGCGAGTTTAATTTCATTTTCAATTTCTGGGATATCTGCGATTGCTTCTTTTGATTCAGAGGTAAAGGGAATGAGCGTAGAAGACATATGGGTTAAAAATATTGCAGGACCAGAAGGTATACCTCTGCCTGAAGGCTGATCAAATCCATATCGTCTCCAATCAATAGATGATATTGCAGCAGTAGAAACACAATC
>Ga0114921_10001009_pt1 | contig 12506 bp, 12 predicted proteins | sample BentaG_FD_87016 | JGI IMG/M metagenome (GOLD analysis project Ga0114921, IMG submission 87016) | Deep subsurface microbial communities from South Atlantic Ocean to uncover new lineages of life (NeLLi) - Benguela_00093 metaG | ecosystem: Environmental > Aquatic > Marine > Oceanic > Sediment ...
GGAATGGTTGCCGCCACACGACCTCATCTGGCAGGCCCAGCGCCTCCCCGGCCGCCCGCGCCTCGTCCTTGAAAAGATAGCGCAACGGCTCGACCAACTCGAACGATATGTCGGCCGGCAGCCCACCTACGTTGTGATGCGTCTTGATGCGTGCTGCCGCCTGTCGCTCAGGCCCGCGGCTCTCGATCACGTCTGGGTAAAGCGTGCCCTGAGCCAGAAAAGACACTTGCCCCAATCTCATCGCTTCCTGCTCAAACACCCGGATGAAACGCTCGCCGATGATGCGGCGCTTTTGCTCCGGGTCGGTCACCCCGCTCAGCGCACTTAAGAACTCCTCGGTCGCGTCCACCGGCACCAGCCGCATGCCCAACTTATCTCTGAACGTGCGCACCACCTGCTCCGGTTCGCCCCGCCGCAGAAGGCCCGTGTTGACAAAGATACAGGTCAGCTGGTCACCCACAGCGCGATGCACCAGCATCGCTGTCACTGCAGAGTCGACCCCGCCGCTGAACCCGCACACCACCTGGCCCATCCCCACCTGGGCACGGATCGCCGCCACCGCCTGCTCAATGAAGGCCGCCGGGGTCCAATCGGGCACGCAGCCGCAGACCTCGACGACAAAGCAGCGCAGAATCTCCCGCCCCGGGTCCGTGTGTACGACCTCGGGGTGGAACTGGAGGCCGTAGAGCCCCCGCGTCAGGTCACCCATCGCTGCCACGGGGGAGTTTGCGCTGTAAGCCAGCACCTCAAAGCCCGGCGGCACCGCCTCAATGTGGTCGCCGTGGGACATCCAGACCTTGAGATTTGAAGTTTGAGATTGGAGGTTTGCAGACAGTGGGTTGTCCGGGCCGACCAACTCCACCTCTGCTGGGCCGTATTCCCTCCTGGCGGCGGGAGCCACTCGACCGCCCAGACGATGAGCCAGGAGTTGCATCCCGTAGCAGATGCCCAGCACCGGCACGTCCTGTGCCAGCACGTAATCGGGCAATTGGGGGGCGCCGGAAGCGTAGACACTGGCAGGGCCGCCCGAGAGGATGAAACCCCGTGGCCCTAACTCCAGCACCTCCTCAGACGGGGCATCCCAGGGGAAGAGTTCGCAGTAAACGTGCGCCTCCCGCACACACCGGGCGATCAGTTGCGTATACTGCGAGCCGAAGTCGAGGATGGCGATACCATTGCCCATCGTCACTCCAACACGATTTGGCCATCGCTCATGTCAGTGACGACGGCAAGCGAGGCGATGGGCACATTGAGACGGGCCAAATCCTCCCGCCCGCCCTCGAACCGCTTCTCTATGGCCGCGCCGATGCCGACCAACGTCGCACCAGCGTGCTCGACCAGCCGTGCCAGCGCCGCAATCGTCGCCCCTGAGGCCAGGAAGTCATCCACCACCAGCACCCGGTCGCCCGGCCCCAGGAATTCCGCCGAGACCATCAGGAACACATCGCACCCCTTGGTGTGCGAGGGCGCAACCTCGACGAAGACCGGCCCCGTCATTGTGACCGGCCTGGTCTTGCGGGCGTAGATGAGTGGCACGCCCAGCGCGTGCGCCGTCGCCAGCGCCGGGGCGATGCCGGAAATTTCAGCCGTGATGACTTGGTCACGCCGACGGCAGCAAAGTGACGGGCCAATTCCCGTCCGACCTCGAACATCAGATGCGTATCAATCTGATGGTTGATAAAGCTATCTGTCTTAAGAATGCCACGGCCCAGGTTCTTGCCCTCGGCCATGATACGGCGTTTGAGTGCTTCCATCGCAGTCTCCTCCCCAGAGTTTGCATCATTCTACACGATGTGCTCAGGCCTGACAAGTTATAGGATGCCGAAAGCGAGCCATCGGGTGAGGCGATTGACTTCCCTCCCATTCCAGGGTAAGATATATGCCAGGAGAGAAACGTGGCACACCGGAAGAACAGTCACGCATCAACCGCATACGAAGAGGCCGCGGGTGCGGCCCCCAACGCCTCGCGCCTGGTCGTCATCGTCTCCTGCATAGCCGCCATCGGCGCGATGGTCTACGGAATGTGGGGGCCGAGGCTGCCGGTCATAGTCACGCCAGAGGCCACGCCGCTCCTATCCACTGCTCCGCCCACCACACCACCTGCTAATCCACTACTGTCCGCTGCCCCATCCGCCACTCCACCTGCTAATCCGCTCCTGTCCACTGCTCCATCCACCACCCAGTCCACTGGCCAATCCGCTACCACTCCGCACGTCGGCATCGTCGCCGGTCACTTGGAAAGCGACCAGGGTGCTATGTGCCCCGATGGTCTGACTGAGGTCGAGATCAACCTCGACGTCGCCCAACGGGTCGTCTACATCCTGCGGGCCCTCGGCTACCAGGCCGACCTGCTGGCGGAGTATGATCCGCGCCTGGAGGACTACCGGGCCGATGCGCTCGTCTCCATCCACGCCGATTCCTGCGTAGCCTACCCCAACGCCACCCCGCCGGCCAGCGGGTTTAAGGTCGCTAGCGTCGAGGATAGCCTGGTGCCGGAGGCAGAGGATCGGCTGGTCGCTTGCCTAGCGCAGTGCTACGCTGCCCGCACCGGGATGTATTTTCACGCCAACAGTATCACTTACGACATGATCTACTACCATAACTTTTACGAGATTGATAGCCGGACACCGGGTGCCATCATTGAGACTGGCTTTATGCTGAACGATCGCCACATGCTCACCCAACGGGCCGATCTGGTGGCTCAGGGCATCGTGGACGGCATTGTCTGCTTCATCGAGGATGAGAGACCATAGGCAGATCCTCATCTATCAGCAGGTCTACGGGCTGGTGCAGGGCTACGTCGAGGCGCGGCCGGTGGGAGTGGTGGAGATCAAAGGGCACCCACAGCCTGAGCCAGCGTTCGAGGTGGTGGCAGTGCACGTGTGAGGTCAGTAGTGGACGCTGACCAGCGTCCCCACCTCGGCCCAGGTGAAGAACCATTCCGCCTCCGACGTGGGCAGGTTGACGCAGCCATGGCTCATCGGATGGCCGAAGTTGGAGTGCCAGTAGGTGCCGTGCAGGCCATAGCCCCGGTAAAAATACATCGTATAGGGCACATTGGGCAGGTAGTAGCCGGGGCCGCTCATATCGTCGTAGCGCAGTTTAAGATAGATGCGATACAGACCAGCGGGCGTGGGCGTGCGCGGTAACCCTGTAGATATGAGCGTCGTGCGCACCGGTGTCTGTCCCACGTAGGCGGTGAGGGTCTGGTGAGTCAGGTCCACGTCTATCCAGCGCACGTCGCCGTGAACAGAGGAGGGGGACAACGTCGCGGGCGGCGGGAGTGGCGGCGCGGTGGGGAGGACGGGGTGCGGCGTAACCGTAGGGGTGTGGGAGGGGGTAGAAGTGGAGGTGGGTGTGGGTGTGGGGGTAGGAGTGAGAGTGGGGGCGTGGGTGGGCGTGAGAGTGGGGGTGTGAGTAGGAGTAAGGGTGGAAGTGGGGATGTGGCTGGGCGTGGGACTGGCGACAGTGGTGGCAGCCGGTGAGAGGGTAGAGGCCAACGCGGCCAGCGCCGGCAGGTCTGCTGGAAGGGACCAGGCCAGAGCACCGCTGATGAGGACGACGAGGAAGAGACCCAGGGCGACGATGGCAACGGGACGGCTCCACCGATGACGGGGCGCTGGTGCTGCAGGCGTGGACCGGGGCGGCGGTTTTGCGGGCACAGGGGAGATCACACGGCGGCGGGCCCAGCGCAGTGCGGCGTGAGCGCGGGGGTTGTGGGGGGCGCAGGCCAGTGCGCGGGCGACGTAGGCCAGGCTAGCGCGGGGGTCGTCGCTTAGCCACGCCATCCACAGCAAGGCGGTCACGTTGGCGGGATCGAAGATCAGCGCGGTGCGGAATTCGCGCCGCGCTTTGGGCTTCTGTCCGGCGCGGGCTGCGGCCTGACCATCCTGCAGTAATGCAGCGACACGGTTTTCCACCGTCTGGCGCATATCCGACATCGCCTCGGCATCCCTGACCGTCAGAACTCCCTTAGTCGTTCCGCCAGTTGTTGCGGCGTGTCCGCCACGAGGTGGACGTAGAGAACGCCTGGGTAGTGGGTCTCGAAGAAGGCGCGCAAGCCATCGCCCCAGGCGGCGGGGTTGACGGCGATGACGCGGCGAAAGTCCAGATCGCCGATGCCAGCGTCATCGGCGCTGCCTCCAATGGTGAAGCGGTGCACATCCCAGACCCCTTTGACGACACCTCTGGCCCAGGCGGCGTCGGCCCCCGGGGGGAGGAGCACATAGGTGCGGGCGTAGGGAGCACGGTGCCTCCCCCGTGGCGGTGCAGGCTGCTGAGGCGGCTGAGCCGGCATCTCCGGCAGGGCCTCCAGGGCAGCCCTCAGCACATCGGGGCTCCCCGCCTCCACGGGCACGTAGACGATGCCGGGGTAGTGAGTTTCGAAGAAAGCGCGCAGGTCGCCGCCCCAGGCGGCGGGGTTGACGGCGACGACGCGGCGAAAGTCCAGATCGCCGATGCCAGCGTCGTCGGCGCTGCCGCCGATGGTGAAGCGGTGCGCATCCCAGGCCGCGTCCACCACTGCCTGAGCCCAGATTGCGCCAGCCTCCGGCGGGAGAAGCACGTAAGTACGGGAATAAGGGACGCGAGGCTGTCCCCGTGGGGCTAGAGGTGGGTCGAGGTAGGGGCGTGGATTGAGATAGTCGGCGTTGGCAGGCAACTTCAGCCCTTCGATCTTCAGCGAAAGATGTAGGTGCGGGCCGCTGGTCGCGCCCGTCATACCGGCGAAGCCGATCACGTCCCCAGCCCGCACTGACTGCCCCTCCTCCACCGGCACATGGCTCATATGTGCGTAGAGCAGCGTCACGCGCCCAACCCCGCTTACCTGGCTGGCGATGTAGATGTGATGGCCGTAGCCGGCGTTGCTCATTTTCTTGCGAGTGACCACACCGTCCAGGCAAGCACGGATAGGGGAACTCTCCGGATCGTGATACTTGACGTGCAGATCCGCCCCGTTGTGACCGCCGTGCAGAGAGTGATTATAGGAGTGGTCGTAGTAGTTCTGCTGATTCTCGCCGTAGAACTGGGTGTAGTAGCGGAACTCGGTGGGCCAGGTGAAACGCATAGCAGCAGGATGAGGTAGCGCTGCGCGCGCCGCGACCCGAGCGACGACCGGACGGGACTGGCCATCGGCGTCCATCCAAACCTGTGAGGCGTAGGCAGGGTCAGACGAGCGTAGGAGGAAGGCGTAGGCCGCCTGGATTCGCGGCCATGCCACCGAGTTCCCCGGCCAGTCCTGGTAACAACCGTCGTACTGGGCACAGGTGAAATAGAACTCGGCGTACTGGTCACCCTTGATACCGCTGTGGGCGTTGGGGTTGACGTTGGCGAACTCGGAGACGACCAGCGGGATGGTTGGGAAGGTCTCCAGGTACTGACAGATGAAGCGCATGCCGCCGTCGAAGGCGCACAACCTCTCGGCGCTGTCCCAGTAGACGTGGCAGCAGACGAAGTCGGCCTCCTGCACGGCGTCGGCGCAGGCTCCCAAGAACGCAGATACCCCTCCTGTCCCTCCTGCCGGGGAGGACGCGAGGCCAGGGAAGCCCACCCGCACCTGTGGGCCAAAGGCCGTCTTTAGCGTTCTCGCGACGGCGACGAACCAATCGCCGAACGCGGTGGGGCTGTTCCAGGAGACGCCGTATCCGCGCCCAGGCAGGTTGGGCTCGCCATGCACCTCGAAGTCACGCACGCCAGCCCGGACGAACGTTTCCACTGCCGGGGCAAAGTAGTCCACGAACTCCTGCGGAGAAGTGGGACGCTCACCCGGTCCGGGGCTGAGGAGTTGGACCAGGAAAGTATGGACTCCGGTGTCCCGATAGGCGGATATATCAGAGGCCGGGTTGACGATAGCCCGCAGTTTGAGCGCCTCCAGCCTGGCCTGGCGGATGACGTCGAGGTCGTCCGGGGTGGCAGGACCATCCCCGACCAACAGTCCGGCTTGGGCAAATGGCATCTCGCACCTCCCACACTAAACTACGTGAAAACTGAAGAAAGCATCACCGCTGCACCCTGGCTGATCGCCCGGCTCAGCGTGAAACGTAATGTGTCAAAACGTCCGTCCTCAGAATAGAACGGCTTTACGCATTACGTTTTACTGCTACTGCCGCTCAATCTCGTAACTGTGCGACGCCACCTCGGTCGTCACGGGCGCTAGGCCGGAGATGGTGATCACGGCCCGGTCTGTGCGGCTATCCAGCGGGACGGTCCACTCACCTGTCTGGTCTTCGTTCAGTTCCAGCCGCTGCACCTTCGTCTCGGGGCCAAAGAGGAGGAGTTGCACCAGCCAGCGCTGAGGTAGCACGTTGGTGTGACGAATGAAGCCGGCCGGTTCCCAGCCACCATCGTCCCTCTCGAAATCACTGAAATAGCCGATTTCAGATATGGCGACGTCATCCAGGACGAAGCCAGGGCGGTTGACCGCGTCGTCGGTGATGTACTCGAAGCGGATCAACACCTCCTGCCCAGTATACAGGGAAATGTCTATCCGTTCCTGGATCCACTCCGATGTTGCCTCATAACCGCTCCTACCAGTATAGGCCCAGCCGAAGGAGTTGCCGTTGGGGTTGGTAGGAGTGCCGGAGGGAGTAGTGAGGATCTCCCATGTCTCTCCTCCGTCGGTGCTGATCTCCACGTAGGCGTAGTCCCAATCCTCCTCCAGGTCGTACCAGGTCCAGAACCCCAGCGTGGCCTCGCTCACACCAGAGAGATCGAAGGCCCGCGTCAGGTACGTATCGGAGTCATCGCCCCGATTCGACCACCAGACGTAGCGCCCGCTGTGGGCAGCGGTATCCATCAGGCCGACCTGGGTGGAGCCGGTGAAGCGAAAGACCAGTGACTGCTCGCCGCGCAGTTCGACATAATCGGTGCCGTGCTGGTGCACGGTACTGCTCTCGGAGACGGAGTAGTCCCTGTCGTAGTAAGTGGTTTCGATGTCGAAGGAGGGTGGGTCAATCTCCTCGTAACCATAGCGCCCGTCGGCGATGTAGGGGTCGTCCAGCAGGTTGGCGACGATCCAGTCGGCAAAGAAGTCATCGTAGGTCAGGCCGGTGCCCAATTCCTCCAGCACGGCCTCCACGCTGGCGAAGGAGTTTTCATGATGAGCGACCAGTGCCTGGGTGGCCTCCGGGCCGAAGCGGTCGAGGAAGTAAGAAGTGAAGAGATAACCCGCGCCGTAGTTGGCCCCTGCTGCGCCAGGACCCTCGGGCCAGGAGTTCAGTTGCGTATCCGGCTCCATAGCGAATACCCAGTCGGAGCCACCAGTATCGAAGCCATTCAGGTACATCGCCAGTTCGGAGAAGCCCTCGTTCAGCCAGGTCTCTTCGTTGCGATCGTTGTACCAGTGGATCATGTGCTGGAACTCGTGAGCCAGCACGCCGTTGTAGAAGTCGTTATTGACGGTCACATTTTCGATGTTGATGTAAAACATCTCCAATTCGTTGGAATCTTCGCGCACGGCAGAGACGAACTCATCGGCGCTGGAATAGTAGCCAGCGACGGAGTCACCCAGATTGCGGGCGTGGAGGATGCTGATGTGAGGGTCGTTATCTACGCCGGGAGTCCACTCGAAGCCAAAGAAAGCCCGGTTGGTGGGATAGGAGTGCTCCTCGAACAAGTCGGCGGCGGCCTCAAGATCGTCACGGTCAAAGCGCGCTCCCTCCTCGACCCACATGTAGACGTGCCCAGTTTTGTACTCCAGAATAGCGTAGACGTCGAACTGCTCGTCGGTGTCCACGTTGGAGGCATGAAAGAGACGGCGGGTACCCACAGGGTAATCGGGAGAGCCCCCCGGATTGACAGCGCGCGGAGTGTCGGGAGGCAGACCCTGCAACCGGATCGCCAGTTCGTGCAGGTCACGCACCGGCACGTCGGTCGTCTCCAGCAGTTCCTCCGTCTCAGCCCCGGCGTCGCCTACAGGCTCGCGGGTGATGGCGGGGGCGGGTTCGGGAGTGGGAGTATCGTAGTCTGGCGGCACTGATGTCTCGAAGGGCAGCGTGGGCTGGAAGAACTTCTCCCACCCCCAATAGAGACCACCGCAGCAGCAACAACTTGCCGCTCCCAGCAAGATGGCTACAGCCACAAGTATAACGATTGTCCGATTCATTGTCGCTCCTTACAAACAGCGTAGTCAGCAGTGGCCAACAACTAGCGGTTAACGGCTGCAGCCCGTGCAACCCGGGCAAGTTCCTGAGCCAACCCCTGCACAGCCTGCGCCAACGGCGAACTGGGACTATGGAGGATCAGCGGTGTTCCTCGTGCCAGCGCCTGCGTCTGAGCCGGATCGAACGGGATGGTCCACATCAGCGGGTGTTTGAGCGCGCGCTCGACCGCCTCAGCCGGCCACTGGGTCCCCGGTGTGTTCTGGTTGAGGATGATCTGAAACTTAGCCGACCATTGCTTGAGAGCACGCAGTGTACCGATGGTTGTCTGGATCGAGGGGGCCTCGGCGGTGATCACCAATCCCACGACCAGGGCCGCCTCCAGAGCCGCTATCACCACCTCACTCAGCACTGACGGCGTATCTACGATGGTGACGGCGAACCGTTGCTGCAGGATCTCAAGTGTCGTCTGCACCACCGTTTGCGGCAATCCCTGTCCCGTGACGGGGAAAACCGGCGACGCCAGTACCCGCAGCCCGGAAGTATGTTGCAGGAGGCTTCCCTCGACGACCTCTGCATCGAGAACGCTGGCCTGGATGAGGCCAGACCAGTTGGGATCAGGGCGCAGCCCTAGTTGCAGCGCCACGTGCCCCGACGAAGGGCAGAGGTCTACTAGACAGGCCGCTTCACCCCCCTCAGTCCCCCCCACGGGGGGGAAGTTACCCCCGGTCTGGGCCAGCGTCACTGCCAGGTTGACCGCCAGCGTAGTGACGCCGACACCACCGCGCAGACTCAGCAGAACGACCGTCCTTGCGAGCAAAGGCGATTTTGCCGTTGAGCGTTTGGCCAGCAGGCCATTGACCCGCTCCAGCAATTCCATTACCGTCACCGGTTTGACCATGTAGTCGTCAGCACCGGCATCCAACGCGGCCTGCCGGTCCACGAGTTGGCCCCGCGCTGTGAGGACGATAATCGGGACAGAGGCCGTGGAGGGATTGGCGCGCATTTGGCGACAGACTTCGTAGCCGCTTACGCCGGGCATCATCACGTCAACGATTGCCAGGTCAGGCGGGTCGGCCAAGGCTTTAGCCAGCCCATCTGCGCCGTCGGCACTGAGCACGGTCTGATGCCCCCCCCGCTGCTCCAGCAGCAGGCGGATCATTTCCAGAAGTTCGGAGTTGTCGTCAATGACCAGGATATTCGCCATCGCTGGGCTATTCCTTCTCCTCCACCCAGAAAGCCCCGATGTGGTCTTTGTTGACCAGGATTGCGCCACCGGTGAAAGTGACGTCTGGACGCAGCGAGGACCTCATCTGACCATCGAGGATGGAGGTGAAGTTATCTGTACCGCTGGTGAGCACTGCGCGCAGGTCCAATCTACCTGACAGGCGCAGGTAACCTTCGATCTCGAAAGATGGGATGGTGAAGAAGACTTTGCGTAGATAGGTGCCGAAATAACTGCCGTATGTATGTTCTCGTGGCAACCCATCTTCCTGGCGGGCGACGACGACCGCGATGACATTATCCTTGCAGAGGATGGAACTGGCATGGCTAGCGGTGATGTCCGCAGGATGCTCGATGTTGGAGACGTAGGCGTCCTCAAGTTGGAGGAAGGCCGTGGTGTGATCGTTGAGTTGGTCGGCCAGTTTCTGATAACGCACGTCCACGCGGCCGGATATGCGGTAACCATAGGTGAAAAAGTCCGCTACCAACCAAGTGGTACGCAACTGTTCTTCCATCGCAGGGTTCCTTTCGACGGCCGGTACTGGACTGAAGAGCCGGTAGCAGGTCCGGTTTTAGCCTGGCACAGCCTGGTTACGGCGGTGTCTTTTCCCTTCCTTTCAGTCGGGGACCTGCCCCACGCTCCTTCTCGTAATCTAATCCTCCTGATCCACGGGCTCCGGGAAGGTGTAGTGTGCCACCAGACTCCACTCCTCCAGCGGCCAGTAGCAAAGCCACGCCTTTCCGACTATATTCTCCTCTGGAAGCACTCCCCAACTGTGCGAGTCGCTAGAGTTACCGCGATTGTCTCCCAGAACAAAGTACTCCCCATCCCCCAGGTTCCACGTACTGGAGTAAAATCCAGGACTAGGGATGTAGGGCTCTTCGATTGGGGTGCCATCCACCCACACATCCCCGCCCCGAATCTCCACCTGCTCTCCTGGCAATCCCACGATGCGCTTGATATAGTCTTCGGCAGGGCTATTGGGGGGGCGGAAGACGATGATATCTCCCCGTTCCGGGGGGTGAATCCAATAGGTCAATTTGCTGATCACCAGGTACTGCCCATTGTGCAGCGTCGGCTCCATGCTGGAGCCACGCACCTGAAAGCGACCCGTGGCCGTGTTGAGTACCAGGAGGATAATGGCTGTTAATAAAACGGTCTCCAGGATTTCGCGCAGCAGTGAACGACCACCAAAGGCACGGGTAAGGGAAATCCGTTCGTCATCCGGGGGATAAACGCGCTCAGGCTGCGCTTCTCCGAGTTGATGTTCCTCCAATGATCTCCTTTCACTCCTGGGCGTAATATATGCATTATAGTACAGGTGCGGCAGGGATGCAAGCCGAGTGTGATACACTCGCAGCCAAAACGTAAAGCGTAATTACGTTTTGCACTACGCATGTGGATGTTGACTTTTCCTCGCCTCCCCAGTACAATGGAACGTATCTCAAGGCCAATCGCTAACTGCTAACTACTGGCCGCTAAGTGAGTGACTGATGACCTATCGGATTCTGATCGTAGACAGCAACAAAGCTTTTGCCACTATGCTTCAGGAGAGTCTGGAGCAGGGCGGTGATTGTCGCGTCACCGTGACAACTGGTGAGGACGAGGCACTGCAAGCACTGACCGCCGCCGAGTTCGATCTTGCCATCGTAGACCTAGGCCTGACCGACCCGGATGGAGCCACACTCGCCCGCACACTGCGGCAGCAGCGGGCCGACCTGCGACTGATGGTGATCCCACTGGTGGGAGAGAAACTGCCACCCGAACTGTCTGACCTGGACGTGCAAGGCGTTCTGCCCAAGCCTTTCTTCCTCCCCGAATTACCGGGACGCATCGCCAATGCGCTGGCACAGCCCCTGGGCGGAGAGCCAGACCTCGCTGAGGTCACAGAGCCGGACACATCCTCTAACCGGCTTGTCGTGAGCAGCGACGAGCGACTGGCCATGTTGCGCGAGCACCTTCCAGAGATCATCCAGGAGATGAACGTGCTATCTCAGGAGATCAACGCCGAAGCGGTGATTCTGACCTGGAGGGGGAGGCTGATCGCCCATACCGGCCGCCTCTCGGCCGAGGCGTCGGACGCGCTGGCACAGGTCGTCGCCGAAAGTTGGCGCACCTCGGCCCGTGTGGCGCAAATCCTGGGCCAGGAGCAACTGCGCTTCGAGCAGAGTATGGAAGGCAGTGAGCACGTGTTCTACTCGCTGGCCGTTGCCCAGGACATCATCCTCTCGGCAGCCTTACACGTCAGCGTACCGCTCGGCATAATCCGCCACCGGGCCAAGTCAACGGCAGACGCATTGCAGGCCTTAATAAAAAATGGATGAACAAGGAACGCGACGCCCCATCATCGCAGGTAACTGGAAGATGCACCTGGGTCACGTTGATGAAGCGCTGGCCTTTGTGCGCCGCATCCGGTACCAACTGAACAGGATCGAGGGGGTAGATCGGGTGTTGTGTCCGCCTTTCACTGTGCTGGCGGCTTTAGCCGAGGTACTACGCCCCACGCACATTGGTCTGGGCGCACAGACGATGCATTGGGAAGATCAGGGCGCATACACCGGCGAAATCTCCCCATCCATGCTGGCGGGGCTGTGCCAGTACGTCATCCTGGGCCACTCGGAGCGCCGCACCTCCAACAACGAAACCGATGCTACCGTCAATCGGAAAGTCCACGCCGCGTTGGCGCACGGCCTCATCCCCATCATCTGCGTGGGAGAAGACCTGGTGCAGAACGAGGCGGGTCAGACCCACACATTCGTCGGCGGGCAGGTGCAGGCGGCGATGGAGAGCCTGGCGGTGGAGCAGGCCGAGCGGTGTGTAATCGCCTACGAGCCACTCTGGGCCATCGGCACCGGCAAGGCAGCGACCCCGGCGGGCGCGAACCGCGTTATTGGGCTGACCATCCGGGGGGCCATCGCGGAGATATTTGGGGAAGCCACCGCCCAGGCGGTGCGCATGTTGTACGGCGGCAGCGTCAACGTGGAGAACATAGCGGCTTTTATGGCGATGCCGGAGGTGGACGGCGCGTTGGTGGGCGGTGCCAGCCTCAGGCCGGATTTTGTGGAGTTGGTGCGGCGGGCAGTGATGGCTTGGTGACTTGAAACGCAGAGCTGGTGGTCAGTGCCTCCCACAAACGACTACCACTGCCACGAATCAGTTGAGTGTCCTCGCCCTTGATCTTTCCC
>Ga0114921_10001010_pt1 | contig 12497 bp, 10 predicted proteins | sample BentaG_FD_87016 | JGI IMG/M metagenome (GOLD analysis project Ga0114921, IMG submission 87016) | Deep subsurface microbial communities from South Atlantic Ocean to uncover new lineages of life (NeLLi) - Benguela_00093 metaG | ecosystem: Environmental > Aquatic > Marine > Oceanic > Sediment ...
CGTCGGCCTTCCTGAGTCACCCGGGATGGTACGACCTGCGCCGCAGTGGTCATGGCGATAAGGGCATCATGGATCGTCTCCAATTGATAGTCGCGCGTCCGTTTAGTGACAGGAATGAAATCTAACACCTCCGCTCCAAGCTGGTTGAGAACCCGTCCCATCGCAGTAAGGCAACTCACCGCGCCGTGCCCCGACCCACCGGCAGCAGCAACGCAGACGGCCGGTTTTCCTGCCATGGCACTCGTCTCCCCGGAGGCGGAATCCTTAGTCGCTTCGCAGCGGCGTAGTCGGTCGAAGAACGCCTTCATCGGCTCGCTCGGTTCACCAAAGTACACCGGGGTGACAAAGGCGTACCCCTCCGCTTGTTTGATTGTATCGTGGAGGGATTGAAAGTCATCCTCCAGTTGGCAACGGTGCTTAATGCGACAGGTACCCCAACCGTCATTATGCACGGCACAACGCGCGATCTTAAGGTCATTCAAGTTAACTAATCGCGCCGGGCTGTGACCGTCGACGATCCCATGGCGCGCGGCCTCTCCACAGGCTGCGGTGAGACCGACTGCATTCGGACTACTTAAGATGATGAGAACCTTCATCATTCTCCTTTCTTGCTAAAAAGAGGAGCATCTCTCAAGAGGCGGCTCATCGTAACGCGCGAAAACAACGGCGTCGATTGAACGCGCAATTTGTCACTTTGGGAAAGCCAGTGTCCGCCACTGATAGCCTTATGGTGTTCCATATTTTTTCCTCATCCAGTTGTACTTTTTCAGAAAAAGCGCTGCTAGCTAAACAGAACGTGATCACGCAGGAAGCGCTCCACGTCCCGATAGAAGGCTTCAATTGTCTCCAATTTGCGCCAGCCGTGCCCCTCACCTGCATAGACATGGTACTCATGCGGAACGCCGCGGCTGCGCAGTGAGGCAACGATCCGCTCGGACTGACTCTTGGGCACCACCTTATCCTCGTCCCCTTGAAAAATGGCAATTGGATCTGTGATCCGCTCCGCGGAGAAGATCGGAGAGCGTTCACGGTAGATCGCACTTGCCTGTGGAAGCTCCCCGACGAGCGAGTCAAGGTAATGGGCTTCAAACTTGTGTGTCTCTTGGGCGAGAGCGAACAGATCGGAAACCCCGTAGAGGCAGAGGGCGGCCTTGAAAGTGCCGGGATACTCGGTAAGGGCGCGAAGGACAGTGTATCCGCCAGCGCTTCCTCCCATGATCACGAGCCTCTCTAAATCCACTCGACCACTCTTAGCGAGGTGTCGCGCACCAGAGACAACGTCCTCTACATCGACGACTCCCCAGTTGCCTTTAAGCGCCTCGCGATACTCCCTGCCATAGCCTGTACTTCCGCGGTAATTCACCTCAAGGACGGCGTAGCCGCGTGAGGTAAAGAACTGAGTGGTAGCGTGATAGCCAACAGCGTACTGCGAAGTCGGCCCTCCGTGAACCAGGACGATCACTGGGGGCAGGCCCGTCCCAGCAAATGCACCGTTGCAAGGCGGGTAGTAGAGGCCGTGCACCTTCTCACCATCCGAAGCGCCCCAAGTGATCGACTCAGGTACCGACAGACAATCGTCCGGAATCGTCCCCGTGGTCGAATAGCGGTGGATACGCGGGTGCTGACGCGGGGCAAGGCTGCAGGTGACCACGCGGGGAGGGATCCTCGCCGATTGGGCGATCAGAGCAACTACGTTCTCACTCGGAGAGAGGGTGACCTGTTGCAAGAGGGTATAGTCAGTAAAGTGCTCATCGAGTGGTTCGATGTCTCCCGTCCTAAGATCGATGTACTTCAAACGGTCGATTCCGTCCTTGCTTGCTCGATAGACGATCCTTTCTCCGTCGTAGCTGAACCCATAGGTGCGAAGCCCCTGCACCCAGGCCGGCCGTGAGAGCTCCTCTTCGCCGCCAGTGAGCGCATGGCTAGCCTTCTCGACCAGGTCGTACAGATAGAGGTTTCCGTAGCCCGACTGGTCCGAGACATAGGCAAGAGCCTTCCCGTCCGGGGAGAACTCTGGCTGAAAAACCGCGACACCTTCTCCCCCGGCAATTCGCTCGCTCTGCTTCACCATGGGGAGACGATCTCCTCTCACGTCTAAGATGGCCAGATAAAGGCTCGTCTCATCCCACGGCATCCGTGGGTGATCCCACGCGATCCAGGCGATGCGCTGTCCTGAGGGGTGCCAGCACGGCTGCATGACAAAATCGCTTCCCGAAGCAAGTCTCTGCGGCCAGAACTTACCTTCAGTATCAACGACCGCCAGAATGTCCTCTCTACCATCGCTGTGGACGAAGAGAACCCACTTTCCGTCCGGCGAAACACAGGGGGAAGCGGCCTGGCCAAACGGCGGCGTGATCGGTCGGGGGCCACCAGCAGTGAGCGACTGTCGATAGAGACGCCCCTCACAGACGAAGTAGACTATCCCCTTAAAGACAGTGAAATCTCCCCCACCGTAGCCGACACGGGCACGCACCGAGAGTTCAGCAGTGAGGTCGCGTGAGGCATCTCCACGTCGTTTGGCGACGAGTACTCCACGGTCGGAGCGTCCTTCCAGCCAGACGAGCGTCTCCTCATCTGAGTCCCAGGAAACATCCGATATTCGTAACACTTGAGCAAGATAACGGGGTGTAATCGGGCTGTCCCACAGACCGTATCGTTCGATCGTCTTTTTCATCGCCGCTCCTTTTCCCCATTGATTGTCATAGGCAAGGGAGCCTCGCGTCAACTTTAAAGCGTGGAAGAACCTCCCCTGGATATATTTGGAAAAGAAGAAAAAGTGAAGAAATCTCGCTATCTGCCGCCATCAGAACTGAACAAGTGGTTTGATCCAACAGGCGTGAAGGGAAAGGAATTACGCTTCGATACGCGTCAAAAGGATTGTCTTGATCGATCAAAAGTCACGCCCTCGCCGCTTGCTTCGGGTTAAGGTACTCCTCCGCTGCGCGGAGGACGTTGCGGGCCTCAGCGTAAGTAAGAGTCCCCTGTGCGGCCGAATAGACGAGCCAGCGTGACTCTATGTGCTCTTGAGAAAGGACGATGTCACTCTGGCAAACGCGGCCCAGAAAGTAGACGACTTCCTTGGAAATCAACGTTTCGCCTCGGAAGAAACGGTACGCACTGACCGCTCGGAAGTCTGGAACCGGCTCGATTGCCCCAATCCCACTTTCCTCTTGTGCCTCACGCAGAGCCGCCTGCACCTCGCCCTCGCCCGACTCGATCTTCCCCTTCGGGAACCCCCAATGGCCCCCATTACAATGCCTAAGGAGCAGATAGTGCCGTTTTGCTCCTTCACCGACGGCGTAAAGGACAAAACCGGCGGAGTGCTCTTGGATCGCCTTCTTAGTGGATGTCGATCTCGTGGTCGTCACGGTCATACAACCGCGGGTTTAGCCCAAGGCTTCTAAGCTCACGGACCAGGACGCGGAACGACTCAGGAAGGCCGGGTTGCGGAAACTCCTCCCCCTTCAGGATCGCCTTGTACAGCTGAATTCTTCCCCGCGTATCGTCTGATTTCACCGTGAGCATCTCCTGCAAGAGGGCAGAAGCGCCGTAGGCCTCGAGGGCCCACACCTCCATCTCCCCCAGCCTCTGCCCGCCGAACTGCGCCTTCCCTCCTAGCGGCTGCTGGGTGATGAGAGCGTAGGGACCAGTAGAGCGAGCGTGGATCTTCTCATCGGCAATGTGTTCCAGCTTCAGTATATACATGTATCCGACGGTGATCGGCCTAATGAACGGTTTACCTGTGCGGCCATCACGCAGGATAACCTTCCCATCGTAGTTATCACCTTCAGCAAGACCGGCCTCTTCGCGCAGATCGTGCAATTCGCTTAAGATCTCCTCCTCTTGCGCGCCGTCAAAGATCGGAGAAGAGACCAACTCGCCTTTCAAGTGAGCGAGCCAGCCGAGGTTCGCCTCGAAGATTTGTCCCAGGTTCATGCGCGAGGGAACTCCCATTGGGTTAAGGATAACGTCGAGCGGCGTCCCATCCGGGAGGAACGGCATCTCCTCCACCGGGAGTACCTTGGAGATCACCCCCTTGTTCCCGTGTCGCCCAGCGAGCTTATCGCCGACCGAGATCTTCTTGCGCTGTGCGACAAAGACCTTCACCAGCTCGTTCACGCCAGCATCAAGCTCGTCCCCTTGATCGCGGGAGAACTTCTTCACTTTGATCACCTTTGCCGTTCCGGAGATCGGCGGCATCCGTAACGACGTGTTCTTCACGTTACGGGCCCGCTCCCCGAAGATGGAGCGGAAGATCTTCTCCTCCGGGGTCGGCTCGGATTCCCCACGTGGTGTGATCTTCCCCACCAAAATATCGCTGGTGCTCACCACCGTTCCCACACGGACGATTCCTTCCTCATCGAGGTTCTTTAGATCTTCCTTGGAGATGTTGGGGATATCGGCAGTGATCTCCTCTGGTCCAAGTTTTGTCTCCTCTGCTTTGACCTCGAACTCCTCGATGTGGATCGAGTCTAGCAGGTCTTCCCGGACCAGTCTCTCGCTGATGACGATCGCATCCTCATAGTTATAACCCTCGTAAGGCATGACCCCCACAAGAAGGTTACGCCCCAGAGCAAGCTCCCCTAAGTTACTCGACGGCCCATCGGCTAGGAGGTCGCCTTCGACTAACGTTTCTCCTTCACTAACGGCTGGGCGCTGGTGGAGGATCGTATCCTGGTTCGAGCGCTCAAAGTTTACAAGTGGGTAGACCTCCTTCTTGCGGCCGTGCTTAACCACGATCCAATGGGCATCCACCTCGGCCACGACCCCATCTCTCTTGGCAAGAAGGAGCATCCCGGAGTCCATCGCTGCCTGTCGCTCGAGGCCAGTCCCCACCAGGGGGACCTCAGGATGTAGGAGCGGGACAGCCTGCCGCTGCATGTTTGCTCCCATCAGTGCTCGGTTTGAGTCGTCGTGCTCGAGGAACGGAATGAGGGCAGAGGAGATCCCGACTAAGGCCTTCGGTGAGATCCCGATGAAATCGACCTCTTTTGGCGACTCCAGACGGACCTCTTCGCGGCCGGTTCGTACCTCCACCCGCTCGCCGAAGATGCGACCGCTCTTCCCCACCGGAGTGGTAGCAGGGGTGATCTTGTATTTTTCCTCGTCATCGGCCATCAGGTAGACAATCTCATTGGTTACTTTTCCCTTTACCACTCGCCGATAGGGGGCTTCGATGAAACCGTACTCGTTTACCCGCGCGTAGCAGGCAAGCGAGGTGATCAACCCGATATTCTGCCCCTCAGGGGTCTCGATTGGGCAGATGCGCGCATAGTGCGAGGGGTGAACATCCCGCACCTCAATCTTTGCCCGGCGCTTGGTCAACCCACCACCGAGTGCATTCAACCGGCGCTTGTGAGTCAGTTCAGTCAGCGGATTAGTCTGCTCGAGGAACTGCGAAAAGCGTCCGGTATAAAAGAGTTGGTTGATCGCTCCCTGCACAGTGCGTGTGGAGATCAAACGGCGAATCGTGTCCTTCTCGTCCAAAGCGTACTTGGAAAGCTTGTCGCGTGCGATACGCGCCATCCGCACCAGCCCGGTCCTCAGCGCGTTCTCCGCCAACTCGCCGGGAAGCCTGACCCGTTTGTTCGCCAAGTGGTCCTTCTCATCGAGGCACGTCGGGTCATTCGGAACCTCCAAAAGAAGTTTGATCGTGCGCACGATGTCGGCGAGGTATAAAACGGGCTTCTTCAGCCCCATCCCCAGTTTCCTGTTCACCTTGAACCGCCCAACCTTAGAGAGGTGGTAGCTTGTGGGATGAAAGTACAGGTTCTCGATGTACTCGCCCATCTGGGCCAGTGAGGCACGATCAGACGGCCGGAGACGACGGTAGACTGCGCGCAGGGCATCCTCCTGCGTGGTGATCTGGTCCTCTTCAAGTGTCTTCTGGATGTAACGATCGACAAATCGAACAGAAGAGAGCCGCGCCTTCTCCAACTGCGCTAGGTGCTCCTTTTGAAGCTGCTCTCCAGCAGTAAGGAGGACTTCATCCCCTTTCTTATTTTTAACTGCGCCGGCGGCGCAATAGCCGATGTATGGTGCCAATGCCTCAATGCTCACCGGGGAGACCTCAAAGCTGTAATAGGAACGGATCCTTTCTTCATCGAACCCTAGTGCCTTCAGTAAAACGGTCGCCCACACCTTTCCCTTGCGGTCGAGGTTCGCCTTAAGCGTCATCCGCCGGGTATCTAAGATCACCTCCAACCACGCGCCGAGCTCGGGAAGGATATGCCCCTTGTATTGGTTCTTCTGCTCCTTGCTAAAATAGACTCCTGGAGAGCGAGTGAGTTCATTGACAAGAGCGTTCTCCGACCCATTGATGATGAATGTGCCGCGAGAGGTCATCATCGGGAAGTCGCCAATGTACAGCTCCGTCTCTTGCAGCAACTTACCATCCTGAAGCAGACGTGTTGTCACCCTCAGCGGGCGCGAATACGTGAGGTCCTTATCCTTGCACTCGCTCTCCGAGTTTCTCGCCTCACCAAGGTATGGATCGACAAACTTCAGCGAGAGCCTCTCCTTCCCGCGCCCCTCAATGGGGGATATGTCAGAAAAGGCCTGTGTGATTCCCTTCTTCAAGAAGTTCTGAAACGACTCCCTCTCGTCGCGTAGCAGGTAGGGTGGAGGGAGGATCTCCTTAATCCGGCCGTAGGACCTCCGTTCTCGATATATCATCTTCTCCCCCAAAAAGGACATTCTGCCCCAACGCCACAAACGCACGTTAAGGCAGACCGTAACAGAGAACTTGTAAAAACGTCGAAACTACTGCTTGAGTTCAACCTCAGCGCCCGCTGCCTCCAGCTTTTCTTTGAGGCTCGCTGCCTCATCTGGACCAACTCCCTCCTTGATGGTGGCAGGGAGGTTGTCGACGAGCTCTTTGCACTCCTTCAGTCCCTTACCGGTAATCTCCTTGATCTCCTTGATGACCTGGATCTTCTTCTGGCCAGGGTTGGTGAGGAGGACCTTGTAGGTTTCGGCCTCCGCACCACCACCCTTCGCGCCACCGCCCTCACCGGGAGCGGGGGCAACCGCCACTGGGGCCATCACTGCTGCAGATACGTTGAACCGCTCTTCGATCATCTCCACCAAATCAGCCAGGTCCTTCACGGGCATGTTCTCTATCTCCTGAAGGATCTCCTCTTTACCCATCTTACTCCTCCTTATCCTGCTGTTCTCGTTTAATTCGGACTTCGTTAAGCACCGCGGCAAACTCGCGGATCTTCGCCTTGAGCATCATCACTAAGGATCGCATTGGGCTGTTGAGGAGCATTGCCAGCTTCGCCAGAAGCTCCACACGAGAGGGAAGGGCCCCATAGCGTTTAATCTCATCCTGTGAAATGACCGCCCCCTCGAATACGCCCCCTTTGGGGGTATAGCGTGGGGAATAAGCCACGCGGCACTCCTCGGTGAGCTTGAACGCCAGAACCGGATCGTCGTAACCGATCGCCACACCAATCGGCCCAGCGAATAGATCGACTAATTCCTTCAGCCCAGCTTCTTCCGCAGCGATCCGCGCCAGCGTGTCCTTGACCACCCGGAACTCGAGCCCTTCCTTGGTATACTTCTCGCGCAGTTTGACCATCTCGTCCGCTGTCAGTCCACGGTAGTCAGCGAGGACCAAAGAGGCGGCTTGTTCAAACTTCTTCTTAAGGCGAGCTACCTCCTCTATCTTGCCTTGTGTTGACATTTATTACTCCTAGTCCACTTGCTCCGTTACCGCCATGACCTCAGCAAGGTCTAGGTTAATTCCTGGACCCATCGTAGTAGCAATGCTAGCTTGCGTAATGTAGCGGCCCTTGACACCCTCCTCAGGACGGTGCTCCACAATGCTATGGATAAGTGCAACTAGGTTCTCCTTCAAGGCCTCCGCATCAAAGGAAACCTTGCCAAAAACGGAGTGAATTACACCATAACGGTCGGAACGGAATTCCACCATCCCCTTCTTCACTTCGCCAATCACCCTCCCCACGTCCTTAGTGACCGTCCCAGTCTTTGGGCTTGGCATAAGCCCGCGCGGACCGAGAATCTTTCCCAGTTTTCCGACGACCGACATCATATCCGGGGTCGCCACTACCTTATCGAACTCAAGCCACCCCCCTTGAATCTTCTTCGCCAGATCCTCGCCGCCAACGTAGTCGGCCTCCGCCTCTTCGGCCTCGATCAGAGACTCCCCCTTAGCAAAGGCAAGAACTCGGACCGTTTTTCCTGTCCCATGCGGAAGGTTACATGTCCCGCGCACGATCGTTTGACTCGCCTTGATCCCAAGGTTAAACGAAACCTCGGCTGTCTCGTCAAAGGAAGCAGTAGCGGACTCCTTCAGCTTTTCGATCGCCTCATTAAGACTATATGTCTGGCGCTGTTCGACAAGCGCCGCAACACTCTGATATCGTCTACTGCGCTTCACGTCTCAACCACCTCGACCCCCATGCTCTTTGCCGTCCCCTTAATGATCTCGACCGCTGATTCGAGTTTATAGGTATTGAGATCAGGGAGCTTGCGCTCGGCGATTCGCCTGACCTGCTCAACAGTGATCTTGGCAACTTTCATCCGGTTCGATTCAGGAGAACCAGATTGTATCCCAGCAGCCATCTTAATCAACTCAGCAGCTGGAGGTTGCTTGAGAATGAAATCGAAGCTTCGATCCATGTAAACCGAGATGGTGACGGGGATAATCACCCCTGGTGTCTCGTTCTTAGTCGCCTCATTGAACTTCTTGCAGAAGTCCATGATGTTCAACTTATGCTCACCCAGGGCCGGACCAACCGGAGGAGCCGGCGTCGCTTGTCCGGCGGGAATCTGGAGACTGATCTTTGCGATCTCTTTTTTTGCCATCTTTCCTCCTACCGCTATCGGTTACAGCTTTTCAATCCCGTCGAACCCGAGCTGAACTGGGGTCTCACGGCCGAAGATCTTAACCATCACAGTCACCTCTTCGGCATCCTTGTCGATCTCCTTGACCTCACCAGTGAAGTCGGCAAACGGCCCTTCCACAATCTCCACCACCTCACCGACTGAGAAGTCCACCTCGATCTTCGGCTCGCCAGAGCTAACAGGGACCTCCAATAGACCAGCCTTTCGTTTGATGATCTTCATCTCCGGTCCTTCGATCGGTATCGGCTTAAACCGCGAACCGACATAGCGAACAGCCCCCTTCATCCCGTCGATCAGCGCCATCATCGCCTCCTCGTCAAGGCCCATCCTCCCGAAGACGTAGCCTGGAAAGAGACGGCGCTTCTCGATCCGCTGGATCGTCACCACCCGCTTATCCTTGTACTCCTTCACCTTGAGGAGGCCGGAGGCACGGCTGACGATCTGATCCTCCCCTTCTAGGAGATCCCCTTGCTTAAGCTGCATTCCCTTGCGTGGCTTTGCCAGAGACTTTTCCGGGGCCAGTCTTGTCTTCTCCTTTCCGCCGGGGTACTCGAACGTTATTCGCCGTACCTTATCGCGCAGGACGATCTTCCCCTTGTTGGCGACAACAAACTGCTCGTCGGAGTCCGAAGTGAGAGGAACGCCGTTACGGATCTTCTCACCGACGCGGATATCACGGCGGATACGCTTGTCAACAGGAATAAGATACACTTCCTCATTCCGGTTTGTCATCTCGATGATCACTCGCTGCAGCGGTTCGATGTCGGTCACATACGCGTCGGATTCCATATGGAGCGGCGCCTTACGGGCGATCACCTCCCCCCGTTGGATCCGCTCGTTTGGCTTGGCGATAAGGTCGTACTCATAAGGGATCCGGTACTCAGTTCCTGCCCCCCGGCGGCTGCGCGAGGTAATGACCTCCTCCACCGGGACAAGGAAGAATGTCTCCTCCCCGTCGACCTGGAAGGACTCAACGTCCTTCTCCAAGCCGCGTTTTCTCACCCGCTCGTTGAGGTCCTCCTTCACCTTCAACTCCGAGCCAGCGTAGGTCTGAATCGCGTACCACTTCTTCATTTGCATGATTGGTTTAGAGCTGAACGAAGAACCTGATGATCGCCTGGAGGATCGTATCCACTCCCCAGATGTAGATCGTCAAGACAACAACGAGCAGCAGGATTAGGGCGGTGAGAGAGATGACCTCGTTGCGCGCAGGCCAGCTAACCCGGTCGACCTCTCCGCGAACCCCTTTCAAGTAATTTGCAATCCTCTCAAGCATCCAAGCTCACCTTCATCATCTCTTAAGTTTTGCAGGCCCGGGAGGACTTGAACCCCCAGCCTTCCGATTTGGAGTCGGACGCTCTGCCAGTTGAGCTACGGGCCTATCTCGGTCTAGCTTGCCTAGACCTCCTTATGTAGAGTGTGCCGTTTACACCACTTACAGTACTTGTTCAAGCTCAGTTTATCGCGGACATTTAACTTGTTCCGTGTGGTATGGTAATTGCGACGGTTACACTCGCTACAACCAAGGGTAACATGAACGACGGCTTCCCCTTTTTTTGCCATTTCGATTTGCTTATTCGATGATCTTCGTCACGACGCCAGCGCCGACGGTTCGTCCACCCTCACGAATGGCGAACCGGAGCCCCTCATCCATGGCGACATGGTGGATCAGGTCGCCAGTGATCTTTACATTATCCCCAGGCATCACCATCTCCACCCCTTCAGGAAGGTGGATCGTCCCGGTGACGTCAGTGGTGCGGAAGAAAAACTGTGGCCTGTACCCATCGAAAAACGGAGTGTGGCGTCCACCCTCGTCCTTGCTTAAGATGTAGACCTCTCCTTCAAAGCGAGTGTGAGGTGTAATCGTCTTGGGGGCAGCGATGACCTGCCCGCGCTCGATCTCGTCTTTCTCGATCCCACGCAAAAGGATCCCTACGTTATCTCCAGCGATTACGTAGTCGAGCGTCTTATTGAACATCTCGAGACTCGTAGCGACGGTCTTTTGGACCTCATCACGGATCCCGACTATCTCTACTTCAACCCCCGGAGTGATCTTCCCGCGCTCAACGCGGCCGGTAGCAACCGTCCCGCGCCCCTTGATGGAGAAAATATCCTCGACCGGCATCAGGAAGGGCTTATCCTCATCACGCTCCGGCAACGGAATGTAGCTATCGACAGCCTTCATCAACTCGATGATCGACTGGCACTCCTCGGAATTCGGGTCCCCACTCTCCATCGCCTTGAGCGCCGACCCACGGATAACCGGAATCTCATCACCAGGGAACTCATACTCGGAGAGGAGTTCACGGATTTCCATCTCCACCAAGTCGATCAGCTCGGGATCGTCGACCATGTCCACCTTGTTAAGGTAGACCACCATCGCCGGTACATTCACTTGCTTGGCAAGCAGTACGTGCTCCCGCGTCTGCGGCATCGGACCATCAGAAGCAGCGACTACAAGAACCGCTCCGTCCATCTGAGCCGCACCAGTGATCATGTTCTTGATATAGTCAGCATGCCCTGGGCAATCGATGTGAGCGTAGTGTCGAGTGTCAGTCTGGTATTCAACATGCCGGACGTTGATCGTAATTCCCCGCTCTTTCTCCTCGGGGGCGTTGTCGATGTCGTAGAAGTCGAGTGCTTTGGACTTGCCTTTCACGGATAACACCTTGGTAATCGCCGAGGTCAGCGTTGTCTTCCCGTGATCGATGTGCCCGATCGTTCCAATGTTCAGGTGGGGTTTGTCTCTCACAAATTGCTCTTTTGCCATCTTTGAAAACCTCCTTGGTTACCACAACGTTTCTAAACTAACTTGCAAAGAATACTCTCCTCCCAAGCGAGAGCCCGCGATCGGAATCGAACCGATGACCTCTCCCTTACCAAGGGAGTGCTCTACCGCCTGAGCTACACGGGCGTTTCGGCAGGTAACAGTGTAACCGAAACCCCCAATCGCTGCCAAATGGAGGGGGAGGGATTCGAACCCCCGTAGGCAGCTGCCAACGGATTTACAGTCCGCCCCGTTTGGCCACTTCGGTACCCCTCCAAAACACAACACCAGAGCCAGCGGCCAGAGTTGAACTGGCAACCTACTGATTACAAATCAGTTGCTCTGCCAATTGAGCTACGCTGGCATCTGACCCAATCAGTGGTTCATTTTAACGGAGGGGCCCAGCACTGTCAAGATGCGATCGCAAGCCAGATCCTCCTCTTTCGCGGGCCGTCAAACTCGGCAAGGAAGATCCCCTGCCACCAAGACCGTCGAACTGCCAAAAAGGGGGAGTTATACGGTCATGTCAAAGGTCAGATTCGATGAGATGGTACAGGTCTTCACGCTCTACTGCAAGAGCAAGGGATTAGCTGATAGAACCCTTCAGACCTACGAAAGCAGCTTGGAGAAGCTCGGAGAGTACCTCCACCGCTACGGCACAGGCAGTGAAGTCATTACACCAAATCACCTCAGAGGATTTGTAGCTGAGCAACTGGAAAAGGGCCTCTCTCGCAGTTCAATCGCTATCCACATGCGCTCGATTCGCGTTTTCTTCAACTTCCTTGCACGGGAGAGACTTGTCGAAAGTAACCCTATGCGAAACGTTGACATTCCCAAGGTTCCCCAGTTGTATCCTGAG
>Ga0114921_10001011_pt1 | contig 12496 bp, 12 predicted proteins | sample BentaG_FD_87016 | JGI IMG/M metagenome (GOLD analysis project Ga0114921, IMG submission 87016) | Deep subsurface microbial communities from South Atlantic Ocean to uncover new lineages of life (NeLLi) - Benguela_00093 metaG | ecosystem: Environmental > Aquatic > Marine > Oceanic > Sediment ...
ATTGAGATGGGATTGTTAGAGGGACCGATTGATCTAAGCCAAGCTTTTACGAACGAGTTTCTACCTTGATTATGACAGATTCAAACACGATACTCGCCGCTCGCAACCTATCTATGATTTACCCAAACGGGGACGGGGGATTGCATGCGATAGCTGGGGTGAGTTTCAGTGTCTCCCGTCAGGAGTTCTTATGCGTTGTGGGCCCCTCTGGTTGTGGAAAGACCACACTACTTCGGCTTCTAGCGGGATTGCTCAAACCTACCTCAGGAGAAGTGACCTTTGAGGGACAGCCCTTACTACGTCCCAGGCGTCGCATCGGTTTTGTCTTCCAACAGGCTAACTTGATGCCTTGGCGCACAGTTGTGGATAATATCGGCCTGCCGCTCGAGTTGGAACATCTGTCGGCTTCCGAGATCGAGACCCGTTCACGAAGTTTGCTCGATCTTGTGGGGCTGAGTGGTTTTGAAGATTCATACCCGCGCGACCTTTCAGGAGGGATGGCCCAAAGGGTGGCCATCGCCCGTGCTTTAATCCACGAACCTGAGCTATTGCTGCTTGACGAACCCTTCGGTTTCCTCGATGCGTTGACGCGTGAACGAATGGAAACGGAATTGATGCGTATTTGGGCTGCACGCACAGTTACCGTCGTCATGGTGACACACTCGATCTCCGAGGCGATACTCTTGGCTGACCGTGTGATCGTGCTCAGCGCACGTCCGGGTCAACTACGTCTCGATCTCTCCATCACGCTGCCACGACCACGAGATCTAGAAATGACACATACTGAGGCCTTTGGTGAGTTTGCATCGCAGGTTCGTGAAGCGATTGTGGATAATTGAAAGTATTGACATCGCGATGGGTATTCAAGACTCAGGTCACAAGCTTCAAGCCGCAAGCGTTAAGCTACAAGCAAAAATCTCCACGCGAACACCAAAGGGTGCGGAGATCTCTGTTATTCAAACCGTCACTTGTCACCGCAATCCTAATAAGGGGCTAACGGGTGAATCTTTTTGACAGCCTACTGTGCTCGATACGACCTTGATGCTAGCTTACCTCTGCCTCACTGTCTATCGCTTTTCGACGGCGAAGGATCGTGCGGACCACAAACCACGTGGGCAATCCAAGGATCACGCCTATTGGTACCACACATATCAGACCCCAGATAAACGCATCGCCCAAGAATTGCAGCGTGTTGATTAAAGCCTCGACGGCAGCCTTCGCAGTGCCTTGTGGTTGCCAACGACCGATCTGAAGTGGTCTAGCAGCTACGTCCGGGATAATCTCGACGCTGATCGCTGACATTCGAGCAGATTCTTCATAATACTGAATGCGGCCTTTAGTGATCTCGATCTCACCTCGGACCTGACGCAAGTGTTCAAAAACATCCAGCACATGTTCAGCCTCCGTTGAGGCGTCCATAATCTCGAGCAGTTCCTCCTCCGCGGCTTCGAGGTTACGTAGCTGGGATTTCAAGTCAGTGAATTCTTGCGTCACATCCTGCCCGGAGATGTTCTCATTGCGAATCTCCATCGCATCATCTTTGATTTGGTTCAGTGTCTCATCGAGTCGTTCGGCAGGGACCCGAATAGTTATCGAGGCCCTAAAAGCCACGACAGTGTCATCAAAAGTGGTTTGATAGATATTTGAAGAAACGACAAAACCGCCCATCTCTTGAGCCATTTGGCTAATGTCCTCAACAGATTGACTCGGATCGATGACCACGATTGTGAGACTTGCGTTACGGATCACCAACCTTTGGGTGACCTCTTCTGGCGAAGCGAAACTGAATCCAAGTTCGGCAGGCGGTACGCCGGCTACCATATCCTCCACAACGGCCTTTTCAACAACAGGAGCTTCAATGGGAAAGCCTCCTTCGCTCTGTCTCATCGCTGGGGCAGCGCAAGCCACCGCGCCCAGACTAAACAGTAGGAGAAGGGAGATGGTGATTAATCTCTTCATAGGAATCACCTCCTGGTTTTAGCCATTCCATTTTTAGGACGTTATACGAGCGTGAGAAGTTCCCTCTTACCACCCAGCCGCAAGGCGAAGGGCTTGTCGTTCAGGGAGGCCGGCATCCAAAATGCGCTGTTGCACCTGATTGATGTCATAATCAACCCGCTTCATCTCCCAGGTATTTTCTTCGAGGTCGAGTATGGCGAATGAGGCACGTGGGTCTCTATCTCGTGGCTGTCCAGCCGAACCGGGGTTGAGGATCATCCTCGGTAGGAGAACCATTGCTTGGTTCCATTCAATATATTTCTTCGCGGTGAAGTTGCTTTCCGGCGGACGATAGAAGATAAGGGGTAGGTGGGAATGGCCGACCAGGCAATAATCGGTATTGAATGAAGCAAAACTGCGGTCAGCGCTATGGGTATCGAGGATGTATTCCCAGACTGGTTGGTTTGGGCTTCCGTGTGCGAGGGTGAATTGGTCCAGAGATATCTTGCTAGCTAACGATCTTAAGTAGTCTTTATTCTCCTCTGTCAGGGCCTCCTGTGTCCAGGCTGCCACATCGCCCGCGTCGCGATTGAACCGCGAAAGCGGGATCATATCTAAAGCAGCTTGGTCATGGTTGCCGATCAAACAGAGTAAATTTGGGAGAGAGTGGATCAATTCGATACATTCATTCGGGTCTGGTCCGTAACCCACGAGATCACCCAGGCACCAAACAGTATCATAAGGTAAAGCAGCGTCCAGGACCGCTTCAAGCGCCGTGAGGTTTGCATGGATATCTGAAATGACCAAGACGCGCATGGCTTGATGGTAGCACGGAGGCCAGAGTAAGGGAAGGGGAATCTATTCCTGATTTTGGTAGATGATTGGATGAGTTAACCCTTCGTTGTTTTACACATGGAGCAGAGCTATTCGCTTCAACAAACAACAGCTTTCTTAACTGGTAAAGAAGTTTATGTCATGGTTTCTTCTGTATCGACGATAGTGGATGACCAAGATATATTGAGGAGATATTTCATTTGTTATTATGACACCTCAGCCATAGGTGGGAAATGGGTTTAGGGTTGTCCAAAAAGCCACTTCAATCCGCTCGCTCCATGCCAGCTGCTATGAGATGTGGCTGCCGCGTTCGTAGGGTCATAGACCCGCGACAGGTGATTTATTGGAGCTGTACCATAATGGGTGCGTAAAGATCCACACCTAAAGTCTGTGACTACAAGAATGCTTGAATTTAGACGGTAATTCTATAGGTGCCTTCCCGCGAGCTTTAAGCTCGCGGGAAGGTGTTCATTAATGTCTACAACTACGAGAAGGGTGGCTCAAAGAGAGATTGCAGGGGGCGCTCCTTCTGGGACAACCCTAAAACTCCAAATTCTTCCATATGGCTTGACGCTGGGACATTTTATGAAGTGCGCACAAGTCCTACAAATGCCTTGTGGGGGCAAGGCCGCTGACGTATAATGCGTCCCGGCCCATGCCGATATTGGATGAACATAGCCTCGAGTTCCTCAGTCACAGCCCTGAGCAGACCCAGCGGCTAGGAGTTCGCCTGGGGGAGTTGCTAAAACCGGGCGATCTCATATGTCTAGCGGGTGATCTGGGTTCAGGTAAGACGACCCTCGCTCAGGGTATAGCGCGCGGATGGGGTTCGCTCGATCCAGTTACCAGCCCAAGCTTCATGTTAATCAATGAGTATCGAAGAGCGGACGCAGCCAGACTATTCCACTTCGATGCATACCGACTGAGTGGAGTGACAGAGGCGGTCGCCCTTGGCATAGAGGAGTTGCTGGAAGAGAGTGGACCTGTAATTGTGGAATGGCCCGAGAGGGTAGCGGAGGTGCTCTCTCCTCAGCGTTTGTGGATCAGCCTGCGCTGGGTAGATGATTTGCGGCGCGGGATATTTATTGAGGCCAACGGTCTTCGATACGAGCGAATATTGCGTCAATTCCGCCAGGCAGCCTTTGGGGGCTGATTATGTTACTAGCCTTAGATACTGCTACAAAAACGATGGGCATTGCGCTGCATGACGGTTCTCAGGTTCTAGCAGAGTCGATATGGTCTGGTGTCGGTCACCATACGATTGAGCTAGCTCCTGAGGTCGCACTCATGCTACGCAGGATTGGTGGTACAACAGCCACTCTTTCAAGCATAGCTGTTGCGCAGGGTCCTGGTTCATACACCGGGTTACGGATCGGAATGGCCTTGGCCAAAGGCTTGGCTTTGACACATAATCTTCCTCTTGTCGGTATACCAACGTTGGACATCCTCGTGAAGGGCCAGCCCAGGCGACCTGAACCGCTACTAGCTGTGATTCAAGCTGGTCGTCATCGGATTGCTGGGATGTTGTACAAATGGGGACATAAGGGCTGGCAACCCAAAGGTGAAGCGGAGAGCTTAACCTGGGTAGATGTGCGAGAGCGTCTTGAGGAGAGAACGTATATTTGTGGTGAGCTTGACCCAGCAGGACGAGAAGTCCTCGCAGAGCAACCACACGCTGTGCTTGCACAACCGGCGCAATGTGTTCGTAGGCCAAGTTTCCTCGCGGAGTTAGCATGGGAGCGCTTGCGAGCCGGGATGACTTTTGATCCGACCACATTGAAGTTGATATATCTAAAATCACAAGCAGAGCATGCATTGTGAGGCAGGGAACGGCGGAAATCCTCATCCGGAAGATGAATTTCAATGACTTGCCGATCGTGTTACAGGTTGATCGGATGTCATTCCCAATGCCATGGCCGGAGCGCTCCTATCGATACGAATTGACAAAGAATCCGGCCTCAAATCTCCTCGTCGCTGAAATCGATGGCGTAATCCCGAATGAGGTGATTGGTTTTGTCGGGTGCTGGTTAATTGCGGATGAAGTGCATATCAGCACAATTGCTGTTCATCCCTATCACCGTCGTCAAGGAGTGGGAGAGAAATTGCTTCTAACTGTGCTTGACTGGGCGGTGAGCCAAGGGGCACAGATCGCTACACTTGAGGTGCGTGTTTCGAATCAGATTGCGATTGATCTTTATAAGAAGCAAGGTTTTATTATCGAGAGGAAAAAGGCGGGATATTATCGCGACAACAATGAGGATGCATACCAGATGATCAGAGAAGGTTTGCCAAGTTGGTATAAGGAGCGAAGTGGAGGTGGCCGGTGAAGCCGGGAGAAGAACTTGATGCGGTAGCAGCTGAGGTGGCTGTGTGTACGGATTGCAAATTACATCACTCTCGGAAAAATGCGGTTCCAGGGGAAGGTCCGGTTAAGGCGGATCTGGTATTCATCGGGGAGGGTCCGGGTTTTCATGAAAACGAACAAGGGAGACCATTCGTGGGGGCCGCAGGCCGATTTCTTGAGGAATTGCTGGCAAGTATAGGAATGAGTCGAGAAGAGGTATTTATCTGTAACGTCATCAAGTGTCGACCTCCAGGCAATCGGGATCCTCAAGTGGATGAAATCCAAGCTTGCTCGAAATATCTGGATCGCCAGATAAGAGCCATTAATCCCAAAGCCATCATAACTCTTGGGCGATATTCCATGGCACGTTACTTCCCGAATGCGCGGATCAGTACTATCCACGGCAAAGCGGCTGTGATTAACGGCAGACTAGTAGTGCCTATGTATCACCCTGCGGCAGCATTACATCAACCCTCCCTGCGAAGGGTGGTCGAGGAAGATTTCGCGCTCTTACCAGATCTCATCGCGCGCGGTCAGAAAGTACCTTCTCCTGAGGATAAGCCCACAGCGGATCCCGAACAGCTCAATATGTTTTAACTTCTCCCTCTACCTGGAGTAAAATCATTCTATGAGTGCACTGAAGAAACTACCCTCGAGAAGTAGGGAGGGGTATATGTGGTGGTGCGGGCGCAGCCCGCACCACCACATATACCGGTCCTCTTCTCGCGGTTGACCTTTGTTCAGTGGAGTCATTCTATGTTTAAGAATACAGCGAACTTACCACCTGCCGCGCAGGTGCTCATCGATCGATTTATGGATCGTGAGGCGCGTGTCGGCGTTGTGGGGCTTGGTTATGTGGGTCTTCCTTTGGCAATCGTGTTGGCCGAAGCGGGTTTTCATGTCAACGGAATTGACTTGGATCCGGATAAGGTGGAACGTCTGACCCACGGGCAGAGCTATATAGAAGATGTACATCATAAGCAAGTGGAACCGCTGATCGAACAAGGGAAATTAGAGGTAAGTGAATCCTATCAAGCCCTGGAGGGTGCAGACGCGGTAATCATATGCGTCCCCACTCCTTTGCGAAAGACAGGTGACCCAGATCTGTCATTCATTCTTGAGGCAACAAAGGCCGTAAGCCCCATTCTCCACGAGGAGATGTTGGTTATTTTAGAATCTACGTCGTATCCAGGAACCACGCGCGAGATGGTGCAACCCGAACTCGAGGCCTCTGGTCTCCAAGTGGGAAAAAATTTGTTCCTGGCTTTCTCACCGGAACGGGTTGACCCTGGTCGGAAAGATTGGACGACGGTGAACACACCGAAGGTGATCGGAGGCATAACTCCAGCCTGCACTGAGGTGGCTGCTGCGTTTTATGGCCAAGCTATAGAGAATGTTGTCCGCGTCTCGTCAACAGAAGTAGCTGAGATGACCAAGCTATTGGAAAACACCTTCCGGGCAGTGAACATCGGTCTTGTGAACGAAGTGGCATTAATGTGCGATCGATTGGGGATCGATGTTTGGGAGGTCATTGAAGCCGCAGCTTCAAAACCATTTGGCTTCATGAAATTCACCCCAGGGCCTGGCTTGGGAGGACACTGCATTCCTATTGATCCACTTTACCTCTCGTGGAAATTAAAAAGCGTTAAATACAATGCGCGATTTATCGAGCTTGCGAGTGAGATCAACACCAATATGCCGCGTTATGTCGTGGAACGAGTTCAGGATGCGCTGAACGACCGAGAGAAGCCGTTAAAGGGCTCTCGGATTCTCATCTTGGGTGTAGCTTATAAGCCAAATGTGTCGGACACACGCGAATCTCCGGCCCTCGATGTGATAGGTTTGCTGCGCGATAAGGAGGCGGATGTAAGGTATTATGATCCTAATGTCCCATCTCTGGATCATGAAGGTTGGAACTTGAAATCGGTTCCTGATCTCTTAGAGGCGGTACAGAAAACGGACTGTGTTGTAGTAATTACCGATCACGATGCGGTGGATTATGCTGCGGTAGCTGAGATGGCGGATATGATATTCGACACACGGGATGCGATTCGAAAGGCAGGGATCGAGGATCCCAAGGTCGTGAGGCTCTGATGGCGCGTTACTTACTCCCTGGCACGGCCGGTTTCATCGGTGCTCGGGTTTCGGAGTCTTTATTAGGGGATGGCCATCAGGTTATAGGTGTAGATAACTTAAATGATGCCTATGATGTGCGTTTGAAAGAATGGCGTCTTGGGTGTCTGGAGCGTCATCCTGGATTCGTGTTCCATAAGATAGATATCGCAGATCAAGAAGCACTAAACGGCCTGGTTGAGGAATCCGGATCCTTTGATGCTGTGATCAATCTGGCAGCGAGGGCTGGAGTACGACAAAGCGTTGCGAATCCGAGGGAATACGTCGACACGAATATCGTAGGGACGCTGAATTTGTTGGAATTATGCCGACATCATGACATTACAAAATTTATCTTAGCATCAACTTCCAGTATCTACGGTGCAGATGCACCCCTGCCGACACCGGAGGAAGCGGAAAGCAGCCTTCCGCTTCAACCGTATGCGGCCAGTAAAAAAGCGGCCGAGACCATGTGCCATGCTTACCATTACTTATTCGATATCGATGTGACCATCTTGAGGTATTTCACCGTATATGGTCCGGCAGGCCGTCCGGATATGGTTGTGTTTCGGTTTGTACAAAGGATTTATGAGGATCAACCAGTTACTGTTTATGGGGACGGGGAGCAATCACGCGGATTGACATATGTGGATGATATTGCCCGCGGAACCATATTGGGCCTCCAGAGGATGGGTTACGAAGTTATCAACCTGGGTGGTCACGAGGTGGTAAAGATCAACGATTTGGTCAAGAAGCTCGAAAGGTCCATTGGTCGGAAAGCGGAGGTAGAATATCAAGCGTTGCATCCCGCAGATATGATGGCCAATTGGGCACAGGTTGATAAAGCTGGCCGACTTCTAGGTTGGGAGCCGCGCGTGTCTCTCGAGGAGGGACTTAAGGCTACAATCGATTGGTATAAATCCGAACGTGAGTGGGCTTGCCAAGTAGATACCTCGGCCTGAGGGTTATCATTGCTCGAATCTTCGTTTTCATTCCTGCGATTGTTATTAAAAAGAATAACGCGAAACCCCCTATTGCAGCGGGTCTTACGAAACACGGGATATTTATTTAGCGCCCAAACAATTTCCGCTGCTATGAGTATGGGTCAGGGGGTGTTAACGGCGCGCCTTTTAGGGGTCGGAGGGGCGGGTTATGTGGGGATCATCACCCAGTTCTCCAGCAACATCAATCGCCTGACCTCCTTTCGTATGGGTGAGTTAGTAATCAGTTACGTCGGAGAGTTCAGCGCGAACGGACGTCGTCGTCAGGCCGCAGCAGTTTTTAAAGCGGCCATGCTTACTGAGATCGCCAGCTCACTTTTCGCATTTGCATTGGTCGTGTCGCTTTCGCCGCTCGGAGCTCGCATCTTTGCTCACGATCCTAATCTGACGGGGCTCTTTAAGTTTTATGGTCTTTCGATCCTTGCCAATTTAATGTATGAGAGTGGCCTCGGTTTGCTGCAATTCTTCGACCGATTCAGAATGATCGCCATTATTTCGGTAGGGCAAAGTGTGTTGACTTTGTTACTTATCGTGGGTGCCTTTCTTACGCGTGGCGGCTTGGATATGGTGGTGTTTGCGTATCTGGTAGGAAAGATTGCCCTAGCCTTGAGCATCTCAGTGGCAGCCTTGTGGCAAGCACGAGTTGAATGGGGCCCGGGCTGGTGGCGGGTGCCGCTTTCAGTCCTAGCTGATCGCCGATCAGATTTAGTCCGATTCGCTCTCAACACCAACCTCTCGGGTACGTTGAAACTCATCACTCGTGACAGCGAGATGCTTTGGTTGGGCGCTTTTAGCACACCGGTGCAGGTAGGGTATTATAAAATTGCCAAAGCGATCACGAACTTATTAATGATGCCAGTTACGCCTCTCATTACAACAACATATCGTGAGGTAGCTCGCGAGGTTGCGGGCGGACGATGGCTGAATGTTCGTTATCTCCTTCGAAGTGGGAGCATCCTCTCGGCCACATGGACCTTGCCTGTGAGCCTGGGATTGGTCATCTTTGGCCAATGGATTGTCGCCATCTATGGGCTCGAGTTCCTGCCAACATCATATATAAGTCTGCTCCTGCTCTTGATTGGCGTGATAGTGGTCAATATCTTATTCTGGAATCGATCCGTTTTGCTTCCTTTGGGGATGCCGGAGTATCCAACCAAGGTATTGTTCATCGGAGCGATCTTTAAAGTTATCGGGATGATTCTCCTCGTCCCTCGTTGGGGCGCCAACGGTATGGCGGTTCTCTTGACGGGCTTCTTCTTGTTTACGACAAGTGTGCTTGTCTGGAAGACCTTGCGTGAAATCAGGAACGCTGAGCTTGCGCCGGCGATATCTATAGGGGATTAATCAATAATGCGCATCGCTTGCATTGCGACCTCGGAGATACCTTCTAGGAAGGCGAATTCGATAAGGGTGATGAAGGTCTGTCAATCTTTCATCGATCTGGGGCACTCCGTACGCCTTTGGCTACCCGGGCGAACCCCGGATATTTCATGGGGGGATTTGATCGAACATTATGGAATACGGGATCGATTCCCGATCCGTTGGCTCAGGGGAGCCTACAAGCTACGGAGATATGATTTTTGCCTCCTGGCGGTGTTGGATGCAGCCATCTGGAAAGCGGATCTGTTTTATTTATGGCCCTTGCAAGGAGCCGCCCTAGCATCTCGATTAGGTTTATCAACCGCTCTCGAGATTCACGACCTTCCAGGGGGGAGGTTCGGTCCATGGTTGTTCCGGAATTTCCTACGGGGATCGGGCGCATGTCGTTTGCTTCCCATCACAGATGCCCTCCGAAATTGGCTGGCGAGGGAATACAAGGCCTCCCTCGAGGCGCCATTCACAATCGTTTCCCCTCTGGGAGTTGATTTAGAACGATACGCAGATTTGCCCACAGCGGAGAGGGCGCGGCGAGAACTTGGATTGGAGGAGGTATTCACTGCTGGCTATACTGGGCACCTGTATCCTGGAAGGGGGATTGATCTACTCATGGAATTGGCCAGGCGTAATCCTAAGATGCGCTTCCTTTGGGCTGGAGGTGAACCGGTGGCCATTGAGCGGTGGAGCAAGCGCCTGTCAAATGCTGGTGTAAACAACGTTCGTTTGATGGGCTTTGTCCCCAATACACAGCTTCCTCTGATACAGGCGGCGTGTGACGTACTGATGATGCCTCATGAAAGACGAGTAAGTGCTAGCGGAGGGGGTGATATCGCCAGATTTACCAGCCCGATGAAGATGTTTGAATACCTTTCCTCGGGAAGGGCAATTCTTGCTAGTGATCTTCCGGTGTTGCGGGAGGTTTTAAACGAGGACAACGCCGTCTTGATAGCACCGGAGGATATCAATGCGTGGAACGATGCACTGCGCTCATTAGAAGTCAACGAGGATCGGCGTCGTGCGCTTGGAAGCCAATCTCGCATCGATGCAGCGAAGTACACCTGGGTTGAGCGTGCACGACGGTCTCTTGAGGGCTTAACGGAATGATCTGATTCTATGATTGAGTGTACTGAAAAAACTACCATCGAGGAGTAGGGAGGGGTATATGTGGGGGTGCGGGCGCAGCCCGCACCCCCACATATACCGGTCCTCTTCTCGCGGTTGACCTTTTTTCAGTGGAGTCATAAGGTATAAATGCCTATAGTTGAGGTTATTTAGGACATCTAAGAATGAAGCGATTGAGAACTTGGTTGCCGTGGGTAGGCGGTGTAATTGTGGTGAGTGGGATCGTGGCCGTCCTGGACAGACAAGGGTCGTTGTTGTCAGGCTGGCCTGCCTACTTGTTTTTAGTCGCATTAATGGCGGGTGTTATCTGGTTAGCCTGGAGTTGGGTTACAGAGGGAGAAGGTCCTCGCTTCCTCCTCGCTGCAATGGCGGTAGCGATCGTCCTGCGGTTGGGGTTAGGGATCGCATTCACGTATGCTCTCCCTCGATTTGGCTATGATGAGGAACCGCAACGTGCTGGGTATGTCTATAGCGACGCTTTCACTCGAGATGTTGAGGCTTGGTCGTTAGCAGATTCTGATCAGAGTTTATTGACAGCGTTTACGGAAAGGCGTAGCAGTGATCAATACGGTGGGTTGCTTTTCCTGAGCGCGTTCACCTACCGTTTTTTGAGCCCTGATATTCATCGCCCTCTGCTTATCGTGGTAATCACTGCAGCTATATCTTCCCTTGCGGTCCTTTTCACCTGGCGTTTCACCCAGGTGACGTTTGGAGAAAAGGCAGCAATCCTTGCAGCCTGGCTGATTACGCTCTATCCAGATGCAGTCTTACTGGGATCTTCCCAAATGCGTGAGGCTTTCATTGGGACAGCATTTGGAATTGCATTATTCGGTTATGGAATTCTACGCGAAGGCCGGGTTAAACCCGGGTTGCTTACGATTCTCCTCGCGACAGTTGCCATCGCGCTACCGATATCGCCTCCTTATGCTGTAGCGATCTTGCTCACGGCTGGTGCAGCTTGGCTTTGGGAGGGCAGGATAAAAGTAGTGCGCTCAAGATGGCTTCTAATTCCTATACTAGGTCTAGCACTTGTAGCAGTTTATTTCGCAGTACGAGCATGGTCTGCCATTGGTGGTTTATCCGGTTCCGGGATTGAGGTTCTTTTGGAGTGGTGGAAGTCGGTGGGAGGTGAATGGCAGCGAAACCTGCTCTGGATGCAATCTGACTGGACTAGGCGTTTACTCAATGCTACGCCTGAGTGGGCTCACCTTCCGTTTTTCACTGTCTACGGTCTTATTCGACCATTTCTGCCGGCAGCCTTGATCGATCGCGGATTGCCCATATGGCGATTGATCGCAATTTGGCGAGGGTTAGGTTGGATCGTGGTAATGCCCTTCCTGCTCTATGCGCCAGTAGCGGCAATACGAAGGACAGGCTGGCGTAGTCTTCCTACCTACCTCTCCGTTCTGGTATGGTTTACAGCGCTCCTCGCCTCTTATCGCGGGACCGGTGATCAATGGGATAATCCACGATATAGATCGGTGTTCCTTGCGGCACAAGTCGCATTGGCGGGATGGGCTTGGATCAATGCCAAGAAGATTGACTCACCATGGTTGATACGAACCTTTGTGTTGGTCGGGTTCAGCACCTTACTTTTTACGTTATGGTACGGCTTCCGTTACAATTTATTGCCGTACTTCAGCGTTTTGCATGCCGTTGGGGTAGTTGTAGCATTCATCGTTTTCTTCCTATTGGGCTCCATCCTGTATGATGTATTCAAGGCACGCAAATCAGAAGCTTGACGTACCATCAGCAAGAGGTATAATTC
>Ga0114921_10001012_pt1 | contig 12483 bp, 5 predicted proteins | sample BentaG_FD_87016 | JGI IMG/M metagenome (GOLD analysis project Ga0114921, IMG submission 87016) | Deep subsurface microbial communities from South Atlantic Ocean to uncover new lineages of life (NeLLi) - Benguela_00093 metaG | ecosystem: Environmental > Aquatic > Marine > Oceanic > Sediment ...
TAATACAAAGGGGATATTCTCTCCTGCAAATTGACGGATTTCTGTGAGCCATTTTCTAGTTTCTGTATATGTTTGTTCCCTTGTTAAATCAAATACTAATAATGCCCCCGCGGCCCCTTTATAGAAAGTTGAGCGTATAAATTCAAAGCGCTGCTGCCCGCCGATATCCCAGATACTCAGAGTAGCAATTTCTCCTTGTCGAAACTCAACATCTTTAGTTAAAATATCAACACCGACAGTTAATTTATAATTTGCTTGAAACCTATTCTTTATAAAGCGCTGAACGAGTGATGTTTTACCTACAGCCGCGGCACCAGTTAATAGAACTTTTAGCTTAAAACTTGACATCACTGATCACAATTATTTATATTGATATTTTTAATTTTGTATATAAATTATTATTGTAAATGATATTTAAGAATTTATTTAATTTTATTACACAAATTAAATTAAAGATTAAATAAATTAAAAATTTAAATACTTTTACATAAAGTAAAATGGAATTCTAATCATTAAAATGAGTTAATTAGGTGATTTGATTTCATCTTTTTGGAATGTTATTATATTCTTTCAGAGTAGGGAAAAGTTCAAGAGTAAAGTGAGGAAAGTACATGGCATTTGTAAATTCTTTTTGAAATTCTTCTTTTGTAGCGATTTCAATATATTGGATTTTTTTTAATAATTTTTTAACCTTTTCTCTTAAATCTTTGTTCAATAAGAGGGATTGAGCGCCAGTTCCAGCAGCATTCCCGATTTGAAAAATATTTTCATCTGAAATATCTGGAATCATTCCAATAAATTTTGCATTATATTTATTAATATAATTACCAAAAGCACCCGCCAAAAATACTCGTTTTATTTCTAGTTTAGTATTTAAATGCTTTAATATAAGTCTAGTACCAGAATAAAAGGCTGCTTTTGCCATTTGTATTTGCCTTATGTCATTCTGAGATATTTTGATTTCTTTTCCAATAGAGGTTTCTTCTCTTTTAGCTATTATGAACTCAATATTATTATTTCTTTTAAGAATTCTCTCCTGATCAATGAATTCTTTGTTAAAATTACCACTCCTTGTAAGAATTTTTGATCTTAACATCTCTGCTATAGCATCAACTAAACCAGAACCACAAATACCAATTGGCTTTTTATTTTTAATTGTGCTGTAGGAAACATCAAAATTTTGAGGATCGATTTTTATAGTATCTATAGCTCCAGCAGCAGCTCTCATTCCATCACTAATATGTGCTCCTTCTAAAGCAGAGCCAGCTGCACACGACCCTGTTGCTAAGAATTTACGATTTCCTAAAATAATTTCCCCATTGGTTCCTATATCAATAGCTAAAGTAAGATCTTTCTGTGAGTTGATATTTGATGAAAGTATTACACCAACGGTGTCTGCTCCAACAAATCCTGCAATTATTGGTACTGTATATACATATCCGTTTTTGGATATTTTTAAATTTAAAGTTCTGGCCTTTATATTCATCCCTTTTTGAATCACAGGGATATAAGGACTCAATCCAATATTTATTGGATCCAAATTTAAAAAAATATGGTGCATAACTGAGTTCCCAACAATGGTAGCTTCATAAATCTGGGAAGATTTAATTTTACTCTTTTCACAAACTTTTGAAATGATATTATTTAAGTCATTTAAAACAGCTAAATTTAACTTTTGTAGCCCATTTTCATCATTATTAATAAAAGAAAGACGTGTGATTACATCTTCTCCATAAGCTGTTTGGCTATTTAGTTTTGAAGCTAATGAATAGACTTTTCCATTATCTAGATTGATTAAATATCCTACAATTGTAGTTGTTCCAATATCAAATGCAATGCCATAGTTATTTTCTGTTGTGTCACTAGGTTCACATTCTATAATCTCATTATCATTCCATAAAGTTAGAGTAATTTTATGGTTACTCTCTCTTAAAATACTAGGTAGTTTATTTATTAAATTAAAATCAATTTCAATTTGATCTTCTTTAATAGTATTATCTTTAGCAATTATTTCAGCAATTACCCTTTCAAAATCAGGAATAGGCTCATCTAATGTTGGTTTTTTAATATCGAGGAAAAATTTCTTTATTGCTGGATTTAAGATAGTTTCTTTCCTAATTCCAAAAGTTAGAATATTGAAATCTTCAAATAATAGTTCACTAGGTAAGAAAATACGAAATTGAGGCGGTTTAAGCTCTTGTAACATATCTATATATTTATCATTAATTTTAGTTTGACATGCTAATCTATATCCACTTTCAAGATCTTCGTTGCTTAAAAATTTCTTTTCTGCGTTAGTTATTTGATTTAAATACTCACTGCCTTTCTGAATTAAGACTTTACATTTTCCACATGTACCTAAGCCACCACATATGGATCTAATTGGCAAATTTAATTTCAATAAAAGGTCATATATTGGTTTATCATCCAAATAGTGAATTCTTCTGGAAATGGGTTCAAAATTAATAATTATTTTATTAATGCTTTTCTCCCTTTCTTATTAGTTTATGAAATTATAAATGAGATAAATTCTCTCGGAAATTTAAGAACCTTTATCGTTTTTAATTATCTATAGTTAAAATAATTATAACAATATAAAAAGTTTAATTACTTAGTTTAACGTAATAAAAAAGATTGTTTATCAAAATAGATTATTTTTTAAATTAAGTATAAAAGGATTAATATTAAAATGCAAAATCCTGAAAATTTAGCTCAAGAAGCCTTAAATTTGTTAGAATTAGCTCAAAAACTTGAAGAGGAAAGGAATGTAGAGAAAGCGATTTTAAATTACGAAAGAGCAGGAGAACTTCTTAAGCAAAGTGGATATTTAACTCATAGAATTCAAGATATTTATGATAGAATTCAAGAATTAAATAAGTATCTCAAACAAGACAAATTATATCAATATACTCAAACACAAACTCAAATTGAGCAATTACAAGACCAAGCATTTGCGTTATTAGATGGTGCAAAAAAATTAGAATCTGATGGTTTTTTTGAAGATGCTATCAAACAATACAGTTCAGCTATAGCCCTCCTGACTCAAGCAGGTTGGTCTAATACTCAATTAAACAATTTAAATACAAAGATTAAGATTATCTCTGATAATATAGAGCAGGAGAAAAAGATACTTCGGCAAAAAGAATTAGAACCTTCTCAACAATATATTCGAGAAAAAACAGAAGAGCAACCTCAAATTGTCAGTATGTTTGGAGAAAAAGCAACTCCTGAAAAAATAGAAAGAATAGAAACTTATAAAGCAATGAAAAAACGAGAGGAAGAAATACAAAATGAAGCATTTGCACTTATAGATAAAGGAAAATTATATGAACAAAAGAAAAAATTCGATAATGCAATACTGAATTATGAAAGGGCTGTCGAATTATTAAACTCTATTGGTTGGACTGAACAAACGCGTAATATTCAAATAATAATTGAAAAGCTTAAAATGGATCGTAAAAACTTTCAGAAATTTCAAGCTCAACAAGCACAAGATTCCGAAGCAATAAAGAGTAAAGCTGAGTTAAAACAACCTAGTATAACTTCAGAAGCAGAATTAAAAAAGCAAAAATTAACTGTATTTGAAGAGAAAAAGAAACAAGAAGAGGAAATTCAGACAAAGGCGTTTAATCTAATAGATATTGGAAAAATGTTCGAAAGGGATAAAAAATACGATAAAGCAAACCAAATGTTTAATCAAGCAATTGAAATGCTTAAATCAATAGAATGGGATGCTTATATTCAACCTATTATTAATTTAATAAATGATGTCAAAGAAAAACAGAAAAGAGAACAAAAATCGGACCAATTAAAGGAAATAAGACAAGGCCAACTAATGAAACTTCAAGAATCGATATCTTTAAAACAACAAGAACAATTATTGCAATCTACTCAAGATTTAGAGCTTAGGAGAAGAGAACTTGAACAAAAGCGAAAAGAAAAAGAAAAGAAAGAAAACGAGTTTTTTACAATATTAGAGAGAGCAGATAAAATATTACAAGAAGAAAAAGATTTTGATAAAGCAATAAATGAATATCAAAATGCATTAGAAAAGCTTAAAGAGTTAGGGGCAGGATGGGAACATTATATTAGCACACTAAAGACTACTATAACAAATGTTCGTAAGATTAAGCAATCTCAGCTCAAAAAGCAACAAGAAGAGCAAAGAGGAATCAAAGAAAGAAAAGAACAAGAATTAGAATTTCAGAGAAAAATTTCTGAACAGATAGATAAAGAACGAGCAAGGTTAAAGCAAAAAGAAATTGAATTAAAAGAAAGAGATGCCGAAATAAAATATAGAGAACAACGCAAAAGTGTTGCTTTTAATTATATGGATGATGCTCATGATTACATTACACGAGGAGATTTTGAAAACGCTATTAATGCTTATCAAAATGCGGGAAAAATTTTTGCTGAAATTCAATGGACTGATGAGATACCATTAATTGAAAAATCTATTAATGAAATAGAACAATTAAGAAGGAAACAACTTGATTTAAAACAGAAAAAGTTCCAAAAAGCAATAGAGAGACATAAAAAAGAAGAAGAATTTCAAAGACAAATTGCCAAACAATTACAAGTAGAACGTGAAAAATTAAGAAAAAAAGAGATCGTTTTTAGAAAACATGAGGAAGAATTAAAAGAGCAAGAAGATAAAAGAAAAGCCGGTTTTGTTCTTCTAGAAGAGGCGCAAGACCATGTAAAACAAGGAGATTTTGATAAGGCAATCGAAATACTTCAGTATGCTATGAATTTTTTCGCAGATGCTCAATGGCACAATGAGATACGTTTGATTCAGAATTTTATTATTGAGATTGAAAATAGAAAACGTGAAGCTGAGATAAAAAAACAAATAGAATTACAAACTACTCTTGAGAAAGAAAAACAAGAAAAGGAATTTCAAGAAAAAATTACTAAAATGATGAAAACTCAACGTGACAAATTAAAACAAAGAGAGATAATTTTAAGAGAAAAAGAAGAAGAACTTGCTCATCGCGAGAAAAAAAAAGAAGAGGCTTTCTATTTATTAGATAAGGCCCAAAATCTTGGTCTTCAAGGTAAGTTAGAGTATGCAATTGAGATTTATTATGATGTCGCTAATATTTTTGCAGAAATTCAATGGATTGATGAAATTCCAATAATCCAAAAAACAATTCAAAATATTAAAAATAAAATTAGGGAAAATGAGATTTTAAAACAAAAAGAAATTCAGAAGTCAATTGAAAAAGAAATGGTAAATAGAGCATTTGTAGAGAAAATTAAAAGACAGAGAGAAAGAGAATTAGCAAAAGAAATGGAAAAAGCAGAGATTATCGAACAACAAAAAGAAATTTCAGCAAAATATTTATCTAAACAACAAAATGCCTTTAAATTAATTGGTAACGCAGATATATTGCTTCAAGAAGAAAATTTCGATAAGGCTACAGAAAATTATAGGAAAGCAATAGGAATCTTAACAGAAATAGGGTGGACCCATGGATATTTGAAACTGTTACAAGAGACCACTCAGGCTATAAATGAAAGAAAACGAGAAAGGGAAAGAGAAAAGCAATTAGAACAAGAATTATTAATTAAGAAGCAAAAAGAAGAAGAAGAATTCCAATCAAAAATCTCAACCTCTATTCAGAAAGAAAAAGAGAGGATCAAGAAAAAAGAATTTAAAATTCAAAGGAGAGAAGAATTAATAGATAATATAGAAAGTCGTAAAGAAGAAGCATTTAAAGTAATGAATGATGCCGAGAATTTGTTAAATCAAAACCAATATTTACAATCCATTGAAAAATACCGTCAAGCCGAATTAATTCTAAATGAAGTCGGCTTTTCAACAAGGGTTATCAGAGAAATGATTCAAAAGATTCAACAAAAGAATAGAGAAGATGATCTTTCTAAACAAAAGGAATTTGAAACAAGAATTAGAAAGCAACAAGAAGATCTCATATTTCAACGAGAAATTTCAGAAAATTTAAAAATTGAAGAGGAAAAAATGAAAGCTAAGCAAAATATGTTGAAAGAACAAGAAGAGTTTAAGTTATTTGCTGAAAAAAGAAAGAAAGATGCATTTAATTTATTAGAGAAAGCACAAAACTACATTCAAGAAGGAGAATTTGACAAAGCAATTGAATTATACCATGAAGCGGTAAAAATATTTACCGAAATAAAGTGGGATGAGGAAGTTAGCTTGATCCAAAATTCGATTTTTGAGATTGAAACTAAAAAACGTGAATTAGAATTAGAGAAACAAAGGGAATTACAGAAAACACTTGAGCGAGAAAAACAAGATAAAGATTTTCAAGATCAAATTTCTACGATGATGAAAGCTCAGCGTGATAAATTAAAACAAAAAGAAATTGCATTTAGAGAAAGAGAACAAGAATTAACCCATCGCGAAGAGAGAAAAGAAGAAGCATTTAATTTGTTGGATAAAGCTCATGAGCAACTGTCTCAAGGTAACTTAGATGATACTATTGAACTGTATCATAGGGTGGCAAATATTTTTGCTCAAATACAATGGAATGAAGAAATCCCGATAATTCAAAGAGCTATACAAGATATTGAAAACAAAAGGAAGGAAAAGGAATTAATAAGACAAAAAACCTTCCAAATGGAAATTGAAAAAGAGAAAGCAGATTATGCTTTTATAGAGAAAATTAAACGTCGTAGAGAATCTGAAAGAGTTAAAGCATTAGAACAACAAGAATTCTTAGAAACACAAAGAATTATATCCGCACATAATTTATCTAAGCAAGAAAATGCTTTTAATTTAATTGAGGAAGGAGATCTATTACTCACCCAAAAACAATTTAGTAATGCTATAGAAAATTATCAAAAAGCAATAGAAATTTTAAGGGAAATTGGATGGACTAGTGAATATCTAAAGGTGTTACAAGAAACAATTCAAACAGTAAAATATCGACAATTAGAAAAAGAAAAAGAAAAACAATTAGAACAGCAAATGGTCATCAAGCGACAAAGAGAAGAAGAACAATTCCAAATAAAAATAGCTGAATATTTACAAAAAGAAAAAGAAAGGATTCAAGCAAAAAAAATCGAAATTCAAAAATTAGAAGATTTAAAACTCTACATGGAAAATCGTAAGAAAGAAGCTTTTGAAATAATGGATTTAGGAGAAAATTTATTAAATCAAGGCAATTATGAACAATCTATTGAAAATTATCGTCAGGCTGAATTAATTTTAAATGAAATTAGATTTCCAACAGCAGCAGTTAAAGAAATGATTCATAAAATCCAGGATAAAATTAAAGAAGAAAATTTAAGGAAACAAAAAATATTTGAAAACCAAATTAAAAAAGAGAGAGAAGAATTTTTATTCCTACAAGATATTAATGAACGGTCAAAAATAAAAGATAAGATTAGGAAAACAAAAGAACAGCAGCTTGTGAAGCAGAGAGAATTATATGCTTATATGGAAAAGAGAAAAGAGGATGCATTCAATCTTTTAGAAGAAGCAGAGATTTTTATGAAAAATGGGCAGTATGATAAAGCCCTTGAATATTACCGTAATGCTGAAATAATTTTGAACGAAATTCAATTCCCAACTGAATCTATAAGAGAGATGATTCATAATGTTCAAGAGAAGAAAAAAGAGCATCAACTAGAAAAGCAGAATGAATTAGAGCTGGCAATTCAAAAAGAAAGAGAAGAACGAGAATTCCAAAGTAAAATTGCTGAAAGTATCAATAGTGAGAGAGATCGTTTGAAATCAAAACAAATTCAAATATTAGAAATCGAAGAAAGGAAAAGAATCTTAGAAAAAAGAAAACAAGAAGCATTTAAGATTTTAGATGAAGCTGAAAATGCTTCAAAAAGATTAGATTATAATGGTGCATTAGAAAGTTATAGAAAGGCTGGTTTATTATTAAATCAATTACAATTTCCAACCGAATCTATTGAAAATACGATATCTAAGATTGCAGAACTTAAAAAACAAAAAGAACAGACAGAAGTATTAAAATATCAAAGGGACTTAGAAAGATTAGAAGAAGAAAGACAATTACAAGCAATTATTGAAGAAAGACAAAGACAAGAAAGAGAAAAGAAAATAGCGCATCAATTAGCACTTCAAGAAAGGGAGAGAATTATTCAGGAACAAATGAACCAAAGAGAAGCTGCTTATTCACTTTTAGAAAAAGCTCAAAGTCACCTTAAAGGACATACTCCTGATTATGATTCCGCAATAGCATTATATACTCAAGCAAGAGACTTTTTAGCTGAAAATATCGGTTGGCAACCTGAAATCACCCATTTGAATGATTTAATTAACGATTTACAACTAGAGAAAGCAAATTTCATTGAAAGGAAAAGAATAGAAGAACAGGCTAGATTACAGAGACAAAATGAATATATATTATTTCAAGAGGAAGTAAGAAGGAGACGCATAGAACAAGAAAAATTAAAACAAGAACAACTAAGGCAGTATAGAGAGTTATATTTAAAAAGAGAACAAGCAGATAGACTAAGAGATGAAGGCTTAAATCTAATTGATGAAGGAAAGAAATGGGCCGCATATCATGATTTTGAACAATCCTATGAGAATTTTAACTTGGCTATTGAAAAGTTCAAAGAAATTGGTTGGGATGAGGAAGTAAAATATATTCAAAATGAAATAAAAAACATAAAGATATTAGAAGACCGAGTAAAGAAGGAAGAATTGAGGATTCAATCTATCTATGAACAATTAGAAAAACAAAAATCTTTAGAAGAGTATCAGAGAAATCAAAAAGAGTCTGAGTTGCAGCAAACTATAGCAGAAGTTGGGGATTTAGCTGGTGATATAATTACTTTAATTGAAGATCGAAGAAAAAAACAAAGAACTGAGGCAGAACAACAAAAAATTCAAATCAAGAAAGAAGCACAAGAATTTAGCAAAAAAATGGGAGGATTAATTAGATTAAAAGAAGATCTTATTGCAGAATTGGCAAGAAGAGAAGATGAAAAGAGAAAGAAAGTAGAAGAACTAAAAAGCGTTAAAGAAAGAGAAAAAATTGATGATATAAAAAAGATGCTTAAAGAAGTTGCTAAAAAAAAGAAAAAATAAAATAAAATTTTATTAGAGATTCTAATTTCTTTTAAAAATAATTACTAATTTTATTTACATAATTATAGTATTTTAATCATAAACTCTTAATTTAAAGATGACAGAACGAGAAAGTGAGGACTTTTTTAAATCTCGTATGTTTGCGAGACAACAATTAATAGATGGTTGGTCTCAAGACATATTAGATGATGGTTGTATCCTAATTATTGGAGTAGGGGCTTTAGGCTGTGAAATTGCTAAAGATTTCGCTCTGATGGGCATTGGCAAACTGATTCTTGTGGATTTAGATACTATTGAAACATCGAATTTATCACGTCAAATGTTATTTAAACCGGGAGATGAAGGACGACCGAAAGCCGAAGTTGCGGCGGAGAGATTGAAAGAAATAAATCCATACTTGAAAGTTGACTATTATTTTGAAAAGCTCCAAAAATTACCTATGTCTGTATATGAAGAGGCAGATGTAGTTATCGCTGCTTTAGATAACTTTAATGCACGACTAGATTTGAATAAAATTTGCTTGAGATTGAAAAAACTAATGGTTGAGGGAGGGACTGTAGGTTTCGAAGGTCACGTTCAGATTGTGATTCCTGAAGGATCTGGTTTACAATACAAAGATAGAGAGACTGAAATTGATAATCTAGTAGAATCTAAGTTATGGGAGATCAATGAAACTGAATTACCTGAATATTTTGCGGCAATGAAAAGAATAGAAGAATTAGAAGATCGAATCGAGCGAATAAAAAAAGAGATAATTGAACCTGTTAAAAAAAAAGTTAGAAAAGAAATTGAAAATGTTTTTGAAAAAGAATATGCTCCTGGATTATTAAATATCACACCTTGTTATAGATGTCTAGTTCCAATTCCTCCTGCGGATGATAAATTAGTTGCTGCTTGTACCTTAAAAGGGTTACCACGGAATAGGAATCATTGCGTTATTAAAGCAGAAGTAGAATTTGAAAAAAAGTTTGGTCATAAACCTGATCTTAATTTAAACGATGAAGTTATTAAATTGAAAGAATTAGCCGAAGAGGAACTGTACAAATTAAGGGAAAGAGTGTTTGACGAAAATGTGCCTCCAGAGAAAAGAAAGCTTTTATCCGAAGAAGAAATAGAAGAATGGAAGAAAAATATAAAAGAAACGTTCGGACCAGATTATAAATTTGAAGAAATGGAAAATATTTTGGGTAATAAAATCGCTGCCATACAATCAGTTAGCTCAGTTATCTCTAGTATACAATCTCAAGAGGCTTTAAAGCTTTTATTTAGAATTAACGGAAGAAACATCGGTCCTCCGATGGATCCTCCATATGTAAACTATAATGGTATTTATGGTCAATTTGACCATTTGAATATTATGAAACGAGAAGATTGCCTAGCTTGCGGAAAAATTGAAGGTGAAGAGAACGTACAAATTGTAGTTCCTTTTGATGCTGACGTTGGTTATGTTTTTAAAGCTATGGAGATAACGGGATATAAATTAGATCCAGAATTATGGATGATCACCAATCCAATGACAAAAGAAATATATTGGAATCCTTATATACCTTCAATGAAGGATCCTAATGTCAAATTGACTACTTTAAAAATAAAAAGCAATGAAATTGTGACTTTAAGCCCTTTAGGCAAAGCTTTAGTAGAATCAGAAATAAAAAAATATAATGTCGTAATTACATTTATGTAAATCTTTAAATATTTCGGTTTTTCTTATAAATTTTTACAAGATTTATTAGATCATCGATGAAAAAGGTATCTATTCCTGCTCTTTCACCAGTTTGAATATCGTTTTGTAAATCTCCAAAAAATATCATTTCTTCTTTCTTAATCTTGTAGTGATCTTGAATTTTAAAAAGACCCTCGGGATTTGGTTTCCATTTTCTTACATCCTCTCTTCCAATAATATAATCTATTTGTTCCATTAAGCTCACTAATTTTAAAGATTCTAAAATTGTAGTTCTTGTATTAAGAGACAGGATTGCTAATTTTGTTCCCTTTTCTACACCAAATTTTTCTTTATTCTTAATAAAGAAAAGAGTTTCTTCAATTGGTTGGGTCTCTTTAATGTTTTCAAGTTCATAACGTTTGATAATATTGAAAAACTTTTTCAGATTCATTTCATCTTTCTTATCAACTATATCATTAAGGTAAGCAGAAATTCTATTAAATTCACCTCTTTCTCCATAAATCTCCACATAATTTTCTTCTATCATATTTTTCAATGAATTCCAATCTGCTGATAATCTTACAATTGTTCCATCCAAATCGAATATGATAACCTTTTTTCCTTTAAATGTGAATTTTTTCATGTTGTTATACATTATGATAATTCAATAAAACTAGTAAAAAAATAAATTTATTAGAAAAATTAAGTTTTTGGGAAATTATTTGGAATTACCTTAACTTTCTATTAAGTAAATATTAACACAGAAAATATAGAAAGCTTTAATTCTTCTTTATTAATAAAAATTTAAGAAAAAAAGAGTGGATGCTTTAATCCATCGCATATTTTTTTTATCCAAGCTAAAGCTTTTTTACTTAAAAAATAAGAATATTGGATAAAAAATAATTAATTTCCTTTAATCCATAGCGTATGTCTTAGTCCATGCGGCAGCTTTAGCCACAAACTTTTTCTGAGCACGAAAATATTGCTCACCTGCTTCATGATTAAGAGGATCACCTGGATTGAAAAAAGGAGGTTCAACATGCATCATACCCTTAAGGGCTTCGATAATATTTGTCAGAGTTTTGCTAGGAGTCCACCCACTTGCTCCTGTGGAAGCATCCACTTTACCTACAAGATCTGGATTAATTAAGTCAAGGCATATATTTAATTTCCCTGGAGGAATAGAACTATCTATATTAGGATGCCACATGAGTGTCACAGCGTAAGCATAAGGGGGTTGGAACGGGTAATTCTCAGGGAATTTTATTTCAAAAACAAATTTTCCACCAGCGTAAGGAGTTCCTTTTTTACCAATAATAGTTAACCGTAAATGGTCAATTGAGCGCCCCCAAGGTTCTAAAATAATGGAAGGTTCGTTCTTATAAGCTTCAATTGCTTCAGTATAGTCAGTTTCTTCTCTGATTACTCATCACCTATCTCTAAAAATTACAATTAAATTTTATTGTTAAATGTAAAGAATTAATAATTCTATATTAGTTTGATTTTATTTATTTATAGATTAATTTATTAAAAAGCTTTTTAAAAACAAAAATTTGATGTTTTCTATATTATCATTTTGTTTATGCAATATTTAAGCAGAATTAAAATAATTGATATAAAACTAATAGACTGCATTTTATAATTTTAAGCAAAACTCTAAATGAAGGATTTTACTTTAAGATTCTATAATTTCGTGTAAAAATAGTAAAAAATATATTAATTAAATTATTATTAATTTTAAAAAGCAAACCCCTCTTAACTCAGA